>WNGC01003082.1_pt1 | contig 14289 bp, 12 predicted proteins | sample 5400051 | NCBI WGS metagenome assembly WNGC01 (sample SAMN13153368, study PRJNA577476) | soil metagenome | isolation source: 20 cm soil or saprolite under grassland replicate 2 | place: USA:California | collected 2016-06-15 | reverse complement strand
TCAGCAGCGCAAGGGGCACTGTCGCCGCGGACCAGAACAGCACGAGCACGAAAAGGTCGTGCGCAGCGATCGCGCCGGTCACGCATGACTGCGCCAGCAGCAGCAGCGCGAAATACGAGCGCACACGCGTGCGAATGCCCGTTGACGCGAGCACCGAGATGATGCCGACCAGGGCGGACAGCATCAGCATCAGGATTCCCGGCCCGTCGACCCCAAGGTGATACGCGGCGCCGATCGCGGGCAGCCACTGCCGGTTCTCTTCGTACTGCAAGGTGGGCAGAAAGTTCTGGAACTGGTTGTAGGCGACGAAGAGGATGAAAAGCACGATCAGGTTGGTGAAGAACGCGATCTGTTTGATCAGCGTGTCGTAGCGCCCGCGCGGGTTCGGCAACACGCCGATCACGAACGCCATCAGGACCGGCGCCCAGATGCCGATGCTGAGGATGAACGCCGAGGTGAAGATGTTCGCACCCGGCACCGTCGACGGCGCCGGCGACGGGCGCGTCAGCGCTGCGAACGCGTACAGCATGGCCGCGGTCATCGGAGGACCCCTGGCGACAGCAGCGCCACCAACAGCGATAGGAGCACAGCCATCACGACGAGCACTCCCACGTCACCCGCGTGAAGAGCAGCCACCGTGTAGCGACCAGATAGATGCGAGATGCGGCCGACCGCAGTGTCAGCGGCCGGCACCAGCCGCTCGGTGCCTTCGACGATGCGCACCGCTGGGTTGACGACGTAGCGCCCGAGCACGTTCTGGCCCGCCGACTCGAGCCGGTCGGGCAGCAGCGCAAGCCAGCTCGAGGCACGAAGCGATCCATCCTTGTAGCGGCCGACCGGCAGCGCCGCGGCGGCCAGGCCGACCACGGCGATTGCGAGCCACAACGCGTAGGTGGCCGCCGTTGCGGTCGCGTGCTTGCCGTTGTCCAGGAACGTCAGCCAGGCCGGCACCAGAGAGGCAGCGGAGAGGACCAGCGACCCAAGCACTAGCCAGTACGGCCAGCCGAGGGATTGCCGCGGCGCATCGCGAACGCGGTCGGGATCGAAAGCGCGGCGGCGGCGCAGAGGACCCGAGCTGGTGACGAGGAAGACGCGCATCGCGGCGAGGGCGATGACAAAGACCGCCTCACCCAGCGTGATCCCGAATCGCGACCTTGAGTCGACGCCGATAGCGAGCGCGCCGACTGCGCTCACGGCCAGTGCGATGGCCACGCCGAGCAGCACTGCCGCGCTCGAGCGCATGCGCATCCACGCGTCGCCCATCTCCCGCATCTCCTCCGTGCGCATCGCATTGACGATGTTGGACGCGGCCAGCGCGCCCGCCGCGCGAGCGGGAGCGGCCGCGTACACGCACGCGAGGCCGGCCACCGCGAACGTGAATCCTCGGTACTGGAAACCATGGATCGTGATCGCCGTTCCTACCGCGGTCACTCCGGCTCCCGCGAGGATCAACGCCTTGCGCGGCTCCATCGAGACCAGCGAGTAGAGGCCGGCGAGCACCCCCGATATGCCGCATGCGATGACCAACCACCGCATGGTGTCCGCGTTGGAGCTGACGAAGATCGGCAGCAGCCGGTACATCACGGTCACGCCGACCACAGGCCACACGGCGGCGGCGATGGCCGAGGCCGCAGGCGGCGCGGTGGTGGCGGTTCCTGTGAGCCATGAGTGCACCGGCCACAGCGCCATGCGTCCGGCGACGCCGACGAACAGCAGCACGGAAGCCACGACGATCTGCCTCACCGTCCACCCCGCGGTTGTGTGCAGGGCGGGCACGAGCAGGGAGAGGTTCTGCTGGCCGTATCGCGAGTAGAGGACCGCGATTCCGCACAGCAGAAAGAGGTCTGTGAGGAACGGCAGCGCCAGCGCGATGCGACCGCTTCGAGCTGCGGCCTCGTCACCCCAGCGATGCGCAAGCATCAGGTACGTCGCGCCGCCGGCCAGCGCCCAGAACATGAAGAGCTCGGCCAGGTCGGTGCTCAACAGGGCGCCTACGCAGCCGAAGAGCAATGCGCTGATCAGCGCCTGGAATCGCGCGGGCCCCGGCTCGTTGCGCCCGGCGATGCGATGCCAGCCGAGCACGCCGATCACGCACAGCTCGATCACCGCCAGCGCAACCACTGTCAGGTGGTCCGCGTGCAGCACGATGTCGATCTCGAAGTTCTGGAACACGGTCGGGCCGCTGAGACCGACATTGGCGGTCAGGTAGACGTACGAGGCGCTGAACCCTGTCGTCCTTTTCGCCAGACCCCAGCCAACCAGCAGCGTGGCGGCAAGCGTGACCAGGGCGCCCAGCATCGCCGTGTTGACGGACCCGCGGCGTGTGCGCACGCTCGAGATGGCGATGACGAACGCCGCCAGCGGCGCCATGACCATCAGGGGCACCGCCCAGCCGAGCGTGGTCGCGGGGTCGAAATGAAAACCGCCGCCAGTGCTCGGTCGCGGGCTGGTGGCGGCACCAGACGCGGCGGCGGCGAGGAGGTGGCCGGCGGAGGTCAGCAGCGCGCTCAGCGCGGGCTCTCCTGGGTGGAAGAGCGGCCGGCTCGGGCCGCCAGTGCAAGGCCGAGGGCGACGACGGCCAGCGACACGATCGCGACCAGCACTGCGATCTCCTGCCCGACCGGAGGCCCGGACACGCCGATGATCACACGCGGTCCATTCGCCGGCTGCACCTGGGCCGCGGCTCGCGCGGAGAAGCGAGCGACGCCGACGAACGCGATGCCTGCGCCGCCGAACATCAGCGGGATCCCCGCCAGAGCGCTCGCGAGGTTGCGCCGCCAGACGACCGCGAAGATACCGATCGAAAGCAGGCTGGCGGCCACGAACAGCACCGAGACAAGGCCGGTGGTCAGGTTGTTCATCGGCTTCGGTCGTGGACGCGCCACGCGACGGTCAGGCCGACGAGAGCCGCCAACAGCAGCGCTCCAACGGCTTCGGCTGACAGCGCATCACGCGCGAAGAGCAGGCGCCCCAGCGCCGCGCTCCCGAAGAAGCCTCCATTGAACGTGACCTGCGCGAAGTCGCCGCGGAAGGCTGCGTACGCAAGGGCGCCGAGGAGGATCGCGGCGCCGACCGCCGCAAGCTGCCTCCACACATGCGCTGCCTCGCCCATGACCGTCCTGTAATCGGGCCGGGCCAGGAGCACCGCGCTCGCGGCAAAGCTCCCCAGGACGACGAGCGCCGCGAACCCGGCGGATAGTGACGCGTAGACGCCAGCGACTCCGACGCCAGAGATGAGCAGGGCCAGCGCGCGAAGCCCGCGTCCGCCGGCGAAGACGACGACAAGACCGCCGCCCAACGCCACCGCAGAGGACGCGTAGAAGCCGATCGCGTGGGGAGAGTCCATCGTCACTCCGTGGTGCTGAGTGAGCTTGACCCGCGGTCAGCGCTCCCACCTTGGGAGACGCACTGGAGGCCGCAAGGACGTAGGCCGCGAGAGCTGCCACGACCGGCGTGGCGACCGCGATGGCGGATACTCGCGCCGCGTCATATCGATTGGCCCGCCGCCACAACCTCTTCACTGGCCGAATTGTCGCAGGATGGCCGGAGGCGCCGGGTTCAGGCCAGCGACTCGACCCACGCGTCGTGAAGATCGCCGTAGCGGCCGCCCTCTTCTCGCAGGGCAGCGGGCGCGCCGTCCTCGACGACCCGCCCCGCGTCGATCACGAGCACGCGATCGGCGATCTCAACGGTTGAAAGCCGGTGGGCGATGATCACCGCGGTGCGGCCGCGCAGCAACGTGCGCAGCGCGTGCTGGACCAGTCGCTCGGAAGGCAAGTCCAGCGATGACGTTGCCTCGTCGAGGATGAGCACGCGCGGGTCGGCCAGAAATGCGCGTGCAAACGCGACCAGCTGGCGCTGTCCTGCGGAAAGTCGCACGCCGCGCCTTCGTACGTCGGTCTCATAGCCCCCGGGCAGTGCGCTGATGAACTCGTCAGCACCGACCGCGCGCGCAGCCGCGATCATCTCCTCGCGCGTCGCGTCGGGCCGGCCGAACATCAGGTTGTCGCCGACGGTGCCGGAGAACAGGAAGCTCTCCTGCGTCACCATCGCCACTGCTCGGCGCAGCTGGGACACAGCGATCGAACGCTCGTCGACGCCGTCCAGGCGCGACGATCTGGCCCGCGGGGATCTCGAGGTTGATCTCGTGGAGCACCGGCTTGTCGAGGTACGCGAAGGTCACGCCCTCGAACGCGATCGCGCCGCGTGCCTGCGTGAGGTGGACGGGAGACGCCGGCTCGGGCACGGTCGGCGCCTCTTCGATCACGCCCGCCAGCTTCTCGAGCGCCGCACCAGCCGCCTGGAAGATGTTGTAGAACTGCGACAGGTCCTGCATCGGCTCGAAGAACTGCCTCAGATAAAGGACGAAGGCTGTCAGCACCCCGAGCGTGAGCTGACCTTCCACGACCAGGTAGCCGCCGAACAGCAGCACCGCAGCGGTCGTGAGCCTGCCCAGGAGCGAGATCCCAGGTCCGAACGTCGACGCCAGCCGGTTCGACCAGATGTTGGCGTCGCGGTACCGGCCGTTCACGTCCTCGAAGATCTGCTGGTTGCGCGGCTCGCGCCGGAACGCGTGCACCGCGCGGATGCCGCCCAACGACTCCACGTACTGAACGATCACCAGCACGATCGCCCGCCGCACGGCGCGATACGAGCGCGCCGAGTTGTGCCGGAACCACCACGTCAGGGCGAGCACCAGCGGCATGGCGACGAGCGCCACCACGCCGAGGCGCGGGTCGAGGTGGATGAGGATCGCCGTGATCGCGATCACCGACAGCAGCGAGGTGACGACTGAAGTAAGACCGGTCGCCAGCAGCTCGTTCAGCGCCTCGACAGCGGAGGTGAGCCGGGAGATGATGCGGCCCGATGTGTACCGCTCGTAGAAGGACAGCGACAGCTCCTGCACGTGCGCGAAAAGCAGCGTGCGCAGGTCGAACAGCGACTGCTGGCCTATTCGCCCGGACAGACGCAGGAACACGTAGTTGGACAGGGCGTTGATCATCAACACGCCGATGAGTGCCAGGCCGATTTCGGCGAGTGTGGTGAGGTCGCCGGCCTTGCCCGGTCGGACTCCCTTGTCGATGCCCAGCCCGATGAGATACGGGATGGACAGGTAGGCGGTCGATCGAACGAGGATCAGCAGGCCGGCGAGGGCGATCTGCCGTCGGTATGGATAGGCCAGGCGCGCCAGGAGCCTGCGGCTGCGCCTTCGCAGGAGCCCTGCAACGCTGGCCGAGAACTCGTCGACGTCCTCGGTCGCGACGCCTCGCCAGCGGTCGGCGGCCGCAGTTGCGACGGCGCTCAAGCCGTCACCATCCGCGACTCGCTGTCTTCGTACTCCTGCGAGAGCAGGGCGCGGTAGAGCGGGTTCGTGCGCATCAGCTCGGCGTGCGTGCCGACCGCGGCGACGCGGCCGCCGTCTATGAGCGCGACCCGATCCGCAAGCGCCAGCGTCGAGGGACGGTGCACCACAAGCAGCGAGGTCACGCTTTCGAGCACGCTCGCGAGCGCCCTTTCGATGACGGCCTCCGTGTGTACGTCGACCGAGGACAGCGGGTCGTCCAGCACCAGCACCGGCGGCGACCCGAGCACCGCCCGCGCCAGGGCCAGCCTCTGCCGCTGCCCGCCGGACAGCGTGTAGCCCTGCTCGCCGACGCGGGTCTCGAGGCCCCACGGCAGGTCCCAGACGAACTCTGCCTGGGCCACCTTCAGCGCGCGCTTGAGCTCCTCGTCGGACACGATCGGCCGGCCCATCACCAGGTTTTCGTGCACCGACGCCGAGAACAGGATCGGATCCTCGAAGGCGGTGCCGATGTGCGAGCGCAGAGAGCGCAGGTGCAGGTCGCGGACGTCGATGCCGTCGAGCAGGACGCTGCCCTCCGTCACGTCGTAGAGGCGCGGCACCAGGTACGCCAGGGTGGTCTTGCCCGAACCGGTGCGCCCCACAAGCCCGAGCGTCTCGCCCGGTTCGATCGTCAGGTTCAGGTCACGGAGGATCCACTCGTCCGACTTCGGGTACTTGAAGCCCACGCCGCGCAGCTCGATGCGCCCCTTGCATCGCTCCATCGCGCGCGCGCCCGGAAGATCCGCGATGTCGGGCCGCGAGTCCATCACCTCGTTGAGGCGCTGCACCGCTGTCTTGCACTCCTCGTTCATCGAAAGCACCCAGCCGATGGCGTCCATCGGCCACGTGAGCATGAAGACGTAGTTCATGAACGCGATCAGGCCGCCCACCGTGAGGCTGCCGTGGCTCACTTTGTAGCCGCCGAGCAGCAGCACTGCCGCGAGGGAGAGGTTGGGCAGGAGCGTGAGCTGCGTCCACAGTCGCGCGCGCTCGGCGATGGCCTCGATGTTGGATGCTCCAAGCCGGCGCGCCATGTCGTCGAACCGGGCCTGCATCAAAGGCATGCGGCCGAACGCCTTGATGATGCGGACGCCGGTCGCCATCTCCTCGATGATCGTGGTGAGGTCGCCTTGCTGGTCCTGGATGCGGCGGGCGATGACCTTGTACTTCTCGTGGAACCTGTTGCTGAAGTAGGCGATCGGCAGCATGCAGAGCACCGTCACGATCGCAAGCTGCCAGTCCAGCTGCGCCATCAGCACGAACACGACGGCGAACGTGACGATGGTCTGCAGGAACCAGATCAGCCCGTAGCTCACGAAACGGCGGACCGTCCCGATGTCGGAGATCGCGCGAGACAGCAGCTGGCCCGACTGCCAGTTGTCGTGGAACGAGACCTGCAGGCTCTGCAGGTGCGCGTAGAAGTCGTTGCGGAGGTCGGTCTCCATGCGCAGCGAGGCCATGCCCGAAAAGTTGCGCCGCAGGTAGATGAAGACGAATTCGAGAAGGCCGATCACGACGAGCAGCGCCACCGGCGGCCCGATGTCACCGAGCTGGTGATGGCTGATGGGCCCGTCGATGATGTACTGGATCACTTTCGGGATCGCGGCCGCGGCCGCGAGGCTGCCCAGCTGCGAAAGACCGAAGATGACCACGAGTCCCCAGTACGGGCGCAGGTAAGGCAGATAGCGACGAAGCGCGAGGAGACCCACGGGGGTCGCTCAGTTTACCGACGTCAGGCTCGTGCCAGGTCCCTTATGGAGACGATGCCCACCACCTCCCCGCCTTGCATGACGGGCAGGTGGCGGAAGTTGTGGTCGAGCATGGTCTTCAGCGCAGAGTCGACGGAGTCCTCAGGTGAAACGGTCATCGGATCGGGCGTCATCCATGACGACACCTCGTGGGCCGGCGCATCGTGCGAGTTGGACAGCGCGCGCACCGTATCGCGCTCGGTGAAGATGCCCGCCAGGCGCGTGCCCTCCATCACCAGGGTGGAGCCGATGCGGTGCTGAGCCATGAGCGCGACCGCCTCGCCGACCGTGGTGGTCGGGTTCACGTAGTGCAGGCTCGTCGACATGACCTCCCCCACGGTGGCCATCACACCTACTATGCACCCGTCGGCGGATTTGGGAAAGCGGCAAGCAGGCCGGTTGCGACCATCACGGCCAGTGCCATCAGCGCGTCGGTTCGGGCCACTGGCACGCCGCGCCGCCACGTGACGGCGGCGAGAGCCAGCATCGCCACCACTCCGACCGACTTGGCTATAAGGACGGCGCCGTAGACCGTCTGCCAGAGATCGCTGAACCCGGTCACCTGCTCGGTGGCGCGCAGGAGGCCGGTCAGCGCGGTGAACGCGAAGGCGACCATTGCCACGCGGCCGAATCTCGTCAGCAGGTCCTGTCCCCCGGGGCTGCGCCATCCGTCAGGCGGTCGCAGCACGGCCAGCACCAGCACGCCTCCTCCCCAGATTCCGGCGCTCAGCACATGCAGCTCGTCCACCAGGATCGCCGGTACGACCGGCTGCGCACCGGCCGCGTGCCCTGCGAGCGCAAGGAGCAGGACCGCCGCGAACCCGGCCGGGACGGCGCCCGGACCCCAGCGCAGGCACATCACCAGCGCGGCCAGCTCGACCGCGACCCGTGCCGCACCGATCCAGGAGGGCGCCAGCGCAACAGTGGCCACGCCGCCGAGCAGCGCCAGCGCCAGCGCGCCATCCATGCCCGGCCGAACCCAACCGAGATGCGGCGGCTGGCGCGCGAGCTGGCGCATCACGACCACGCCGACGAAACCCAGAAGGCCCGCGTATTCGAGCCCGCGGAACGCACCCGCCACGATCTCGGCCGGCGTCATCGAATGCGTCTACCCTAGTTGCCGATGGCCGCCGAGTCGCCGCTCACGATCGAGCAGGTCGACGTCGAGATGGACCGGCTGATCGGTCCGGACATCGATTCCGCATCGTTGTACCGCCGCTGGGAGAAACAGCAATGGGCGGTCTCCGATCTCGACTTCAGTCAGGACAAAGCCGACTGGTTGAGCCTGCCGGAAGGGATCAGGCAGGTCACACAGAACACGATGACCCTGTTCTTCATCGGTGAGCAGGCCGTGACCGACACCCTCGCTCCCCTCCTCCATGCAGCACCGCGCGAGGACGAGCGCATCTTTCTGGCCACCCAGATTGCGGACGAGGCCCGTCACACGGTGTTCTTCCAGCGCTTCTTCGACGAGGTGCTCGGCGTGGGAGGCGGGCTGCATGCGGCACTCGATGCGGTCTCGCCGCAGGCGACCGAGGGCTTCCGCAGGATCTTCGACCACCAGCTTCGCGACGCCATGGATCGTGTGCGCCTGGACCCGAGCGACAGCCGGGCCTGGGTTGAAGGCGTCGTCACGTATCACCTCATCATCGAGGGTTATCTCGCGATCACGGGCCAGCGCAGCCTGCTGCGCACGCTCAAGAACGTCGGGTTGATGCCAGGGTTCAGGACCGGCTTCACCGCGGTCGCCAGGGATGAGTCCAGGCACATCGGTTTCGGCGTGCTGGCGCTGAAGCGACGCGTGGCGGCCGATCCTGCCGTCGCCGGAGTCATCGCCGCCAAGGTCGACGAGCTGCTGGAGCCGGCGGTCCGGACGGTCGTACCCACGGATCGCAAGCTGCCGATAGTGGACCCGCGTGACGTGCCCGAGCCGCTTCGCGTCAATGGCCTCGAGCTGCGCGACTTCGCCCTCTCGTCGCTCGCCAAGCGTCTGCTCGCCTCGGACGTGCCGGCGCAGGTCGTGCAGAGGATCAGGAGGGACGCCGAGGCTCTTTACGAGTTGCTATGGACCGAGTACGAGACCAAGCACGGCGTGCGCCACCCTGTGCGCTTCTACCAGGAAGGCCTGGTTACAGCTCCGGCGCTATAGTCCCGCCCCCCACCACCCGGGTGCCCGAGTAGAGCACCGCGGCCTGCCCCGGCGCCGCGCCGAAGAAAGGCTCGTCCAGGCTGAGCCGGCCATGCGTGTAGGTGGCGCTGATCGCGCGCGCGTGGTAGCGAAGCCGCGCGGTGCAGTGAATCGGCAGCTCGGGGTCGGGGTCGATGAAAGACACGTCGCGCAGCGCGACCTCGGTGATAGCGAGGTCCTCCCTCCTGCCGACCGCGATTCGATTCGTGGCGGCGTCGATGCGCGTCACGTACCAGGGCCCGGGCTCGCGAAGATCGCCGAAACCTGACCGCTGACCGACCGTGTACATCGGGGTTCCGTGGTGCGTCCCGACCTCGCGGCCGGCACCATCGACCACGGCACCAGGCTGCACGGGCAACCGCTTCGACAGGTACGCAGCGGTCTCCCCCCGCGGCACGAAGCAGATCTCCTGGCTCTCGGCCTTTGCGGCGACGGGCAATGCGAACTCGCGCGCGTGCTCACGCACCTCGCTCTTGGTCATCGCACCCAGTGGAAACGCGATGCGCGCGAGTCGCTCGCGATCGAGGTGGTACAGCATGTACGACTGGTCCTTGGCCGGGTCCACGCCCTCATGCAGCTCAGGACCATTCGGGCCATCGACGATCCGCGCGTAGTGCCCCGTCGCGAGGCGGTCGAATCCGAGGTCCAGGACCCGCCGGAGCATGAGGTCGAAGCGAACGAACGCATTGCAGCGAACGCATGGGTTGGGCGTGCGGCCCTCGAGGTAGTCGCGATGGAACGGCTCGATCACGCGCTCGCCGAACTCGCGCTCGAGGTTCCAGCAGTAATAAGGAATGTCGAGCAGCGAGGCCACGCGTCGCGCATCCTCCACCGCCGAAAGCGAGCAGCACCCTCCGTGCCGCGCGCTTTCCTCCTGGTCTTCGCGCGGCCATTGCTGAAGCGTGATGCCGACGACGTCATGACCCTGGGCCTGAAGAAGCGCGGCGGCGACCGACGAGTCGACCCCGCCCGACATCGCGACGGCGATCCTCACTTGCGGTTCTCCACGATGCTCTGGGCCACTATCTCGGCGTCCTCCCCTACACCGTAGAGGACCGCTGACTGTCCCTTCCGCTGGAAGTGGATGCCCATGAAGTAGAGGCCGTCGACCGCGCTGCGGCCGTCGGTCTGCACGGGGAACCCCATCTCGTCGAAGACCGGGAAGTGAACCCAACCGTAGTCGGGGCGGTAGCCGGTCGTCCAGATCACCGTGGTCACACCTTCGCGGGCGAGGTCGATCTCCGTCCTCGGCTCGATGCGCAGCGGCGGCGGCAGCTCCCACGGAATGTCGAGGCCGCGTTGCGCGCACAGCGCGTCGACCCACTTCTTGAAGACCGCGGCCATGCCGTCGCCCGCTTCCACGAGCGCGTTCAGGTCGGAATCGAAATGAGCCGTCCCATCCGACACGCCGGTGAACCGGCCGACCAGCTCGATGCCCTCGGCGTGCAGGGTGCGAAGGTGCATGTCGCGCCCACCGCCGTGGCCGGTCGCGAGCGGATTGCTGAGCAGGCGGGCGGCCGGTGACGGCAGATCTTTGAGCGTCCGATTCCAGAAGCCGCTCTCGATGATCCACCAGACCAGGTCGTGGCCGCCGAATCGCCGAGGCGCCCATGGAGCGCGGCCGCAGGCGAGGATGACCTTCCTGCCGTCCTCATGGAGCTCCTCGGCGAGCTGGCATCCTGTCTGGCCGCTGCCGACGATCAGGACGGCGCCTTCGGGCACAGCAGCGGTGTTGCGGTACTCCTCGGCGAGAACCTGGGTCAGTCCCGCCGGCATTTCGGTCGCGCCGCGTGGCAGGTGCGGGCGCTGATATCCGCCTGTGGCGACAACGACCGTTCGGGCCTCGATGTCGCCCATCTCGGTGCGCAACGTGAACCCGTCACCGTCCCGGTCGAGAGACGTGACGGAGCAGCCTTCCTTCAACGGAGCCTTGAAGGCGTCCGACCAATCCTGGAAGTGGTCGACCAGCTCTTCTCGGTTCATGTAGCCGTCGGGATCTCCGCCCGAGTAGGGCGCGCCAGGCAGCCGAACCGACCAATTGGGCGTGACCAGGCAGAACGAGTCCCAACGGCGAGAACGCCACGTCTCGGCAATGCGCCCGGCCTCGAGCACTACGTGGTCCACGCCGGCCTGGGTGAGGTGATAGCTGGTGGCAAGGCCGGCCTGACCGGCGCCGACCACCGCGACGTCGACCTTCTCGGTCACTCCACGACGTCGCCTTCAGCCGGCTCGACCTTCACGCCCCGAGACTCGAGGTACTCGACTCCGCGCTCGAGCTCGTCGGGCTCGCCGGTGATCTCGAGCAGCACCCAGCCCTGGTCGCGGGTGACGTCGGCGCGGCGGATGTTGGTGACGATCGCGAACTGCTTGCCGAGCTGGTAGATCACGGGCTCTGTGACCAGGGACTGACCGAATATGAGCTTGAGTCGCCTGCGTGCCATGCGTGCCGCAGTTTATGGCAAGCCGGCCGCCCGCTCCTGGCACCGCCGCGCTTGCACGGCACCCCCACACGGTGGGGACGGATCCGGTCAGCCTCCAGCCACCGCCGGGATGATCGAGATCTCGTCGCCCTCGGCCACCTTTTCGCTGAGGCCCGATCCTAGCCTGACGTCCTCGTCGTTGAGGTACACGTTCACGAACTGGCGGAGGTCGCCCTTCTCGTCGAGCAGCCTGTCGCGGAAGCCCGGGTAGCGCTCGTCGAGCGCGACGATCGCCGAGCCCAGGTCGGCCCCGCCGACCTCGACCGTGATCTCGCCGTTAGACAGCCGCCGAAGCGGCCCGGGAATACGAAATCGTGCCATCTCCTAAAGATTCACCTGTTCGCGAAACGACTTGAGCGTCGGATCTATTTCCACCCGACGGCCGTGCCCGTTCGCCGACGCGAGCACATCGGCGGCCTTGAGGCCGTGGCCGGTGACATACGCGACCACTGTTTCGTCACCTCGCCAGCGGCCTGCGCGCGCCAGCTTCGTGAGGACGCCGATGGTCACCCCGCCGGCCGTCTCCGTGAAGATGCCTTCGGTGCGCGCGAGCAGGCGCATCGCGTCGACGATCTCCTCTTCAGTGACCGCCTCGACCACGCCGCCCGTCTCGAGCGCGATGCGGTTCACGTAGATGCCGTCGGACGGATTGCCGATGGCGATCGAGCGCGCGATGGTGTTCGGCCTGACCGGCAGCACCTTCTCTGGCTCGTCCGACTTGAAGGCGTTGTAAACGGGTGAACAGCCGAGGGCCTGCGCGCCTGTCAGGGCGGGCACGCGGTCGCCGCGCACGAGCCCGAAGTCGATCAGCTCGCGCACCGCCTGCCTGTGCCTCACGAACTGGCAGCCGCTGGCGACAGGGATGATGATCTCGTCAGGCAGCTTCCAGCCCAGCTGCTCGGCGGTTTCGAAGGTCAGCGTCTTCGAGCCTTCTGCGTAGAAGGGCCGGATGTTGATGTTGCAGAAGGCCCACGGCGTCGACTCGACGAGCTGGCTGCAGAGGCGGTTCACGTCGTCATATGTGCCCCGCACCGCGACGAGGTTTGGATCGAACACGCCGATGCTCACGACCTTTTGCGGCTCGAGGTCGACCGGGATGAACACGAAGCACTCGAGGCCGGCCCGCGCCGAGTACGCGGCCACGGCGTTGGCAAGGTTTCCAGTCGACGCGCACGCCATCGTCTCGAAGCCCTGCGAGCGCGCCCAGCTGATCGCGACCGACACCACGCGGTCCTTGAACGAGTTGGTCGGGTTCATGCTGTCGTTCTTCAGGTACAGGTTGCGCAGACCGAGCTCATGGCCCAGGCGGTCGGCCTTGACCAGCGGGGTGAACCCCTCCCCCAGCGTCACCACCGGCGTCGAATCCTCCACCGGAAGCAGGTCGCGGTAGCGCCAGATCGACTTCGGCCCTGACTCGATGCGCTCCCTGGTGACGATCTTCTTCAGCGACGCGTAGTCGTAGACGGCATCGAGCGGACCGAAGCACATCTCGCAGACGTGCGTGGCCTGCAGCGGGTACTCGGCACCACATTCACGACAACGAAGTCCAAGGAGCTTGGGCACGGGCTCAGTTTAGAGAGGGCGCGCCTGCCGGGCCCGCAAGAACGATTTGTATACAAACGCGGGTTATTTCGGATTTGAGACCCGCCGCTGTATACAAAACCGTTGGCTTTAGCCTGCTCTTATCTCCAGCCACCAGCTCATGACCTGCCCAGGCGCGAGCATTGGCGGTGGCTCATCGGAATCCGGGCGGTCGCCGCCTCCAGTCGCGGGCTCGATCGCGACCTGCCGGTAGCCGCCGAGATCGCCGTTGCAGATCCAGATCCCGCAGTACGGCGTCGCCTCGCGGTCCCACGCGATCTCGATCGCCTGTCCGCCCCGCCATCGCAGGCCCGCATGGTCGATCTCGCCACGCGGCATGAAGAATTTGCCGCTTTTGCCCTCGGCAAAGCCCATGAGTCGCGCACCGATGTCGATCTCCATCCCCGCCTCGTAACGGAAGAGCGGATGCGCGCACCAGTAGCCGGGGATCTCAGTGGCGCCGCCGTTTGAGAGCGAGTACGAGGCACGAACCACATCGCCGAGCTCGATGCGCCGCTCGAGGCGCCAGGGCACCGCGTGCCCCTCGGCCCGCATCACGCATTCCGACTCGCCGGTCGCCACGACCTCCCACGGCACGCGCCAGGCCTCACCGTGATCCGGCAGCGACCCGGTCGCCTCGACGGTGGGGACCATCTCGTCCCACCCCCACGCCCCACCATCGACGAACCCGTCCGCGGTAGGCTGGTCGACTCCAATGCCCTGGTCGAGGAGCTCAATGCCGTCGAGGCGAAGCGACGTGATGCGCCCACCGCGCTCCGGCCGGATCTCCATGACCCATCGCTTCGAGCTGAGCATCATCGCCGCCACGATGCTAGCCGCCATCGCACTCGGGGCCTGCAGTCCCGCAAGCGCGCACCGGGTGGCATCGAGTCCCACGCCCGTCGCCGCGGTCGAGCCGGACACATCGCCGAGCCCCGCGCCGGCGCC
>WNGC01002713.1_pt1 | contig 14294 bp, 9 predicted proteins | sample 5400051 | NCBI WGS metagenome assembly WNGC01 (sample SAMN13153368, study PRJNA577476) | soil metagenome | isolation source: 20 cm soil or saprolite under grassland replicate 2 | place: USA:California | collected 2016-06-15 | reverse complement strand
GCGATTTGTAGGTGACCTGCATCCATGCGCGACAACAAAAGCAAATCGTCAATTACACCGCTTAGCCGACGTGTTTGATGAAGCAGAGTGGACAATTCTTCGTAGACTTCCGGCTTAAATCCTTCGCGTTCCAGCAGTGATTCGAGACCGATTCGAAGGACCGTCATGGGGCTTTTCAGCTGGTGTGACGCATCGGCTGAGTATCTGGCGGATCGCTCCAGTTCCTGGGCGGTGGATGCCAGCGCGGCCTCGGCGCGTTCTCTTTCTGCGCGGTTTTCTTCCGAATCGAGCGCCAGTTTCTTCACGGGCGCGGACATGCTGCGCGCGACGAAATGGCTTGCGACGAATCCGCCTAACAACAGAAGCGCGCCGGCGCCGCCAATTTGCCAGCGGAGACGATGCAGTTGTGCCGTCCACGAAGCGAGAGGATACAAGGAAATTTCGTATGCGGGTGGAAACAGCGATCCCGGATTAAGCCGCTTATGAAACAACAGCTGAGGCGCACCAGCCACTTCCACGCGAAAATAGTTTTGCTCTGAGTCAGAATTGGTGAGCGCAGGTTGTACCTTTTTGTTGAGGGAACTTTGTGCGGAGGGCGCAAGCGCCGGCAGATGGAGATGGCCATCAACCCAAATGCCACTTTGCATTCCGGTGTTTTTGTTTTCGAGCTCGAAAGGCTTGAACCCGATCACGAGCGCTGAAACCAAATCCCCTGTGTCGGTCGAGAAGATCGGCACGGCTATCACTTCGTGGATAGCGCCAGCAGATTGGATATACCCGATCTGCCGTGTGTCGGGCAATTTTTTGAGCGAAAGTTGCGCTTCTGTCGCTGCTTCGAGTTCTCCTACATCCGACGGATTAGGCGGCTTGATGACTGCGCCGTCCTCGTCGAGAAAGCGATAAAACCTGGCATGCAGAGATCGTGCTGCTTGCTCGGGGGGCGGTTCCTCGCCTTCCATAAGATCGCGCAACTCATCCTTCGCGCTTGGATACAGCAGATCGATTGCGTCATCCTCAATCGCGGCGTGAATCCGCGGTTTGGCTACGAGCGCGTTGCAACGCTCCGCGAGCGCGGCGTAGCGCAGTTCCTCGACTTTGTGCATCGAAGAAAGCTCGGTCTGAAATGTCTGCTGCAGGTTCCGCTCCGCATCCGCTGTGACTCTGCGCTGTGCCAGATAAAACCCGAGCGCAGTCAATGTCGCTACGATCACCATGATCGCGGTGAACAATCGGGTGCGAAAGGTAGCGAGCTCCTTGCTTCTCGTCGCACCCCCGGCACTCATGGCAAATCAACGTGCAGCGTTTGACCGTCCTTCAACTCGATTGGCTTTTCGCGCGTAGTTCTGCTGTCGATCCACGCCTTCAGTGTATAGCGACCTGCCGGAAGTTTATCTAATCGAAAGCGCCCAGCCGTGTCCGACATCACAAAGTACGGCGTCTTCAATACGAGGATCAATCCGCGCATATGCTCGTGAATGTCGCAACGCAGAGTCACCAGGCCCGGTTGATCAAACGTTACCGAAGGTATCGGCCGTTCCTCCGGGCGGTAACGCCCGAGATCAAATCGCTTGGCGGGCGAATAGGAAAAGATGTTGTGATACTGGTCATCTAGATTTGGGAATTGTACATTGGTTCCCGCTTCTATCGGCAGGAGCGCCGGAATGAACGTCAAATCCTTTTGCGCGACTTCTTTTGTTGGCAACGAAGCGGGTCGCGGGAAATTGCCGTCAAGATAGATCACGGCCAGCGGCGGCTGCGTCGAAAGAACTCCGGCCTTGGTCACGACCTCGTACCGTTTTGCCTGAACCGGCGCCGAGCGCGATTTCGGAAGCTCCACGCGTCCCTCGACAGCCGCTCCCGCGAAAAGCGAAGCGGGAATAACGCATAAAGCCGCATTTAGCCACAGCAATCCCTGCCGGCGCATTGCTTGCTAGTGTAACAGGCCTTTGGCTGCACGAAAAGTGTCGGACGCCGCTGGCTTAACGATGTTGCTGGTAGCCCTTGGGTTTAACTGCGGCCATCGCAGGTAAGGTGAAGAAAATTGTGGCGATCAGACTCCAGAAAATGCCAATCGCGCACCCAATGCCTAGTCCAGTGAGCGCTGGGTTTCGCGCAAGCGCGAGCGACCCGAAACCGCTGATCGCTGTAAGTCCTGCGAGCAAGACCGGTTTCACTACACCCGCCACGTCACGCTGGATATCGTGTGTTTTTTGCCAGACGAGCACGACGTAAATTCCATAATCCACGCCAATCGCGAGCACGAGACGGAACGAGAGCACATTGAGCAGATTCAAATGGATGTGCAGCAGCTTCATGGTAGCGATCATCGCTCCAATCCCGAACGCGAGTGTAATGACCTGAATCAACCATAAGCGAACGTCACGATACAAAATGGCCAGCAATGAGATGTCGAAAATGGCCATCAACGCACTGATGATCAGGAGTTGATGGTGCGACCACGGTTGGAGATCGGCGAGCACGTAAGTCCAGCCCGTCAGAATCATCGGGACGTCGGCCACTGATAGATCGCGTTGCAGCTCCTGGCTTTGCTCGTGCGTTGTGAGTGGTTCGTTGGTTGCTACAAATCCAGTCGTTAGCAACGGGTCTTGCCCGAAGTAGCGGTCGATCAAAAACCACCAACTCGATGATTCAGGTAATTGAGTCCGCCAATTCGGCAATGGCACGCTTGGATCGGCGATTCGTTGTAAATCGTCGAGTGAGGCGAATGCCGGAGCGAAGGCTTCTACGCTGAATCCGTCGGCCTCGAGAGTTTCAGTCAACGTTTCGTGTGCCGTCTGAAAATCTATCTCGCGCAAACGGTGGCGGTTTCGTTCCATCCAAATCGGCGATGGACAAAGCGCCGCGGGGGTGGAGAAACCCTTTATCTTTCCGGCTGCCTGGAGTTCCCGCCAATGTGCGGAAATTTTTTGCCAATAGTCATGCAGTTCCTGCGAGCTTGTCGCGCGAATGATCGCCAGCACCGGTTCCCAGCGGACCGGCATTTTTTTCATGATTGTGTCAAGCGCCTGACTTGCGCGAATATTTTTCGGTTGGAGTGAACGTGTGCTGGCCTCGAACTTGAGTGGGGGAATGGGCGAAAAGCCTATCGCAGTGAGCAGCAGCAAAAGCGCGCAGGAAAACATCAGCATGGGAGCCGGTCTGCGCACAATTCCGCGGACATATCTCGCTACCAGATCAAAGAGCCAGTCGCGGGCAATCGCACCTTGCTGCTCGCGGACAAACAAAAATAAAATCGAGCACATGAACAGGCCGGCAACGAAAATGCCAATGGCAATGAGCACGCCGAGTTCGGAGAAACTCATCGCGCCACTCAGCACCAGCGCGAGAAAACCTACCGCTGTTGTGAGCGCACCAAAGAAAACTGCTCGTCCAAGTTTTGCCACCGAAGTCGCGATGGCTTGCTGATGCGGCTCGCCATCGGCGCGCGCCTGGTGATAGCGTCCGATGGTGAGAATCGCAAAGTCGACCCCGAGGCCGACCAGAATCGCGCAAAACCCTACGCTGATCATGCTCAGGCGTCCGAAAAATAGCTGGCCCGCAGTAAGCGCTACGAGACAGGAGAGAAGAAGGCAAAACGCCATGCCTATCAAAGGCAGCCATCGGCGAAACCCAGCGAAAAAGATCGTGCCTACAAGCACGACTGAGCCAAACAATGTCGCGACGACATCGTAGCGCATGCTTAACGAAATTTCAGATACAAACGCTGAGCGCCCGGTCACGAGAATTTGCACTGGGCGGCTGCCGTCCCATCCCCCGGCTGCGGTTTTGCGAAACTCGTTTACGCGCCGCATCAAGTGCTGGCATTCAAACGCGCTTATCGACGTTTGATTCGTCACCACCAGAAAGATGCGCATCGTGCGATCCGGTGAGGTGAGCGGTTGTTCCTGTTCGATCGCGGTGCTTTGGGCAAAAGGTTTGAGCGCGGGCGCGATCAATCCGAGCGGATCGAACGAGAGCTCGAACTGCGGCCTCGGTGAACCCGCTTCGATTTGCTGGCGCAAACGATGAAGGCGATCGCGAATTTTGTCTGGTTGCAGGATCGACATTGCCTCGTCGAAAGCGCTGGGTTCCAGATTGAGGAGCAGTGGTACGGCGATCCATTGCAAATCGCGAATGCCATCCGCAGTGGTCATAGGTGAACCTGCGAGCATGCGCGCGCACCACGGTTGCTGGTGCAGCCGTTCCGCAAAAACCGGCGCGAATTCCTCCAGTTTATCGATATCCTGTGGATCGCAGAAAAGCGCGAACGTCAGCTCACGTGTCTGCTCAAAATCATGGTCGTAGATCTTCAGCCCTTGCACGGATAAAAATCTTCCGGGCAAAACGTTGAAGATCTCAGAATCCAATCGCAATGACGTGAGGAGAATGGCGATGCAAACGATGATCAGCGCGGCCACACCGCACCAAACCAGCCCACGACGCTGCGTGATCGTTCGGGCGATGAAATCACTGATGCGCATGAGCAGCGCTAGTGTTCTGCAAACGCAGCGGCTTTACAACGACTGCAGCGCTTGTCATTAACACCGGGCTTCAGCCCGGTGTGTATCGGCAGCGGCCCCAGCCGTTTCAACGGCTTTTCTCGCGGCGCGTGCTCAAGGAAGTTCGAATTTCGTAGCGTCCGCTGTCCTCAGCAAAAAACCTGGCTCAAAAACGGAATTGAAACCTCTCGCTGTCGCTGACGTATCGCAGCGTCTTTTGATTCGGCGCGCGAAGGAATTGATCGCGCAAACCGAGCCAGCCGCGCAGTTGTTGCGGCGGCTGTGCTGTAGGACCAGACCAATGCTGGTTCGTGAAGCTTGCGTTGAATTCCGCAAACGCCGCATCTTGTCGGAGGGACAACAATGTGATCCCAGGGCCTTTCGACACGGTCAATTCGAAATCGCCCGTCTTCGAAAAGCGCACTATTGCCTCGCCGATCAACGTCGCCTTACCTGTTCGATACATAAGCTGGCCAGTTTTAGTCTGCCATCCCGCAGCCGGCTCGGAGAATTGGTGATGTGAAACGGACGCGCAACTTGTTAGGCAAACAGCGGCAATGAACGGAAGACGTGTAGCCACGGCCCTGTGGGCCGCAAGAGAAGTCATGATACAACGCCAGTGGTTTGAGGCGATTCCGGCGCTCCTTCTTGTTTCTTCGGCACCAGAGTGAGCTTCGGCGCGATCGGGTGGTGGCGTTGCAGCCAAACCAGGAAATAAAATACCCACATTCGCCAGCGAATCGGGAAACTGTTGCCCACATTTCCGCCAAGCACTGCATTCACAGCTGGCGCGAGACCGAGCACACTGCGTGGAGCGAGGAAAACTTCGATGAACTCCTTCGTGTACCACGCATTGACGAACCGAAGATAAACGTCCATCGCGCGGTTCACCGATCGCTCGTATCGCGCGAACAAGCGTTTTGCCTTGCGCGGGTGATCGAGCACTTCATTCAGAGCGTCGGCGCATTTTTCACCACTGAACACCGCAAGAAAAACGCCGCTGCTGAAAATCGGATCGATGAAACCGGCGGCGTCGCCCGTAAGCAACCAGCGATCGCCGTACAAACGCGCGCTTCGATAGGAGAAATCCGCTTCGACATAGACTTTCGAGACGCGCTGCGCTTTTGCCATGCGTTTCGCAATCGTTGGCTGTTCCGCCAACGCTTGCTCGAGAAAATCGTCAGCGCTGAGCTTGGATTTCCGAAAAGTTTCGCTGTCGAGAACTACTCCGATGCTCGTTCGCTCATCGGTGAGTGGAATCAGCCAAAACCAGCGATCAACGGCACGAATCAAAACCGTCAGTGTGCCGTCAATTCCTTCAGGACGCCACACGCCATCGTAGTGCGCGAAGATCGACAGCTTTTGAAGATGATCGTAAGTCCTCTTGATTTGGAATTGCCTTCCGAGCACCGAGGTGCGTCCACTGGCATCGACAAGGTAACGCGCCCGGATCGAATTAGACGAGCCGTTGGATCTCACCGCCAGATCGACGCCGTGGTTCGAGAACTCGACTCCTTCGACTAGAGTCTGCTCGTGCACTTCCACGCCGGATTCGGCCGCATGGTCGAGCAGCACCTTGTCGAAATCACCGCGTGTTACCTGATAAGCATGATCGGTTTGCGAGCGGTAGCCGTCCTTGAAGTAAAACTTCGTTCCAGTGTCGGAGCAGGCGCCCATGATTTCGCCGCCGTACTTTTTTATAAACCCGGCGCTCAAAAATTTCTCGTGTAAACCGAGCCGGGTAAATGCCTTCATGCTAAACGGCAACAGCGACTCGCCTATGTGAAACCGAGGAAACTTTTCGCGCTCAAAGAGAACCACGCGACGTCCGGCGCGCGCGAGCAGCGCGGCGGCAGTGCTGCCGGCCGGTCCACCTCCTATAATCGCGACATCGTACATGCTGCTGCTCACGGCATATGACCGTAGCGTTACGCCGAGCCCGTTCAAGAGAGACAGCTTCCCGGCTGTCACCTTCAAATCGACCGCTGCCAAAGTCATCGGTCCTTGGAACGCGGTGCACAGGGCGGCATTTCAAATCTTTTATGCTAAATTTTCCGGCGCAAGATGAAGTTGATCGATCGATTTGTAAGCCGGGAGTTGTTGGTGAACGTCGCATTTGCGATTGCGGTGCTGAGCCTGGTGCTCGTAGTCGGAAATATTTTCCGGAAGCTGCTCCCGTTGCTGGTGAATCACGACGTACCGATGGAATACTTGATCACGTTCATCGCCTACGTGCTGCCGTTCTCACTTATCTTCACCATTCCGTGGGGGTTGTTGACTGCGATCCTTCTCGTTTTCGGACGGTTGTCCGCGGACAACGAATTGATCGCGCTGCGCGCCAACGGGGTCAGCGTCACGCGCGTATCTGTTCCGCTTGCTGGCATCGCGCTTGCGTGCACGGCGATTTGTCTTTGGCTCAATGTGCAGGTTGCGCCCGCCGCGCAGGAGAGATTGCGCAGCACCATTTTTGATCTCGCCACGCGAAATCCGATGGCGCTTTTTGGCAGCGATCAGGTCATCGATCAGTTTCCCGGTCGGAGGATTTATGTCGGCAAAAAAGAAGGGAACAAACTCGAGAACATTACCGTATTCGAGATGAACGAGAAGGCGCTGCCCGAGAAGATCACGTACGCGCGCACCGGTATGCTCGAAGCGGATTTGGCGAACAAACAAATCCTGATGCATCTCTATGGGGCTCGTTACCAGGAGCGGGACTCGAAAGACCCACTCGACCTTCACAAAATCCGCGACGGCATCAACATGGTGGAAGGCACGTTGCCTATCAGCCTCGAAGAGCTATACGAGAAAGAGAAAAAACGACCGAGCCGTTCCGCTCTGTCGATTGAGCAATTGCTGGAGCAACTAAAGAGCGAGAACACCCGGGAACGCAGCGCCAGCCGCACAGAAATTAATAAACGCTTTTCCTTTCCGTTCGCGTGTGTGGCTTTTGCGATTATTGGCGTGCCGCTGGGTGTGACGGCTCATCGCCGTGAAACATCAATTGGCTTCGCAATGGGGCTGATTGTTGCCACCACCTATTTCCTGTTTGTAATCGTTGGCGATACGTTGCGAGGGAATCCGCATGCGCATCCGGAATTGCTCGTCTGGTTTCCGAATGTTCTCTTTATCGTGTTGGGCGTGCTTTTGTTTCGCCGGCTGGCGCGACAATGACGGTAACAAAGATTGTAGCCGTTAGCCTGATGTGGAAAGCACTGGCCAGAATGGACCGGCCATAGGCCAGTGGCTACAGCGTCTAAGCGAGGGATTCGGCTGTGGTAGGATCGATGATGGCGCGGACCTCGGAAATCCGGTTCGCAGGAAAACCGCCTTGCCGGGCGTGTTCGCGAATTAGTTCTTCGTTGGCCGCGATGTAAACACAATAAACCCGATCGTCCATCACGTAGCTTTCGACCCACTGAATCTGTGGTCCGAGATTGCTCAGTACCCCGCAGGATTTCTGCGAGATAGCTTGGAGCTGTTCGCGGGATAGTTTTCCGGCACCGGGAATTTCTCTTTCAATCACGTACTTCGGCATAACGAGTCTTAGCTAAGGCTTGCCGAAGCCGGCGTCAATTGCTATGAAACCATCGCATCCCTCGGTTCCATTTGCGACCTAATCGTGCGCAGTAGAAGTTGCAAGCGATGCCGCAAAACATCGACAGCATTCTCGACGCCGCGGAGCAGCAGGAGGCGAGCGATGTTTTCCTTCAGGAGGACGAGGTACCGCGGCTTAAAATCAATGAACAAATGATCGTCCATGGCGAGGAACCCATGTCGCGCGCGCACATGACCGCATTCTGGCAGGCGTGCGGCGCCAATGCGCAAGACGACGGCGAGATGGATCGCGACACCGGCTTCGTCTCACGCACGCATACGCGCTACCGCGTGAGCCTGCACCGCACGATGGGCCGCCTCGCTGCGGTCCTGCGCCGCATCAAGACCAGCGTGCCTACATTGAAAGCGCTCGGAGCGCCCGAATGGCTCCTGACCCGATGGGGCGCTCGCGAGCACGGCCTGATTCTTATAACGGGACCGACCGGCTCCGGGAAATCCACCACCATCGCCTCGCTCCTTCAATGGATGAACGAGAACCTGGTGCGACATGTAGTGACGATCGAGGATCCGGTCGAGTATCAGTTCGCTAGCAAGCGCTGTCATTTCACTCAACGACAGGTGGGACGTGACACCGGCAGTTTTGCGACCGGATTGCGGAGTGCGCTTCGTCAGGCGCCGGATATCATTTTCGTTGGTGAGATCCGGGATTACGAGACGGCGTTGACTGCACTTCAAGCTTCGGAGACGGGACATCTCGTTGTTTCGACCCTGCATTCGGAGAAGGTTGCCGACACGATGGAGCGCTATTTGAATCTCTTTCCGGCGAAAGACGAGAAGCACGGTGTGAACCTTCTGGCAAACCAGCTTTCTGGCGTCCTTTGCCAGAAGCTGGTTCAATCTGCTGACGGAGGCCTGCATTTACTGGTGGAACACGTCGAAAATGCGGGTGCCATGCGCGACTGGATCGCCAGACGAGAGTTGCAGAACATCGATCAGTATATCTCTCGCGGGTCGGATCCTGCCGCCGTTTCATTTTTGCAATCGACGCTCAAAGCTCTCCAAGCCAAGGTCATCACGGAAGAGACTGCCATGGCTTCAGTCAGCAATGAATCCGAGCTTCGTCGTGCCATGAGGGGAATCACCTAGACAAGTCCTCCGCACAATTTGAAGCCATATGAAGGAACATGATTTGATCGATTTTCTGGCGCTCGCGGCCGAGCGGGGAGCTTCTGATCTTCATTTGACAGTGGGGGCGCCACCGATGTTGCGGATCGCTGGTGTTATTCAGCCGCTGACGGAAGAGCCACTGTCAGCGGAGGACACAAGGAGACTGGTGATCGATACCTTGAAGGAGGAACAACGGGCGAAGCTGGAAAACGAATGGCAGCTTGACTTCGCGTTACAGGTCGGTGACCTCGGGCGCTTTCGCGGGAATGCATGCTATGTGTCAGGTGCGATTGAGGCCAATTTCCGACGTATCCCTTCTGAGGTGGGCGATCTAAAGTCCTTGGGACACTCTCCAGTGGTGGATAAGTGGTGTGACGAGAGAGCCGGTTTGATACTGGTGACCGGCGCTAGCGGTGAAGGCAAAAGCACAACACTGGCGAGCATGGCCCAGACGATAGCCAAACGGCGTCCCGTCAACATCGTCAGTATTGAGGACCCAATCGAATTTGTTCATTCGCAGGGGCGAAGCCTGGTGAACCAGCGCGAAATTGGTTCCGACGCGCGCGACTTCGCTTCAGCGCTCAAGAACGCGTTGAGACAGGATGCGGACGTCATTCTTGTGGGAGAGATGCGGGACACGGCCACGATCCAGACTGCGATTACGGCGGCGGAAACAGGACACCTCGTGATTGCTACCATGCACACGAACGATGCGCCAACGGCCATTGGGCGCATTCTTGATGCCTTTCCAAAGGAGGGTCAGCAGTTCGTCAGTGCCCAACTTGCGTGGTCATTGTTGGGAGTGGTGTGTCAGTATCTCCTACCGCGAAGCGAAGGATCAGGTCTGGTTTTAGCCACGGAATTGATGACCGTGAACTCGGGAATCGAGGCGTGTATCCGGGCCGGGAGGCTTTCGCAGGTACCGGGACTCATTCAAATCGGCGCTGCGGACGGCATGCATACCGTAGACGACAGTCTTATCGAGTTGCTCCTGGCTGAGCGCATCAGTCTCATGGACGCTATGGCTCATGCGAGGGAACCCAATTTTGTGAAGGAGGAATTCCAGAAAGCTTTGAAGTCCCAGAGAAAAGGCTGGTTTGCGGGAATGTTCGGCAAATGAAACGCCGGCCTCGTCGGCGTCGAATTTAATAAAACGCGGAGCTCACAAAACATATTGTGTTTGCGAGACGGTGACCTCAATCCGAGACGCTCATAAAATCTGGCGGCAATTTGAATAGGATGAACCCGCCGGACTTTGGCATTGGCTTCCGGTGAATGATATCGTTTGGAGCTGCTAATTACTTCGGCCTTGAAGGCTTGAGTGTCTATATTGAGACTTCACCGCTGGAAGATTCCCACGCAAAACAGTAAGCGAATACGGTGGCAGATCGTATGAAGCTGCTTCTCGGGTGAGCCGCACCGGCGGCAGACTTCGGATCGGATGGCCGTTTGGACCGGCGGCGTGCCAGGCGTATTGCTCTCTCGAAAATTGAAGCACCTCGACTTGACCAACAAAACTCGCCGGCTGGTTTGCGTTCGGAAGGTTGAACTCGACACCAAGCCGCGCAGTTCGGTTGGGATCTTTATTGATTGCAAGCAGCGACCATTTCTTGTCGGGTCGTCGCACTGCATACGCGGTGACAACAGATGAGGATCTCGGCTTCGTTTGGTTCATGGTCACGCGGAACATTTCGTGTGTCTCGTTTACTGGTTGCATCCATTCTTTCGTGAGGAGCTGAGTGGCGTAGTAGACGGAGAGACGGTTCAGTTGATCGCTCTTGGGACGTAGCTGAAGCATCATGAGATTGCCCCAGGAACATTTGAGCTCGTCCTGGAGATAGTTTGGCTCGTAGCCGTACAGGTACGGCTTCGCGCCACTTAATGTGAGAAACGCCCCAACTGTATCGGCGTTGAAGAGAGCGCCTTCGATATCCACCTCCGGGCGTCCGCCAAAAACAGAATAACCGTACTCGGTCATGAGCCACGGAATGTCTGTGGGCACGCCGTCTTTACGCAAGCTAGCCATCATCGCGCCGAGACGCTTCGGGATTTCCAACAGATGCGGCGCAGCATCAGCGCAGATGTTGTCGAACGGGTAAAACTCGAATGACAAAAAATCCAGGCGGACTTTTGCGCCTCGAATGTATTCCAGAAATCGATTCATCCATGACCGATTGCCGGACGCGTCCGCCCATGTGAGCAGTTGGTCTTCAAAATTTTGCAGGCTTGGGCCTCCGATCTTCAGTGACGACTTGAGGTCCTCTACACGCCGGCCAACTCCGGCGTACAGCGCGGCGTAATCCTCTGGCGAAACCCATTGTCCATCGGGTTCTTCGCCCAGCTCGACCCCTTCCAGACTGTAATTTCGGCGCAGCAGGTACTGGATCTCAGCGACAGCATTCTCGGGCGTGTCATACAACACCCCCACCGGAATGAGCATTGGCAGGTTGTTAGTTAGCTTGCTGCGCAAAATGAAATCCAATCCAGCCTGCTCTGTGTCGTAGTCGATGTCTTCGGCGCGATGCCAGGGATCGGTGGATGAGGCGTAGATGATTGTCTGGCGATGTCGATCGGGTGCATGACGAATGTGATCATGAAAACGTCCATCCTTGCCCATTTTCCCAAGATCGATCTCGCGAATCGCGAAGCCTAACGAGTCGCGAATATCATCCGAGCTTTCCGCCGAGATTTGAGAACTCCGGCTCATGAGGATTCGCACGAACTGCACGGCGCGCGGACGCTCTGTCAGTCGAATCAGGTCACTGCCGGCATGGCCATCATCGGTTTTTCCATTTGCGAACAGCTGCCAGTCGTCGTCATCGTCCGGATTTAGATGCATCGGATCGTCGCCCGGCCAGTACTCGATACGATATTGTGTGGCGTAGGGTGTTCCCCAGTGAATTCGGATCGCGTTGACCAATTTTGATGCGCCCAGGTCGATCACTACCCACTGCGGATGAGCGTCCTCTGACTTGCCGGTGAAATGTGAATCGAGATACGGATTACTCTTCCAAAATGAATTCGGATCGCCGTCCGCGATACGAGAGTAACCATCATCGTTTGCCTGATCGATCGTGTTACCGCGGCGCGGCAAACGATACCCATACGAAACATTGATCGGTTCGCTGAGCGAGCTGTCGGAGGTCCAGTATCCGCAGTTGTGAGCCGGATCGCTCCACTTGCCGCGCGGGTTCCAATGCCATACTTCGCTGCCCAGCTCGGTCCGAAGTCGATATGTCAGCGGTCCGAGCCCGGAGGATAACATTTCGGCGATGTTCTTGTCCGTGAACATTTGGGCGCATTCGCCTTTCTCGTGACCATCGATTCCGGCGCCCAACGTTTTTGTGGGGACCAATCGGTTAACGGGATGGTCTGCCGAGACAATCGCGGAAATTACGAGCGGCTTTTCGTCTCCAAATGTCGGCGTCCCGACGATTAATTGGAGAGCTGCTAACATGATCGCGGTATTGCGCAGCGAGTTTCCTTCGAGAAAAGCCGCGGAGCGCGATTCATTCACGGCGGGGTATCTAACCGTGGACCGCCAGGAATGAAAGCGATGCGAGGCGCATCGCACTTCAAACACTTCGTGCGAAATCACTCCAGTCGCCGATTCAGTTTCGCGACGCATGGGTGCGCGGGCATTCTCGCGTGGCATTCCATTGCTATCGCTGTGTTTTCTCTAATTGCTTCCTGACTTCGGCCTTTTCGTGACGAACGTCACTTAGATGACTCTGGAGAACTGGCAGTTGTGATTTTTGCGGATTTGGCTGGTGGAGCAGCGTCCTGCCGTTCTTGCCACCGCGATATGTCGGCCCGGGTTGCTTCGCTTGACCGATCTGGAAAAGCAAATCATCTTCCTGCTTCTGAAGTTCGTTGTAGCGGGCCTGCAAGGCCTGAGCGTGATTCGAGGCTCCTTGTTGTTGCTCCAAAACCGCCTTGTTCTTTGCGTCGGCAGCCTGTTGTTGACGTTGTGTTTCGTCCTGTTGCTTTTGATACGCGGTATAATTGGCGGCCTGCTCAGCAGAATACGACGCGGCTTTTTCCGAATCGTAATGGAAACGTTCCTGAACGTCCTTCGGCAGCTCGACAAAATAGACCTTCGTGACTCCTGAGTTTGTCTTGACGACAATGCCATCGGGCTCGACGCGAGTGACAGTAGCGTCTTTGTATTCTTTCCCGTTAACGGTTTTGAAATCTTCTGCAAAAACGGCTGATGTAAAAAATAGGATCAACAACGCGAGAACTTTTGTGCTCATCTCTTGCCTAAACGGGAGTCGCGTTTCTCTTCTGATATTTTCGAATTCTCGGGTCAAGGAGAATCCGTTTGGGAGTGGAATGTCTCACCTTAGTCGGCTGTCATTGAGCGAAGCACAACATCTCTCGTCTAATTTGGGCTAAACGAGGAGCGGTTTGCAATGAACGAACATTCCTCTCGGTCAGCCGCACGATCGAGATGACACTATGAAGTCGTTTGTCGCACTGAGTCTTGCACTCGTCCTGGCTGGATGCAGCAAGCCGTCAGATACGAAAGTCGATCCGAATGGCCCGGTCGAGGTCGTGGTTCCGGATCACGGCGCTTACACGGGCGCGTTCATGGATTTTGGCGATGCGGAGGACGACGTGACGCTCGAAACGATCGAGGATTTCGAGGAAATGGTGGGAAAACATCAGGCAATCATCGTTTCGTCGAGCTACTGGGGAGAACAAAATTTCCCTACCGCCAATCTCAATGTCATTTGGCGGCACGGCTCGTTGCCGCTGGTTTTCTGGTCGCCTTGGGATAAGCCCTACGAGGAAGATCGGGGCCCCGACAAGTTTAGTTTAACTGAGATTCTTGCGGGAAATTGGGACGCATACATTGACAAGTGGGCTGATGCGGCCCGGGATTTTGGCCACCCAATCATTGTCGTGTTCGGTGTCGAAATGAACGGCACGTGGTTTCCCTGGTCGGGCGCTTACTACGGAGGCGCGGAATGGGTCCCGGAATACAACAATTGGAAAGGCCCGGAAACGTTTCGGCGCGCGTACCGATATGTTGTGGACCGCGTCCGTGCGCGCGGCGCGTCAAATATC
>WNGC01001457.1_pt1 | contig 14296 bp, 12 predicted proteins | sample 5400051 | NCBI WGS metagenome assembly WNGC01 (sample SAMN13153368, study PRJNA577476) | soil metagenome | isolation source: 20 cm soil or saprolite under grassland replicate 2 | place: USA:California | collected 2016-06-15 | reverse complement strand
CAAGGTCGACGAGCGCCGCGAAACCAGCATGCCCGGCATCTACGCCGCCGGCGACCTCGCCAACCCCCTCATGCCCTCGGTCACCCTGGCATCATCGCACGGCGCGATGGCGGGTATCTTCGCCCAGCAGTCGATGCTGGTTTGAAGGCACAGATTCCCTTCTCCGGTTGCCGCGGCCGATGAGATCTGCGCGCCTGCAGCCGAACGTGCGTTGCAGCAGTCGGGCGATTCAATGATGGCTCGCTTCGCTCGCTTTAATGAAATCGCCCGCAGCTGAACTAAGGCGTTAGACCGTCGCACGCGAGTTCGAATCTCGAAAGAACGCAACGGGCCGCGCGGTTCCGGTAATCTGCGCATCGCTTGGCACCCCGCTTCTGTACCCGCGATCGGGCCACGGACCACTGTTGGATATCGGCTTGTCACTCGACGTGCCGCGCGATAAAGTTGGAAGACCTTTTTCGGACCCAGAGCCACGCGCGGTAGGATTTCATTGGAAATTGGAGCAGCGACTGTCGTTGCTTCTTCCCTGACCATAACGGCGGCCGCAAACCCGGTCGCCCGAGTTGCGCCAACTGCCCCGCCGCAGGCTGTCGCGGCGAATGACAATCGCACGCCGGCCGGCACTTATGTCGGTGACACGCTCGTCCTCCGGCTCACGCTCGCGACAGTCGCTTGGCACCTGCTGGGAGACACCAATCCAGCGCTTACGGTCGCGGCGTTCGCCGAAGAAGGAAAGACGCCCACAATTCCCGCACCGTTGGTCCGCGTGCGGACCGGGACTCCGATCCACGTCGTGATTCGGAATCCGTCCGACGATACGCTCATCGTCCGCGGATTCAGCGAGCGCAGTTCGGCAGTCGATTCGCTCATCTTGCTGCCGCGAACGACGCGTGACGTCACTTTCGCTCGCCGGCAAGCGGGCACCTACCAATACTGGGCGACGTTGGCTGAGTGGCAGCGCAACCTGCCGTTTCCCCCGCAGGCTCATCGGCATGGAGCCACGCGGCCGCGCTTCGACTCGCAGCTCACCGGCGCGTTCATCGTCGACCCGCCGGGCCCGACTCCCAACGATCGGATCTTCGTCATGACCGAGACGACCGATCAGGCACCGCCACTTCGCAACGACCATCGAGGCATGCCGGGCCGAGAGTTCACCGCAATCAACGGACGCTCGTGGCCCTACACCGAGCGCCTCCACTACACGGTGGGCGATACGATCCACTGGCGCATCATCAACACGACGTATGAGTCACATCCGATGCACCTGCACGGCTTCTACTTCCGCGTCGACTCGCATGGGACTGCGGTGGAGAACGTCGACACCGTCTACGCGCCCGCGGACCGGCGCATGGTGGTGACCGAAGGTATCAAATTCGGCGACACGAGAACGCTCACATGGTCACCAGATCGGACGGGAAACTGGATCTTCCACTGTCACCTGGTGAACCACGCCGCGAAATTCCCGCGTGTCGACAACGCAAACGACATCGAATATCCGGACTCACACGATCACGGCGACCCGGATCAACACGCCATGACCGGGATGAACGGGCTCATACTCGGCATTACTGTCGGTGGCGTAGTGAAGGCGGCGGCGCCGTGGCACCCAGCCAAGCGACTGAGACTATTCGTGCAGTCCGATTCTGTTCAAGGTGATTCGGCGCGGCGGTGGGGCTACGTACTGCAGCGTGGCGCCGAGCCCCGTCGGGACTCTGTGGAAAGCCCGGGACCCCTGCTGCTCCTCACGCGCGGTGAGCCGACGAGCATCCAGGTGATCAATCGGACGCCGGAGCCAACCAGCGTGCATTGGCACGGAATCGAATTAGAGAGCTATTACGACGGGGTAGCGGGATGGAGCGGCAGCGCCTTAGTGACTGAACCGCCGATTCTCCCAGACTCGACCTTCGAGGTGCACATCACGCCAAAGCGCGCCGGCACGTTCATGTATCACACGCACTTCAACGACATGCGGCAGCAATATGGCGGACTGGTTGGCCTGCTCGTCGTGCTCGAACCGGGGGAGCGGTGGGACGCGGCGCGCGAGCTACCGGTCCTCGTCTCCGACGGCCCCCGCGCGACCATCCGGGTCAACGGCTCGGCGGCGCCAGCACCACGAGACATTCGTGTCGGCACCACGTATCGGGTCCGCGTGGCGGACATCGCGATCTACCATCAGCACCTGTCGGTGCGGCTGGTTCGAGACTCGTCAGTGCTGACGTGGCGCGCCGTCGCGAAAGATGGATTCACCCTGCCGCCGCAGCAGGCGACAGTGGGGCCGAGCGCCACTTATGTCGGGAGCGGCGAAACGATGGATTTCGAGCTCACGCCCGACGCACCGGGAGACCTGAGGCTCGAGATCGATCGCGATGGCCCCTTCAAGTTTCACGTTGCCGTCCCGTTGCACGTCGTCGCGAAATAGCGCCTGACATTGATGCTTCCGGTGGAGCTACTTCGTATACGCCTCGTGAAATGCGTCGAGTTCGGAAGGAGCGGCGTCTGAAACGGCCCAATAACTGAGCCCTCCACTCGTCCAGTGTAGCAGGCTATATCCTCTCACCGCGAAGGATCCGTCTTTTGGCTCGCCGTCCGCGCTTCGCCAGACGAAGAGGTTTATGGTGTGCAGGCGCCGACCGTAGGCGAGTGTGGCAGCAGAATGACCATCGACGTAATCAAGTCTGCCGCCGAGCAGCGGAAATCCACGATCGGAAAGATCGACGACGGCAGGTGCGATATCGGTTTTGCCCGCGAACCATGGCTTCACAGTGTGCCTGTCGCTGGAAACGACATCCAGCAGGTGGCCCGGCAACAGCGAGCGAACGTGCGCGTCGATTAGCTCGTTGGTCGTTCTGTCGGTCGAGGACGTGTGGCCAATTGTCTGCACGGAGCCAACTCCCCAGCCCGCGAACGCGGCGAGGATAAGCCCCGCCGCAACTCGCAGTCGAGACGGACTCCAGAAGCGAGCGCGTGCGCGATTCATCGGAGCACCTTCGAGCGCCGCGTGCTCATTGAGCTTCCGTGCTTCCTCCTTGGCCCAGGCCCGAAGCGCGGGCGACGCCTCGTAAACTGGCAGTGCATCACGGACTGCACTCCCAAGATCCAATCGTTCTCTCATGCTACATCTCCGAAATCCACGACGTCACGCAGAAGATCAGCAAGTCGCGCGCGGGCTCGCGACAGCCGCGACATGACTGTTCCAACCGGGACTTCCGTAATGGCGGCGATCTCGGCGTACGAATACGACTGAAGTTCTCTGAGCACGATCGCCTCACGCAGGAGCGTCGGAAGTTGGTCAATTGCGTCACGCACTCGTTGCTGGGTCTGCAATCGTTCCGCAACCGTATCAGGTTGTTCGCCATGATCGACTAGCTGAAGCGGGACCGCCTCAATGGAGATCGTGCCGGTTCCTTCGGATCGCTCGGTACGATAAGCCGTGAAGCATACCCGACGCACAATCGTGAGGAACCAGGCGCGCGCGTCTTCGTCGCGGAGCGTCGCAAAGTATCGGACGGCGCGAAGAATCGCCTCCTGGACTGCGTCTTCCGCGTCGGCTTTGTTGCCGGTGAGATACATCGCGAGAGTGAAAGCTGCTGATAAATGTGGAAGCACAACGCGCTCAAAGCGCCCTTCTTTCGGACCGTTCGCGCCCGTCACCTCGACTGCCTTGCCGGCACGCCTGATTAACCCCATTTCGAGCTCAGTATCATCGTGTCACGACAACCCTTCCCTGCATTACAGGGTGCAGCGAACAGAAATACGGAAATTCTCCGCTCTCCGGGAATGCGACGGAATAGACCGCCTTCGTGTCCAGAAGTGGCGAGGCCACGAACCGATTGTCCGCGCTCTGGATCTTATGTGGCACGTCATCCCGATTGCGCCACGTCAATTTTGATCCTGCTTTGACAGACACGGCTTTCGGGCTAAAGGCGAAATTGTCGATGGTGACTTCGTTAGCGACCGCGCCGGCTGCTACGGCAGCGGCTTGCGGTATCGCCGCAGCATGTGCTCGGGCTGCGGCCTCACCAGCGGCAAATGCGGCGTCGGGGGAATTTCCGGAAAGCGTATGATCGACCACTGCAAGATGGTGATTCGAGGGCATGTAGTGAACTTCGCGTACGCCAAGAACGTCTGCTAGTTGACCGGCCGGCACAACCATTGGTCCGGGCGACGGCGCCGTTCCCGGGCGCGGCTGAGGAAACGCCGTCGAGAGTGCCGTGTGAAACGCCACATTGCCTTCAACTTTTTGCATTGTCTGATGTATGTGGCCGTTCAGCACGGTTACTGAGCCGAAGCGCTTTAGGTAACTCAGTGCGCGTGCTCCATCATCGGTACCCCAACCCCACGACGGGTAAACACTCCAGAGCGGCACGTGCGCAAACACCACGATCGGCGTGCTGCTCGGAAGATGTTTCACATCTCGTTCGATCCAATCGAGCTGCTCGGCGCCGAGCGAGCCGAGGCCGCCGGCTTTCAGGTTCAGGACGTTGACGAGTCCGATGAAATGAACTCCGCTGTGGTCGAAGCTGTACCAGCCTCCCCCTTCGCGGCCCCGTTGCGTGCCTTTGCCATACCGCTCGAGGTAGCTCGCACCGCCATCCACGCTTACATCGTGTTCTCCCGGAACGTAGAAGGTTTTGCCGGTGCGAGCTTCCCTTAGAACCTGGTCGGCGGTATCGAACTCGGATGACTTCGAGAGCTGAGTGATATCCCCGGTATGAAGGAGAAACGCGGGCTGGACTTTGAGCCCGTTGATCTTTGCGATCGCGGCGCGAAGAGTTGCGGTCACATCGGTGTTCGCAGGCTTGTCGAACCCGATGTGACTGTCGCTGATCTGCATGAAGAATAGCTCGCCCTTCTTTGGCTCCTGTGCACCGAGACGCGCGGAGCTCGGCACACCTCCACTGATCGTCCACAAGAGCCCAGTTCCGACCCACGCCATGCAGCCGAGGAAATTGCGTCGATCGACGCCATCCGCATCGAGCTCGGCGTCGGGCTGATTCGATGAAGATTTGCCAGCGGTGTAGGCGTTGCTATCGGGAATGGGCTTCTGGTGCGTGTGTCGCATTTCGGCATTGTCCGGACGAAGGGTCTCTTATCCAGACCGTGGCCGCGCCGATTTTATTCCCTTTTTGCTTGTTGCCCAATTCGGTGTCCAAAAGGACGCACGTTTAGTACGAGAGAACGACTCCAGTCTGAATCGTGCGCGCGGGCATCCGGTAATACTGCGCATCGCCGAACTCGCTTTCTGACACGGCGTCGCGCCGGTCGGTCAGATTGCGACCGTCGAGCCGAAATTCGGCCCTGCCCGCGCGGTATCCGATCCCCGCATCGATGGTTGAGAACGCGGGCGCCAAGGCCGTATTTCGCATGTTGAGGTACCGATCACCGGTGTAGTTCACGGCCGCGTGCGCAACGAATCCTCTCTCTGGAGCGAATGTCACTCCGGCGGAGGCGAGGTGTCGAGCGGACATCTCGAAGCGATTACCAGCGAGCTGGGTCGGAACGCCGCCAAAGTCCTGCACGAAGTCCACAAACTTGCCGTCATGGAAGCTGTAAGTCGCACGCGCGTAAGTCGCGAATGGCAGTCGGAGCTCCGTTGCCAGCTCAATCCCCTTGAACCGCGTCTTACCGGCGTTGATCAGGGCGGGCAGGTTGTTGACGATCGTCGACGTCACGAGGTTCTCGAAATCCATTCGGAAGGCTGATGCCTCGAAATCGACGCGCCCGTCCATCGCGCGCAGCTTGACTCCGCCTTCGTAGCTTCGCGATGTCTCGGGATCGAGCACACCTTCGTTCTCGGCGAGACTGAAATCGAAGGCCGCCGGCTTGAACGTGTTGCGATAGTTCGCGAACAGGCGCACGTGATTCGCGTCCTGCTCCCAGACGCCGAGCATCGCACCAAGACTGCCGCTCAGTCGCGTGTGCGTAACCTCCGCGCCTTCACCACGACTCTCGGTGGTTGCATTCAGTCGAAGTCCGCTGCTCAAAGTAAAGCGAGTTATCGGCCGCCATTCCGCGGAGCCGTAAGCGCCGAGGAATCTCCGGTCGTCGCCGGCATCCTTGTCGAGCGTCGACGGCTCTGCAACCGCCGGCTGCGGTGATCCACTTAGCGGCGCACTATAGGTAAAAGTCGCGCCCCTCGCCTCACCACCCGCAAGTAGAGCATCGGCGCCCGTCATGAATCGAAGCTGTGACAGTGCCGGCCAGATTATGTGCGAATCGGCGTAGAAGTCGTTGATGTCGATGTTCTCCTTGAACCCCGAAGCGTTGTCCGGCGTGTTCGATACATCGGTCAGGAAACCCCTGAACATTCGCTGTGCGGAAAACGCGTAGGATGCCGTCGTGCCCCAGCTCGCCCCGCCGAAAATCGGGCGCTCGTAACCTCCCGCCAGCGCAATACGGTTCTCGTTCAGGTATGCTCCGGCCGGGTTGTGATTGGCGTCGAGTGGGACGGCGGTGGACAGTCCCGCTCCTTCGCGCGGATGCGGACTGGCCGGGTCTTGCTGCAACACGTTCAAGTCCGCGGTAAACCACAGCGGTCGGTTTGCGCCCTCCTTTGCGGTTCGCCACAGCGCGTGACCGCGCGAGAACGACGTGTGGTCGTCCTTGAAGCCCTGATGGTCAAAGTCACCGCTCAATCGCGAGTTCCACGATCCAGGAAATGGGACGGGGACGTCGAGGGCGCCACCTCCTGAGCCAAAGCTTCCTCCGTGTCCTTCCACGTATTTGCTGTTCGCCGCGGCCGCGGTATGCACGACGTGGATGACGCCAACGAAAGACGTCGCGCCATACGTGACCGGCGCTGGTCCTCGCAAAATCTCGACGCGCTCGACGTCGCGCATGCTCACGCTCGCAACCGCCGGATTGAAGGCACCGCCCCACGGTACTCCGTCGACGACGAGCAGAAACGCGTCGAATTCGCGCAATCCCCAGAACTCGGGTACTGCGCTCGCCGGCCCCGCATCGCTGCCTGGCGCGATCGCGACGCCGGCGGCCAGTGCGAGAGCATCCTTCAGCGACTTGACTCCGCGTGCTCTCAAATCGCTGCCGCTTATGACTTCGATCGAGGCGGGGACATCGTGCGATGCCTCTGGCCGGCGCGTAGCCACAACCTCGACCGGAGGCAGGGACACTGCCGGCTTCGACGGCTCGTCTTGTCCCGCCGCCCGAGTCGGGATCGACAAAATAGAAGCGAGCGAGATAACACTGATCCGTGAGAAGCGCCGACTGAGCATGTTCTTGAGATTCTTCGAGGTCGGACCGGCTGGCAGCCGGCCAGGAAATGTCGTGAGACGGACAAGCTACCAAAGCGCATGAAGTCCCGACAAGTGGAGACGAATGTTCGGTCGCCGATACACGGCCTAAACGCTTTTTATGCAACCGTTGTCAGACATCGATAAGCATCTCGCACACGAGGTTCTTCGGCTATGACCACTGCACGGGTTTCGGCGGCTACTGGTGCCGGCCGTCAAGCCAGTCGAGTGATGTGCTGGATCGAATTCCTGATTCTCGGTCTCGGACTTCCAGCAACGATCTGGATCGTTTCGAAGATCATTACGCTGTCCATTCCCGCGGCACTTCATGGATCTCCAGGCCAGCGATTTCTGCTCTGGATCACCGGACCCTCTATCGCCGAGTGGTTATTCGTAATCGGCGTCGCGTTGGTGTTGCGCCGACGCGGGCTTTCTTTCCGAAACCTCGGCGTCTGGCGCATCGGGAACTGGCTCGCCTGGCTCATCGCGCTCTCCTTTGGGGCGCTTTCCATCGCCGGCAACATGCGCTTTCTGCCGCGGATGCACGTTCCACTTTCCTACGCTTTTTTTCCGCCGCCCGGATTTCACCTGGCTGCGGCGCTCATCATGGGAATCACGGCAGGATTCTGTGAAGAAGTTCTGTTTCGCGCTTTCCTGATGAGCGAGTTCGCCGCCTCTGGTTACAGCAAGGCCATGCAAGTACTCATTCCCGGAGCTGCGTTCGGACTAAGTCATGCCGGCTACTTGAATCAGGGATTTTTTCCCTGGCTCGGCATCGCACTACCCACCGCGATACTCGGCATGATATGGGGCGTATCGTATTTGGCGGGCCGTCGCAGCCTCGTTCCGGCGATTGTCGCGCACTTTCTGAACGATGCGACAGCACTTCCCTGGATCAGTTTCTTCATGGTGACCGGCCAACTAGGCGCCCCGCATCCCTGACACGCAGCGTTCCCCCCCCCCCGCTTTTTTGAGTCCTAGACGCGGGCTGAAGCCCTTGCCGCTGGTTCTGAGCCGAGCGACCGCCACCGCTACCATCGTCTCAGCCCTGATCATTGACAAAGAGACTATCATCAGGGAGAGCCGGATTGTTTCTCGTTTTCACACTCTGTCTCCCGATGGCTGACGCGCGCCCGTAGACAGCGTGCGTTGTTCGATTCTCCACAAGTTCGGCTATACTGGTCGCGGCAAGCACCCACCAAGGAGAGACAGACATGAGCACCAACGGACGCGGCTCCGACAAACCAACCATCGTACTGATTCACGGGCTTTGGCTCACTCCGCGCAGCTGGGAACAGTGGATCGACCGCTACCAGAAGGCAGGGTACAACGTGCTCGCGCCGTCGTGGCCCGGACTCGAGAGCGAAGTTGAAGCGATCCGAAAAGACCCATCGCCGCTCAAGCGTCTAAAGATCAAAACGATCGTCGATCATTACGAGCGCATTATTCGCAAGCTCGAGTCGCCGCCAATCATCATGGGCCATTCGTTCGGTGGACTCATCGTGCAGATGCTCGTCGACCGTGGCCTTGGCTCCGCCGGAATTCTCATCGACTCGGCGCAGACGGCGGGAGTACCGGTGCTGCCCTTCTCCACGATTCGGGTGGCTTTCCCAATTCTGGGAAATCCATTCAGCTACAGCGCGACTACGTCACTTACTCCGAGTCAATTCAACTACGCCTTCACCAACGAGCTCGACGCCGCTGAATCGAAGAAAGTCTATGACCGATATCAGATTCCGGCCGCGAACAGCGTTCTGTGGGATGGAGCCCTTGCCCTTCTGAATCCGAACGCGTCGTCGAAGGTCGACTACCGCAAGAGCGATCGTGCGCCGCTGCTCTTCATCGCTGGCGGCAAGGATCACATCGTCCCGCCGGCAATCAACAAGGGGAACCTGCGCAAGTACGTCAAGAATTCCACGGCCGTCACCGACTACCGCGAATTTCCCAACCGCACGCATCACACGGTAGGGCAGAAGGGCTGGGAAGAAGTTGCAGACTTCGCGCTACAATGGGCTAAAGCCAACGCGCGTGATCAGGTAAGTCTCGCCGATGTCAAAGCGGCGTTCGTGTCGGAGCCCACCGGATATCAAACGCCTGGAGCGGGTGAGATTCGCGCCTGATCGAGCAGGACGGTCATTCACTGAGGAGACCCACCGTGAGTTCCACCGCAGCATGCGCCCATATCGAGGCAGTCACCACCGTCAAGCACCCTAAGCGACACGAATGCGAGGAGTGCGTGAAAATCGGCGCGCGGTGGGTCCATCTCAGAACTTGTCAGGAATGCGGGACGACCCAATGCTGTGACGACTCGCCAAACCGTCACGCGACTAAGCACGCGAAAAAAACGGGACACCCGGTGATCGCGTCAGCCGAACCGGGAGAGACGTGGATGTACTGCTATCCGGACGACGCGTTTGCCGAGTACTGAGACCGGGATGACGTCAGTCCTGCAGGCAGCGGCAACACCGGATCCGGAAGTCGCCTTGCCTTCGGCAGCTTCGTCAGGCGACCAGGCATTTCCTACTCTCACCGAGGCGCAGGTCGCACGCATTGCTGCACACGGCCATACGCGCAAGGTCGAGCGCGGCGAAGTTCTGGTGAGAGCTGGCGTCAGGAACGCGAGCTTCTTCGTTGTCGTCTCCGGGCACCTCGACATCGTGCAGCTCTCCGATGGCATCGAGACCCTCGTTGCGGTACACAAGCCCGGTCAAATCTCGGGTGAGCTCAACCTCCTCTCCGGCCGGCGCGCGGTCTTCTCCATCCGCGCTGGCGAAACGGGGGAAGTCATCGAGGTAGATCACGACAACCTTCTTGCTATCGTCCAGACCGACGCTGATCTGAGCGAGATCCTGATGCGCGCATTCATCCTCCGTCGGGCCAGGATGATCGCCAGTGGACTCGGCGACGTGGTGCTCATTGGATCGAGACACTCTCAGGAGACACTACGCATCCAGGAATTTCTGACGCGCAATAGTCATCCGTATCTGTCGATCGATCTCGATCGGGACACCGGTGTTCAGGAGCTGCTGGATCGGTTTCAGGTCGCGGTGACCGACATCCCCGTGATTATCTGCCGCGGCGAAGTCATCCTCCGCAATCCGACCAATCGCGAGATCGCCGATTGTCTCGGCTTCAACGATCAGATCGACCAGAAGCAGGTGCATGATGTCGTGATCGTCGGCGCAGGTCCGTCCGGGCTTGCAGCAGCGGTATACGCTGCATCAGAGGGGCTCGATGTGCTGGTGTTGGAATCGGGCGCACCCGGCGGACAAGCGGGTTCGAGCTCGAGGATCGAAAATTATCTCGGCTTCCCGTCGGGCATTTCCGGTCAGGAGCTTACTGCGCGTGCTTATGCACAGACGCAGAAATTCGGTGCGCACCTGATGATCACGAAGGCAGCAGCCCGTCTCAAGTGCAACACCAGGCAGTACATCATCGAGCTGGACGATGGCGCCGAAATCCTCGCGCGCACGATCATCATCGCCAGCGGCGCGGAGTATCGAAAGCTTCCACTGGAAAACATCTCGCAGTTCGAGGGAGCCGGCGTCTACTACGGAGCGACGTTCATCGAGTCGCAATTGTGCGCCGGTGAAGAGATCTGTGTCGTCGGCGGCGGCAACGCGGCGGGTCAGGCAGCCGTATATCTCGCCCAGTCGGCGAGACACGTCCACATGGTTGTGCGGTCCGATGGTCTCGCCGACACGATGTCGCGATATCTGATTCGCCGTATCGAGGAGAGCCCGCGGATCACCTTGCACCCGAACACGGAAGTCGTCGGCCTCGAAGGTCGAGACCATCTCGAGTTGGTGCACTGGCGCGGCCGTGACACAAGTTCGATGGAAACGCAGAACATCCGCCACGTCTTCGTCATGACTGGTGCCGCACCCAGCACGCGCTGGCTCGACGGTTGTGTGGTCCTCGACGATCACAAATTCATCAAGACCGGGCCCGAGCTATCCGTCGAGGAATTGTCCGCTGCACAGTGGCCGGTGGGTCGGCCTCCACATCTCCTCGAGACAAGCAAGCCCGGAGTGTTCGCGGTGGGCGACGTGCGATCGGGCAACATCAAACGCGTCGCGTCGGCAGTGGGCGAGGGTTCGATCGCGGTGTCGTTCGTGCACCAGGCGCTGCGCGAATAATCGAAGGCGTGTCGAGTGCCAAAAAATGCGCAGCGACCTCGACTTGGACGAAATACGTAACATCGACTGGCGAATCATATGACACCAATTTCTCGAGGCTTTCGCGGACGGCGACCATCGGCCGAAACGCGGTCTCAGCTACCTCCCGGCCAGTACGAGACGCGGGACTTTCCAGTGCTCTCGGCGGGCCCGACCCCGCGAACGTCGCTCGACACGTGGGATTTTACGTTGCGAGGCGCTAGCAATCAGTCAGCGCGCTGGAGCTGGACCGAGTTTCTCGCGCTACCGCGACAGACCATCAAGACCGACATCCACTGCGTCACCAAGTGGTCCAAGTTCGGCACCACGTGGGAGGGCATCTCCATCGATACCCTTCTCTCGGAATCGGCAAAGCACGGAGTCCAGCCCGCTCAATATGTCGTTGCGAGATGCGATGGTGGCTACACGACCAATGTGCCCCTCGCGGATCTTATGGGCGATAAAGCGTGGATAGCGTTTTCGTACGATGGCGCCCCGCTGCCGCCGGAACATGGCGGCCCGGCGCGATTGCTCGTGCCACACCTGTACTTCTGGAAAAGCGCGAAGTGGGTCCGGGAGCTGCGGATGATGGATCAGGACGCGCCCGGTTTCTGGGAGTCCCTCGGCTACCACAACTACGGTGATCCCTGGCGCGAGCAGCGATATAGCGGCGACGAATGACTTCTTCTGTCGCAGCACCGCGCATCGTCTGGCGGCTCGCTACGGTCGTCGATGTCATTCAGGAGACGCCAAGGACGCGCAGTCTTTTCCTCGATGTACCCGATTGGCCCGGCCACCGCGCCGGGCAGCACGTCGACGTACGACTGACAGCGGAAGATGGCTATCAGACTGAGCGGAGTTATTCGATCGCATCTCCACCGGAGGACGCTCGTGTCGCGCTCACCATCGAGCGGCTCGAGGATGGCGAAGTCTCGTCCTATTTGGCCGACGAGCTCCGCCGCGGTGATCAAATCGAGCTTCGCGGGCCGATTGGCGGATATTTCGTTTGGGACATTTCAGTCGGTGGACCACTCTTGCTCGTGGCCGGAGGATCGGGAATCGTGCCGCTGATGGCGATGCTTCGGCATCGAGCTGCCGCACTCGCCGCCGCTGGCGCAGAGGCGCGGCATCGGGTGCCGGCGCGCTTGCTGTTCTCTTCGCGCCGCTGGGACGATGTGATCTATCGCGATGAGCTGGCCGACCTTGCCGCGAAGGACGACACGCTCGAGGTCAGCCACACGCTCACTCGAGAAGCGCCTGACGGCTGGGGAGGATTCCGGCGGCGAATCGATCGGATGATGCTGGCCGAGGTAGCTTGGCCGGCGAGCGAAAAACCACGAACCTTTATCTGTGGTCCGACGCCGCTCGTCGAATCGGTCGCGGCTGCTCTGGTTGATCTCGGGCATCAGCCAGCGCTCGTAAAGACAGAACGCTTCGGCCCGACAGGCGGGGCTGTTCAGTAAACCGCAGATCTATTGGTATGCAACCAGGGAGTCGACATGAAAGCTGCTGCGAAAAAATCGACAAAGCGAAAGGCCGAAACCAACGACCAGCGCGATTCACTGCGACTGGATGGAAACGCCGCGGCCGGATTACTGAGCGAGCTGTTCGTGCCGGATCTGACCACCGCTCGGGCAAAGTGCGCCGGTTGCCGCACGACGAACACCATCGGCGCGCTCCACGTTTATGCGCACGGGATGGGAATGGTGGTGCGCTGTCCTGGCTGCGACAGCGTGATCATGCGACTGTCCCGCACTCCGACTCACGTGTGGCTCGATGCGACCGGCGCAACGTCCGTCGCCATCGCTCTCACATCCTGACCAGGACCGACTTTTACGCGAGCTTTTCGAGCGTCTCTCCACGCGTCGCTGCGGCTGTCCGTGGAATTGGATGTTCGGCAGTACGGCGCTTGTACACGCCGAGTTTGGTGAATACCCATTCTCTCCACTCGTCAAGTATCTCGTAGAATGTCGGGATCACCACCAGCGTCAGCAGCGTCGACGTGATCACGCCGCCGATCACGGCGCGTCCGAGCGGCGCTCGGAACTCCGCGCCTTCTCCTATTCCAAGTGCGACCGGAAGCATGCCGGCAATTAGCGCCAATGTCGTCATCATGATGGGCCGCAGACGAATTGCACCAGCCTGAATCAGGGCTTCGCGCCGTGGGAGTCCATCCTTCTCGCGCGCCCACTTTGCGAAGTCGATCAGCAGAATCGCGTTCTTTGCGACGATCCCCATCAATAGAATCACCCCGATCAGGCTCATGATGTTGATCGTGGTGTGGGTGAACATGAGCGCCAGCATCACGCCAATCAGCGACAGCGGCAGCGAGATCATGATCGCCAACGGCTCGAGGAACGAGCCGAACTGCATCACCAGGATCAGGTACATCAGCATCACCGCAATGCCGAGCGCCGAGAAGATGCGGCCGAAGACTTCGTTCTGACTGTCTACTTCGCCACCCTGCGTCATGTGCACGCCGGGCGGGAACGTGATCTTCGCGATCCGCGTGTTGATGTCCTTCATCACTTCGGTGAGCGGACGATTGGATGTATTCGCCTGAACCGTCACGACCAGATCGGCATCGAGGTGCGTGATCTGCGCTGGCCCCAACCCCTGCGTAATCGTTGCGATCTGTCCGAGCGGCAAGGTCCGCGGCTGACCATCCGCTCCGGTAACCACTAGCGGCAGCTGTTCCAGATCCGCCGCACGCTGTCTCGCTTCCGGCGCGAGACGCACCGTCACGTCACGCATGTCGTCAGTCGGATCGACCCAATCGCCCGCCTTGATTCCAGCGAACGCCGGCCGCAGGGCTTGCGCAACCTGCCCGACGGTAACGCCGAGTGTGCCGGCAAGGCCGCGATTCAGCTCGACGTTGAGCTCCGGCTT
>WNGC01002094.1_pt1 | contig 14298 bp, 12 predicted proteins | sample 5400051 | NCBI WGS metagenome assembly WNGC01 (sample SAMN13153368, study PRJNA577476) | soil metagenome | isolation source: 20 cm soil or saprolite under grassland replicate 2 | place: USA:California | collected 2016-06-15 | reverse complement strand
CGACGAAGCGGCGGCGCTGCCCTGGGCGAGCGTTCTCTCACTCGGCGGAGGCGGGCTTGGCCCGCCGGAGCCTCATCTGCGCGGGACGCGCGTCAACCCAGCGAGGCGGCCCACGGAACCCGTTTCCCCCGTAAAGCGAGCGCGCCGCTAGGCGCGCGAAAGCGGTTAGCCGCGCCACTGGTTCGTGATCGGTGTCCTGCGGTCGCGGCCGAAGGCCTTCTGGCGGAGCCTGACACCGGGCGGCGCCTGGCGGCGCTTGTACTCGGCACGGTCGATCATCGCCACCGCGCGCTCGACGACGTCCGGATCGAAGCCGTCCGCGCTCAGCTCCTCGGCGGAGCGGTCTTCCTCGACGTAGGCGGCGAGGACCTCGTCGAGGGCGGAATAGGGCGGCAGCGAATCCTCGTCCAGCTGGTTGTCCCGCAGTTCTGCGCTCGGGGCCCGGTCGATGATCGTCTGCGGGATCAGCTCCTCGCCGGCCCGCTCGTTCAGGTGCCGGGCGAGCCGGAAGACGTCCGTCTTGAAGACGTCCTTGATCAAGGCGAAGCCGCCGGCCAGGTCGCCGTACAGCGTCGCGTAGCCGACCGAGAGCTCTGACTTGTTGCCGGTCGCGACCACGAGCCAGCCGAACTTGTTCGAGAGGGCCATCAGCAGCGTGCCCCGGATCCGGGCCTGCAGGTTCTCTTCGGTGAGGTCGTGCTCGAGGGCCGCGAAGCTCTCGGCCAGCACGCTCTCGAACCCGTTGTAGATGTCGTCGATCGGCAGCTCGCGGAAGTCGGCGCCGAGATTCGCGGCGAGCCGCCTCGCGTCCGCTCGAGTCTCCGCAGACGAGTAGCGCGACGGCATCGAGACGCAGTGGACCCGCCGAGGGCCGAGCGCCTCGACCGTGAGCGCGGCGGTGAGCGCCGAGTCGATCCCGCCCGAGACGCCGACGACGACCTCGCCGAACCCGTTCTTGTCCACGTAGTCGCGCAGGCCCAGCTCGAGCCCGACGCGCATCTGCTCCAGCTCGTCGAGCCGCGGTGCGATCAGCGCCTCCACGCGTTCGCGAGGCCCGTGCGCGGAGCCGACGTGAACGGCCGGGATGTCAGGGAGCTCGCGTCGGTCGCGGGCCAGCGCCCGGCGGCGGACATCTCGGAGCCGGCGCCCGATCGCGTCGGCCGGCTCGATGTCGACGATGAGGAGCGCCTCCTCGAAGCTTGGCCCCCGCGCGAGCAGATGGCCCTCCTCGTCCAGCACAAGCGAGTTTCCGTCAAACAGGAGCTCGTCCTGCCCGCCGACGGAGTTGCAGAAGGCGACGAGACACGAGTTGTCGCGCGCGCGAGTGGCGAACATCTCCTGGCGCTCGCGGTCGCGAAGCAGGTGGAAGGGCGAGGCCGATAGGTTGACGAGCAGCTGCGCTCCGGCGAGGGCCAGGTCGGTCGCGGGCGGGCCGGGCTGCCACATGTCCTCGCAGATCGTTGGTCCGACGAGTGTGCCGTCGTGCTCGAGCAGAACGAGGTCGCGGCCGGTCGCGAAGTAGCGGTCCTCGTCGAAGACGCCGTAGTTGGGGAGGAAGCGCTTCCGGTAGATCGACTTGATCTCGCCGGCGGCGCAGACTGCGCAGGCGTTGTAGAGATCGCGATCGAACCAGGGCACGCCGATCAGCGCGACGATTCCGCGCGCCCCGCGCGCGAGCGCCTCGGCCTTCGCCTGCGCCGCCTGCACGAAGCTCGGCCGCAGCAGCAGGTCCTCCGGCGGGTAGCCCGTGATCGCGAGCTCGGGGAAGACGACGAGGTCGGCCTGCTGTTCCTTCGCCTCCGCGAGCCGCCGTCCGATCCTCTCCGCGTTGCCGTCGAGATCGCCGACGACGGTGTTGATCTGGGCGAGAGCGAGCCTCATCGTTAGTTTTAGACTATCAGTCTAAAACCTGACTACCGCTGGAGCCGGATCGCGTTCAGGTCGCGTTCCTGGATCTCGTCGGCCCGGCGGATCAGCTCGTCGACGTCGTCGTGCTCGGCGTGGATGTAACGGCCGGAAAGCACATCCGCTCGCCCCGAGGCCAGCGCGCGTACCAACCGCGGCGCAAGCTCGGGCGGAGTCCAGGGCGCGTCGTCGGGAGCCGCCTTCGTCATCTCCGTCTTGACCAGGCCGGGGCTGATCACGAAGACCGGGATCCGGCCTTCGAGCTGGTCGGCAAGCACGTTTCCGAATCGCCAGACAGCAGCCTTGCTCGACGAGTATGCGGTGCTGCCGGAGTGGGGAAGGTACGAGGCGCCGCTGCCGGTGATGACGATGCGCCCTCCCCCTCCCTCGAGCATCCCGGGGATCACGGCCCGGCAGCAGAGGTAGACGCCGAAGACGTTGACCTCGAAGACGTTCCACCAGTCGCCGGGATCGACCTCCCACGCTTTCTGCTCGCGGACGTTTCGCCCAGCGTTTGCGACGAGGAGGTCGATCGGGCCCAGCTCAGCCTCCACCTGCTCGACCATCGACTCGACGTCGGCACGGTCGGTGACGTCGGCGACGATCGCGAGGCCGCCGATCTCGCGGGCGACCGCCTCCACTTGGTCGCGGGTGCGGGCGCTGACGGCGACGCGCGCTCCTGCCGCGGCGAGCTCGCGCGCAATGCCCTCGCCGACTCCCCGTCCGCCGCCCGTGACGAGGGCGATCTGGCCGTCGAGCTCGCTTTCGCTCACGGCGCGAGCATATGCGCAGGGGCACATGGGGGTGTCGAGCCGGTCTGCGCCTTCCCGACCCTGGTCATTCGTGGCATCGTGGTCTGGTGAGCACGGATCCGCAGAGAGCCTCGACCCCTCAGGGACGGCAGCCGTCCGGAGCCCCGGAGAAGCCGAACGAACGGCCGCCCCGGTTCCGGATCACCTGGTGGTGGATCGCGGTCATTATCGGGCTGTTCGCGATCAACTACTACGCCGGCTCGCGTGCGACGTCGACGCCTTCGCGGGTGCGCGTGCCGTACAGCCCGTTCTTCCTCAAGCAGGTGTCCGACGGTCACGTCAAGGAGATCACGTCGAAAGGCACGGCGATTCAGGGCACGTTCACCCAGAAGGAGACTTTTGCCGGCTCGAAGCCGACGACCGTATTCAAGACTGAGGTCCCGGCCTTCGCGAACACGGACGCCCTCTCCCAGCTGCTGCAGAGCAAGAAGGTGGTCGTCAACGCTCAGCCGCTCCAGACGGGAACGCCGTGGTGGGAAAACCTGCTGCTCGGCTTCGGTCCAACGCTGCTGTTCCTCCTCCTACTCTTCTGGCTCGTCCGCCGGGCGGGCAACGTGCAAGGGATGCTCGGCGCGTTCGGGCGGTCGCGGGCGCGCCGCTACGAGCCTTCCGGCGACAAGGTGACGTTCGCCGATGTGGCCGGAATCGACGAGGCCAAGGAGGAGCTGGCCGAGGTGGTCGACTTCCTGCGCAATCCGGACAAGTACCGGAAGCTCGGCGGCCGGATCCCCCACGGCGTGCTGCTCTCAGGGCCGCCCGGCACGGGCAAGACCCTGCTGGCGCGGGCGGTTGCGGGCGAGGCGAACGTGCCCTTCTTCTCGCTGTCGGCCTCCGAGTTCGTCGAGGCGATCGTCGGGATCGGCGCTTCGCGCGTCCGCGATCTCTTCGCGCAGGCGAAGGAGGCGGCGCCGGCGATCGTCTTCATCGACGAGCTCGACGCGATCGGGCGCTCCCGCACCTCCGGCGTCGCCGGCTTCAGCGGCGGCAACGACGAACGGGAGCAGACGCTGAACCAGATCCTGACCGAGATGGACGGGTTCGACTCCTCGACCAGCGTGATCGTGATCGGCGCGACCAACCGGCCGGATGTGCTCGACCAGGCGCTCCTGCGACCCGGACGCTTCGACCGTAGGGTGTCGGTGCAGCCTCCCGACCGGAACGGACGGGAGCAGATCCTGAAGGTGCACACGCGAGGGGTGCCGCTCGGCCCCGACGTCGACCTCGGCAGGATCGCGGCGACGGCGCCGGGGATGGTCGGCGCCGATCTCGCCAACCTGGTCAACGAGGCGGCGCTGCTCGCCGCGCGCAGGAACCACGACGTCGTCACCGAGGCCGACTTCACCGACGCGCTCGAGCGAATCGTGCTGGGCGCCGAGCGACAGGTGTTGATGAGCCAGGAGGACAAGCGCCGGACCGCTTATCACGAGGGCGGCCACGCGATCGTGGGCATGCTCACCCCGGGCGCCGATCCTGTGCGCAAGATCTCGATCATTCCGCGCGGGGTATCGCTCGGGGTGACCTTTTCCGCGCCCGACGCCGACCGCTACAGCTACGAGCGGCGCGAGCTCGAGGCCAAGATCAAGGTCGCGCTCGGCGGCCGCTCCGCCGAAGAAATCGTCTTCGACGAGCCTACGACCGGAGCGGAATCCGACATCCAGCAGCTGACCGAAATCGCACGCCAGATGGTCGGCCGCTGGGGCATGAGCACCAAGATCGGGCCAGTCGCGGTGACGCCCGTCGACGGCCAGGGCCCGTTCCTCCCCGGCGCCGCCGAAGTCTCCCAGCACACGCAGGAGCTGATCGACGACGAAGTCCGGCGGATCGTCGACGCGGCGCACGAGGAGGTCGTCGTGCTGCTGAAGGAGAACCGGGACAAGCTCGACTCGCTCGCCGCCGCGCTGCTCGAGCACGAGACGCTCGACGAAGACGAGGCCTACGCCGCCGCCCACGTCGAGAAGCGGACTGAAAGTACCGGCGTCGAGTTGGCAGCCGCTGCTCGAACGGCCGGCTAACGCGCTCGCTTGGTCGGCTAACCGCGCACGACCGCTTCGATCTCCGCAAGCGTCTCCGGATTCTCGAGCGAAGAGAGGTCGCCGGGATCGGCCCCGACCGCCTTCGCACGCACCGCGCGCCTGACGATCTTCGCGCTGCGCGTCTTCGGTAGCGCGCCGACGAAGAGGATCCGTTCGGGCGCGAAGGCCTTGCCGAGCTCCGCAGACACGAGCGCCCGCAGCTCGGCCTCGAGCTCCTCGGAGGGCTCGGCTCCCGGCACGAGCGCGCAGAAGATCCAGGCCGTCTCGCCCTTGACCTCGTGCGGGACCCCGACCGCCGCAGCCTCCGCGACCACCGGATGAGCTACGACGGCCGACTCGAGCTCGGCCGGCCCGACCCGCTTGCCGGCGATGTTGAGCGTGTCGTCCGAGCGCCCGTGGAGGAACCAGTACCCGTCCTCGTCGATCGAGGCCCAGTCGCCGTGCACCCAGACACCGGGCAGCCGGCGCCAGTACGTATCGAGGTAGCGCTCCGGGTCGCGCCAGAACCCGCGCGTCATGCCGGGGAACGGCTTGCGGCAGACGAGCTCGCCGACCTCGCCGCGGACCGGCCTGCCCTCGGCGTCGACGACGTCCATCGCCATCCCGAGCGCCGGTCCCCCGAGCGAGCACGCCTTGATCGGCTCCGCGAGACACGCCGACAGAAAGCAGGCGCCGACCTCGGTTCCGCCAGAGCAGTTGATGATCGGGCAGCGGCCGCCGCCGACGACCTCGTGGAGCCAGCGGTACGGCTCCGGATTCCAGGGCTCGCCCGTCGTCACGAGCACGCGCAGTGACGACAGGTCATGCTGCTCGACGAGCTCCCGGCCGTGCGGGATCAGCGCGCGCGTCAGCGTCGGCGAGAGCCCGAGGACGGCGATTTGCTCACGCTCGACCAGCGACCACAGCCGGTCGGCCGCCGGCCAGTCCGGAGCGCCCTCGGCGAACAGCACCGTGCACCCGAGCGCGTTCCCGCCCACGACTTCCCAGGGGCCCATGATCCAGCCCATGTCGGTCACGAAGTGGACGACCTCGCCGGCCTTCGCGTCTGCCTGGTAGGCGACCTCGCGCGTAATCGAGACGAGGAACCCGCCCTGGACGTGGACGACGCCCTTCGGCTTGCCGGTCGTGCCTGAGGTGTAGGTGAGCAGGTAAGGGTGCTCGGAGTCGACCTGGAGCGGCTCGAGCGTGCCCGGCCGCCCCTCCATCGCGTCGGCGTCGAAGAGGTCGCGACCTCGGGTCATCGGAACGTCGTCGCGACCGAGCCGCCGCCAGACGACGACGTGCTCGACCGATGGTGACTCCCGAGCCGCTTCGTCGACGATTTCCTTCATCGGCACCTCCCGGCCGCGCCGCAGCGAGCCGTCGGCGGTGACGACCACCTTCGCCTCGGCGTCCTGCAGCCGCTGCGCCACCGCGGGGGCGGCGAAGCCGGAGAAGACGGGCACCTGCACCGCTCCGATGTGCGCACAGGCGTGCGAGACGATCGAGACCTCGGGCGACATCGGGAGGAAGTAGGCGACGCGGTCGCCCGGCTCGACCCCGAGCGAGACGAGGGCCTCCGCGAAGCGGGTCACCCGCTCGGAAAGCTCCCGGTAGGTGAGCCCATGGCGCTCGCCGTCCTCCGACTCCCAGGTCGCGGCCGCAACCTCGGGCGTCCGCTCGGCCCAGCGGTGCACGCAATTCCAGGCGAGGTTGAGCTTGCCGCCGACGAACCAGGTCGCCCATTCCGGCCCGCGCGAGAGATCCACGACGCGGTCCCACTGTTGCGAGAACTCCAGTCCCATGTCCTCGATCGCAGCCGGCCAGAACCAGTCCGGATCCTGCGCGGAGCGACGCTGCAGCTCGCGATAGTTGTCGACGCCGAGCCGCCCCATCAGGCGAACGACGTTCGCTTGCTCGAGCACCTCGGGCGTCGGGGTCCAGACGATCTCCATCTCGCGAGAAGCGTAGTGCTCGGTAACCTGGCCCGATCCGATGAGAGCAGCGATCTTCGCCGACGAGAACCGTAAGTGGTGGACGCTGGGGGCGCTCTCGTTCGCCCTGTTCATGATCATGCTCGACAACACGATCGTGAACGTCGCCCTGCCGGCGATCAAGAGCGACCTCGGGATCGGGACCTCGGAGCTCGAGTGGGTCGTGACGGCGTACGCACTGACCTTCGCGGTGCTCCTGCTCACCGGCGGCAAGCTCGGCGACCTCTACGGGCGGCGCTTGATCTTCACGATCGGTCTCATCGTCTTCACGGTCTCCTCGCTCGCCTGTGGCCTCTCGTCCAGCGCCACCGAGCTGATCGCCGCGCGCGCGGTGCAGGGCGTCGGCTCCGCGCTGATGATGCCGGCGACGCTTTCGATCATCAGCGCGACGTTTGCGGCACGCGAACGCGGGATGGCGATCGGGATCTGGGCCGGGGTCTCGGCGATGGCGCTCGCGATCGGGCCGCTGCTCGGCGGCGTCATCACCGAGCACATCTCCTGGAACTGGATCTTCTACGTCAACGTCCCGATCGGGATCCTCGCCGTCGTCGCCAGCATCGTCGTGGTGCCTGAATCGAAGGACACCTCGCGAGAGCAGCGGCTCGACCTGCCGGGTCTGCTCACGTCCGGGATCGGCCTGCTGGCGCTCGTCTACGCACTGATCGAGGCGCACAGCTTCGGGTGGACGTCGGCGCGGATCCTCAGCCTCTTCGTCATCGCGGCGGTCGCGCTGGCCGCCTTCGTCTACGTCGAGATGCATCAGCGGCTGCCGATGCTCGACCTCACGCTCTTCCGCAACGGGACCTTCACGGGGGCGAACATTGTCGCGATCCTCGTCACGCTCGCGATGTTCGGGATCTTCGTCTTCTTCCCGATCTACATGCAGACCTTCCTCGGCTGGTCGCCGATCCAGGCGGGCGCTGCGCTACTGCCGTGGACGATCCTGATCGTCATCTTCGCTCCGATCGCCGGCAAGCTCTCCGACCGCGTCGGCTCACGCTGGCTGATCGCGGGCGGGATGACGACCGTGGCGCTCTGCTGCCTCGAGCTCTCGACCGTGACTGTCAACTCCGGGTTCTGGCAGATGCTCCCCGGCTTCATGCTCGGCGGCCTCGGGATGGCGTTCGTGATGACGCCGATGTCCGCGGCCGTCATGGGCGCGGCGCCTGTCGACAAAGCGGGGGTCGCCTCGGGCGTGCTCAACACCTTTCGGCAGGTCGGCGTCGCGCTCGGGATCGCGATCATGGGCGCGATCATCACGAACCGCGAGGCGGCGGCCGCCCGCGCCGGCGCCGACCCGCCGCACGCCTTCGTCCACGGCCTGACCTTCGGGATGCGCGTCAGCGCCGTGATCTGCCTTGGCGGCGCGCTCGCGGCGGCGGCGCTCATCCGCAAGTACCGCTACGCCGAGCAAGCGCAGCCGCTGGCCGAAGCGGCCTGAACCCGACAGACCTCGCCGGCCGCGGGCCGCATCGTCAAGGACAGCGGCCCCGATGCCGAAGCAAAGGTATTCATGTGCAGCGCTTTCGGCGACAAAAATGAAAGGCCCCGGCTGCGGCACCCGGGGCCTTTCTATCTAGTTGAGCGGCTTCTAGAGGCGACGACCCGGAAGCTATGACTCTGCGGCCCAGCCACCGCTTCCGGGTATCCGTCGCCATTCCTTGGCGCGCCCCCTGCAGCTCCGACCTGGCGTCCGGCGGTGCTGCAGAGTTGCCTGACTATAGACCTGTCCCCGGAGGTCGTCAAGTAGCTCGATCAAGTGATTTTCAGGCTCGGCGCTTGACTCGTTTTTGGCGCGTACATGCCCCTTTAGGGGGAGGACGGAATGGCCAGGGTTGCTTATTGGTGAAGTATGCAGTTGACTTCCCGTGAGTCGCTCATGCCGCGCGCTGCCACGAACACCCGCCGCAGCACCCACTCGGGCAATCGCCTGGGCGAGCGCGTGCGGCAACTGCGCGTCGCCGCCGGCCTGACGCAGACCGATCTCGCGGGCGACCGTTTCTCGAAGGAGTACGTCAGCCAGATCGAGCGCGGCAAGACCAGGCCCACGCGCGAGACCATCGAGTGGCTCGCGGTCAAGCTCGGCGTCGATCCCGGCTTCCTCGAGCGTGGCGTCTCGGCAGACGAGCGCCGGCGCGTCGACACGTTGCTCGCGCGCGCGGACGCGCTGACCGAATCCCATCAGTACGCAGAGGCGATCGCCGAGTACGAGAACTGCAAGACGGCCGTCCTCGCGACGGGTGTGACCGAGCTCGAGGTTCGCCAGCTCGCGGGCGAGGCTTGGGCTCGGATGGAGAACAGCGAAATCCAGCCCGCGATCGAGTTGCTCAACCGGGCGCGGATGCTTGCCGAGGCGCCGGAGTTCTCCGACGTCGATCGCGCGGATCTGTTCTTCCGCCTCGCCGTCTGCCGCTACCAGCTCTCCAGCATCACGACAGCGCTCAACCTCCTCAACGAGGCTCTGACGCTGGCCGAGGGCTCCGAGCTTCCGTGCGACCGTCTGCGCGCGGACATCCTCGGCTGGCGCTCGCGCTGTTACCGCCGCCAGCGAGACTTCGAAGCAGCGCGCGAGGACGTCGAGCGCGCGCTCGAGCTCGCGCAGGCGCTCGACGATCCGCGCAAGACCGCGGACACGTACTTCCAGGCTTCTCTTGTCAGCGAGCGGATGGGGCACTGGGTCCAGGCGCGCAATTACGCTGAGCGCGCGAAGGCCTACTACGAGCAGATCAACGACGAGCGAAACGTCGGCAGGCTGCTCAACAACCTCGGTGGCCTGAACTTCCACCTCGGCAAGCCCGAGCAGGCGATCGAGCATCTCAAGGACGCGTACCGCGTGCTGCTCGACAAGGGCAGCGACGCGGAGGCCGCGAATGTCGTCGCATCACTCGCCCACGTGCACCTGATGACGGGCGAGGCGACCGCGGCCGAAGAGGAAGCACGTCACGCGCTCTCCCTGATGGAGAACCGCGACGACTTCCTCTACCACGTCGCTCCGACGCAGCTCGTGCTGGGTCGAGCGTTGATGGAACAGGGGCGCCTGGACGAGGCGGAGGAATTCCTCGCCGCGTCCGATGCGAGCGCCGAGCAGCTCGAGTCCATCGGCCACCAGGCGGCAGCCTGGATGGCTCGTGGCGACCTCGCCGCCAAGCGTGGCGAGGACAGCGCTGCGGCCAAGCTCTACCGCCGGGCGGCGGAAGCACTGCAGGACGTCCGGTTCTAATCGACGAGAGGAGGTGAATATGAAAAAGACGCGACTTCTCCCCTTGCTTTGTGCCCTCACCGCTGTTGCATGGTCGCTTCCCGGCCTCGCCCAGGCGAAGGCCTCGAAGGCTCCGAATCACGCGAACGCGGCAAGCATGTTCGACGGCGGCAGCGCCTTCGACGGCGGCAGCGCCTTCGACGGCGGCAGCATGTTCGACGGCGGCAGCATGTTCGACGGTCACTAGGCCCGCGCGCGGTCTCCACCTCGTGAGGTCGGCGCGGGCCCGAGACTAAACTCGGGTCCGTGGCGTCTTGTCGACGTTCGATCTTTCGCGGCGACCTTGCAAGCCGGGATTAAGCGGACGCCCGAGCCAAGCTCGGACGTCCTCCGGGCGGCGTCGCAAGCGAACGCCTCGCGCGCCGTCTTCTTGGCCGTTCTCGTCGCGCTCGTTGCGGCAGGCTGCGGGACGAATAGCCGGCCTCCAAGCGGAGCTGGTGCTTCCGGCACGCTGGGGTCTCTGATGAAGCGGCCGGGCGAGGATGTGACCGTCGTCGCCGGCGACTCGGACTTCGCTGTCGGTGATGTCCGGTTCTCGTTCCTCGTCATCAACCACGACGCGCGGCCGGTCGAACGCAGCCGGGCGCGGGTCTGGCTCGCTGGCTCGCAGTCCGGGCGCCCGTTCCAGAGCGCGACCGCGAGGCTGGAGCCGATCGGGCCGCCGGGCGCCGGCGAGGCGGCGTTCGGGGGGGTCGGCCGGATCTACGTCGTGCAGCTCCGCATTCACCGCCCGGGCCGCTACTGGCTCGTCGCCGAGCCGATCGGGGCAAAGATCCAGGCGCTCGGAACACTGGACGTCAAGGCGCGTTCCGATTCGGTCGCGGTCGGCGCAAAGGCGCCGGCTTCGGCCACACCCACGCTCGCCAGCACCCATGGCGCGGTCTCGCAGCTGACTACCCGCGTGCCGCCGGATCGGGACCTGCTTCGTTACTCGATCGCTTCCTCGCTGGCCGCCCACAAGCCGTTTGTCGTCACCTTCGCGACCCCGCGCTTCTGCACGAGCCGAACCTGTGGGCCGGTCGTAGACGTCGTCGACCGCGTGCGTCGCAAGTTCGCAGCCCGCGGCGTCCGCTTCATTCACGTCGAAGTCTTCAAGCAAAACCGGCCTGCACTCGGCTACAACCGCTGGATGCGACAGTGGGGCCTGCAGTCGGAGCCGTGGACCTTCCTCGTCGGCCGGGACGGCCGGATCGAGGCCAAGTTCGAGGGCTCCGTCTCGGCGACGGAGCTGGAAGCGGCGATCCGGCAGTTGCTCTCGTAGACGAGCGGCAAGAGACCGCTGTGGCACCGATCGCGTTCGCAACGCCGCCACGACCTCCGGGTCAGCGTCGCAATCGACGCTGACGGGCGAGCTCTCGGTACGCTGGGCCGGGTAATACTTCACTTTGCAAAGTCTTAGGAGGACGGATGGCGGAGAACGGATACGCGAAGCCGGTACTCGTGACCACCGACTGGTTGGCCGAGCACCTGAACGACGACAGCGTCGTGGTCGCCGAGGTCGACGAGAACCCCGATCTGTACGACGAGGGACACATCGCGGGGGCGGTCAAGCTGCATTGGCGCGACGACCTACAGGATCCCGTCGAGCGCGATTTGGTCGACAAGCCGACCTTCGAGCGCCTGCTCAGCGAGCGCGGGATCGCGAACGACACAACCCTCGTCCTCTACGGCGACAAGAACAACTGGTTCGCGGCCTACGCCTACTGGTACCTGAAGATCTACGGGCACGGCGACGTGCGCATCCTCGACGGCGGCCGCCAGAAGTGGGCGGATGAGGCACGTGAGTTCACGGCCGAGACCCCGCAGCCGCAACAGGCCGACTACAGGGCCAACGAGCGCGACGAGTCGATCCGGACGTACCGGGACTCCGTCAGAGCGCAGATCGGCGAGCAGTCGAAGGCGCTCGTCGACGTCCGCAGCCCGCAGGAGTACGCCGGCGACCTGATCGCCCCGCCCGGCTACGAGCAGGAGGGCGCGCAGCGCGCTGGCCACATCCCGACAAAGGCGTCACGCCGGAAAAAGAGGTGACAGCGTACTGCCGGATCGGCGAGCGCAGCGCTCACACCTGGTTCGTCCTCCGCGAGCTGCTGGGCTACGAAACGGTCAAGAACTACGACGGCTCGTGGACGGAGTGGGGCAACCTCGTCGACGTGCCGATCGAAAAGGGTTCCTAGCGGCATTGGCCGACGACGGCTCACGCCGGGCGGAGCCCGGCTCCGCCGCCGCCTCGCACCGCCGGCGCCACCGCGCACTCCGGGGCCGTGCTATTCGCACTGTCCCCTCCGGCGCGGCAACCCCAGCGGCACGCCAGAGACGCTAGGAGGGTTTGCCACAAGACCGACGAATCGAGGAGTGATCCCCGCGGAAAGTGCGCAGCATTTTCCGCGGCAAAGCTCCTCCTCTCCCCTGACAGGGCGGCGGCTTCGGCCGCCGCCTTTTTTACGGAGCTTCTGCCCGAGGCATCGCTTGCGATGCCGACATGGAGGGCGGGCGGGCTTTTGCCCGGCCGCCCGCTTAAACCCGGGTGGGAAGCGGCTGCGCTTTGGTTTCTTCGATTCGGATGGGCAAGGCATCGCTTGCGATGCCGACATGGAGGGCGGGCGGGCTTTGCCGGCCGCCCGCTTAAACCCGGGTGGAAAGCGGCTGCGCTTTGGTTTCTTCGAGTTGGATGGGGAATAACTCGAACCGCTGAAACGTCTGAGGACGAAAGGGAGACTGCGTCCCTACAGTTCTGCGGAACCGAAACGAGTAATCCATGGATCTCGAAGCCACCAGCGTCAAGCTCACGGACCTCGCCTCGTGCGGGGGCTGCGCAGCCAAGTACTCGGCCGCACGCCTCGAGCAGCTGCTGGCCGGCTTCGTTCCCGTCGAGGCCGAGAACCTGCTGATGCCGCTGCTCGCGCTCTCGATCGCGGCTTTCCCCGAGGAGCTGCCGACGGAGATCCTGGCGCGCATCTTCGCCGCCGCCGACGAGCAGGTCCGGGCTTCGGGCGCGCTGCTGGCGGGCGGGCACACGATCCGCGACGCCGAGCCGAAGTACGGCCTTGCGGTCGTGGGCACCGTTCATCCCGAGGCGATCTGGCACAAGAACGGCGCCCGGGTCGGGGACGCGCTCTTCCTGACGAAGCCGCTCGGAACCGGGCTGATCATGAGCGGCCACCAGAAAGGGCTGACAGGCTCCCAGCCGCTCGAGCGCGCTGTCCAGTGGATGCGCACGCTGAACAAGGACGCCGCCGAGTTGCTTCGCTCGAGGACACCCGGCGCGGTCACAGACGTCACCGGATTCGGTCTGTTCGGTCACGCGCACGAGGTGGCCGAGCGGAGCGGCGTGCGGCTCGTGCTCGAGTGGGAGCGTCTGCCGGCGATCGACGGCGCGCTCGACCTCGCGCGCAAGGACGTGCGCACGAGCGGCGACCCGCGAAACCGCGACTTCGCCGCTGCGCACGTGGCGCTCGACGGCACGCCGGAGGCGATCGTCGCGCTCGGCTTCGATCCCCAGACCGCCGGCGGTCTGCTGATCTCGCTGCCCGCCGAGCAGGGACCCGCGCTCGAGGCCGAGTTCGAGGCGCGCAAGCTCTTTCTCCGCAGGATCGGACGGGTCGAGGAGGGCTTCGGAGTTCAGGTGCAGTGAGTCGCCGTGGGATGATCCACGGCCGGTTTCAGCCTTTCCATAACGGCCACCTCGAGTACCTGCGCGGCGCGGCCGAGCGCTCCGACGAGGTCTGGATCGGAATCACGAACCCCGATCCGGAGCACATCAAGCCGGAGGCCAGCGACCCGCTGCGCCACCTGCCCGAGTCGAACCCGTTCTCCTACGCCGAGCGACTGCTGATGGTGAAAGCCGCTGCCGCCGAGGTCGGGCTCGAGCCCGGCGCAGTCCACGTGATTCCGTTTCCGGTCAATGAGCCCGAGCTCTGGCCGGCGTACGTGCCCGAAGGGGTCACGCAGTATCTGCGCCTCTTTTCCGCGTGGGGCGGGACCAAGCTCGAGCGGCTACGCGAGGCGGGCTACGAGGTCGTGGTCCTCGACGAGGGGGCGGAGAAGGAGATTTCCGGCGCCGACGTCCGTGCCGCGTTACGCGACGGCGGCGACTGGGAGTCGCTGGTACCTCCGGGCGTCGCTCGCGTAGTGCGCGAGCTTTATGACTCGCTGAACGTAAAACCGTTGTAAGCGCGCGAGCAACTTTTCGGCTGCGGCTCCGTTTTAACAACTGCCGCAAACGAGAAGGGGTTAGGTGAGTCATGAAAAAGCTCTTCATCCCATTGCTCGCAGTCGCTGCCCTCGCCGTTGGCGCCTCGCCGGCCATGCCGGCGTCG
>WNGC01004139.1_pt1 | contig 14300 bp, 8 predicted proteins | sample 5400051 | NCBI WGS metagenome assembly WNGC01 (sample SAMN13153368, study PRJNA577476) | soil metagenome | isolation source: 20 cm soil or saprolite under grassland replicate 2 | place: USA:California | collected 2016-06-15 | reverse complement strand
CGTGAACGGCTCTCCGCGTTGTTCCGCTTCGGTTTTCGCTGGAAACGGCTTCTTCACGCCAAACAGCTGCTCACCGACCACGTAGATCTTCCGGTCGCGGCCCTGGGGCGGGTGGTAGCGCTGCGCGAACATCGGGTCTCTGCTGGCCGGCACCGCGGCCAGCTCCGCGACGCTCTTGACCACCCGCACGCCGATCCCATCCGAGCCGTGATACGGCTTGAGGACGAGCGGACCCCGCGCGAGCAATGGCGCGAGCAAGTCGGGACGCGAAGCCACGTACGTCGCGGGAACCGGGACGCCGGCGCCTTGCAGGATCCGGGCGGTAACGATCTTGTCGTGCAGCGCGATGGTCACCGGATAGGGATTGACGATGGCGGCTCCCTGAGCGTGCAACACGCCGGCGATGCTCAAGGAGAGGCGGCTCGCCTTCTTGAGGAAGTAGAGATCGTGCTCGACCCGCACGTGCGCGAGGTCGAGCGCTCCCGGCGTCGGATGGATCACATCGACCACCACTCCAGCGTCCGCGAGCGCGCGCATCAGCGCCGGCACGTGGCCCCTGCTTTGCGCAAAGCGGGAGGCCACGAGGAAGCCGATGCGGAGGCGCGTCATGTCGCCGCTACCTCGCGCGGCGCCCAGTCGAGCCGCTCCAGCGCGCTTTCCAGCTCGGCGGCATACAGCCGCATGTCGCGGAGCGACGCGTGCGCCCAGTCGTTGGCGAGATCGCCCGCGATCCATGACATGGCGGACAAGGTGCGGAACACCGTCCCGCAATAGGCCAGCCGCACGCACGCTTCGCTGCGCAGATCCGGCCAGTGCTCCCGCCCGGCGGACCAGTAGCTCGGAATGTCGGGGTTGGCGGACAGCTGTCCCGACGACACGGTCAGCTGCTGAGCCAGGTCGACGGCGGGGACGCCCCAGCCGGCGTCTTCCCAATCGAAGACGGTGATGGTGGCCTCGTCGCCCACGCTGCGCAGCCGCATGTTGCGGCCGTTGAAGTCACCGTGCACCAGCGTGGCCGGCACACCGTGACAGACGCCTTCCACGAGCTGCCAGCGCGCGGCCAAATCGTCGAGTCGGACGAGCAGTCCCTCGAGAAACGCCACGTCCTCCGGCAACAGGACGGGATTGTCGAGATGGCGCCGAAACGTCTCGCCCAGCGTCCGCACGCGCTCCAGATATCGGCCGGGTCCGCCGTCCGGGAGACGCGCCCCGGGTGCCGCGCCGGCTGCCCCGGCATGGAGCAGCGCCAACCAGCGGCCGGCCCGGGCCCGGTGCTCGGGGAGGAGATTCGAGTAGTCGGGACCGCTGGCTTCTTCCATGAAGAGCCAGGCGGTGGCGGTGTCGGGTTCGTCGACGAATCCGTAGTAGCGGAGCGACGGGACGGTGAGGCCGGCGAGGATGTCCTCGTAGACGGTGCGCTCGACCTGAGCGACGGCCGTCCGACACCGCTTCGCGATGACCGCCGCACCGGCGTGGCCCACGCCTTCGAGCCGGTACACGTTGCTCTTCCGTTTCCGGACTCGCAGCGGCGTAATGGACAGCGGCTCGGCGCGCGGATACAGCTCGCACCAGGCGCGGACGGCCGGATGGCTCTTGAGATTCGACCGCCGTTCGCCGACGGCGGCGGCCACGACGGGCGGCTGCGCGCTCGTGACCGAAGTAATGGTATCCGTCACCACGCGCCCGCTCTCGAGCACGAGGAGCCCGGCGCAACGCTCCAGTGTGCTGGGTCGATGGGAGATCACCAGTACCGTGCGGCCGCGCATCAGGTGCCGCATCGCACCGAGAATCGTCGCCTCCGTTTCGGCATCCACGGCGCTCGTGGGCTCGTCGAGGATGAGCACGGGGCTGTCCTTCAGGAACGCACGGGCGAGCGCGATGCGCTGCCGCTGGCCCCCCGAGAGCTGCGCGCCGCGCTCGCCCACCTGCGTGTCATAACCGCGCGGCTGGCGTACGATGAACTCGTGCGCGTTGGCGGCGTGCGCCGCGGCCACGATCTGCTCCCGGCTCGCGCCGGGCGCGGCGTAGGCGATGTTCTCGGCGATGCTGGCCGAAAAGAGCACCGTTTCCTGCAGCACCACGGCAAACTGGCGGCGCAGGTCCTCCAGCTTGTAGTCGCGCAAGTCCACGCCGTCCAGCAGGATTTGTCCCGCGGTCGGATCGTAAAACCGGGTGAGCAGGCTGATCAAAGTGGTCTTACCGGCTCCTGTCGCTCCCACCACTCCCAGCCGCGTCCCCGGCGCGATCGCGAACGACACGTCCTGCAGGACCGGGCGGTCGGGGCCGTACGCGAACGAGACGCCCCGAAACTCCACGGCCCCCCCTGCGCGCGTCACCGCCCGAGCGTGCGGCCGCTCCGGCACGTCGGGCTGCTCGTCCAGGAGGGCGAAGGCCCGCTCGGCGCTCGCCAGGTATCCTTGCAGCCCCGTCGCTTTCCGGCTCATCGTTTTCAAAGGCTCGTACAGCTGTCCCAGGTAGCCGAGCACCATCAAGAGCTGCCCCAGCGTGAGCGTCCCCGCGCGCACGTGCCCGACCCCGAGGAGCAGCACCGTCGCCATCCCCAGCGCCGTCACCAGGCCGATGAGCAGGCCGTAGCCTCCCTCGAGCACCGCCAGTCGGATGCGCGCGGCCACGCCTTCCCGGGAGCGATGCACGAAGCGGCCCGTTTCCCGCGCTTCCTGGCCGAACGCTTTGACGACCCGCAGCGCGCCGAGCGTTTCCTGCACGACGGCCAGCGCCGAGCTCTCGAGCTTCTTCACCTGGCGCGATTGGCGGCGCATGCGCGGGCGGTACAGGCGGGATAGGAAGAACAGCGGCGGGGAGATCGCCAGCGCCACAACGGCGAGCTGCCGGTCGAGCTCTGCCGTGACGATCCACATCGTGACCACCGTGATCGCGGCGGAGACGAAGGGAATGGCCCCGTCCACCAGAATGTTCTGGATGGCGGGGGCGTCGTACTGAATGCGGTAAACCGAGTCGGGCGTGCCGCGCGAGCCGTGATAGGACAGCGACAGACGCTGGACCTGCTAGACGAGCAGCGATCGGAAGTCGAGCACCAGCCGCTCGCCGATGTAGGTGCGGAGCAGGGTGGTCGCGAGACTCTGCAGTTGGCCGAGCGCGGTGACGGCGAGCAGCAGCCCGATGGCCACGGCGAGGGTGGCGGTGGCGCTCGACCCGATCGACGCCGGCACGAGGTCCCGCAGGATCGGTGGGAGGGGCCGCGTGCCGAGCACCGAATCGACCACGATCTTGAGTGGCACCGGATTGAGGAGCGCGATCGGACTGGCGAGCAGGCCGAGCACGAACACGCCCGCGACGTGCGGCCAGTACGACCGCGCCTGGCGCAGCAGGCGCCGGTACAACGCGATGTCGCTCACAGGGCCTCACTGCGGCGCAGCCGGCCGACGACCTCCCGGATCGTGGCGGTCGCGGCGCTGCACTGCTCCACCGCGCGTGCCGCCCACAGGAACGCAGCGAGACCGAGCACGCCGGCCGCGACCCAGGCATGATCGCGGACGGCGCCGCGCGTCAGCAGTGCGAACACCAGGGCGGGCAGCGGGCCGGCGGCGGGCATGACCGGCCACCAGCGCACACGGATGAGCTGCTTCCCGCCCGCATGCTCCTCCACGCCCATCAGGAGGCGGGCCGCGCCGAACGAGCCGCCGCGGACCTCCAGGTCCCAGCGGGCATCCCGTCCGCCGCGCAGCACGCATACGCCGTCCGCCCGCAGGTCGGTTTCCATGGCCCGCAGCCGTTGATCCTGTTCCCGCCAGTGCTCACTCCACACGGCGGCCGTGACGGGCCAGAGCGGCCCCGGGCCCCGCGGGCACCGCCGGCGCCAGGGGGTGAGGCCCTCCTGAATGCGCCCGCGCAGCCGCGCGATGGGCTGAATCCAGTGCAGCGCCGCGGTCAGGACGCGCCGCGCCAGCCGCGCCATCGGCCCGAGCCTGTCGGGGAACCGCGCGCGCGCGCCCCCGAGAGACGCCTGTGCGACCGATGGCAGGAACGCGGCGAGACAGAGCGGGAGAGCCAAGCGGAGTGGACTCCAGGCGACGCTCAACGTGGCGATTCCCGCGAGCATCGCCGTCATCAGGTGCCACTCCGGCATCTGGGGCAGCGAGGCCAGCAGCGACGGCGCCGGCTCGTACAAGGACTGGAATGGCGCTCCGCCCCAGACGCCGTGATACACGCGGGCCCGCCGCCACCCGAGGACGTACGGCAGTCCGGTGCCGTACATACGTCCCGTCCAGCGCACGTGGCCGGCGCCGTTGTACTTTTCCGGCCACTTGCGCTCCAGCATCGCCTCCGCCCTGCCGTAGCCGATCTGTTGTCGCCAATAGGTCCACACCGAATTGCGCCGGTGGTGCCACACCATGGCGGCCGGATGAAACCCGAGCGTCCAGCCGCGATCCTGCAATCTCCAGCAGAGATCGACGTCGTCGCCGGCGGTGCGAAACCGCGGATCGAATCCCCCGACTGCCTCGAGGCAAGCCGTCCGGAATGCCATGTTGCAGCCAGGGATGTGCTCGGCCTCACGGTCGGTGATGAGGACGTGCACGGGTCCGCCGGGCGCGCGCGCGACGCACTCGGCGATCGAGCCGTCGCCCGCCGGCGCGATGTTCGGCCCGCCCACGCCGGCGTGGGACGTCCGTAGAAACGTGGCCGCAAGGAAGGTGAGCCAGTGCGGATCGGGATAGGCATCGTCGTCCAGGTAGGCGACGATCTCGCCTGTGGCCGCCGCGAGCCCCGTGTTGCGCGCGCTGGACAGACCGCGGTTCGCAGTCCGGATCAGTCGAACGTCGTACTGGCTTGCGATCGCGGCGGTGTCATCGGTCGAACCGTCGTCCACCACGATGACGTCGTAATTGGGGTAGTCGAGCCGACGCAGCCCTTCGAGGGCATCGCGGATCGTCCGCGCCCCGTTGTAGGAGCACACCACCACCGAGATCCGGGGCCACCGCAGGTTCGACGCGAACGGCACTTCGGCGAACGCCTCCCGCACGGCCTCGAGCGCGGGCTTGGGCGAGCGATCGGCGCGCGTCAGACCGAACGCCCAGTCCTCGACGTCGTGCCCGTGGCGGTACCACTCGTCGGTCCACGCGAACACGAACACGCCGCCGCACCCCGCGGCGAACGCGGTGCGGACCTGCCAGTCGAGGGAGCGCGCCTGACCGCCCTCGCCGTTGCGCGCGGCGTCGAGGCCCAGCTCGCTCATGCAGAGCGGCCGGTCTCCGGCGATGTTCTGCAGCCGCGCCAGATACGCCTCGAAGCGATCCTGTGACTCGAGATAGACGTTGAAGCAGACGAAGTCGAGAAACGGCAGCCGGAGGTATTCCGTCGTCGGGTAGTTCACGTACGTCACGAGCCCCTCGGGATCCTCCTGCTTGACGATCCGGTACAGCCGCTCGAGGTAGCGCTCGACCTTGCGGCGGCCGAGCCACCGCGCCATCAGCGCGGGGATCTCGTTACCGAGCGCGTAGCACAGCAGGGCGGGGTGGCCCGCGCAAGCGCGGACCTTGTTGCGGATCAGCGCCTCGACGTCGGGCGCGCCGGGAGGACGGTCGATGAGATACCCGACGTATTGCTCGGCGCTGAGCCCGACCATGACCCGGAGACCGTGCCGTGAGGCGATGTCCAAGAGCGCGCGGGGCGGCGTGGTGTGGGGGATGCGGACGGCGTTGATCCCGTTCGCCGCCATCAGGGCGAAATCCCGCTCCACCGTGGCGAGATCGTGATACTCGTTCCCCGCCGCGTCGGGAGTGAACGCCCCGTACGTCACGCCGCGCACGTAGAGCTTCTCGTCGCCGACGAAAAGGAACTTGCCGCGCACGCAAGGTCGCGGCGTCGAGCGGAGAGGCGATGCGGACACGGGCGGGGGCGACACGGCGGCGGCCGTGCCCCCGGTGGATATCCGCGGCATGGCATGCCCTCGCTCCGGACTATCGTTGGTCGAGCCGTCCGCGTGGCTCGGTACGATGCGTCGCATATCAATTCCTAGGGCGTGTAGTGTGCGAGCGACGATCCAAGCTGGCCGTGTGCCCGCAAGCGGCATGCCGTATGCAGGAGGAGCAAAGAGAACTGCGCGAACTGCACAGCGCAAGGACGGAAAGCGGTGTAACGATTGGGCGAAGGATGTGCTGCTGAATTACAACAGTCCGGCCGGGGCGTTGGCCGCTCGCTCGAACGTGCTGCTGGCGTAGAACATCCCGCCGCGCGACCGCATCAACCCACTTACGTGACGCGCGTCACGACGTTACCTGATCGATGGATGGACGCTCTTTACCTGTTTGGGCGTACCGTTTTGGGCGTACCGTTCGATCCTGAGCCCGATCACCTCGCGGTACGTCGCTCACTGATGACCCACGAGTGTCGGACGGGCGGCGGCGCCGACCCCGGATGCACGCTCTCCCAAATCTCACGGTTCAACTCCATCTCGTCCGCCGCATCAGCCTCGACCAGGTCGCGCGCGGGGATCCGGGAGCGGTAGGCGGTGGGATTGAGCTCGGTGAGAGACCACGTGTTCGGCACATGGACGAACGCCGTCGAATCCGGACGGCGAGTGAACGCGCTCCACAAAGGCGCGGCCGCGGCGTCGTACTGGCTGAGTGGCGCGAGGCCGAGGATCTCTTCGATGGAGCGGAGGACGGAGGCCGTCGTGTAGAACGTGCTGTCGACCACGTCGCGGCGGGCGTACGGGGACGCGACCAGGAGAACCGAGCGGTGCGCATCCACGTGGTCGGGACCGTTCTGCGCGTCGTCTTCGAGGACGAAGACCGCGAGCGATGGCCACACCGGCGACTGCGAGAGGCGCTCCACCATCAGTCCGAGCGCCAGATCGTTCTCGGCCACCATGGCCCGCGGGGTCGGTTGTGAGGCCTGGCGGCCCAGGGTATGGTCGCGCGGCAGCCACAGGATCACGAGGTCCGGAAAGCGGCCCTGCCGGTCCCAGCTCGCGACCGAATCGGCGAACAACCGTGCGCGGGTCGTGTCCGGGATGGCGAGCACGAATCCGGGGTAGTTCGTGGCCGTGATGGCCTTCAACCCCGGAATGTTGGTGCGCGCGGAGTGGGGCGCGGTGGAGTCCTCGTCGTCCGACTCGGTCATCTCGCCGAAGTTCACGACCCAGAGTTTTTGTCGCACGGCGGCGTCCCACAGGTACGTCCCGCCGGGATTGGCGAGATCTTCGCCGCTCGTCAGATCCCACTGGCGCCGATTCGAATAAATCTGAGGCCACGTCTTCTCGTTGTAGTCGCTCGCGAACGCCCGGTCGGTCCACTCGTGGCCGTCGGCCGAGACCTCGCCGTTCACGTAAAAGTTGTCGAACAGTACCCAGCGCCCGGCGATCGCGTGGGCGTTCGGCGTCACCGCGTTGTCGAAGATCGCGAGGCGCGCGTCGCCGTTGCCGCGGAGCACGTCGCCGAATACCTGGTCGTATGTCCGATTCTCCCGGATGACATAAACCACGTGCTTGAGCTCGGGCGGACGGTCGGCTGGTCTGGTCGGCGGACGGAGTCGCGGATTGGAGAACGGACTCAGGGCGTACACCTCATGGGTGTACCGCCTGAGTGCCAACGCGTCGGGGATCGGGATGACGGACACGGAGCCGGTGATGACGTTGCCGATGTACGTTCCGTCCGTGTTCGGGCCCGAGCCGTTGCCCTTTCCATTCGCGACGTAGAGGGTGTGCCCGTCCGCGGACGCGGCGACGGCGCTGGGGTACCACCCCGCGGGAATGAGGCCGGCCACGTGCATCCCGTTCGCGTCGAGGCGCACCACGGCCACCGCGTTGCTCCCCGCCATGGCCACGTACAGCGTGCGCCCGTCGGGAGACAGCGTGAGTGCGTTCGGATCGCTCCCCGGAGGCGCGTCCGGCGTCAGGGCGACCGTGAGCTGCTCCCGAACCTGGCCCGTCGCGAGATCGACGCGTGCGACCCCGTTCGCCCCCGCCAGCGCGACCAGCAGCTCCGACCCGCGCAACACCAGGGCGGAGGGATGAGGCCCGACGAACATGGCCGACCGGGCGGCCGGCGGACCGGCGGACAGGTTGATAACCGTCACGGTCGAGTCGCCCCAGTTGCTGACGTACAGCGAGCTGTTGTCCGCGACGGCGGTGTAGGGTCGGTGACCCACGGCCACGGCCGCGCGGCGCTGCAGCGTCGCCGCATCGATGAAGTAGACCGAATCGCTCAGGTTGCCGACCACCGCCACGAGGCCCTGGCGCGGAAGCAGGGCGAGGCCGGCCGGGTAGACCTTTGCGCCCGAATCGGCGAGGGCCACGCTGTCCCGGATCCACGTCGCGCCCCCCTGCCACGCAAACCGATACACCCGGTTGGTCGGGCCGCCGCTCGCCCACACCGTGTCGCGCCAGTCCCGGCCGGCGCGCGCCAGGCCGAGCCAGGCCGCGGGCAGTCGCACGCGCCACACCACGCGGGCCCGCACCGGGTCGATGCGCATCAGGCTGTTCTCACCGTAGCCATCGTTGGTGACGATGACCGATCCGTCGGACAGCGTCACGAGGTTCAAGGGCAGCGTGCCGACGCCCACGGCACGCCCGGCAGGATGGATACGCCAGCCGGAGGGGAGCAGCGTGGACCCGTCCGGCAACGGGCCCGGGACGAGACGCGTGGCGAGGAGCGCTGCGCCGGCGAGGGCGGGCAGGGCGAGCAGGGCGAGCAGGGAGCGTTGGCGCATGAGCCGCAATATGGCCGCTCGCGGGAGGGGCGTCACCTGGCGGTCATGGACGATGTCGTTGAGCGGCTGCAGGCGGACCCGGGGTATCGAAGCTTTCTGCTCGACGGACAGACGGTGCTGCTCGAGGACTACCTGCGGGCCCGCCCGGACCGTGAGGGCGACGTCCGGGCGCTCGTGAAAACTGGCCGCTTGCAGGTGGGGCCGTGGTATGTGCTCCCCGACGAGCAGATCCCGTCGGGCGAGGGTCTGGTGCGGAACCTCCTCCTCGGGGCCGCGGATGCAGAGCGGTTTGGTGGACGGCTTGACGTGCTCTACTCGCCCGACGCATTCGGCCATCCCCCCGCCTGGCCCACGCTGGCACGCGAGTTCGGGATCCGGTACGGTGTCGTGTGGCGCGGGTTGGGAGGCGAGGCCGGGCAGGAACGGGACCTGTATCGCTGGCGCGGGCTCGACGAGAAGGAGGTCGTCCTGTGGCACCTGCCACGGGCGGGGTACGACATCGGGGCCGCGCTGCCCGCTGACGCGGAGCGTCTGTTCGGGCGCCGACCACCACGCGGCTCACCCGGACGTGCCCCGGCTCCGCGACCTGCTCGCGGAGCTCGATCCCCAGAGCGCGTTCCGCGTATCGCGGCTCGACGAATTTTTTCAAGCCGCCGCGGACGGCGCGAAGCCGGCGCCGCTGGCGGGAGAGCTGCGCTGGTCGTATCGGTATACGTGGACGCTCCAGGGCGTACATGGGACCCGCGCCCCACTCAAGCGGCGCTATTCCGCCGGCGAGTTGGCCCTGGTGCGCCTGGCCGAGCCCCTCGCGGCGCTGGCGCGGCGCGCTGGAGGACGCGACCGGCGGCCGGTGCTCGAGCTCGCGTGGCGTGCGCTGGTGCGCTGCCAGTTCCACGATGCGATCGCGGGTTGCGCGAGCGACGACGTCGCCCGCGCGGTCGAGTCGCGACTCACGAGCGTCGAGGTGCTGGCCCAGGAGGTGGTGCGCGGTAGCGTGCACGACCTCGTCCATCACGATCCCGATGCGGCGCGCGGCGGCGCGGCGTCACCGTCACCGACGCTCGTACTTTGGAATCCCGCGGCGCGTCCCCGCCGCGGCGTCATGATCGCCGACGTCACGCTGTTCCGGCGCGACGTCCTGGTCGGACCGCCCGCGGGTCGGGTCCCGCGGGACGGGCAGGGCTACCGGCCGTTTGCGCTCGTGGGCTCGGATGGCCGCACGGTTCCCGTGCAGCTGCTGGACCGGCGCATCGGGACGGAACGGCTCGATGCGGCGCATCACTATCCCGACCAGGACGAGGTGGACGAGGTGCGGATCGCGTTCCGGGCGCCGAGCGTCCCGGGCCTGGGGTTGGCCAGCGCCGGCCTGACCGTCGGGGCGACGGCGGCGGGTGGTGCTCGACCTCGGGCCGAAGGCGCACTCGTCCAGGGGCGCTCGCTCATCAATCATTGGATCGAGGTCGCGCTCGAGCCCACCGGGGCGCTGGCGTTGCACGACCGCCGCTCGGGACAGCGGTTTGCGGATCTGCTCCGCATCGAGGACGGGGGCGATGCCGGTGATACGTACACCTACTGCCCGCCGGCCGGTGACCGGCTGGTGCGCGCCGCGGGGCCGATCAAGGTCCGGCGCCTCGCTGCGGGGCCCCTCGTGGCGGCGCTCGAAGCTCGGTTCGAGATCGGGCGCCGCGTCGGAATGCGCCTCGTGGTGACTCTGTACGCCGACAGTCCCATGGTCCGCTGCATCCTCGATATCGACAATCAGGCGCCCTGGCATCGCGTGCGCGCGCGGTTGCCCACGGGAGTCGTGGGCGCGGCTGCCGTCGCGGGAACGGCGTTCGGCAGCGTGGCGCGGGCGCCGGTCGTGGTCGCCGCGGCCGACTATCCCCTCGAGACACCGGTCCGCACCGCTCCGGCGCAGGGATTCGTGGCTGCCGCGTCAGGAGCGCGCGGGTTAGCGCTGTTCGCCCCGGGCTTCTTCGAGTACGAGTGGACGCGGCCGGGGGACCTGCTCGTCACGCTGCTGCGCGCGGTGGGCGAGATGTCGCGCGGCGACCTCCCGACCCGACCGGGCCACGCGGGTTGGCCTACATCCACACCGCTCGCGCAATGCCCGGGGCGGACACGGGTGGAGTTGGCGGTCGCGCCGGTCTCGCAAGCCGAGCTCGAGCGCGGCGACGCGCTCCCGTCCCTGTGGGAAGACGCGTTTCTGCCGCTCCGGGGGTTCTGGCTGCGGGATGCCGTGGACCCGGCGCCAACGCCGGTCGACATCGCCCTGGAAGGATCGGGCCTCGTCCTCTCGGCGGTGAAGCCGGCCCAGCAGGGCTCTCCCTTGGTGCTGCGCTGTTACAATACCACCGGTCGGAAAACAGCGGGGGCGTGGCGATTCGGCGAGAGCATCAAAAGCGCCCATCGAGTGCGCGCCGACGAGCGCGAATCGATCGCCCTGGTGCTCGAAGGGCGGGGCAGGACGGTGCGGTTCGTCGCCGAGCCGCATGAGATCGTGACAATCTTGGTGACGTAAATGCGGAATGCGGAATGTAAAGCACCACATCGGAGTAACTCGGAGCGCGCGGTACTTCACCCTGGGCGATAGCTCGCGGGGGGTGGGGAGGTCTGGTTCGCCTGCCACGGCTACGGCCAGCTCGCGGCACGCTTCCTGGAGAAGCTGCGCGTGCTTGGCGACGGGCGACGCTACCTCGTGGCGCCGGAGGGACTCTCCCGGTTCTATCTGAGTGAGAGCTCCACGGAGCGACGCGTCGGCGCGAGCTGGATGACCCGGGAAGATCGGCTCGCCGAGATCGACGACTACGTGCCGTATCTCGACGCCGTGTACGCGGACGTGTTCCGGTCGCTCGATCGCGCCGGTGTGACCGTGCACGCGCTGGGGTATTCCCAGGGAGCGTCCACGGTCAGCCGCTGGGTCGCGATGGGGAAGGCCAAGATCGATCGTCTCACCCTGTGGGGCGGCGAGTTTCCGCCCGATCTCGACCTCGCCAGCGGCCCCGCACCCGGACGACTCCGCTCCGTGAAGCTGACCCTCGTGTACGGGCGCTCGGACCAGTACATCACGCCGAAAGTGGTCCAAGCAGTCACGACCCGGTTGCGCCAGCATGGAATTCCCTACGAGGAGATCCCGTTCGATGGAGGGCACGAGTTGAATGAGGCCGTGCTCAGCGGGCTCGCGAAGACCTAGGGTCTAACGCGTCCTGCATGGCGTCTCCCAGCAGCGTGCAGGCCACCACAACCAGCACGAGCGCGATTCCCGGCGCCGCCGCGACCCAAGGCGCATTGACGAGGGTATCCCGTCCCGACGCGATCATGTTGCCCCACGACGGCGTCGGTGGCTGGACGCCGAGCCCCAGGAACGACAGGCCGGCTTCGAGCATGATCGCATTCCCCAGGCCGAGCGCCGCCGAGACGATGACGGGTGTGAGGGCATTGGGGAGGATATGGCGCGCCAGCACCCGACCCCGCCGCAGCCCGAGCGCCACGGCTCCCTCGACGAACGGGCGCGCCGCGAGCGACCGCACCTCGCCGTGCACCAGCCGCGCGACCGACATCCACCCGGTGAGACCCAGGACAACGACGACGAGCCCGGCGCTGGGCCGGGTCATGGCGGCGAGCAGCGACGTCCGCACGGGGCCCGGCCAGAACCCCGCGACACCGCCCACCAGCACGCCGATCACGACCGACAGCAGGACGGCCAGCGCCCCCACGGCGAGTGAGACGCGCGCTCCGTAGAGCAGCCGCGTCCAGACGTCACGCCCGAAGCGGTCGGTGCCGAGGGGATGGAAGCTGCCGGTGTGGTCGGTGGCGAGGGGCCGCAGGAATCGCGTCGCCACGATGTCGTGCTGCAGCGTTGGACTGCCGGTCGAGACGAGCGGGCCGGCGACCGCGGCGCCGGTCACGATCGCGAGCACTGCCACGCCGAACGCGGCCCGGCGGTCCCGCCACACGCGCTTCACGTCTCTCCTCTCCCGCGCCGGATGCGCGGGTCGATCCACGCGACGCCCAAGTCGGTCAGCAGGTTTCCCGCGACGACCAAGACGGCGGTCACGGCGGTGGCCGCCATGACCACGGGGTAGTCGCGGGCCTGGACCGCTTCGACGAGGCGCCGGCCCACGCCGGGCCACGCGAACACGGCTTCCACGAACACCGCGCCGGAGAAGAGCGCCGGCAGGGAGAGTCCCAGGAGCGTGACGACCGGAATGAGGGCGTTTCGTGCAACGTGGCGTCGTGTAACCTGGAACGCCGTCAATCCCTTGGCCTCCGCCGTTCTCACGAAGGGCTGGCTCACCACGTCGCGCATCGCGCCGCGCACGTACCGTGCGGCTCCGCCGACGCCGATCAGCGTGAGCGTGGCGAGCGGTAGCGCGAAGTGCCGCAGCCGGTCGGCGAAGCGGCTCCACCCGGTCAGCCCGTCGGCGTCGAGCCCGGCCGCGCCGAAGGCGGGGAGCCAGTGCGCCCAGTACGTGAACGCCATCATGAGCATGAGCCCGAGCCAGTACCCCGGCAGCGCGAACAGGGTGACGGTGGTGATGGAGAGCGCCGCGTCGACGTGCGGGCCCGCCCGGGACTGCCAGGCGCCGACGACGAGGCCGAGGAGGTAGCTCAAGACGAGCGAGCTGCCCACGAGCGCCAGCGTCGCGGGCACGGCGTCGCCGAGCAGGGCGCGCACCGGGCGGCCGGTGGCAATGCTCCGGCCCCACTCCCCGCGGGCGAACCGGCTGAGCCAGATCGCGTACTGCGCGGCGAGCGGTTTGTCGAGGCCGAGGGCACGGCGCTGGGCTGCGAGCTGCGCCGCGGTGGCGGTCGGCCCTAGCAGGCGCTCCACGGGATCCCCCGGTGCGAGCCGCACCAGCAGGAACGTGAGCGTGACCACCACAGCCACGACGACGGCGCCGGCCAGGGTGCGGGTCCCCAAGTGCGCGAGCATGGCGCCGAATCTCGCGCGACCCGCGGACGGCCGCTAGAATCCGGGCGTGCGGCGACGAGCGCTTTGGCTGGTGACGGGAGGGATGCTGATCGCGGCGTGCGGCTCGGGGGCCGCACACCGGGGTCGCACCGTCGTCTACGCCTCCGGGGCGGACCTCCAGACCGTGAACCCCCTGCTCACCGTGCACCCGCTCGCCAAACAGGTGGAGCGCTACGTGCTGCTCACCACGCTGGTGCGCTACGACTCGGCGCTCGTGCCTCGGCCTTACCTCGCGCGCGTCTGGACGTGGTCGGAAGACCGGAAGAGTCTCACCTTCCGGCTGCAGCCGGGCGCGCGCTGGGGCGACGGTGTGCCGACGACGGCCCGCGACGTCGCGTGGACCCTCTCGGCCGCGAGAGACGCGACGACCGGGTATCCGCGCTTGAACGATTTCGCGGACGTGGCGTTCGTGAATGATCCCAACGATTCCACGGTCGTGATTCGCTTCGCCCATTCCCAGGATGCGATACCGGATGTCCTCACCGATTTGGCCATCCTGCCCGCCCACCTGCTCGACTCGGTTCCCCGCGCGGAGCTGCGACGCGCGGCGTGGAACGAGCACCCCGTCGGAAACGGACCATTCCGCTTTGTGGCGCACGAGCCGGGCCGCCGCTGGGTGTTTGCCGCCAATCCG
>WNGC01004328.1_pt1 | contig 14307 bp, 15 predicted proteins | sample 5400051 | NCBI WGS metagenome assembly WNGC01 (sample SAMN13153368, study PRJNA577476) | soil metagenome | isolation source: 20 cm soil or saprolite under grassland replicate 2 | place: USA:California | collected 2016-06-15 | reverse complement strand
AGGTCGAAGTTCTTCCGGTAGTAGAAGCTCTCGAAGAACGACGCGGGGTACTGGGCGTACGCGTACTCGTCCTTCTGGACGATCAGCTCGGACTTCGGAAAGAGCTGCGCGCCGCCGGCGTGATCGTAGTGGAGGTGGGAGATGACGACGAGGTCCACGCCGTCGGGCTCGAGCCCGAGCGCGTCGAGCCGGTGGACGAGGAGGTCGTCCTCGGTGAAGCGCGCCATCGGGTCGTTGCGCATGAGGCCCGGCACCGCGCGCGGCGAGAGCCCCGTGTCGAACAGCACGACCGCGTCGGACGCGCGGATGAGCCAGCAGGCGATGGGAATCTGCACGCGCTCGCTCGAGCGCTCGCCGTAGAAGAGGCCGGAGCGCTCGAAGCCCATGAAGCCGTTCTGCAGCGCGTGGAGCTCGCGGACGCTCATGCGGCGACATTCTAGCATCACGCGCCTCGGGTTCGACGGGCCCGGGGGCTCACCTTCCTCGACCACGCTATCCGTCACCCGCGCGCGTGTTCCCGGGAGCGCACCGTCCGGTCGACCCCCAGAAGCTACGGGTCTCGGAAGGCGAGCCCCCCGGGCCCCGTCGACCGGGCGCATGGGCTAGAATGGCGCCCATGGACTTCCAGCTGACGGAGCAGCAGGAGCTGATCCGCAAGGAAGTGGCCGCGCTCGCGCGCTCGTTCTCCCTCGACTACTGGCTCGAGAAGGACAGGAAGGCCGAGTATCCCTGGGACTGGGTCAAGAAGTTCGCCCAGGCGGGCTGGCTCGGGATGCTCATCCCGGAGGAGTACGGCGGGTCCGGGCTCGGCGTCACCGAGGCCACGCTGATGCTCCACGAGATCTGCGCCGCGGGCGCCGGGACCACGGGCGCCTCACCGATCCATTTCTACCTGTTCCCGCCGCTGCCGCTCATGAAGCACGGCGCCGAGGCGCTCAAGCGCACGTACCTGCCGCGGATCGCCACGGGCGAGATCACCATGTCGTTCGGCGTCACCGAGCCGAACGCGGGCACGGACACCTCGCGCATCCAGACCAAGGCCGAGCTCCGGGGCGGCCGCTACGTCGTCAACGGCCGCAAGGTGTGGAACACGAACGCGCGCCAGGCGACCCACATGCTGCTGCTCGCCCGCACCGCGCCGCGCGACGCCGCCAAGCCCTTCGCGGGCATGACGCTCTTCTTCACCGAGTTCGACCGCGCGAAGATCACGGTGCGCGAGATCGAGAAGCTCGGCCGTGCCGCCGTGGACTCGAACGAGATCTTCATCGACGGCCTCGAGGTGGCCGAGGCGGACGTGGTCGGCCAGCCGGGCCGGGGCTTCTACCACCTCCTCGACTCGCTGAACCCCGAGCGCATCTTCACGGGGATCGAAGCGGTCGGCATCGGCCGCGCCGCGCTCGAGCGCGGCGTCCAGTACGCGAAGGAGCGCGTCGTCTTCGACCGGCCGATCGGTCAGAACCAGGCGATCGCCCACCCGCTCGCGCTCGCGTGGGCCAAGCTGGAGAGCGCGGAGCTCATGTGCCTGAAGGCCGCGTGGCTCTTCGACCACGGCAAACCCTGCGGCGCCGAGGCCAACACCGCCAAGCTCCTGGCCGCCGAGGCGGGCTTCGAGGCGTGTGACGTCGCGCTCCAGACCCACGGTGGTTACGGCTACGCCAAGGAGTTCTACGTCGAGCGCCTCTGGCGCGAGGTCCGCCTCTACAAGATCGCGCCGGTCTCCCAGCAGATGGTGCTCAACTATCTGTCCGAGCACGTGCTCGGCCTGCCGAAGAGCTACTGACGGCCGCCCGACGCGCGGATCCTGGATCGCGTCCGCCATGCGCATCGTCTTCTGGAACATCCGGGCTGGCGGCGGCACCCGTGTCACGGGCCTCGCCCGCCAGCTCCGGCGCTGGGAGCCGGACGTGGTGGCGCTCTGCGAGTTTCGGGCGACGCCGCCCAGCTTCGAGCTCGCCCGGGCGCTGGCGGCACTCGGGCTCGGCCATCAGTGCACGACGGCCGACCGCGCCGACCCGAGCGCCAACCGGCTCCTCCTCGCGGCGCGCTGGCCGCTGCGCCGGCTCCGCTCGCGCGCGGAGCCGGCCGAGCCGGGACGCTGGCTGCTCGCCGCGATCGACGCGCCCCGCCCGCTCATGCTGGGCGCGGTCCACGTGCCGAACCGCGTGACCGGCCGCAAGGACGCGTTCTACGCGGGCGTGCTCGGGCTGCTGCGCCGCTGGCGCCGCGGCCCGGCGCTCCTGCTCGGCGACACGAACTCCGGCCTGCCGGGCATCGACGAGGAGGCCCCGGCGTTCGGACCGAAGGAAGCGGCCTGGCTCGAGACCCTGGGGCGGCTCGGATGGCTCGACGCGTTCCGGCTCTTGCGCGGCCCGGCGCGCGCCTACACGTGGTACTCGCCGAACAAGGGGAATGGCTTTCGGATCGATCAGGCGTTCCTCAATCAGGAGCTCGTGCCGCGTCTCCGCGACGTCCGCTACGACTGGGGGAGCCGCGCCCGGCCGCGCGCCGCGACGCTGAGCGACCACGCGGCGCTGTTGCTCGATCTCCGCGGCTGAGCCTCACTTCGCGGGCGTGAGCTCGGCGCCTCCGCCGCCACCGTCCCGGACGAGCCTCAGCACGCGCCGGCCGGCCTCCTCGTGCAGCGTGACCCGACCGTTACCGTCGGTGCCCTCGTACCGGACTCGACCCCGCGCGATCACGCTGATCACGCCGGCCACGTCCCGATAGACCGGCTCGACATAGAGGATCCCGCGGTAGGAGCCGTCCTCCTCGATCGTCAGGAGGACCGGCGCCTGTCCCAGTGGCCCCGACATCCTGCCGCGCCAGGTTCCCGCGAGGCTCGCGGGTCCGTCGATCGGCGTCGAGGCCGTCAGGCCCGCGCAGCCGGCGGCGAGCAACGCGAGGACGAGGACGGCCCGGCGGGAGCGCGCGGTCACGCAGAGGGGGTGAGGTGCTCGGGCGCCGGCTTGAGCGCGAGGAACACGACCCAGAGGACGACCAGCGTGAGCCCGAAGGCGCAGACGACCGTCGCGCCCGTCGGCAGGTCGAACGCGGCCGACGCGGCCATGCCGATCACGCTGACGAGCGAGCCGAAGCCCCAGCCGATGAGGAGCTTGGCCGGTATCGTGCGCCCGAGCATGATGCCGGCGAGGGCCGGCACGATCAGGTACGAGAACACGAGCAGGACCCCGGCGATCCGCACGGAGCTCGTGACGACGACGCCGAAGGACGCGTAGAAGAGGAAGTCCCACAGCCGGACGCGCCAGCCCTCGCGGTAGGCGGTGTCCGGAGCGGTCGAGATCAGGAAGAACGGGCGGCGGCAGAACCAATGGAAGACGCCAATCGCCGCATAGAGCGCGGCGACCTCGACCACCTCGGGCGCCTGGACCGCGAGGAGGTTGCCGACGAGCATCGCGCGCACGTGCTCGGCGCCGTGCGCCGCGCGATCCGCAAGGAGCACGGCGGCTGCGGACGAGACCGCGTAGACGACGCCGATCACGGCCTCCTGGGACACGTGACGCCGCCGGCTACGCGTCAGCGCGAGCACCAGCGCCCCGACGAACGTGGCGGAGAGGCCGAACGCGTACGACTCCCAGGTGTCGGCCTCCCAGCCGAGGAGGAACGCCGCCGTCGCGCCGAGGGCGGCGATCTGCGCGAGCGCGATGTCGACGAAGACGACCTCGCGGGAGAGGACGTGGACGCCGAGATAGGCGTGGATGCCGGTGAGCACCAGGCACATGAGGAACGGCGCCCACAGGAGCGCGAAGAGCTCGCCGGCCACGTTACTTGAGCGCCTCGGCGAGCGTGTGCACGTTGTAATCGATCGCCGCGATGTAGTTGTCCGCGCCCTTGACCGCGCCCACCGCGGTCGCGAAGACGATTGCCTTGGCGCCTGCTTCGTCCGCGACGCGCTGGGCCAGCTTGAAATCGTTCCAGGGCTCCACGAGGATCACCTTAACGCCGTCGGCCTTCATCAGACGAAGGATCTGGACGAGGTGCTGGGGCGAGGGCGGGATCCCGGGCCGGTCCTCCAGCGTCGCGACCTGGACGAGACCGAAGCGAGTGAGGAAGTAGATCACGTCGGGATGGTACGCGACGACCTTGGCACCCTTGACGGGTTCCATGAGCTTCGTCCAGCGCTCCATCTCACGCTCGAGCCGTGCGAGAAACGCCTGGCGGTTGCGTTCGAACGCCGGGCGGTCGTCGGCGGAGATACGTGCGAGCCCGTCCACGATGTTCTGGGTGATGATCGGCGCCAGCCCGGGGTCGAGCGAGAAGTGGGGGTTGCCGAGCGGGTGGACGTCGCCCATCGAGCGGTCCACCCGGACGGAGGGGACTTCCAGCAGCGGGATGCCGCGCGAGATCTCGATGCGGCCCGCGGCGCCACGGACGATGTTGGCGTTGTTCGCGCCCAGCACGGCCACGTCGGCCCACGCGTCGAGGTCCGCGCCGTTCTCGACGAGGGCGTCGGCCCGCCGGAGCTTCAGCATCATGCTCGGCCGCACCTCCGCCTCGTGGAAGTTCTGCGTGCCGCGCGTGAGGGCGTCGACCTCGACGAGGTCGCCGCCCACCGCCTCGACGAGAGATTGCAGGTCGGGGATGGTGGCGACCACGCGGAGCTTCCGGTCCGCCTGGGCGCGAGGGATGAGCAGGCCGAGCGCGACGAGCGTCGCGCCGGCAATGACCGTGAGACGTCGCATGATCGAGCCTCCTTGCCTGGCCTAGAACGGGTGCGCCGGGTGGGCGCCCAGGATGAACGTGCCCTGGAAGACCACCTCGTCCACTTGCCGCGCGCTCCCGCCGTTCGCATCGAAGCCGTCGCGGTGCGTGCGCTCGGTGTTCTTGTACGCGAGGCGGAAGCGGAGGAACTCGGACGGCCAGAACGTGACGTACGGCTCGATCGCGCGCTCGCTCCCAGGGTTCACGGGGAACTGCGTCCAGTCGTAGCGGACGCCGCCTGCCCAGCGCCGCCAGGGCTGGACCTCGCCGCCGAGATACCAGCCGAAGCGGTCGCGCTCGCGCCTGGTGATCCGGTCGATCAGACCGTCGCCGTCGGTGTCCACGTCCACGAGCACGCGGCGGAGCGCGTAGATCGCCTCGCCGGTGGCCGTCACGAGCGGGTGGAGCCAGCCCTCGGGCCGGTACTTGTACCGGCCCTCCCAGCCGAGGAGCGTGTCGCGGCGCTTCTCGCCGGTCTCGCCGCTGGCGGCCGACATGCCCAGCTGGAATGCCGAGGCGTCGCCGAGCTCGAGAAACGTCCTGAGCCGGCCGGTGAACATCGGGACTCTGAGGGTACCGCGGCCGAAGGCGGCCTCGTTGTCGCCGTTGAAGACGCCGGCGAGCCCCTCGAGGTAGAAGGGCAGGTCGGGGACGATCGTCAGCTCCAGCCCCTTTTCCTTCAAGCCCTCGTCGCCGAGGAAGCGGCGGAGCACGTTCGGGCGATCGATCCACGGGAGGTCGTGCTCGTGGATGACGTTCGAGTAGCCGAAGCGGTTCCGCACCTGGCCGAACTTCGCCTGCGTGCCGAACGGCAGGGTCAGCATGGTCACGCTCGCCTCGGCGAGACTCACCCCCGTGTCCGGGCCCCGCGCGTCCTCTCCCGCCTCGATCCGCACCTCGGCGGAGGCGTAGGGATCAACGGTTCTCCTGGCCGCCGAATGTGCCGCCCCCGGCCTTCTCCACGTTCGACTGGGTGAGATTGCCCACGAAGTCGCCGGTGACGCCCATGTCGAAGAGGAGCTGGCCGCCGCCGCGCTGCTGGTAGAGCGTGAAGGGTTGCCGCGGGCGCGCCAGGTCGGTGACGGACACGCCGGGTGCCGCAGCCTCCGGAGGCGGTGGCGCGGGCGCCGGGGTCCGCTGAGTCTCGAGCTTCTGCAGCCGGTCGGTGACCGACTGGAGCTGCTTCTGGAGCGCCTCGAGCTCTCGGCGAAGCGCCTCGGCCTCCTGAGCGGCGGCGGGCGCGGACACCGAGACGACAGACAGGAGCGCGAGCACCAGCACGCAAGCACGCATCACGGTCCTCCACGGAGATGGTGATTCCCGGCCGGTGTGGGCCGGACCTCGTCGGACTGGAGCGACGGGAGGACGTTAGCGGGCCGGAGGGGCGCGGGAATCGGCGAGGCGGAGCGGCGCGCCGGCGAGCCGGTCCGCGCCCGGCGCCAGCGCCAGGAACAGCGTCAGCAGCAGGACCACGACCGGGGCTGCGTCGGCGAGCGAGGCGGCGGAGCCGACAGCCGCCATCAGGCCGAGGTCGTGCTCTGCGTTCCAGAGGCCGAATCCGCCCGAGGCGTGCAGGTGCGGAAGAGTCCCGCCCGCCACGACGAACGCGGTGAGACCCAGCACGAGCAGTAGCGCTTTGAACTTCGTCACGGCACTGAAACGATACCTCACTTCACGGTGAAGACAAAGCTCGACTCGACCACGTGGCCGTCCACCGAGAGCGCCCGGTAGCGCACGACGTAGCGGCCGGAGGCGAGCGCGGGGAGCGTCACCGAGAGCTTCCGCGGGTCGTCAGGGCCGACCGTCACGTCGCCCCGGTCCACCGGCACTCCCGCCGCGGCCTCGACGCTCAGCGTCGAGTAGGCGGACTCGAGGCGTTCGTTGAACCACAGCTCGACGCGCGCGGGTGGGTGGGAGAGGACGGCGCGCCGCGCCGGCGACGAGGCCACGAGCAGCGCGTGGGCCAGAGCGGCCTCGACGAGCGCCAGACCGAGCGCCGCCGCGAGGAGGAGCGCTCTCACTCCTCCGGGCTAACGCGGACGGAGCGCCATGCCGTGCGGCGCCCGGCCGACGGCGATCGTCTTCACCTGCGTGTGAGATTTCACGTCGATCACGCTCACGAGATCGGCGTACCGGTTCGTCACGAGCGCGTAACGGCCACCGGGCTCCATCGTGACGAGATCGGGGTAGCCCTTCTGGGGGAGCACCGCGACGATCTTGTCGTCGGCGGTCCTGACGACGACGAGCTTGTTGGCCTTGCGGAGCGTCGTGTAGAGGAACTGGCCGTCGAGCGTGAGGGTCGCCTCGTGGACGATGCCCGGCACCGGGATCTCGCCCACGACCTTGTGGCTGCCAGTGTCGATCTTGAGGACCGCCTTGTTCTCCCCCGCCGCGGCGTAGAGCGTCTTGCCGTCGGCGGTGAGCGCCAGTCCCATCGCGTCGCCGCCGCCGTGGACGAGGCGGTGCACGGTCTGGTAGGTCGCCGGGTCGATCACGGCCACGTCGCCCGCGGTCTCGCCGGAGACGTACACGAGCCGGGCGTCGCGCGAGAAGACGCTGTGCGCCGGCCACGTGGAGACCTCGACGCGCCCCGCGATCTTCTCGGCCTTGAGGTCGTAGAAGATCACCTCGTCGCTGCCCGTGTCGCTCGACCAGTCGAGGACGAGCAGCTGGCGCCCGTCGGGGGTGAAGTTGAGGTTGTACGGGTTGCCGCCGATCCTGACCCGCCGCACGAGCTTCCGCGTCTCGGCGTCGATCACGCCGAGGTCGCGGCTCTTGTCGTAGACGACCCAGGCGGACTTGCCGTCAGGCTGGAAGACGATGCGGTTCGGCTTGCCCTTCCCGAGCGGGATGGTGCCGACGACCTCCAGGGTGTCCGTGTCGATGATCGACACGGAGTCGGACTTCGTGTTGGTGATGTAGAGCGTGGCCGCGGCGGCGGGGCCGGCCCCGCAGACCGTCGCGGCCAGGAGCAGCGTCACGCCGAGGTTCCGCACGAGAGGCCTCCTCACGGTGTCTTCTCGATCGCGGTGACGGCCACGTTAGGCGGCACACCCCGCAAGGTGAATCGTACCGCGTCTCCGACCCGGACGGATTCGGTAATCTTTGGGGAGGCGGCGCGGAAGCCCATGGTCATCGGGGGCATGTAACCGGCGAGCTCGCCGTGGGTGAGCACCAGGACGCCGATCTCGGGCAGGATCGCGCGCACCACCCCGTCCACACGCCACTCGCGCTCGACGCCCGAGACGGCCGTGGCGCGCGCGACGGCCAGGTCGCGCTCGAGCCGCGCCGCGCGGACGCCCCAGAAGAGGTATCCCCAGCCCGCGCCCACGCCCAGCGCCAGGTTGATCAGGACGACCGCCGTGAAGGCGCGCATCAGTGCACGTGCTCCTCGGGCGCCGCCGGCGGCGACTTCTCCTCGTTGAGCTGCTGGATCGCCGCGAGCAGCGGATTCAGCTCACCCGCCTCGCCGCGACTCCGGGCGATCGCGCGGAGGTACCCCTGGCGGTCGATGAGGAACTCGGTGTGGGGTGCCGCCGCGAAGAGCCCGTACGCCGCCGCAATCTCCGCCGCGCCGTCGGTGACGACGGGGAAGAGGATGCGCGGCTCGGCGCCGAGCGCCCTCAGGGCGTCGGCCGCCGCGTCCACGGGCACGGCGATCACCTCGACGCCGAGCGTGGCGAGGATGTCGTAGTTCTGCGCGAGCTGGGTGACGCGCGGGCGCGAGGCCGGGAGCGCGTAGAGCACGAGCAGCACGATGCGCCGGCCCCGGTACTCCGTCAGGGCGTGCGGCGGGGTGGGCCCGACGGCGAAGCTCGCGTCCGGCGCCACGAGCCACGGCCGCTCGAGCGCACCGGCCGCCCCGAAGCTGCGGGCCGCGTGGCCCGAGGAGAGGGCGCGCAGGAAGTTGACGAGGTCCCAGCGCTCCTCCACCGTGAGGCGCTCGCCGAAGGCCGGCATCTGGGAACGCGGAATGCCCTGACTGATCCACCAGAAGAGGTCGCCCGCGGTGTGCTGCGCGGTGTGGGACGCGCGCAGATCGGCGGGCGGCCGGGGCAGACGCCTCCCCTCCGGACCGTCGCCCGCGCCCGTAGCGCCATGACAGGAGGCGCAGTGCGTCCGGTAGAGGCCGGCGCCCGTCGTGATGGACAGCGCCTGGTAGGGCACCGCGGGGCGCAGATAGGTCGTCGGGTAGGCGTCGACCGCGAGCGCGGGCAGCGCGAGCCCGGCGCCCGCGGCGAGGACGACCAGCGCGCCCCCCGCGAGCGCCAGTCGCCCCGCGCCGACGAACAGCGCCACGAGCAGCCCGACGAGCCCCAGGACCGCCATCTGGCTGCCGACGAGCGCACGTGCGCGGAGCGCGGGCGCATCATCCAGCGAAGCCGTCGTGAGGCGGAAGGCGAACGGCCAGTCCGGCGCCTCGTGGCGCGCGGGCGGCGTGGCGCTCATCACCGCGACGACCGCGAGGAGCAGCAGCGCGAGCGCCGCCTCCCAGCCGACGAAGCGCGCGAGCCGCCGCATCGCCGGGCGCCCAACCGTCGCGCCGTCGCCGCCGAGCCGGGGCAGGTGACGCCGGCGGTTGACGGCGGCGAGGGCGAGGATCGGCAGGAGGAGCGCGAGCTTCACGAGGAGCAGGCGGCCGTACGTGGTCCCGACGAGGCCCGCGACGGTCGCGACCTGCGTCGCGGCGTTGAGCGTGCCGGTCAGGACCAGCGCGAGCACGCAGACGAGCGCGGCACGCGAGAAGCGTCGCGCCGCGAGGACCGCATGGGGGCGCGCATCGGCGCCGGCCTCGCGTCCCGCGGCACGGAGGAGAAGGAGGAGCGGCGGGAGGCCGCCCACCCACACGCCGGCCGCGAGCAGGTGGACGCCATCCACGCCGAGCGCGCGCGCGGTGCCGGGCTCGACGGCCGCCGCGTGGCCGGAGGCGCCGACGAGGACGAGTGCCGCGGCGCCGAGCAGGGCGGCCTCGCCGCGCGCGGCGCGCCAGTCGATCCCGCGGTCGACATCCCAGCGCACGGCGAGGAACGCGGCGAGCAGCAGGAGGAGGCTCTGGCGCACGAGCCAGACGTGGCCGCTCTGCGTCTCGCCGAGGACGCGCGCGAGCGCCGCGGGCTCGAGGGCGGCCGCGGCGCGGCCCTCGAGGGTCGCCGTCTGTGCGGCGAGCGCCGCGAGGCCCGCGGCGAGCGTCAAGACGGCGACGGCGCACGAGAGGGCGAGGACGCGCGATTCCCAGCGGAGCGCCGTGGGGCGGTCGCTGCGCCCGGCGAGGAGGAGCGTCGCCGCCGCGCCGACGAGGAGGATGATGCCCGCCAGGTGGATGAAGCGGACGGCGAGCCCGAGCGCGTACACCCGGCTAGTGTAACCGGGCGGGTGCCGCGCGCCGGGACCAGGTAAGCTGAGGCTCGTGATCCGCGCCGTCTTCTTCGACGCCGGCAACACGCTGCTCAACATGAACTACGCGGTGATCGCCCGGGAGCTCACGGGCCGCGGCGTGAGCGTGACGCCCGCGGCGGTGCAGCTGGCCGAGTGGCGCGCGCGGGTGCGTCTCGACGCGGAGGTATTCGCGCCGGCACGGCCGGACGTGTCGACGGAGAGCCGCTCGAGCGCGGGCCGCTACGTGCGCTATCTCCTCGAGGAGCTCTCTGTCCGTGACGAGGGCGTCGTGGATGCCCTGGTCGAGTGGCGGCGCACCTACAACCTCCCCGTCGGCCTCTGGGACGTGCCCGATCCGCATGCCGAACCCGCGCTGCGCCTCGCCCGGGCGCGCGGGCTCCACACCGCGGTCATCTCCAACTCCAACGGCTCGGTCCGCTCGATCCTGGATTCGCTCGGGCTTACCGCCCAGCTGGACTTCGTGCTCGACTCCTTCGAGGTCGGCGTGGAGAAGCCCGATCCGAGGATCTTCGGCCTCGCCCTCGCGCGGGCCGGCGTCGAGCCCGGCGAGGCGGCCTACGTCGGCGACCTCTACTCGGTGGACGTGCGGGGCGCGCGCGCGGCGGGCATGGGCGCCGTGCTGCTCGATCCGGGCGGCTACTGGGGAGTGCGCGATTGCCCGACGGCGCCCGACCCGCTCGCCGCGGTGCAACTGATTCTCGCTGAGGGTTGAGCGGATCGCGCGCTGCTGCGGCACCGGGGCGCGGGGCGCGCGCGGCAGGGATCGCGGGACCACGCGGCACGCGTCCGCTACTCGGTTGCGGCTGGGCTCCATCCGCGCGCGCGAGATCCGTCGCGCGCGGGGCGGGAACGAGTCCCGTCGATCCCTGCCGCCCACGCCCGGGTTTGGGGGCCATTTCGTGGCCCCCATGTTCGACTAAGCCGGCAGGGTCACGAACGGATAGCGGCGGAGCGTGTCGTAGATGACGCGCTTCATCTCGGCGATCTCCGCGTCGGTCCGCGCCTCGAAGCGGAGCGTGAGATAGGGATTCGTGTTCGACGCGCGCACGAGACCCCAGCCGCCACCCCGAAAGAGCACGCGCGCCCCGTCGATGTCGATCGTCTCGTAGCGCCGCTTGAGATCGCGCGCGATCTCCTCGATGACGCGGAACTTCTCGGCGTCGGGGCAGGGGGCCTTCAGCTCGGGCGTCGCCCGGAGGTGCGGCACCGAGGCGAAGAGCCGCGAGACCGGCTCGGCGGCGCGCGCCGCGATCTCGATGACCTTGCAGGAGGCGAGGATCCCGTCGTCCACGCCGTAGTAGTCCTCCGCGAAGAACATGTGGCCGCTGACCTCGCCGCCGAGGAGGATCCCATCCTCGCGCATCTTGCGCTTGAGGTGCGAGTGGCCCGTCTTCCACATGACGGGCGTGCCGCCGTGCGCCCGGATGTCCTCGACCAACGACTGCGAGGACTTTACGTCGAAGACGACCTTCGCGCCGGGATGGCGCGCCAGCAGGTCGCGGGCGAGGAGGATCAGGATCAGGTCGGCCTCGTGGCGCGCGCCGCGCTCGTCGATGATCCCGACGCGGTCGGCGTCGCCGTCGTAGGCGACGCCGAGGTCGGCGCCGACCTCGACGACCCTGGCCTGCAGGTCCACCACGTTCTCGGGGTCCTCGGGGTCGGGCAGGTGATTGGGAAAGCTCCCGTCGGACTCGCAGTGGAGCTCGACGACCTCGCAGCCGATCCGACGCAGGAGGTCCGGGCCGTAGAGCCCCGCGACGCCGTTGCCGGCGTCGACGACGACCTTGAGCCGCCGCGCCGGCTTCACGAGCCGGCTCACCGTCGCGAAGTAGTCCTCGCGCGGGCTGCGCGCGGCGAGCGTGCCGCGGCCGCGCTCGAAGTCCTTCCCCTCGGCGAGCCCGCGCAGGCGCTGGATCTCCTCCTCGGTGAGCGGTGCCGCGCCCGGGTGCACCATCTTCACGCCGTTGTACTCGATCGGGTTGTGGCTGCCCGTGATGGTGGCGCCCCCGTCGAGCTTCCAGTGCGCCGTGGCGAAGTAGAGGATCGGCGTCGGCACGAGGCCGATGTCGACGACGTCGAGCCCGGTCGCAAGCACGCCCTCGACGAAGCCGGCCTTCAGAGTGTCGGAGGACCGCCGGTTGTCCTGGCCGACGGCGATCCGGCGCCCGCCGTTCCGGCGGATGAGCGTGCCGTAGGCCGAACCGACCAGACGGAAGACGTCGGGCGTGATGTCGCTGCCGACGAGGCCGCGCACGTCGTAGGCGCGGAACACGTGCGGATTGAGCATTGTGCGGTCCTTTTCGTTACGCTATCGTGACGGCGCGGAGCGCGCTCGCTTCGGAGGTTATCACGAGATGCCCAGGGAGTTCGTCTTCGTCCACGGCATGAGCCACGGTGCCTGGTGCTGGGAGCTCGTCCAGGCGCGCCTCGAGCGCGCGGGCCACCGCACGCTCGCCGTGGATCTCCCCGGCCACGGGCGGCGTGCCCACGAGTGGCGCCGCGCCTCCGTCGGCGCCTACGCCCGCGCGGTCGCCGACGCGATGATCCAGGCAGGGTCGAGCCGCGCGGTCGTCGTCGGCCACTCCATGGGCGGCATCGTCATTCCCAAGGTCGCCGAGCTCGTGCCGGAGCGCGTCGCGCACCTCGTCTTCCTCGCCGCCGTCGTCCTGCCGCACGGGGCCTCGCTGCTCGAGACCCAGGTGCCGCTGCCCGGGCGCGCGCTCCTCCGCGGGCTCGCGGCTGCCGCCGGGACGATCCAGTATCCGGCCGCCATGGAGCACGCGCGCTGGATGGGGGACCTGGCACCGGGCGATCCGCGCGTCGGCGCGGCGCTGGCGCGGCTCACGCCGCAGCCGCTCCGGCCGTGGACCGAGCGCGTGGACATGCGCGGCTTCTACGCGATGCGCGTGCCGCGGACCTACGTGCGCTGCCTGCGGGACGCCGCGATCCCCCCGGCGCGGGCCGCCGAGTACGCGGCGCGGCTCTCTGTCCGGGCCGTGGACCTCGACACGGCGCACGGACCGATGCTCTCCGCGCCCGACGCGCTGGTGGAGATCCTCCTGAAGTGCTGATCGTCACGCGAACGGAGCCCCCATGGACGAGAAGGAGCTGAAGGAGCGGACGAAGAAGACGGCGCGCATGCTCTTCCACACGCTCCCGAGCGGCGCCGGCTACGACCTGTGGAAGCGGTTCGACCCGGAGCTCGCGCGCGAGCTCTCGATGTTCTTCACCGGCGTCCTCTACAGCCGCGAGGTCCTCTCGCAGAAGCAGCGCGAGCTCTGCGCCGTCGCCGCGCTGACCGCGCTCCACCGCCCGAACGAGGTGCGGGCCCATATCCATGCGGCGCTCAACGTGGGGGCGACGCGTCGGGACGTGGCCGAGGTGATTTTCCAGATGGCCACGTACGGCGGCATGCCCGTCGTCGTGGACGCGCTCGAGGTCTACGCGAAGGTGCTCGCCGAGCGCGGCGAGCCGTTCCCGGGCGAGGAAGCGAAGGCGTGAGCCAGAAGGCACTCGACGCCGCGGTCGAGGCCGCCCGCGCGGCGGGCGCGATCGCGCTCAAATACTTCCGCGGCCGCTTCGAGGTGACGTTGAAGCCCGACGCGACGCCCGTCACCCAGGCCGACCGCGAGGCCGAGCGGGCGATCGTCGAGATCCTCGGGCGCGCCTTCCCCGAGCACGGCGTGCTCGGCGAGGAGTTCGGCGGGCACGGCTCGACGGAGGTCCGCTGGATCATCGACCCGATCGACGGGACCAAGAACTTCGTCCGCGGCATCCCGGTCTGGGCGACGCTGATCGGGCTCGAGGAGCGCGGCGAGATCACGGTGGGCGTGATCCACAACCCGGTAACCGGCGAGCTCTACACCGCGCGGCGCGGCGGCGGCGCGTTCCTGAACGGCGAGCGCATCCGCGTCTCCGCCATCGCCGAGCTCGCCGGCGCCACGCTCGTCCACGCGGGCCTGAGCCTCTTCCGCGAGTCGGGACGCTGGGAGCCGTTCGTGCGGCTCGTGGACGCGACCGAGCGCCAGCGCGGCTTCGGCGATTACTCGGGCTACGGGCTCGTCGCCGAGGGCAAGGCGGAGCTCTACCTCGAGGTGGATCTGAAGCCCTGGGACCTGGCGCCCTGCAAGATCCTCGTCGAGGAGGCGGGCGGTCGCTTCAGCGACCTCGACGGGCGCCCCACGATCTACT
>WNGC01001454.1_pt1 | contig 14317 bp, 14 predicted proteins | sample 5400051 | NCBI WGS metagenome assembly WNGC01 (sample SAMN13153368, study PRJNA577476) | soil metagenome | isolation source: 20 cm soil or saprolite under grassland replicate 2 | place: USA:California | collected 2016-06-15 | reverse complement strand
CCGTGCTGGCCCGGCACAGCGATGTAGATGACCGACGAAGGAGCGGCGCCCGCATCGCGTGCCCACCGGACGGCCGCGCCGACACATGCGGGTGCGTCGTCGGCGCTCAAGGCACCGAGCGGCCCCACGCCCGCTGCCGCCGGCCTTGCTGCATCCGCCGAACGCTGCGACACGTACCCGCACCCACACACGGCCCCGGCCCGCTTGAACCACAGCGCCGCCGCGCCTATCCCCCGCTGCCAGTAGTCGTGGTCTTGGGGCCGGTGACGCCCCCCAACGCGAGTATCCCATGCGACGAGCTCGAGATCGCCCGGGGCGGCCACGGCCACCGTCACGTCTGACCCCGGAAGGAGCCGTTCTTCGAAGACCGCCGCTGTGAGCAGGAAGTGCGGCCACTGCGGCGTCATCCCGGCGCCGATATAGAGCGCCATCGCGCGTGGGTCGCCGGAGCTCATCGTGCAGTAAATGTCCGCTGGCGCCGCGAGGGCCTGCCGCAGGAGGGCGCGCCCGATCCCCCGCGATTGCACGTCGGGCAACACGAACAGTTCCCCCAGGAACGCCACGTCGCCGCGGACCATGAGCGCGGCGAAGCCGACCAGCCCGTTTGCGCCTTCGGCCACCCACATCTCACCTGTGGCCATCTCGTGGCGGAACAGCGAGGCCATCACCGCCCACGGTGTCGGACTGCGCCCCCGAAGTGCCGCGGCGCACCACACGTCGTAGATGGGGCGGAGGTCTTCCTCAATCGCCCTCCGGATCCGGTAATTCACCTCCCGAGCCTTCTACTTGGTCCCGGTTTTGAGCTTTAGAGTCGTCATATGGGGACGGAACCCCACCCTCTCCCAAAATCTCAGACCACGAGGATTGCCGGCAAGCACGTCGACAACCACTGTGCACCGGGCCGGCAAGCGCGAGCCTACAAGATCTCTCAACGCCAGGGTCCCCAGGCCTTTGTCCCGGTACGGACGATCGATGAAGAACTGCCGGAGGTAAATCACCGCTTCATCTTGTTCATACTCATCACGACGCAGCTGGTATACCGCGTAGCCTATCATCTGCGCAAGCAACCGTACATCATCGCTACCAGCCACTCGAACGGCAAGCGACATCCTCACTCCGATGCCCTCCCATTCCTGTCCTTCGGCTGTTGGTCATCCTCCCGCAGCAATGCGCATTAGCCAGAAATTCCGCCCGGGAGTGAATGACCCTCTGACATCCCGGCGGTCCCTCAGATCTTTGACTGCGATGCGGTGGTCGGGGCGAACAATTCCCCTGCGGTCAGCCGGCGGGCGGACAGGCCCTGCTCGAAATGGTAGCGCAAAAACACCTCCAGGGTGCCGGCGTTCTCCTCGACGCCGTACGTCCAGAAGTCCTCGCCCATCAGCGCCTTCGCCCGCTCGGCGCTCCAGGTCAGGGAGGGCAGGCTGACGCTGAGCACGTTGGGATCGCTGAGCGCCGCGACGGCGATGTGTTTTGCGGCTGTGAACGCCTTGTAGACGCTCGCGGGGAGCCAGGGGTGGCGGGCCGCCAGCTCCGCCTTGATGCCGATGAGGTGCATGATCGGGAAGATGCGCGTGCGCCGGTAATACGCCTCCTCGACTTCCCCGAAATTGGCAAAGAGCCGGCCGACGTGCGCCGCGCCTCGCGTGAAGCAGGACGGGGCGCGGGGTGCGACGAGCGCGTCGATGCGGCCTTCCTCCAGCAAGCCCGACAAGGTCTGGCCAGGAGGCGCCGCATCCAGCGAGACGCCGCTCGGCGCCGCGAAGGCGATCTTTTCGACGCGGCCGGGCATTTCGAGCCCCCCCGTCACCCAGCGTAGGTCTTGCGGCCGGACCCCGTAGTCGTCCAGCAGCAGCCCGCGGACCCAAACCGCGGCGGTGACCTGGTACTCGGGGACCCCGACGAGGCGCCCGCGCAGGTCCTCCGGCGCCTTGATGCGGTCGGTCCGCGCGTAGATCGCGGAATGCCGGAACGTGCGCGATACGAACGCTGGGACGCCGATGTACGGACAGTCGCCCCGGGAGCGGCGGATGACGTAGCTGCTCAGCGACAATTCGGAGACGTCGAACTCCTCATGGACGAACGCGCGGAAGAACATTTCCTCCGTCGCCAGGCGCAGGTACAGCGGACGGCACCCCTCGATGGGCACCCGGCCGTCGAAGAGCGGACGGGTCCGGTCGTAGTCGCCGCAGGCGATCGCCAACGGAATGGGCTGGGTCATCGGCGTGCTCGCTCGCGTACCAGCGGCTCGTCACCGGCCGCTGCGGGACAGCGCTTCCGCCCAGCCGCGCATGAGGGATTTGCCCTTCGCGATCTGCTCTGTGCTGAAGAACTTCTCGAGCCCCACCCGCCGGATCGGGTAGACGGGGCGCTGAAAATCCTGCTCGTACCCGAACGGGACGGTGGCATCGATCGCCATGCCGCCCTCGAACCGTGTGTTCATCGCCGTCCACTGCCGGTCGCCGGCCGTGAGCCGTTCCTCGGGAATGAAGGTCTGGCCCGCGCCACCGGGGACCGGGTTGAGGATGTCCGTCCTCGGGTTCACGCGCGTGGTGAGGCACCAGATGATCTCGTCCATGTTGTAGATGTCGACGTCGTGATCGACCACGATCGCCAGGCGCATCCCCTGGCTCGTGGCCATGGCCGCGACGAGGAAATTGCGGACCATGCCGTCATCGGTCTTGAGCCGCTTCTTCACCTGGATGATGCAGCCCCCCCAGTCGGTCATGCAGTACGGGATGTTGACGTCCTGCACGATGCCCGGCTGGAGGCGCTCGCAGAGCTCGAAGATCGCGGACTCGCGGACCGTCGTGTCGATGTTATGGCAGTCGAGCATGTGGACGCCGAGCAGGTAGAAGATCGGTTTGGCGGCGCGGCGGCGCATGGTGATGCCCGTGACGTGGAAGGTCGGGGCCCGGTACGCTTTGCCCATGTACCCGGCCCACTCGGGGTGGAACGGGAACTTGCCCTGCTTGTCGGCGGCCTCGGCCTCGGCCGTCTCGTAGCGCTTGTCCCGCGGGTAGAGGTGTCCCTCCAGGACCAGCTCGCTGTCCGCCACGGCCCAGGCGTCCACGGTCCTGGCCTTGACGATCCGAATCGGGAAGCCCTGGACCGCGCCGGCCGCGCCCAGCTCGTCGCCGCCGCGCGGCAGGATCACGTAGTCGAAGCCGCCCCCGGCGATGAGCGTGGCCGCGGGCGGGAGGCCGAAGCACATCGTCAGCGGAATCGGCCGCTCATCGTGGTAGTGCTCGGTGATGATCTGCCACATGTGGGCGCCCGGCGCCGATTGGAAGGTGCAGATGTTTCCCCAGCGCGCATTCATCCGGTTGTAGCCGATGTGGCTGCCGCCGTGGAAGTAGGGCCCGACGACGACGCTGTTGCCGCTGCCGATGGTCCGCTCCGACTCCAGCTCGGTGTGGCGGATCGCCACGACGTGCTTGTTGACCTCGAGGTCATCGGTGATGACCTCCTCCTGGCAGGGCGCGTCGTTCTGCGGGATCTCCACCGGGGGCAGGGGATGGGTGAGCGCGTGAGCCAGTTTGCGGGTCCGCGCCACCGGCGTCTCCCAGCCAAACATCCGGTCGACGATGTCCATATTGGCGAAGAGGTTCGTGACCGCCCGCGCGGCGGGATAGCCTTTCACGTTCTTGAACAGGATCGGACAGCTCCCGTCCAGCTGTTTCTGCACGCCGGTCACCTCGAGGTCAGGATCGACCGGCGCGTCGGTTTCCAGGAGCAGACCTTCCTGCTTGAGCCACTCCAGCGTGCCGCGCAGCGATTGGAGACTGCGCTCCAGCTTTACCGGGACTGCCATGGCGTCTCCCCCTCCCTGGTCGTCGACCGTTGCCGCATACCGATCACTCGATCACCCCGTCCGCGATCAGCCGCTCGATCTCCTCGTCGGGCAGGCCCAGGATCTCCCGGTACACCCGCGCGTTGTGCTCGCCGAGGAGCGGGCTGCGCCGCAGCTCGGCCGGGGTCTCCGAGAGGATGAACGGCGGCGCTTCGTAGTGGAAGCGCTCCAGTTCCGGATGGGGGAGCGCACGCCAGATCCGGCGATGGATCAACTGAGGATCGGTGAAGAGATCGGAGAGCCTGTTCACGACCCCCGCCGGCACCCCGGCCGCCTGAAGGGTTTCCATGACGTCCTGGGGCGTCCGGCCCCGGGTCCAGGCTTCGATCAGCGCGTCGAGCTCGTCTTCGTGCGCCTTGCGGGCGTCGAGCGAGGCAAACCGCGCGTCCTCCGCCCACTCGGGGCGGCCGGCGGCGCGGCAGAACGCGCGCCACTCGTCCTCGGTGTGTACGGCGATCACGCACCAGCGGTCCTCGCCGCGGCAGGGGTACGCGCCGTGCGGCGCGGCGTGCGGGCTGCGGTTCCCCCGGCAGGTTGGGACGCGGCCGTTCAGCTCGTGATCCAGCAGCGCGGGGGCGATGAACTGGAGGCCGGCCTCGTACTGCGACAGGTCGATGTACTGCCCGCGGCCGGTGCGCCGCCGGTGATCCAGGGCCGCCGTCACCGCGATCAGGCCGAAGCCCACGGCGACGAAGTCGATGTAGGGACCGAACAGCAGCATCGGTTCCCCGTCGGCATAGCCGGTCAGGTAGGTGAACCCGCTTTGAGACGTCAGCTGGGAGCCGAAGCCGCGCTGGCCCGCCTTCGGCCCGGTCTGGCCCATGTTGCACGAACTGAGGTAGATGATCGACGGGTTGATCTCGCGGGCGGCCTCGTAGTCGAGACCGTTCCGGGCCATGACGCCCGGCACAAAATTCTCGATCAGGACATCCGCCCAGGCCACCAGCCGCCCGGCGACCTCCCGGCCCCGCGGGTGTTTGAGGTTCAGCGTGACCCCGAATTTGCTGTCGTTGAAGAGGGCGAAGGAGCCGGTCCGGTTCAGTCCGGGGATGTTGTCCTTATAGGGAGGGTAGTGGACCCGGAAGCCGTCGGGGCGCGTCCGCGACTCGACGCGGACGACGGTGGCCCCGTGCTCGCCCAGATGCTTGCCGACCATGGGGCCCGCGGCGAACACAGCGAACTCGACGACCTTGACGCCCTCCAGGGCCTGCGGGGTCCGGCCGGCGGCCGGCCTTACGTCGGTCATACGACTCCCGCCTGCCGCAGCGTCTCGAGTTCCGGCCGGGAGAATCCCATCTCGCCGCCGTAGATCTCCGCATTGTGCTCCCCGATCTGTGGGGCGCGGCGGGCGATCGCGCACGAGGCGCCGCCGGAGAGCCTGGCGAACGGTCCGGGATACGTCACGGCCGCGTCGAGCTCCGAATGGTCCACCTCCTGCCAGAACCCCCGCGCCGCCAGCTGCGGGTCCCCGCGGATGTCCCGGGCGTCGGCGACGGGGTATCCGAGGATGTTCCGCCTGACGGACTCGGCCGCAAACTCCGCTTTGGTCCGCTTCAATAGAAACGCGACGAAGGGCGCCTCGAGCCGGTCGATCTCCTCCTGCGTGCTGGCGGCGACGTTGAACGCGCCCCAGTCCTGTTGCCTGAGCCACTCCGGGGCCTCGTGCAATTCGGCCATCCACTGCGCCATCGCTTCGTTCGAGCGCCGGCCGGCCTCCCCGCCGTAGAAGATGAAATTGATGTGGCCGTCCCGGCAGCGGTAGATGGCGCGCATGCGGGCGCCGGTGGTGCTGCGGCCGACGATGCTGGTTCCGCCGCGTTCCAGGTCCTCGCGCTTCAGGCTCCAGTGGGCCGGGGCATTCGCCAGGGCCCACAGCAGGCTGTCCCGCATGGAGACGTCGACGTGCTGGCCGCGCCGTGCCGTCTCCCGGTAGTAGTGCGCGATCAGCGTTCCGGCGGCCGCGTACATCCCGGCCCACATCGCCGCCTGGGGGAGGGAGACGCGGAGCGGCGGCCGTCCCGGCTCGCCGACCAGCGCCATCAGGCCGCTCATGGCCATCGCGATGAGATCCGAGCCGCGGTATCCGGCGTACGGCCCGGTCTGGCCGAACGGCGTGATCGATGTGAAGACGAGCCGCGGGCTGATCTCGCGCAGCGCCCGGTAACCGACGTGCCGCTCGTTCAGGTATCCGGGGGCGAACGACTCGATGAGGAAATCCGCCCGGCCCACCAGCCGGCGGAGGAGGTCCTGGCCGGCCGGTGACTCGAGGTTGAGGGTGATCCCGCGCTTGTTGGCATTGTAGGCCATCCAGGCCAGGCTCTCCGCCGGGCGTGGACCGCCGCCGGAGAACGGCCCGGTCCGCCTCCCCGGGTCGCCGCCGGCGGGCTCGATCTTGATGACGTCCGCCCCCAGGTCGCCGAGGATGCGGCCGCACAGCCAGCCGGTCGCGTCGGTCAGGTCCAGGACGCGGTAGGGGGCCAGGAGCCGGGCCCCGCCGCGCGATTCCGCGCCGCCGCGCGCTAGCGGCTGCCCCGCGCCGGCCATCTGGCGTTCCTGCCCCGGACCGCTTGAGTCTTGCCGACCCGCTTGGCAAAGTACGCGAGGTGCTCGTGCATCAACCGCTGTGCGCGCCCGCCGTCGCGGGCCTTGATCGCCGCCAGGATCCGTTGGTGGTCCGTGATCGCCCGCTGCGCCATGTCATCGGCCGGGAGCAGCGTCTCCAGGGCCTCGTGGAACGGGGCCCGGAACGAGGTCACGGTGGACAGCAGGACCTGGTTCTTCGCCGCTTCCGCCAGGGCGAGGTGGAACGCGACGCTGTGGGGCATGAACCGCGGATCCCCGGCCGCCCTCCCGGCCCGCGCGTCGGCGACGGCCTGCTCCATCGCCGCGATGTCCTCGGCCGTGGCGCGCTGCGCGGCCAGGGACGCGACAGACGGCTCCACCGCCAGCCTGGCCTCGGTCAGTTCCTGGATCGTAATCTGGCGGAGGCGCAGCAGGGTCGTCAGCGATTCGCTGACCCGCCGGGCGCTCGGCCTGGAGACGAAGGCGCCCCCGCGGGCGCCGACTTTGATGTCGATGAGGCCTTCGGACTCGAGAACACGGAGGGCATCGCGGATCGTAATGCGGCTGAGGCCGAACTGCTGGGCGAGCTCTTTCTCGGAGGGCAGCTGCGCTCCGGGCGGCAGCCGGCTGCCGAAGATGCGCGTCTTGATCTGCCGGACGACTTCATCGGACGCCCGGGTGAGACGGACGGGACGGAAGCCGGCCGCCTGCGCCATCTGCGGATCCCCCCAACGCGGTCGATAACGTATAACAATTATATATTTAGCCCCGCGCGTGTCAAGGATCCGGAGCGGTGCGTCTTGCGGACAGGCCGGTGTCGGCCGGTGGGGTCAGCCCCTAGGCTGAGACGAGCGACTCCGTCTCACGAAGGCGGCGGGTCAAGACTTGCATGATCCTGAGGGCGAGCAGCGGCGATGCCTCCACCAAAGAGGAGAACGCTCGTTGACCAACGACCAGCACCAACAGATCCGACTCGGCCACGACCGTCGCCGAGCGCGGTTGGCCATCGACCAGGCTCATCTCGCCGAAGAATTCACCGGGTCCGAGACGGAGAGGGCGCCGGCGCCCTGTAGTGACCGAGACGTCTCCCTCCACGATCACGATGAGTTCTCCGCCGTATTCGCCCGCGGTGGCCAGCCGTCTCCCCGCGGGAACCGCGATCAGGTCGGCGAGCCGCCCGACCTGCTCCACCTGTTTTCGGGTGAGTCCATCGAAGAGCGGCAGCTTCTCCAACAACTCGATTTTCTCCGACTTATGCTTGAGCATCTCATCCTCCTCGCCGGGAGATTAACCCGTCAATCGCCGGTCGGTTTGACCGCGGCCCCCTCGATCATGAGGATCACGGTGCGCTCCGGCGCGCCGGTGCGATGCATCACGCCCTTCGGGACGGTCATTCCCTGCCGCGGCGCGAGCTCGACCCTCCGGCCCTCCAGCTCAATGACGAACCGTCCCTCCACCACGTAGAAGAACTCGTCCTCCCTGTCGTGCTTGTGCCAGTGGAACTGTCCCTGCACCACGCCGAGCCGCACGACACAGTCGTTGACACGGCACAGCGTCTGGTTATACCAGGGGTCCCTGGACGCCTCGACGAGCGCCTGAACGTCGATGAGCTCGAGCGGCGCGAACCGCGTATCAAGGTGGATCTGGTAAGGTCGTTGCGCGTCCATCGTGCCCCCCGTCGCCCTGATTCCACCACTTCAACACCCGCAGCGCGTGGAGCGTGTTCCAGCGGCTCGGCGCGCCGAGCCGTTCCAACGCGAAGTATGTCTTCCCCCGGTGCATGTGCTGCAGCGGCCAGCGCCCGTCCTCGCCCCGTTTGCTGCGGACGATGTCGATGGCCTCCGCCAGACGCCGGTCGCGGGGCGCGTTGACGGCCTGGAAATAATCGAGCGCGCGGAGGATGTCGTAGTGCCACCGCGGCGGGAAGGAGAAGCGGGTGAATGCGGGCTTGATGATTTCGCCGGTGCGGTGGGACCGGAAGAGCCGGTGCATCAAGAGGAACTCACGGCCGCGGCGCTGCGCGGCCCGCACCGCCCGGGCGCCACTTCCGCGGTGCAACTCGTACAGCCGCAGGCCCTCGAGCGCGCTGATGGTGGTGTGCACCGACGCGTGGGTCGCGCCGGACGGGCGCTGGCAATTCCACCCCCCGTCGGGCATCTGCTGCCGCAGCAGGTGGTCGGCAATGGTGTCGAGGCGGTCGTCGTCGTACATGAAATACGACAGGATGGACAGCACCATCCCGGTCACGCACGTCTCGCTCCGGCGTGTCCATTGCGCCCAGGTGCCGTAGCTGATGCCGCCGTCGCGCTGGAGACCTCCGTCGAGTAGTCGCTTGCAGGCCTTTCGCGCCTGCCGGTTGCTGGCCGGCAGGCCGAAGTCTCGGAGCAGCAGCATCGTGTAGGTCGTTGAGATCCATTTTGGCGAGTACAGGCCGCCGTCCGACCCACGCCCGGCGGCCCACGTGCCCCCGGGGTCCTGCCTGGCGAGCAGGCGGGCTCCCCAACCCTGGCGCGCCACCTGGCCCTGTTCTCGCGCCACCGTGCGCTCAGAGGCACCGGCCAGATCCCGCAAGGCCTGCCAACGAATGGCCGGGTCCCCGCCGAGGAGCCACTCGATTGTTGTGTCGGTCCGCGGTCTCGAAGTCACCGTGATCATCGATTCTCAAGAATTGTCACCTCCAACGTATCATACGGCGACCACGGCGGCGGGAAATTCAAGTGACACTCCGGTCGCGACGCGGGGGACGCGCTGCTCAGTGACAAGCCAAAGAAGGCGGTCGCGCTCGGGTGGGAATCTCGCACACGTCACTCGTCTCCATGATGACAACGGCACCGCGACGCCCGGAGGAGCGGCGCCGGTCCTCTTCCGTTATCGAAGGCGCGTTACCTTAAGATCTGGGATCCCGGCACCGAGGTGATGTTGCCGCCCCGGATCACCGGCAGCGCGAAGACGTCCCCGACCCTCGTCAACTCCACTGCGTCCCCGCCGTCTCTGACGCGCGCCCTCAGCCGATCGAACTCCTGCCGGGTCAGATCTCCTCGCTCGTACAGGCGCCAGATCTCCTGAATCGGATCGGCGGTCTGGCGCGGCGCCCGAAAGTCGCCGAGCCACCAGACCAGCGCGAGGGAGAGGGCGAAGAGATCCACCGTCATCAGGACTCCAAAGATCCACCCGGGTCCGAGCAGGTCAGGCCACATGGACGTCCCCCTTCACTTGGTTGAGCTGCCGAACCGAGCGACGCGCTCGATCGGTTGGTCTCATGGGTCTCGATACGCCGATGGAGTGAATTTTAGGCGCCGGGCGCCCGTCGATCAATCCGGAGGTCGCCCGTTGGGACGTAGCAGTTTCCTGAAAAAGCTCCTAAGAGTCTATTTCAAAATCCCATGAGTATGAATCAGCCGCAAGCACTACAGGGCGGAAGGTCTCTCAAAGACCGTCCACATGCGGCCAAAAACCGGGCATCTATTCATATGAGCGGCAATGGGAACGGCAATGGCCAGGGCAACTGCAACGGCGCCAGCCCGGTCACCAGCGTAGTCATCACGGTGAGCGGTGAGGTCATCCCTCTGGCGGGCATCGATCAAGTGTCCCTCACCCTCTATGCCGACGGCAGCGCGACCATGGGGAGCACCTTCTAGGCGCAGGCGCTAATGGAAGACCAGGCTCTTCACCACGACGGGCACGACGTGCTGGTCGGAGATCGGGCTGCCGATGTCGACGTAGTCGAACTCGCGCAGCGCGACTTGGTCGATGCAGGCCAGGGGACCGGCGACGCCGCATTCCTCCCGGAGCGTCCGGCCGACCAGCCCCGCGACGTCCGCGTCGATGACGAGGAGCAGCGGGCGGCGGGTTCCCACCGTCTCCGGCAGCGCCTCGACGATCCCGCTGCAGAGCTCAGACAGGGCGGCGTATTCCGGTCCGTGGTGCCAGTGGATGGCGAGCGCGAACCGGCCGTCGCCGTCCGCGAGATCCAGCCGCCGCAGCGCGCGGCGCACCGCCTCGGCCACGTGCCGGCGTGAGGGGGAGTCGAGCCCCCGCACGGCGGCGACGGGAACGTTGCGGACCGGCAGGATGCCGGCGTCGGGGAGGAAGATCGTGTTCCCGCTGACCTGGACGGTGTACTGCGAGGCGCCGATGCAGGTCGCGCGAATCCGCTCTCGCGGATTCAAGATTACCCGGTCCCCGCCTCGGGCGAGCACCGCGGCGGCCAGACGCGGTCCCAGGTCGCCGAACTCCGCGGTCTCGCACCTGTAGATATACTCCGCGACCCCGCCCGAGAACACGATGTGCGAGAAGGGGCCGGGCGCCCGGAGCGGCTCCGTGATCCACAGCCCGCCGGTACTTTGGGGAAGCGGTTGTCCGTCGATCACCCGGACGATGAGGTTGGCCAGGTGGCCCGCAACGGCGTCCAGCGCCGCCGCCGGGAGAACGCCGCCTTGGACGGCCGCCACACCGGCCTCGCGGGCCAGCGCCCGCCCCCGCTCTTCGACCCTGCTCAGCGCGCCGCTTCCATCCCAGGCGAGCAGCCGCGCCCCGACGTGAATGGCCGCCGTCTCCTGCACGGTTCCTTTTCGGCAGACCGCGAACTTGGTGGTGCCCCCGCCGATGTCCACATTCAGCACCGTCTGGTTATCCGGCTCGCGGGACAGGGCGGTCGCCCCCGACCCGTGCGCCGCCAGCAGGCTCTCCAGGTGCGGACCGGCGGTGGCGCAGACGAACTTGCCGGCATCGGCGGCAAACAACTGGATAAGGGGGCCGGCGTTCTCCTTCATCGCCGCCTCCCCGGTGGTGATCACGGCGCCCGTGTCGATCTCCGACCGGTCAATCGCGGCTTCGCGGTAGGCGTCTTCGATGAACCGCGCCACGCCGGCAGTGTCGATTTGCGACCGCGACGCGTACGGGGTCAGGATCACGCGGGACCGAAAGCGTACGTCCCGCTGCACGACCTGGTACCGGCTCGACAGGTACCGGCCTTGACGGGCGAGCACCAGGTCGGAGAAGACCAAGTGGGACGTCGAAGAGCCGATATCGATCCCCGCGCTGCGGAGGCGGACCTGCTCGCCGGTGTAGACGGCGGGGTCACCCTCGCCCCCCATATGGATGTGTTCCTGCTCGTCCTCGTGCACGGCCCTGGGCTCAGACCCGGACCGAGAAGGCGTCCATCCGTACCGGGACGTCCCGCGCCGCGGCGCGCTCAGTAAACATGCGGTGGATGCGGGGATCCTGGTCCTCGTACTCGATCTGGTTGCCCCCGTCCTTCCGGCTCTTGTCGACCCCCTGGATGTCCAGATAGTGCGCCACTTTCCACTTGGCGCCTCCCCAGCGGATGGCCAGATACCGGGCCGGCGTGGGGCCGGTGTTGAAGTGCTGGTGCCACCACATGCCGGGCGGGACGAACATGGCGCCGGGCGTCCACGGCACATCGGTGAGGTCCCGGACGCCCTCGGGCCACATGACCGAATACCCTTCGCCGTGCAGGATGATCACGTGCGCGCCCGGGCCGTGGCGGTGGGCCTTCTTGTAGGTGCCGACCGGGAACTCGGAGATGTGCGCGCAGAGCGAGTTATTCGCGAACTCGAACATCACGTTCTTCCCGCCGGCGCCCCGCTCCGCCCAGTCATGGAGCTGGAACCGCTGCACATCCGCCACGAAGTTGGTGTCCCAGACCCTGCCGGGGTACAGGGTGCCTTCCCCCCCGAAGTACCCTTCCCGGCCATCGAAGCGGTCCAGGAAGTCGAACGGGCAGTTGAAGAGAAACTCGCTGTTGTGGATGAGGTTCATCAGCAGGGGGGCGGTGGTGACCCCCAGCAGCCGCGCCGGCTCGCGGCCCGAGCCGTTGTGCAGCCGGTGGACGCAGTTCAGCGGGATCGAGAACAGGCTGCCGGTCTGCCATTCGAACGCCTGCCGGCCGCCGGCCTGATTCCACACCTCACATCCGCCCCGGCCGTCGACGACGAAGAAAAACTCTTCGAACAGGTGCCGCTCCGGGGCCGTTGTCTTCCCGGGCGGGAGCTCCGCGATGTAGGCGTTGTTGGTGTCCTCCGCGCCCAGGAGGCGAATGTACGCGCCGCGGACCTCCAGGCGCGGCCAGGGTGCCACGTCCACCGCCCGGAGGTCCGGGACGGCGACGCCGCTGACTACAGGGATGCCCTCCGATTCGAGCCAGCGCTCGTACGCGCTCTTCCGCCACTCCTGCGGCAGCCGGTCCTCCTGAGCGATCCGCTTACCTTTGCTCAACTCTACGCGTGGATCGGGTTTTTGCCCGTCCGTCATCTGTGATTTCCTCCCCGGATCCCTTCCCCGAGACGTTCTCTGCTGCGGCGCCCTGCGCGCCCCCGCGGCATCTTGCGCGGCCCGGCGGCTCCAATAATATCATGCGGCCAGCGCCTCGAACTCCTCGTCGCTCAGGCGGAGGTCGGCTGCGCCCACGTTTTCTTCCAGATGCGCCGCCGAGGATGTTCCCGGGATCGGCAGGATCGCCGGCGACCGCCGCAGGAGCCATGCCAGCGCCACCTGGGCGGGGGTGGCCTTGTGGTCGCGCGCGATCCGCCGGAGGCGCTCGTCCCGTCCCCGCGCTAGGGCCCCCGTGGCCAGCGGGTACCAGGGCAAGAAGCCCAGGCCGTCGCGAGTGCACACATCGACGACGTCTTCGGACTCCCGGTCGGCCAGACTGTAGCGGTTCTGCACCGACACGACCCGCGTCAGCCGGCGCGCGCGGGCGAGTTCTTCCACAGTTACGTTCGAGACCCCGATGTGGCGGATCTTCCCCTGTGACGCGAGGTCGACAAGGGCGCCGACCGACTCTTCGATTGGCACGCCCGGGTCCACGGTGTGCAACTGATACAGGGCGATGCGATCGACCCGGAGGCGCCGGAGGCTCCCCTCCAGCGCCACCCGCAGATGCGCGGGCCGGCCGTTGGGGATCCAGCCGCCCCCGCGGCGGAGGAACCCGCCTTTCGTCGCGATCACCACTCCCTCGGGATACGGGCGCAGCGCCTCCGCGATCAACTCCTCGGACACGCCGGGGCCGTAGGAGTCGGCAGTATCGATCAGCGTGACGCCGAGGTCGACGGCGCGCCGCAGGACCGCCTTGGCCTGCTCGCGGTCCGACGGGTCACCCAGCACGCGCGGTCCGGTGATCCGCATCGCGCCGAAGCCGAGCCGGTTAACGGTGAGATCTCCCAGGACGAACGTGCCGGCCGCGGCGGCGTTCGGTTGAGACCCGTCCATGGGCGTGTGGTTCCCCCAAGCGGGCGGCGTCTCCTCCGGGGCGTGCGGACAGGGGGCGCCGGTAGCGCTGAGGATCGGACGCAAGAGAGCCTAGCTCATTGATTGCGACGCGAACTTAGCGATTCGAGAACTTCCGCCGACTGTGGATCAACACGCCGGCGAGGCCGGGTAGAGCGGATCCCAACAGAAGAAGGGTGGATGGCTCTGGAACGACGCCCGCCTCGCCGTAGAGCTGGAAGGCGTGGTCCCCCTGCGGGGTGGGTGACCAGTCTCCGCCGGTGCACGAGGCGAAGTCCTTTCCAGTATTCTCAACGTGGCAATATTGACCGGCGAGATCCGGTCCGGTGTGAGTCTCCCAAAAGAAATTCTCGGGCGTTGTGCCCTGTGGGAGTGGCCCGTTGTGGAGCCCGAGCCAGTATGTTCCGGCACTCAACGGGACATTAGGAAGCGCGAAGTCGTTCTGATACTCTGGATAATTGCCGACACTCCCTGTCAACGTGCGCGTAACTGCCGCCCCCGCTGCACTACCCTGGACCAGTAGCGTCCCAGGCCCATTGGATACGGATTGTGTGTTGAGGTTGTATATACCCCAGGTAATTGACCCGTTGTACCCGCGGGGGTCTCCTAAATCCCAGAAGCGCACCGCGTTGAGCGTTACCGTTTGGAACACCG
>WNGC01001453.1_pt1 | contig 14320 bp, 9 predicted proteins | sample 5400051 | NCBI WGS metagenome assembly WNGC01 (sample SAMN13153368, study PRJNA577476) | soil metagenome | isolation source: 20 cm soil or saprolite under grassland replicate 2 | place: USA:California | collected 2016-06-15 | reverse complement strand
GCCACCACTGTATCGGCGAAAGCGAAGAACGACGTAGTATCGGCGCGCTCCTGCCCCAGCCGCTCCACGTCGAGATCGAATTCGCGGTCGAGCATCGCCTGCAGCCGGTTGCGCGAAACGTATCGGTCAGCGTGCCCGTAAATGGCGTCGCTCACTTTCATGTCGTAAGCCGACATGCTCTTCGCGACTGTCCCCGCGGCGCCGCCGACCCGAAAAAACCAGCGCACCACTTCCTGCCCCGCGCCGATCTCGGCAAACGTGCCGTACCAGCGCGGATCGAGATTAATCTTCAGCGCCTTGGAATGGGTATCGAGGACTTCCTCTTTCACGGCGACAAAAACAATGTACCAACTGTGCCGTTCCTGCGATAGCTACATATTTGTTAAATCGGAGCTGTTTTCGCTGAAAAGGTGGTGCCGCAGGGCAAGTCAGAAGTAAAAACGATGAAGTAAGAAGACGGGAAGGAGCATCTTGGTCGCTTAAACGTCTTAGAAAGTACGAAATTAAGAATTAAGAAGGACGAAGCATCGGGAAAGTCAAAGGCGAGGCTTGATTTCGGCAAAACTTCTTACTTATATCGTATCGTGTCTGCGGTAGTTAACCGAGCACCGGGGAGCGCGACTGGTCAAAGCACCCAAAACGGTGCCGCTGGATTTATGACCACGCATGGCTCTGCTGCAATCCTGCGCGAACGGCTGGCCTCATGATTATAGTCGCTATTGCCCTGGCTTTGTTTCTAGGTCTCGTCAGTGTGACGTTGGCGGGAGCTCGTGTGCGTCGAGTACTAACGGCAGAGCAGCTGAGCGATGAGTCTAGAGACGCTATGAAACTGGCACTTGGGCTTGTAGCGACTATGACAGCCATACTCTTGGGACTTCTGATCAGTTCGGCCAAGACTGCGTTCGATACCACTCGCAGTGAAGTGATGCAGATGGCTGCGAAGGTCGCGCTGCTCAATCGTGTACTAGTACTTTACGGTCCGGAAACAGCCGAGGCGCGCCGAGCCTTACGCGACGCGACCGCCGAAGGAGTGCGGCGAACGTGGCCAGATAAACGAGGCGGGCCGGTGCGGTTAGAGCCGAACGAGCAAATGGGCGACGCCGTTTATGTGGCTATTAGTCATCTTACGCCGCAGGACGAGGCGCACCATGCTCTTAAGACGCAAGCGGCGAATCTCATGGTGCAGCTCGCCGAGCTTCGGTCGCTAGTGCAAGCCCAAGCGGTTTCGTCGCTTTCAAGGCCATTGTTGATCGCCCTGGTCTTGTGGCTTTTGGTGATCTTCTTTGGCTTTAGCCTGCTTGCCCCGGCCAACCTTCCAACCACTTTCGCCTTGGTAGCCGGAGCGTTCTCGGTCGCCTGCGCGGTCTTCATCATTTTGGACCTCGACTACCCGTTTGCCGGTATCATCCGAATTCCCAACGACCCGATGATAAACACGTTAAGTCATCTCGCCAAAGACACTCCTTAACGTTCACGCTACATTGAAGGTCCCATTTTCGACTCGGCTTGTGGCCGCCAACGAAGCCTCGTCGGGTTCCGCTGTGCTGTTTTCCTGGGCTTCCCCAAAATTCTTTCACCGGTCAACTCTTGCTCTGCTGGTGACAGCGGCTGCTCGCGTAGGTGCGGTCGAGCCGACCACTGCTTCGACAGTCGCAGACGAACTGAAGCAACTCAATGATCGCACCATCATCCAGACTCATGTGTCGCTGGACTCAGAGTGGGATCAATTCAAAGACGGTGCAGAAAAGGCAGTGTGGACGCTATCGGGATTATGGGCGGCACGAGTGAGTGACTGGCAAGACTGGGGCATACGCCTCAACTTACCCTTTGATTACTATCGAAGCGATCAAGCATCAGGTCACGGTGAGGTCGGCGGTATTGGCGACGCCGAGCTTGGCGTAGGCACGGCGTTTCGTTTGAACCAAGCGTGGCGCACTGGCGGTGGTATCGAACTCCATGCCGATACCGCTTCAGATCCCGTCCTTGCTCAAAAGGTATGGCGTTTAAAGTCGGGTTGGGGAGTTTCGCATGACTTTACCAGGTGGCTGACGTTAACGCTTAACGCCGACTACAACCATTCCATTGCCGAAGAAGATGGTGTTCGGCCGCATCGCTACCTTGAGCTGTCGCTACCGGCTACGCTGATTCTTCCGCAGGCTTGGGCGCTGAATGCGCAATACAAAACCGCTGTCGATTTTGAAAATGGCGACCGGTGGAACCACAGGGTACTTGCAGGGATTGCGAAGCGTCTTTCAAAAGTCCCAATTGTGGTTAGCGCTACATTGGAAAAACCGCTCAGTAGCGGTGCAAAGAGGTTCGATGTTAGCATAACCATCGTTTACTATTTCCAACGATACCACTCGCTGAAATAGCCGCTGTGGGGTGGGAGCGGAGGCATCGCAAAGTAGGAAGTAAGAAGGAAGAGGGAAAAATTAAGAAGTCGAGCAGGTCCGTCGTTCGTTAAGGCCAAACGGGAAGTAAAAAGGATGAATTATGAAGTGGAAGCAGATCGGCCGTTCGGATAAGACTTTCGACGCATGTCTCCGCTCCTAATCAAGATTAGCAAGGATTTTGCGACCCTGTGGACGACGATCGATCCGATCGGGAATGTGGCGTTGTTTGCCGGGTTGACCGCTGCGCTCACACGGAAAGAGCGGCATCTGACGGCGCTGCGCGCTGTGATTTACGCCACGATCATTCTCGTGGTCGCCATGACCGCCGGCCAGGTCATTCTCGACGCGATCGGCATTCACATGCACTCGCTCAAAGTAGCCGGCGGCATCATTCTGTTCCTGTTCGGTGTGCAGATGCTTTTCGGGAAAATGGACGAGAGAACGGGAAGATCGCCAGAGGAGGGACGCGACCTCGCGGTGTTCCCGCTGGCGGTGCCTTCCATCGCCGGGCCGGGCGCAATGATGGCGGTGATCCTCTTGACCGATAACGATGTCTATACGCTGCCGGAGCAGGTCGAAACCGGCGTTGTCCTTCTGGTGGTGCTCTTCCTGACCTATGTCCTGCTGCTTTTTTCGGATGCGATTCTGCGCGTGATCGGCCGGCAGGGCGCGTCCGTCCTCGTCCGTGTAATGGGAATCATCCTTTGCTCTCTGGCAGTGGAAATCGTGCTGACTGCGCTTCGTGTCGGCGACTGGACAGCAGTTGCGCCGCGCTAGCGCGCAAGAAAGTAAGAAGTAAGAACGGAGCGCTTTGGTCCTACCATTAAGAAATCGGCGTTTCACAGAAACGCCCTACAATTTCAAAGCGTCAGCGAAACGACGATGTATTCACCGGGGAAATTTGGTAGACAGAGGTTTGATGAAGTCCGCCTGGCGCAAACATCTGACGATTTGCCTGGCTCTTGGGCTGCTCGCGGTTCCAGTGTACTTCTTGGATTTGGCGGCCACTGGAGCCGGCGGCGGCAGCAATTGGATCACCCTGGATTTCCGCGGACTTATCTTTTGGACTTACATCACATTACTCGCCATCCACGTCAGCTTAAGTTCAGTTGCCGTTCCGTTGTTTCCCAAGTCAGGAGCGCTGCGCATTCACTTTGGTTCACTCCTGTTTTCTTTGATTCTGCTTGTCACTGGCTTCGTCGCTTACGGGAAACTGCGGCGTCTGGCAATCTACAATCAACAGCGAACGTTCATGGAGAGCCGCAAACCTCTTATGAAGGCGATTGAACTCAAGCAGTGGTGGTACGTCCCCGATGAGATTCATCCAACGGAGATCCACGTGAGCGTGGTCGTCCACCAGTCAGGCAGGTTTGCGGGCAACGCCACCGGGGAGCAAACGGATCCATCGGGCTCCTCCACAACAGTTTTCGAATCGACCAACGGACCCGAGAGCCAGAGGCAGGTTAGCAGTGGAGAGGCCTTTACCTATGCATTGCCATTAAAAGTCCTCCGCACGGGGCACGCTGACAATGTGCGAATTACGTTGTACCTGTTTAAGGCTCCCAGTGGGCCTGCTGCAGGCGATGTTACAAAAGTTTTTATGAACTCGCCGCAACAGGACGACGACGGCCAGTATTTCTACGGCGTGCTGCCAACTCCTTCCCCACCCCGGGAATGACCGCCGCCGAGGCTAACTGCACAACAGTAAAGACTAGCTCAAACCTGTCGTTGCTGTAGCTGATCGCGATAGCGGTCAGCAGCTTTACTGGGTTCCCTTCGTTTCAAACCATCGAGCAATTCCATTAGGCGCGCCTCGTAAGAATCACACATGGGAGACTCGCCGTTTGGCTGGACCCATTCGGGATGTTGGATCCGCAGGTCATGATGAATCTGTTTCCGCAGGTCTGTATAGGTATGGGCTTGGTGAACCATGGCGATTGATCTGTTTACCTCGCCGCAGACATCGCGTTAGCCAATAAAATGATGGGCCAGATGGCGATGAGCACAATGAGCCCGAATGCAACGAGCTCAGATAAGTAATTGGGCTGCGCCCTGTAGGCATATCGATGAGAAAAAAAACGCGAAGCGCGAACGCGCATTGAGTTTGTGGTTTCCATGTTCATGTCGATGTAGACAACGCTCCGGACGTCCACGTTTCGCCGCAAAGGTAACGCTGCTGTCACTTTGGGTCGGCAGGTTACAATTGGATAACGCTGCGTCAGCAATCGCCAAATCAGCGAAAATTCGGGCACGGCCTTCGTGGATCAATGAGTCAGCAAGGCGACGATGTATTCGACGATGCGTTCCGTCAGGGCCGAGATCGTCAAGAAGGGATTCACTTCGAGTGCGGACCGGATGATCGATCCGTCTGCGACGTAAAGCCCGTCGTGCGTCGCTTGTGTATCATCGCGAAATACTCTACCGAAATGGTCCACCACGCCGTGGCTACCGTCTTCGCCCATGGGACAGCCACCCAACGGATGCGCCGTCACGAGCGTCTTCCAAGGTGAAAGATGCCAGGTAGCGTTCTCGATGGATGAGGCGCCCAAGGCTTTGGCGTGAGCGAAGCATTCCTGATTGATCTCATTAAAAATCGGCTCACGACCCGCGCCTGGCCAGTCGATGCGCAGATTGTCGCCGTGCAGGTAAAGCCGCCCTGCGGAATCGTCGTGGGCCATGCAGAGATACATCAGAGAGCAGTTGAGTGCTCCGTTGGGATCGGCGTGCCACGCATCCTTTTCGCGGCGCTGCCGTTGCGCCTGCAAATTCTCTGTGCCAGTTCGGGAAAGGGGCGCGTTTCGACCTACTAAGGCGAGGAAGTTACGATACGCTCGCGGAACCGTAAGATCTTCAATGTTAAAACGCTGGCCGAAGGATGCATCCGTCTTGTAGCGCGCCAGACCCACGATACTCGGACCAGGGCCTCCGCTGCGATCGAAGGGGTCGCCCGGATGATTCCCCCAGCCGACATTGTTCGTGATTTGATCCGAATTGTATGCTGTGCCAAAAAAATCGCCGTTACCGCCAAAGCGCGAACCTATTCCCGGCGCGAGGCTAAGTCCTTTCGCCTGTGACCGCAGCAAGATCTCGGTCGAGCCCAGCGTGCCTGCCGCCAGTACGACATTGCTGGCGACCAGCGTCGCGTCTTCGAAAGCAAAACGATTCTTGTGGCGTCTCACACTGACCGCCCATCCTTGGTTTGATTTCTCCACGTGGCGTACGGCCGTCTGTGTAAAGATCTGGGCGCCGCCCAGCTTAGCCAAAGGCAGGTAGCTCATGTACACGGTATTTTTGGCGCCAACGTTGCAGCCCGTCATGCAGTCGCCACAGTTGATGCACTTACGTCGCATCACGCTCTTGCCGTCACGCGTAAAGACTGGGCCTTCCTGATCGAAATTGACTGCAATATTGAGTAACTCGACCTTCTTTCCCAGCTCGGTGGCGCGTTTCTGTAGTGCCTGAATCTTGAGCAACTGTAATCCGTTCGGATGAGGCCCGACGCCGAGCGTGCTTTCCGCCCGGCGATAATAGTTCCACAGCGAACCCGCGTTGCCCTCCGGAATCTGCGCCGCTTGGCGGATCGCCGCAGGCCATGTGTCAAAGCAGTCGGGCTCGGGCCGGATGGCGACGTTGGCGTTCACCAGGGAGGTGCCGCCCAAACCGCTGCCGCGTATTATCACGATCGCAGTGTGAACGTCCACCTGGTAAAGCCCCAGCGGGTTCAACGTCGCGTTATAAGCCTGCTCGGCCACATGCTCGATCGTGTCAGGGAAGCTCCCGATCGGCCATTCCTGCCCTCGCTCAAGCACGCAGATCTTCAATTTCGGATTGAGGGGCGCGTTCGCCAGGCGAGCTGCCGTGATAGCCCCGCCATAACCCGAGCCCACTACGATAACGTCATAGGGGCCGGCAAGACGCTCGTCCCAAGCAGTCGCAAGGATGGATTCCATAAGTGCTACCCGTCAGGAAATAGACACAGAGAAATTAAGAATTATGAAGGAGGAAGGAAGACGGAAAGGATGAATTAAAAATTAGGAAGCGCCAAAGGACCCTTGGCTTCGATCGATTAGGGTTTGGAGGGTTCCGAACCCTCTTTGTACACGAATGGAACGTGATCGGGCGTGATGATTCGCGCGATGTCGCGGACCATGACGCTTGCAACGCCCTCAACCGGCTCCTTAGCCTGGTAGTTTATCCACGCAAGGATCGTCGTGCCCGTCGCCGGCGAGTAGTAATCCGCAGTGTTGTAGCCGGGAAGCGCGCCGGTGTAGCCGTACCAACCCTCGCTGCACGTAATTCCCAGACCAAAGGAAGTGTTGCCTAGGAATGGGATGCAGTTGATGAGATCCTGGTAGCTCCCGGCTCCAATCGTCTTGCCGGTGGCGTACAGCTCGATCCAACGCCTGATGTCGTTCATATCTGAAATCATCGCGCCGGCCGACCCCATGAACGCGACGGGAATCGTGTTGCTGATGTCTTCCCAGTTACCTTGCTTGTCGAGATGGTAGCCGTGCACCCACGGGCTGGGCATGGCTTCTGTTTCCGGATAGGACGTCTGCTTCAATCCAATTGGCTCCAACAGCCGCTTGCGGATCTGGTTTCCAACGCTGTCTTTCGTGATCTCTTCGATGATCATCCCGATAAGCAAGTAGTTGGTATTGCTATATCGATAGCCTTTTCCGGGCGCAAAATAGGGTTTCTGCTGCACAGCCCATGCGACGAGCGTGCGCGGGTCGAAGTTTTCCGGGACCTTCATATTCAACGCCGCGAACTGTGGCGTACCGTAGGCCTCGAAGAGGCCGCTACGCATATCGCAGAGCTCGCGCACGGTGATGCCCTCGGCATTCGGTATGGTAACCCCCAGCGGGAAACGGCTAAGCGGGTCGTCGAGGCTGAGTTTCTTTTCGCCAACCAACTGGAGGAGGACGCTAATGACGAACGTCTTGGTATTGCTGCCGATGCGGAAATGATCAGCCGGAGTGAGAGGCACTTTCTTTTCAAGATCGGCATTGCCGAAGGCACGGATGAAGCTGTTTCCTTTGGCATCCCAGACGCCGATCAGAGCGGCCGGAACGGGTGTGCGGCCGCCGTAGCGTTTGCGATCTTCTTCGACGGCTGCCACGATCGCGGATTGAACGGACGGACTCGCCACGGAGAGCGCCGCCTGGGCAGAGTCCGAGCTCGGCGATGTTTCCGCCGATGAAGGTGGAGTTGGAGGCGCATCGTCCGGCGCGAGATACGCACCGATCGATCGGAACAGCGTGTCACCGGAATTGTGATAGTTCCCCTCCGAATCGAATGCTTCCGGCGCGAAGGTCACCGCCACGGCGATGGCGATCTTCTTCGAGGGCAGATACCCTTCGATCGCGGCGTAGCCGCCGAGGAGCGGGTTCTGCAGCAGCCACGATCCCGAGCGCACCACGCCGAGCCCGTAATTGTATACGTTCGTTTGGGTCCCGCACGAGGGCGCGCAGTTGTCCTGTTTCTTGCCGAACCCGAGCAGGTGCGGACCAGTCATCGCTTCATAGCTGGACTTCGACAGGAGTGCGCCGGTGCCGACCTTGACCGCGGTCGTGGCCATGTCGTCGATGGTCGTGGTCTCGTTCGCTCCAATCGGTGTTCCCCATTGCGGGTTCCAGAACGTTGATTCCTCGTAGAACGAAATGTTCGACGGGATCTTGAGCGCAGTCCGGCGCTCGGAATCGAACGCGTGCAGGACTGGGCTCGGGATCTCGGAAGTCTGCGAGGCGACAGTGTTCTTCAGCCCCATCGGACCGAGCACCTTTTCGCGCAAGAGCGCGTCCAGCGGTTTCCCGCCGATTTTGGAAAGGATCTCGCCGAGAATCATGAAGTTAGTGTGCGCATAGCTCCAGTTCGTCCCCGGAGCGAATTGAATGGGGCGTGAGAACGCGTACTTCAGTCGCTCTTCGTACGTCCAGATATGGAACGGATCTGCGATGAACGCCGCGAGCCACGCTGGGTCGGTCTCGTAGTCGGGATATCCCGAGGTCTGGTTCGCCAACATTTTTAATGTGACCTTGTTTGCCTCGGGCAACTTTGGCATCCAGCGATCGATCGTGTCGTCCAGCTTCACCTTGTGCTCGTCTACGAACTTCATGAGCAGCGTGCCGAGGTAAGTGAACGCGACGGCGCCGTTGCGGAAGTGCATCGCAGTGGTCGCCGGCACGCCGTCGATCGACTCGCCGAACGCCTGGCTAATCACGACCTTGTCGCCCTGCGTGACCTTGACGATGACCGCTCGGAGATGCTCGGTCTTCACCGCCTTCTGAACCATCGCGGCGATCGCCGACGCCTGATGCGGCTGCGGTGTTTCCGCTGGTGTCGTACGAGCGAAGAAAGTTAGAAGTAAGAGGTATGAAGTGAGAACGTGAGAGCACTTGCACCTCATCTGCTCGAATGTCCGCACAAGAAAGTTACAAATAAGAAGCAAAAGGAAGAAGGAAGTCGGAACCGAGTCCTCTTATTTCATAATTCTGCCTTTTTACTTCTTACTTGCTAGTACGGTTTGCCCTGTTTTTTCTTGTCTTGCTGCTGTCCGCCGCTGGGCTTAGGGCGATTACCTCCGCCTCCCATTTGCGGATGTTTCCCTCCCATTTGAGCGTTACGCGCGCCCATTTGGGGATTACGCGACATTTGATTCATGGCACGAGGCCCGTGAGCGGCGCCACCTCCAGCTCCGGCTCCTTTGCCGGTGTGCATTTTGGCCTGGTTTCCCCCAGCGGTTCTTTGATTTCCGGTCTTGAGCTTGTTCCCGTTTGCTCCGCCGTTGTCTGCTCCAGCTGTCTTACCTGCTCCTGCTCCCTGAAGATTACGTTCGGTTACGTTCCCCGACTTGTTTCCACCTTTTCCGGCTCCCGCCTCAGTTCCGGGTCCTTTTCCGGCTTGCCCGGCGCCTGCGCCCTGCCGATTAAGTTCGGATGCGTTCCCGACTTTGTTTTCACTTTTGCCTGCGCCCGCTCCCGCTGCAGCCCCAAGTCCTTGTTCGCCGGCCTTGCCTTGCCCCACGCCTTCACCCTTGTTGAATGATTTTATCGCATCGGCGTTCGGTTTGCCCTTGTTCACTGACGCGCGGAGATTTTGATCCTTGCTCGCCGCCTGCTGACGTGAAAGCTGCTGGGAGGTTGGCGGCATTTTCTTAGCGTTCGCCGCAGCGGCTTTTTGCTGTGCTGTCGGTTGCGCATTCACTCCATTGGGACCGTTAAAGCTGGCGCGGTTAGCGGTCACTTGTTTGTTCACCGAGTTATTGATGTAGGTGTTATGGACAACATTCGTATTCACGCGCGTCACAGCGGTGTTGTACTGGAAGGTGTTTCCACTCCATCGTCCGCCCCAGTAGCCGTTTCCGGTGTAGCCATAACCGTAATTAATGCCGCCGTAAAAGCCGACAGTCGGTCCCCAGTAACCCTGGTTAAACACGTATGCGCCGTTGTTCCAGCCCCACCACGACGGGGTCCAAAGTAGGCCCACTGTCGGCGGTGCAACCCAGGCGCCCGGCACCCAATAATAATCCCCGACATCATAACCATAACCCCAGTAACCGGGAGTCCAGATATAACCTGAAACCGGGCAGGGCGGTTGCTCATATACCGGCAGAACCGGGGGAGCAAAATTGACCGATATGCCTACCTGCGCGAACGACGACGCCAAAGGCAGCGCCAGAAATCCAGCTAAAACTAAACAACGCAATTTCATCATGGTTCGCTGTAATACGAGAGCACGGAGAGATAATCAATCACGTTCTTAGTAGGAAAGTAGGAGGTAGGAATTTAGAAGGAAGAAAAGTCAGCATGAGTCACTGCTTTGGTTCGTGCGTGATTCGCCTACTACTTCTTAATTCATCCTTCTTACTTCTTACTTTCTCCAATATCCTCGCGGCTTATGGACAAAGTAGTTCACCTCTGCTCGCGCACCGTGATGGACAAAGTCTTCGTGACGTGCGCACTTGTTTGCCTCTTCGGATGCGGATCGAAAAAGGGGACAGCGGAAGACGCAGATTCGGCCGACGCGATCAAAACGCCGGCCACAGCCGAACAAGCGGCCCAGCTCCTCGATCTCTCAACGTTCCCGCTCATGGACGGTGCGAAACCGCCCGACTCGCGCCACGTGGCCAACCTTTCCTATGTCGCAACCGGCGATGTGAAGAAGGCCTTCGAATTCCATCGGAAAACGCTCCTCGCGCAAGGCTGGAAAGAATTGCCGAACTCGTCCGTCACCGATCAGTCGGCCAGCGCAACCTTTTCGCGTAACGGGTTCGTCGTCTCTCTCGGGATCTTTCCCAATGACCAGGCCGGCGGCCTGTCCGTCATGCTACAAAATCACGGCAACGTGAAACTCGGGAAACTGCCGGTTCCTCCAGGCACAAAGCCCGTCTATGTCGGCGAATCCACCGCCATGTATTCGACCGACACCGCCGTTCCCGCGACCGCCGACGCCTGCCGCAATCTCTTGCTGGCGCAAGGCTGGGTGCTCTACGGCGATGCCGGGGATTCCGCCGTCTTCAAACAGAACGCAATCCTTGTCACCGTGACTGTCTCGTCCGCACCCGCACAGGGCGGGAAGACCATGATCCAGTATTCGAGTGAGCTAATTTCGGCTGACATTCCCGCACCGCCTAACGTCGAGAATTTGCATTACGTCGATCAGCCACCGGAACTAAACTTCGAAACCACGGCGAACCAGGACGCCATCGTCGATTTCTACCGAAAAACTCTGGCCACCAAGGGCTGGCAATCAACGCTCGATCACACGGTCGCGGTGGATGAGACGCCGACCATGATCTTTCGCAATCCCGCGAAGGACATGCTCACGCTTTCGATGGCGGCACCTTATGGCGGCAAGCTTCCCGTCTCAGTTCGTTTTCAAAGCGCGGCGGAAATCGCCGAGCTCGATCGCAAAATAAAAGAGCAAGCTCCCAAGCTTCGCGCCGCCGCCGAAAAGAAAGCAGCCGAGGAGGCCGCACTGTTGGCCGAAAACAACAAAGTGCCGAAAGTCGCGGTCACCTTGCCCGCGGACGCGAAAGACGTGAAGCAGACCAAGGACGAGATCAAGTTCACCGTTGGCAAGGGGAAAGCCAAAGCGGCCGTCGAATCCTTGCGGACACAGTTTCGCGAAGCCGGTTGGAAAGAAAACTTCGCCTCACTCGTAGGCAGGAGCGGCGCAGCATCTTTCTCAAAAGAAGACGGGCAGAGTGTGACGATCACCTACACCGACACGGGCATCATGCCGTCCGAGATCAGTCTATCGGCGATGCGCGCCGAACTGGAACGGCGTTAGAAGCAATCGCGAAGAAAGTCAGAAGTAAGAAGGATGAAGTAAGACTAAAACGACGTCACTTCATTCGATCGAAGGTTTTCTGAAGAATTTCTAGATCGCTGGCATTGCCAGTCTTCTCTCGCGTCGTCTCGATCCACTTCTTTTCTAGCGCGTTTTTGGTCGGGCGATCGGTTTCGTAGAACACGCCGAAGACACCGGGAAAGGGAAGTTGCGCTAATTTATACGCAGCGAGCTCGTCGGTGACGTCGTGACGGAGCTCGTCCTCGGGTGTGTTGTCCCATTTCTTTTCCTGGATCAGTTCGAAACTGCCGCCTTTTTTCGGGTTTGCGGGATCGAATACGTCCGGGTAAAACTCGACGCATTCGCTCAAGCATTCGATGACGCTGAAGCCGTGGTGATCGAATGCGCGTTCGATCATCTGGATCATGTGAGGTACCTGCGCGGCGTGGGTGCGCGCGATGAAGGTGGCGCCAGCCGAAATCAATTTTTTCATCGGATTGACCGGCTGATCGATCGCGCCGGTGGGATCGGTCTTGCTCTTAAACCCGATCGGCGACGTCGGCGAGGTCTGTTTCTTCGTCAGGCCATAAACGAAGTTGTCCATGATGAAATAGGTCATGTTGATGTTCTTGCGCGCGCCGTGATCGAGATGGTTGCCGCCGATCGAGAACCCGTCGCCGTCGCCGCCGAACAGAAACACGTGGAGATCGGGCCGGGCCAGGCTGATGCCGGAAGCGAGCGGCACAGCACGGCCGTGAATGTAATGCGCGCCGTGACCGTTGACGAAATACGGAAAGCGCGATGAACAACCGATCCCGGCGAGGGTGACGATCTTTTCGTGCTCGAGATTGCGTTTCTCGAGCACTTTGTAGAACGCGGCGAGCACCGCGAAATCGCCGCAGCCGGGACACCACGTCGGGTGATCGGCTGTGATGGCCTTTTTAGTTAACTTCTCGCGCGGTGGCTCCGCGAGCGCAGGCGACACGCCTGCCGCTACAGTTGTGCTGCCGTCGCCGTTTCCTGTTGTTGCTTCATTCATATCAAAATCTATTTTTCCCTCTTCCTTCTTACTTCTGCCTTTCCTACCCCACTCCCTGCGGCACCACTTCCTTTAACGTTTTCACGTTTTCCGCGCCAGCTTGGTGAATGACTTCGGCGCCTTCGCGCGGGATGTGTCGCGCAAGGAAGGACTTGCCCTTGAACACGCCGTCCAGGATTTCTTTCACGCGAAACGTGAGTCCGTCGGTCTTGGTGAAGCTCGTGATCTTCGGTTCGCAATAGCGCGCACGCAAAATAGTGGCCAACTGGCCGAAGCCGTAAACTCCCTGATCGTTCATCTCGACGGTGACGATGCGCTTGAATTTGTCGAAAATTTTCTCGAGTCCGTTCGGCAACGGATGCAAATGCCGCAGATGCAGCGCGCCGACTTTTTCTCCGTTGTCGCGGGCCATTTTCACAGCGTCGTGGATCGGTCCGTAAGTTGACCCCCATCCGACGAGCAGCGTGTCGCCTTCCTGATTGCCGTAAATTTCCGACACTGGGATTTCTTCGGCGAGTTTGCGCAATTTGTTGCGACGTTTGGCAGTCATTGCCATGTGCAATTTCGGGCTACCGGTGGGATGACCCATCTCGTCGTGCTCAAGCCCGGCGAGAAGCGGGTATTTGCCATCGAGAATACGCGTGCCAGGCGGGACATGGTGCGTGATTTGATCGATGGGATACGGTTTGTGCGTCTGCCGCGGCGTCAGGTCTGGTTTCGGATCCACCATCAATTTGGACAGATCGGGCTCATCGAACGCTTCGATGCGCGTGGCGAGCGAGGTATCGCTCAAAATGAAAACGGGTGTGCTGTATTTGCGCGCGATGCGAGCCGCTTCAATCGCGATGTAAAAACAATCTTCCACACTCGCCGGGGCGAGCACGACCCGCGGGCTGTCGCCGTGACTGCCAAAGATGGCCTGATGCAGATCGCTTTGCTCGACATTGGTGGGCAAGCCTGTGCTGGGACCGCCGCGTTGAATATTGCAAATAATGATCGGGATCTCGGCCATCGACGCCCAGCCGATTGCTTCGGCTTTGAGGGAAATACCCGGTCCTGCGCTGCCGGTCACCGCCAAGTATCCCGAATACGAACAACCGAGCGCAATCGAGACCGATGCCAGCTCGTCCTCGGCTTGGACGAAAATGCCGCCGTATTTCGGGAGCTCGCGTCGCAAAACTTCCATCACGGACGACCACGGCGTGATCGGGTAACCCGCGCCGTAACGCACGCCGCCGGCAATCAAGCCGTAGGCGAGCGCCTGGTTGCCGTCCATCGTGATCTGCGCGCGGCCGCTCGCTCTTGGGATGTGCTCGAATCGATAATGTTTCGTGAGCACATTGCCAACCGGATACGCGTAACCGGCCTGGAACGCCATTAAGGCCGTGTTGACCACGCTCTGGTCTTTCCCGGAGAATTTCTCGGTGATCACTCTTTTCAGCTTCTCGGCGTCGAGATTAAAAATTTTCGCGATGAGACCGAGGACGAAAATGTTTTTGCCCTTGTCCTTGGCCGTGCCACCGAGCGCTTCGACGGTCAGGCCGGTAATCGGCACGCCGACGTAAAAGAAACGTTTATCATCAAGATTCGGCTC
>WNGC01001448.1_pt1 | contig 14335 bp, 8 predicted proteins | sample 5400051 | NCBI WGS metagenome assembly WNGC01 (sample SAMN13153368, study PRJNA577476) | soil metagenome | isolation source: 20 cm soil or saprolite under grassland replicate 2 | place: USA:California | collected 2016-06-15 | reverse complement strand
TGCCGCAGCGAAAATACCTGTGGATCGAGCTCACGGTGGCTCGGGACTCTCCCTTGATCGCGCAACATCTTTTGGCCCTCAGCCGAGAGAATGAAGTTCATGAGGAGTTTGCCGGCGTTGGGATGGGGCGCAGACTTGGCCAGAGTCACCGGATGAACATAGGTGATGACCGGCTCATCGAAAACATACTGCACCGGCCCGCCCTGCTTTTTGGTGCGTGCCAGGATGTGGGCGTAGGTATTCGACACGACGTGAAACTCGCCGGCAGCGAGTAATTGCGCCGTGATGTTATGCCCGTCGCGCAGCCCCGGTTGCTGCGCCGCAAGTGCTTTGAGAAATTCCCTGGCTTTTTCTTTTCCCATTCGACGCTGCAGGTTCACGTACCACTCCGGATCCTGGAGATTGACGCCGATCTTGCCCTTCCATTTCGGCGCGAGGAGGTCTTGATACTTCTTCGGCGCTTCGTCCGGTCGCACGAGTTGTGTGTTATAGCCCATCGTGTTGAGCAACGAATGGACATTGATCCAATGGCCCTCCGGATCTTTGAAACCTTGGTCGTAGGCTGCGGCCTCGTTAGGAACAAATTTCTGTGTAAGCCCGGCTTCTTTCAAGAGCTGGAGCTGAAAACCGGCGGCAGTAAAAACGTCCACCGCGTAGCGGCCTGCTCTCGCCTCGTTAAGTGCGCGTTGCAGGACTCTTTCGCTGGTCGCGCGGTAAAAGGACGGTTTGATGAGCGGATACTTTTTCTTGAATGCATCGACCAGAGTGACGATTTGCTCGTTGTTCAGCGAGCTGTAGAGGACGACCTCGCCCTCGGATTTTGCGGCGTCTTCGACCGTTGCAGCTTGGGATCCGGATAGCCATGCAAACAATCCGACGATAAAACCAACGGCAAGATAAGCAGCGGTCGAGCTAACTTTGCCCATTAATTGATTCCTACGAATAGATCCTCGAGCGGCAATTCTTTATGCATCAACCCTTGTTCAATCTGGTAGCGGTTGAGCGCGCGCATGCTGCGTTTCTCGTTTTCGCCAAAGACATAGGCGTAGGGATCTTCGCCCAGCACTTCTCGCTCCTTTTCATAACCGGCGATCTCGTCGGCGTCCATATAGGCCGCAGCGGCCTCTTTCGCCTCCTTGAAGGCTCTCGTCAATTTAGCCGGGAAGTCAGGATATCGCTCCACGATTTCGCGCCGCAGTGCGAGGACGTGCATGATGGGGTTGATACCGGTTTGCTTCGTATACCGGATAATTTCTTCGTTGTCCTCGAAAAGCGGTTTCACGCAGGGGTATTTCGCCATCATGGGCGGTGTTGAGCCGCCGCCGAAGAATCCCAGATACCCCGAATCGCCCGGCACGACGGCGCCGTGAAGCACACCTTCACTCAGGAGCTTTGATAGTTGTAGCTTTTCCTCACCGAAAGGAGGCGGGGGGTCGATCCGCTCTACTTTGACGGGAAGCTCGTGACCGATGAAAACTTCTCTGCCGGAGACGAACCATTGCATGTCGGTGGTCTTAATATCGTAGGCGTCGAGAAGGAAGCCACGGGCCCAGACGACGGCGGTCGCCCCGTAACGGAAGCAGCCGAATTTTTTACCCCTGAGCTCCGCCGGGTGCTTTAATTTGCCTTCACAGTGATAGATGTTTCTCTGGCGCGGCCCGCGCTCGAAGAAAACCGGTATTGCCAGGAGCTGTTGACCCTTCTCAATGGCTCGCAGAAGGCTCGCCGCGGAGCATTCGCCGATGTCCCACTGGCCGTGGAGAAATTTGTAGTGGCGTTCGCCGGAAGAGACAAAGTTGGGGTCGATGTCGAGCTCATAGCCTTCTACGCCGATCTTGCCGTCGATGAGAGCGCGACAGCGCGGATGGTCGGGGAGACCGAGGGTGATGCGTGGTTTGGTAGCCATAGGGACTTCCTTTCTCAGTTATAGTGATTCAAGATTTGAGTTCAATTCGTTCAAGCCATTCAAAACGTTCAAATCATTTGATTAAGTCCCCCGAACGGCTTGAACAGCTGGAACTTCTTGAACGCTTTGAACCATAAGTTTAACGCGCGCCCGGAAAAATCTCACGATAGCGGTTGCCGATGGCCTGGTATCTGTTTCCTATATCGAAAATATCATGCATGCGCACGTCCTGGTCCTCCAAGAGCTGGCTCTCCGGGGATTTGACTTTGGCGTGCGCCGGCGTCCGATTAGTTGTTACGATGATCTTTTGCCCCTCTTCGGAAAGCAAGTAATCGATGAACAGCGCTCCTGCGTAAGGATGACTAGCATTGGAGCTGAGAAACACCAGGCTCGGACTGAGAAACAGGGGCTGCATAGGCGCAAACCAGAGCGGCGCTCCCTGCTTACTCAGACTGAGCACGGAGTTCAGATTCGTTTCCACCGCCATAGCGAATTCGCCCGCTGCTACCAGTTGCGTCATGAGACGCCGTCCGCGCTGGTGTGAGATATTCTGCTCGTTGAGTCGCTTCATAAAACGTAATCCCGCTTCCTCTCCGAGATACTGAAGGATAGTCCCAAACCAGACATAAGACTGGCTGTCCATCGTCAGTTTGCCTTTCCATCGTGGCTTTAAAAGATCTTCCAACACGCGCGGAGTTTCTTCCTTCTTAACCTGACGGGTGTTGTAGGCACTTACCATGACGTTGGTCATGTAAGCAGTCCAACGCCCCTCTTTGTCCTTGAACCCCTCGCGGTAGAATTCCCGCTCGGAAGAGCGGTAGCGCGCGGCGACTTTCTTATCGATCAGCGCCAAGACGCCCAACTGGCCGCTCAGCACGACATCCGACAGCGGTTTTCCCGCCCGGCTCTCCGAGTCTATGCGCGTGATGATCGAAGCGCCGGAGAAGTGAGTGCTCGTCGCTTTTACGCCGGGATACTTTCTGCTGAAGCCGTCGGTGAGCGGCTTCATCGCCGCAACATCCATGTTGGCGTAGATGACCCCTTCGCCTTCGCTCTTGGCGCCCTCTAGTAAACGTTGTTGTCGCTCCTGAGGCGGGAGTTTTTCCAAGACGGCCAGCTTAGACTCGACGGTTTCCGCCCGGAGCACCGGAACGGCGGAGAAAAGCCCGATGACGGCCATGAGCGTCATAAACAAAACCTTCACTCGTCTTGCTCCTCGGTATCAGATCCGCTCGCTATCGTTGCCGCGAACGCGCGGTCACAGATAGCCCCTCTCGCGAAAATATTTCTTGGCGCCGGGATGCAGCGGGATGTTCAATTGTCCGGCTTCGCCGCCGCGACAGAACTCGAGCATCGTCATCGGCCGTTTGTCGAAATGATCCGCCGGGATTTGTAGGTGACAGAGATCCACCGCTTTGGCCATGTTATAGGCGATCTCCGATGTTAAGTCCGCATGACAGAAAAACGTCCAGCCACTAAAGTCCAAGGTTTGTATATCTTGCTCCATTTCCGGGTAATGTTGTCTCGTAAGCGTGGCGCGAGGAAAGCCGATCTTTTCCATCTTGCGCAATACGCCGTCATCAATCGATAGGAATCGCATTCCCGAGTCGAGCGCCAGGGAGCCCCAGCTTTTCACGCCTTCGTCGAAAACTGCGTTGGCTTTTCCGGAGCTAATGTGGTCCTTTCGATCAGGGCTGCCGGGGCTCGTGGCCTCCATTACTTTTCCGCCCCATCTTTCGATCTCGCGGAGGGTCATCCCGTAGACTTTGAGAATTTCCTCGATGACGTAGAGAGTGGTCTGGAGTTTTCCTTTTCTTCGCGTCGAAATGCCAAGGGGATATTTCTGCTTCTTGATACCCTCGATGGACTCAATGCCGGTATCTTTGCTCACGGCAAAAATCAACCGATCCCAGGTTGGGAATACGCCGATGGCGCGGAGCGAAATTTTTTTCTTATAAAAGCCGCGGCCCAAGTAGGCCATGCGTGATAGCCCCGCCGGATTGCCGAAGCCGAAGTCGTATTTTTTCTTATCGATCAAAAGGGCCGGTCCAGTGCCGCCTAGTTCCGAATCCCGCCAGCCCATGGCAACGTCCAATTGCGATTGGCGCGGGAGTTGGACGTTGTTGAAGAAAGTTAAGCTAATTACGTTCGCGATGTCGACCCGCTTCGAGGTCGCCGCGATGGAGAGTCTAATGGGTTCGTTCATCGGTGTGCTTTCTAATGTATTCCTCTATTCCACCCGACGCGCGCGCCGGCCGCCCGGTCTTGGGAAGTGAAGTTCGAGATAGTTGCCCTCGGAATCGAACAGGTAAATGGTATTGCCGCTGTCGCGCTCGACGCTGCGATGAAATTTGCCAAGCTCCTTGACGGTTTTGAGCGCGTCGCCGTAATCTTCCCAATTCATGTCGAACGCTTGATGGGCGATGCCGTCTTGGTCGAGCGCATCTCTGTTGAGCGGTCGGGGACGCTCGAAGAGGACGATGTCGTCGTCGCCGCATCGCAGCCGGTCCAATCGTTGGACGTTGCCATGGATCGGCAGCGCGTCCGGATTGTTGGGATTGCCGCCGACGCGGCCCAGGTATTTCATGCCCAGCACGTTGGTATAGAAGTCGCGCGCGCGTTCCAAGTCATCCACAGGGATGCCCATGTGATAGACCTTCTGTAATTTCATGATCTCGTTCCTTTCGTCTTATTTGCCGGCGTGATTCTCTGTCTTGGACGCCCGCGTGTCAAGAGAATCGTCAAGAGTTGGCGATTTGATTCCGGAGGTTGTTCTGCTTATGATCATCCTGCGGGCATTTCAAGATGGTCCAGACCTTTTTCAGAGTCGTCACGCCGCAGGAAGCGTTGCGGTTGTTGCTTCAAGTTCCGCCGGTGACGACGGAGCGGGTTCCTACTGTCCGGGCGCGAGGCCGCGTCTTGGCCGAGGATCTTTACTCCGCCGTCGATCTGCCGCACTTTCATCGCGCGGCCATGGATGGCTATGCCGTAAAGGCGAAGGACACATTCGGCGCGAGTCAGAGCTTGCCGGCTTATTTGAAGCTTGCCGGCGTCATGGAGATGGGAAAGGAAGCCACGCGGCCAGTCGCAACGGGGGAAGCTATCCGTATCTCCACGGGCGGCATGATGCCGCCTGAGAGCGATGCCGTCGTGATGGTCGAGTACGCGGACGAGGTTGAGGGAGGGTTGGTCGAGATTCATCGCGGCGTTTCACCGTGGCAAAACGTGATCCAAATCGGCGACGACATTAAGAAAGGCGAAATGGTTTTCCAGCGCGGGCGCCGGCTAAGGGCCCACGACTTGGGCGCGCTCACCGGCATCGGCATTTCTTCCGTGCCGGTTTACAGGCAGCCGCGCATTGCGCTTATTTCCACGGGAGATGAGATCGTCGATGCGGATACAAATCCCCTTCCCGGCCAGGTGCGAAACATCAACCAGCATTCGCTTGCCGGGCTTATCGAAGAATGCGGCGGAGAGCTGAAAGATTGGGGCGTTGTCCGCGACGACAAAGATCAGCTGACAAAAGCGATCGGCGAAGCTTTAGAATGGGGAGATCTCGTGCTCCTTTCAGGGGGCAGCTCGATGGGCGCGAAAGACATCGCGCTGGAGACGATCTTGTCCTTCGCCGATGCGGAATTCGTTTTTCACGGTATCTCCATCAGTCCGGGAAAGCCGACGATTTTTGCCAAAGCCTGCGGCAAGCCGATCCTGGGGCTTCCCGGCTATCCGGTTTCAGCGTTAGTCATTTTCGATCTCTTCGCTGGACCCTTGATCCGAAGACTGGCGGGTCAGGACACGGAGACCGTAACTCGATTTACCAAAACCGTGCAGGCAACATTGAAAACCAATATCTCATCGCAGGTCGGTCGCGAGGACTACGTTCGCGTGACTCTGGAGCGCGATGCCGATCGTTTGTTGGCGATACCTCTGCCAACCAAGTCGGGAGCCATTTTCACTCTGGTGAAAGCCGACGGCATGGTCCGAATCGATCTCAATCAGGATGGGCTGGAACCAGGGGAAGAGGTGGAAGTGATACTCTTCTAGTTTCGAGTCTCGTGTTTCGGGTTTCGACTCTGAACGCGAGACGCGAAACTCGGAACTCGAAACTGCCAAAGGCCATGGCGCGCAAGCGGTATCTAAAAAAGACCCCTCTGAAACAAGCCCAAGAGCTTTTCTTGGCGCGTATCGACCCGTCAAAGATTTACAACGAAACCGTTGCGGTCGAAGACGCGCTCAATCGCGTCACGGCGGAACCGGTGTTCGCGAAGATATCTTCGCCCCATTATCACGCCGCCGCCATGGACGGCATCTGCGTCCGCGCCGAGGATACCTTCGGGGCAACCGAATTCGCCGGCAGGAAACTCACGCCGGCTTCGGGCGACTCGCCGAAGCCGAGCGCGTTCGCCTACGTCGACACCGGCAATTCCCTGCCAGCATGGGCGAACGCCGTCATCATGATCGAAAAAGTCCGCCAGCTCGATGACGGAACAGTTGAGATTTTTGAATCGGTCGCTCCATGGAATCACGTTCGCTTAGTGGGCGAGGATGTAGTTGCTACGGAATTGCTCTTGTCGCGCTCCCATCGGCTTCGCCCCTATGATCTCGGCGCTCTGCTTGCAGCAGGTCACACTTCGGTTCTGGTCAAAGCCCATCCGAAAATAGCCATCATTCCCACTGGAGATGAATTGATTCAGCCTGGCGAGGAAGCGAGGCCCGGAGCGGTCATAGAATTTAATTCCACTGTATTGGCGGCGTTCGTGCGCGAATGGGGCGGAGTACCGGTCAAGTATCCCAAAGTCAGGGATGATGCTGGATTGCTCAAACGAGCGTTGTGCCAGGCTGCCGAGGAATGTGAGGTGGCGACCATCATCGCCGGCTCGTCGGCGGGCGAGCACGACTTGACAGCCGACGTCGTCGCGGCGGCCGGCGAGTTGTTGGCCCATGGCATCGATGTGATGCCTGGAAAACCGGCGGTGTTAGGAAGTGTCGCCGGCAAGCCGGTCATCGGTTTTCCCGGCTATCCGGTATCGGCCATTGTGATTGCGCAGGAAATCTTACGCCCTACGTTGGAAAAGTTTCTTGGCTGTGCGGCTCCCACTTATCCCACCGTGCGCGCGATTGTGCCGAAGAAAATCGCGTCTCACCTCGGCCTCGAAGAATTTATCCGCGTGACCTTGGGGCGAGTGGGCGAAAAACTGGTTGCGGTTCCCCTCGCGCGCGGCGCCGGGGTTATCACCACTATGGTCCACGCCGATGGACTGTTGCGCAGCCCGAGCTTGATTGAGGGGCTCAATGCCGGCGAAGAGGTCGAGATAAACCTGCTGCGCCCGCCAGAAGAAATTGAAAATACCATCCTCTGCACCGGCAGTCACGATCTAGCCATCGGGGTGCTCGAAGACCGATTAAAGTTGCGTCATCCCGGGCTGACAATCGCCGCCACCAATGTCGGCAGCCTCGGTGGCTTGCTCGCGCTTCAACGCGGGGAAACCCATATCGCAGGCACCCACCTGCTCGACCCGGAAACCGGTGTTTACAACGTACCGGATATCAAAAGGACGATTGCTAAAACTCCGGTTGTGTTGGTCCACCTGGCGCAACGCGAGCAAGGCATATTGGTCCTACGCAAAAATCCAAAATCAATCGTTGGACTCAGAGATCTCGCCAGACGCGACGTTCACTTTATCAATCGCCAGTCCGGCTCGGGTACACGCGTGCTGCTTGACTATGAGCTGCAAAGATTGGGAATTGATCCAACCTCTATTCAAGGTTACGAGCGCGAGGAGTTCACCCACATGGCGGTCGGCGTAGCCGTCGCCAGCGGCCTCGCCGACGCGGGACTCGGTGTGCGCGCCGCCGCCCGCGCCCTGGGGCTCGATTTTATTCCTGTCGGCAAAGAGCAATATGACTTGCTCTTCCTACGTTCCTTCTTCGAATCCGACCGCGGCGGCCAACTCATGGAGGTCACTCGTTCCGAAGCCTTCAAACGGGCGGTCTCTGCGCTTGGCGGCTACCACACGGAAAAATCCGGAGAGATTCTCTACCGACAGTAGCTTTTCTTCACAGTTCAAACCTTCTCACGTTGCTAGCTCAATAGCCTCCTGCATACACATATTGGTTCATCGAAGATTTTACCGAGAAAAATGCGTGCTCTGTGCACGGTTTTCTGGACCTGGGCGGTTGTTGCTCCGACTCGTCGGGCGCTGTCCTAAGTTGTCCAAATTTGTACTTTCGGTAATCTTTCAACTTCCCGCCTTTACTTCATAAAACGGTTAGTTGTCCGTGGTTTTCCCTTGGCATTGGCGTTGCGTTAAGGCGATTCGAGGAATTTTTGTGGATCTGAAACTCGATAACATTCGGTTACTCACGCTTTCCGAGGCCGCAGCGCTCTTGCACGTTTCAACGCGTACCCTCCAGAGAATGATCCGTAGCGGAGAGTTTCCGGCTCTTAAGGTTGGGGGGCAATGGCGGGTGCGCGAGAGCCAGCTCAGACAATGGATCGAAAAAAGAGAAAGCTCTGTCGCTGCGACCAACAACGGGGATGGCGAGATATGATCGGACAATTATGCAAGAAATCTAACGCGGCCGTTCCGCTACCGCACGAAACGCTTGATCAGTAGGATATTGCTAGCCGCTGCTTGGCTCGCTTGGTAAATGAATAAGATCTGCTTTTCCAGTCTGCGAGCTAAGTTGATTCTCTTGTTTTCAGCGTTTGCCCAAAAGGGAGAATATCCTCGGACCAGGATAGGGTTAGCGGTATGCAAGAAGATTGTGGAACGGCGTGGAGGGAAGGGTGGAGTCGAAGCCTGGAAGGGAGCGACATTTTACTTCACGATTCCGGCTTAGGAACCCATTTGGAGCAGAACCATGAGCAATGACAAAAACGGCAGATCGATTGAGGTCCTGTTGGTGGAGGACAATCCTGGGGATGTGCGGCTGACGATGGAGGTCTTGAAGGAGGAGAAGATGCTCCTCCACGTGAGCGTGGTAGGCGATGGAGAAGAGGCTCTGGCCTTTCTACGGAAGGAGGGCAAGTATGCCAGCGCCGCGCAGCCGGATCTCATTTTACTGGACCTCAATCTGCCCAAGAAGGATGGCCGAGAGGTATTGACGGAGATCAAGAGAGATCCCCACTTAATGCTCATCCCGGTCGTGGTTTTGACCACTTCAACGGCCGAACAAGACGTTCTGAAGACTTATGAACTGCATGCCAATTGCTATATCAAGAAGCCGGTTGATTTTGAGCAGTTCACGCGAGTGGTGAAGGTGATCGAGGATTTCTGGTTCACCGTCGTGGTGCTGCCATCAAATGGGAAAGTGAGATGAATAGGGAGACTACTAAAGTCCTCGTGGTCGAAGATAACCCGGGAGATGCCCGCCTGAGAGCGAGCTGGGTGAAGGTCGACTTTCGTTGTTACGCTACCATACCGAGATGTCGGCTCCGCGGATCACCACCTCGGGTTTGAGGCATAAACGATGAGCAAAGCTGAGACCTTAACCAGTCGTAACGGCTTCAGGGATATTTCGCTGCTGCGAAGGCTCCTCAAAAGTTTCTGGGATTTCCTTCCGTTCGGGGGATCCTTGCCGGCTGATGCCTGGCAAAGCAGGCATCGATTTTTGTTGGGACTTACCTGGTTTCACGCTTTGCTGATTGCTCTGATTGGACCTGTTCTTGGGTATGGTTGGGAACTTAGCTCGGGAGCCCTTTTTCGCGAGGACACCGTGCTCCATACGATCGCGGAAGGAGCAGTCGTCGCCTTCTTTGCCGGCATCGCAACCTGGGACACCATCCGCCGGGAAATTCGAGCGACGGCGGTAGGGTTTGGGCTCATGAGCGCCTCGGCCATCCTGGTTCATTTCTCGGGCGGCTATGTCGAGCTTCACTTTCACTTTTTCGTCATGCTCGCCTTTTTGGCGCTTTATCAGGACTGGGTCCCTTATCTGTTGGCGATTGTTTACGTTGCGATCCATCACGGAGTTGTAGGAGTGATGTGGCCTCAGGAGGTCTACAACCATACGGCGGCGATAAATGCTCCATGGACGTGGGCCGGCATCCATGCATTTTTTGTCCTATGGGCGGCTGTCGGCAGCGTGATTGCTTGGCGCTTCAATGAGAAGGCGTTCGCTCAGAGCAAATTGATTCTGGATTCTGCGGGCGAGGGCATTTACGGATTGGACCGCGACGGGAAAGTGGCTTTCATCAATCCGGCGGCCGCTTCGCTCCTGCGGTGGCAAGCCAAGGAAGCCATCGGCAAAGCGATGCACCAAGTCCTGCGCCACACGCGCTCCGATGGCAGCGACTTTTCGGACCATACGTCTCCAATCCTTGCCGCTCTCAGAGATGGAGCTAGGCGTCAGGCAACGGATGAGCTTTTCCGCCGGCAAGACGGCACGAGCTTTCCTGTCGATTATGTGTGCACTCCGATTTTCGAGCGCGAGGAGCTCACGGGAGTGGTCGTTACCTTCAGAGATATCAGCAGACGTAACCAGCGAGAGTTGGCTCTGCGGGAAAGCGACGCGCGTAAGCGAGCCATTCTAGAATCGGCGCTTGATGCGATCATCAGCATAGATCACGAGGGGAAAATCATTGAGTTCAACCCAGCCGCGGAAAAAACGTTTGGATATTCGCGTTCAGAGACGATGGGCAAAACGATGGCCGACCTGATTATTCCTCCTTCCCTGCGCCAGGCCCATAATCGTGGTCTGGCGCATTTTCTCGCTAGTGGCCAAGGTCCGGTGCTCGGCAAGCGGATCGAGCTGACGGCAATGCGTGCTGACGGCAGCGAATTTCCCGCTGAGCTGACGATCACGCCGATTGATACAGGGCGACTACCAATATTTACAGGCTTCGTTCGCGATATTACCGAGCGCAAGCAGGCAGAGGAGGATTTACAGAACCGTTACAAGGAAGTGGCCATCCTGCATGACGTGAGCCAGATGACCTTGGGTTCGACGGATCTCAAGTCGGTTCTGGAGAAGATCCTTGATCGAACGCTTTCTGTTGTCTCTCTCGATCTGGGTAATATCCGCCTCTTCGACTCCAGCGGGCAGATGCGAATGGGTATTTACCAAGGCTATCGTGATCCCGAAAGCATACGGGAGCATCATACAGACGTGAAAGGTCCGGCAAGCGGCGTTCTTACTTCCCGAGTTTTTGCCTCCGAGAAAAGCTTAGTGGTGGAAGATGTCACGACAACAGAAGGACTGCGCACACTCAAGAAAGAAGGGGCTTGCTCAGCCATCGTCGTGCCCATTATGACGCAAGAAGAGACGCTGGGAGCGATCGAGGTTGGTCGCCGCACGCCGAACAAATTCCGACCCGATGACGTTCGTCTTCTCGAGGCGATTGGCAATCAAGTGGGTATGGCCGTGCAAAAAGTCCGGCTCACCGAGGAGACAGAGCGCTGGGCTCACGAACAGGAAGCGCTCAACATCATCGCCAAGTCGATCAGCCAGTCGCTTCGTCGCGATGAACTATTGAACATCGCTCTGGATAAGGTCCTTGAAATCACCGGACGTGAACGGGTATCGGTCAGGCTCAAGGATCCCACTACAGGCCAGGTCACACTGGCCGCACATCGAGGGTTCTCTCAGGAGGAGATTGACGATCTCCTTCAGCGAACTCGGCATCAAGCCACCGAACAGGTCTTGGCGTCGGGGCAGCCTCTGGTCGTCAATAATCGCCAGGAAGTTAACGATACGCAATCCCTGTTACCCCAAAGTCGCGCCGTCGCCTGGATCCCGATGAAGGCAGGGGCGCAGGTCGTGGGAATTTTAGGTATTTCGGCCAGCAGCCCGGTTCCGTTTTCTGAACGCGAGATGGAATTCCTTCAGGCGATTGCCAATATGATCGGCGTCGCGCTGGAGAATGCCAGGCTGTTTCAGGAAACCGAGCGGCGAAACCGAGAACTGTCAGCGTTGTACGCGGCCCTGGCGCCTTTCGCCTTAGCCGATGCTGACCAGGTGCTACGAAAGGTTGTGGAGCGGCTCAAAGAGGCAACGCAAGCCGATGCCGCGCTCATTCGGATTTTTGATAAAGAGACGAAGTCGTTTCTGTATCCGGCCCATGTCGGCTTTTCTTCAGGATATCTGGAAGCAACGCGAGATCTTGAGCAAGACTCTGCTATTGGCACGGTCTTCACGACTGGAGAGCCGATCATTGCCGCAAATATCGCCGAAGATTCCAGGCTGAAGGGTAAGAGACAAATCGAGGCGGGCTTTAGATCGTGTGCCTTTCTCCCCCTTCGGATCTCGGGGGAACTCCGTGGAGTCGTCCATCTTGCCAGCCGCAAGGTCGGGCACTTCAGCGCGGAGAAAACCCCTCACCTCATGGCGATTGCGCGCCAAATGGCTATAGCGATGGAGAACCTGGAACTATTCCAGGATGCAAAGCGCAGAGCGCGGGAGCAGGAAGCCCTCAACGTCATTGCCAAGGCGATCAGCCAGTCGCTTCGGCGCGATGAACTATTGAATATCGCTCTGGATAAGGTCCTTGAAGTCACCGGACGTGAACGAGTATCGATTAGACTCAAGGATCCCACTACAGGCCAGGTCACACTGGCCGCGCATCGAGGGTTCTCTCAGGAGGAGATTGAGGATCTCCTTCAGCGAACTCGGCATCAAGCCACCGAACAGGTCTTGGCGTCGGGGCAACCTCTGGTCATCAATAATCGTCAGGAAGTTAACGAGACGCAATCCCTGTTACCCCAAAGCCGCGCCGTCGCCTGGATCCCGATGAAGGCAGGGGCGCGGGCCGTGGGAATTTTAGGTATTTCGGCCAGCAGCCCGGTTCCGTTTTCTGAACGCGAGGTGGAATTCCTCCAGGCGATTGGGAATATGATCGGTGTGGCATTGGAAAACGCCCGGCTCTTTCAGGAAACCGAGCGACGGAACCGTGAGCTACAGTCCCTCTATGCCGTCGCAAGCACAGTGGGCCAGTCCCTTCATATCGACACAATGATGCAGGCGGCGCTCAAAACAATTATTGAAGTTCTGGAGGTCGATGCCGGCCGGCTCTACGTTCTGGACGAGAAAGATCACATGCTTCGCCTCGCCGCGCATCACGGGCTTCCTGTAGACCAACTCAGCCATGTTGAATCCTATGCTCCGGGTCAAGGCATCATCGGGAGGATATTTGAGGAGAGAAGGCCGCTAGCCTTTGCGGACATCACCAGCGACCCGAGCTACCAAGCCGCAGCTCGCGGAGCGAAAGGCCTAAGTTGGGGATTCCGGTCAGCTGCGGGTCTGCCGATTACGATTGGGCTGCGACCGATCGGCGTGATCTACGTCTACGGTCGAACCGTTCGGGAATTCAATGCACAAGACATTGAGTTGCTCTCAGCGATGGGCGGACAGATCGGCTTCGCCATAGAGAACGCGCGGCTGTTCAGCGAGACCGAGGCGCGCTATCGGCAGCTCCAAACTCTCCACGCGATCAGCGACACGATCTTGGAGTCCCTTGACCTTAGAATTATGATGGAACGGATTCTCGATCAGGCCTTTGAGATTGGCAACTTCGATATCGGTGTGGTCCGCCTTTTGGATTCTACGGGTGAGTCTTTGGCGCCGGTGGCGAGCCGCGGCTATCGCAATCCAACAAACGTTGAAGCTCATAGCAAAAAACTGGAGGGTTATACAAGTGGCGCTGACTCTGCCCGTGTGATCGATGACAATACCGTTCATGTGGTCGATCTCACTCAGACCGGCGGCATGCGGACTTTCAAAAGAGAGGAGGTCCGGGTGGTTGTTGCTGTTCCTCTTCGGAGCCATGAGGAGGTGCTGGGAGTCATGCAACTCGGTAGCCGCGCACAGCGAGAGTTTCAGGAGAGCGAGCTGCGGATCCTGGACGCAATCGGCGGACAGGCCGGCATCGCGATCCAAAAGGCCCGGCTCCACGAAAAAACCCAGCGGGCGCAAGCAGCCCTGGCGCAAAAAGCAGCAGAGCTGGCCCGCTCGAATAGTGAGCTGCAGCATTTCACCGAGGAAATCAAAGTCGCGAAGGAGAAACTCGAGAAGGTCAATAGTGTCCTGACTGTCCAGGCGGCCGAGCTGGCTCATTCCAATACCGAGCTGGAGCAATTTGCCTATGTCGCCTCGCATGATTTACAGGAACCATTGAGAATGGTGGCGAGCTACGTGCAACTTCTGGCGCGCCGCTACAAGGGAAAACTTGAAGCCGAGGCGGATGAATTTATTGGTTTTGCGGTGGACGGCGCCAAGCGCATGCAGGATCTGATTAATGCCTTGTTGACCTATTCGCGCATAGGGACCAAGGGGAAAGAGTTTGGGCCGATTGACTGCGAGACCGTTCTTCAGATCGCTCTCAAGAATCTTCAGCTCGCCATCGAAGACAGTCAGGCGATGGTCACCCACGATGCTTTGCCGACCATCAGGGGCGACGCCACTCAACTTGGACAGCTGTTTCAGAACCTG
>WNGC01001754.1_pt1 | contig 14359 bp, 15 predicted proteins | sample 5400051 | NCBI WGS metagenome assembly WNGC01 (sample SAMN13153368, study PRJNA577476) | soil metagenome | isolation source: 20 cm soil or saprolite under grassland replicate 2 | place: USA:California | collected 2016-06-15 | reverse complement strand
CTTCAATGATGCCGGCGTTGTTGATCAAGATGTCGATCTTGCCAAATCGATCGATAATTTCCTGAACCGCTGACTCAATTTGACTGGCATCGAGCAGATCGCATTTAACCCCGAAAGCATTCGGGGCGCCACTGCGCCGACCGAGATCGACCTTTGCACGCCCCAGTTCTTCCGGGTCCCGCGCAATGATGGCAACCTTACCGCCTTGCGCGCAGATATGCCGGGCAAGCACGAGTCCGAGTCCGCGCGACCCGCCAGTGATGACTGCAACCTTGTTGCGCAACGTATAACGCGCGGCGCGAATGGCGCGAGCGGTTACCCAAGCGCCGATTAACAGCGCGCCTGCACGAAGTAAACCGCGAACATTCATTTCAGAAACTTATACTCCTGTACTGCAAGCCGCACGGCAAGCTGGTGGCATCGGCTTCCAGCCGATTCGATTGGCAAGGATGCCAATGCCACGAGCCCGCCGACCCAGACGGCACGGACAGCTATGCTCCGTGTTTGCGATTGAAACGCGCGACTTCGCGAGCCGTCTCCCTATCCACGGTGCGTTTCTTTAGATCGGCCCTCTTATCACGGGCCTCCCTGCCGTGCCCTACACCCAGCTCAGCTTTTAGTTTCCCGTTTTTCCAATACAGCTTGAGAACGACCAACGCGCGCCCCTTGACCTGGGTCTCGCCATAAAGCCTGTCAATTTCATGCCGATGCAACAATAATTTGCGGACCCGTTTTGCATCAGGGATTTCGTGGCTGGCGCGTTCATATGGTTGGATATCGGCATTGTAAACGAAGGCTTCGCCATTCTCGATTCGGGCGAACGCATCACCGATATTTGCCTTGCCTGCCCGGATCGACTTAACCTCGCTGCCTTTTAGTTCGATCCCCGCTTCGTAACGCTCGAGAATATGATAATCGCGCAGGGCTTTGCGATTGATAATCGACTCGGCTGCCATATTGACAGGGAAACTGCCAGCTTTCCCCCGAACAGAAACCCCAAGAAAACCGGCCCCAGTTCGCGGTATTTCGATCGCTCCTACGCGGCGGCGCCGTCCGACGACTCGTGGAGCTCCTCGTAGGTCAACTTGCCAGCGAAAGTTGCTGATTCGGGATCACCTGAGCTGCTTCTTGCAAAAGTTGAGTCGTCATATGGCGCAAGGAAGGGACGGGGCGGATTGCTTCCGTCGGGAATTGAAGAATGACCGGCATCCTGGCCGCAAGGGTGGATGGGGTAAGTTGCGGGGCAAGCATGGTAAAAACGAATGGGGACTTTCCAAGTGAAGCAGTTCGTTGTCAAGTCCGAACGCTTTTACAATCTACGCACTCGTTAGCGGAAATGCAATGCTGCTAAGCGATTCAGGCGCGCAAAACTTCGATCGTTTCATGTCAGGAGTTCACGTCGGGCTGGTGGGATTTGAACCCACGGCCTCCTGGTCCCGAACCAGGCGCTCTACCAAGCTGAGCCACAGCCCGAAAATGGATTAGTCATGCGAGCATGTCCAACCGACGCGCCCGTTATTTCGCGTACGTTGCGGCAGATAGCAAGGAAATCGAGCCAGGTCGGGTCTGAACAATGTGTAGCGATGCTTGTATCAAGGACCTAAATCAAATAGAAAGGCGTTTGGCACAAACGCCTCTACAATCCATGGCCGTTCAAACTCCTTTTCCGCCAACACACTTCTCCGTCGCAATTGTTGGCGCGCTGATCGGCATCGTGATTCTGCTGTTTGGCCGAAAGTTGTTTTGGCTGTGTGTCGCCGCAGTTGGGTTCGCGGCGGGCGTCGAGATCGCGCCGCATCTTGTGAATGAGCCGTCGCCACTGCTCGCGCTGACCGTTGCGCTTGTTCTTGGTTTAATTGGGGCCTTGCTTGCGCTGTTCCTTCAGAAAATTGCGATTGCCGTTCTCGGTTTCCTTGCAGGCGGCAAACTTGCTGGCGCGATCGCTGCCGCGTTTTTTGTTCAGTATGCGCAATACTCCACCTTCATCTTTCTGGTGGGAGGAATTATTGGCGCGATACTGCTGCTCGTTCTGTTCGATTGGGCGCTGATCGTTGTCTCCTCTCTTATCGGTGCGCACCTGATTCAAAGCGCGATCGTACTTCCGGCGTCCGGATCGACCATCGTATTCATCGCGCTTACGATCATTGGTATCGTGATTCAAGCAGCGTCCCTGCGGAGAAGCGAGGTATAGGCGCGTATTGTTTTTGTGCTGACAAATCAAAACAGAATCACAAGAATTGTGTCATGAACCGTCAACAAACTGGATTACGTGTTGCGAGCGTCCTTTTCGGTCTCTTTGCAATTGGCCATCTGTATAGATTGATCAAACAGATCCCGGTGCAAGTGGGCAATCATCAGATCCCGATGGGACTAAGCTGGATCGCGCTGATCATTGCAGCTGTCCTGTGCATCTGGCTGTGGCGACTCGCTTCGACACCTTCCTCACGCTAAATCGTCGTTCGATGTAACGTGTTAACGATTCAACGTGGCAGAGCTATTCGTCAGCCAATCCTCGGGCACATCAATATAGGATCGATCCAACTCAGCGATTGATGGGCAGCCAAGCAGCTTGAGAGTGCGACTGAGATCAGCACGCAAGATTTCAATTGCTCGCGCAACACCGGCGCCACCAGCCGCGCCCAGGCCATAGGCGTAAGCGCGCCCAGCCAGCACCGCGCGGGCGCCCAGGCACAGCGCCTTAACAATATCGCTCCCTCGACGAATACCACCATCCAGAAGCACCTCGATCTGATCGCCAACGCTTGCCACAACTTCCGGCAAAATTCGCAGGGTCGACGCAACGCTGTCGAGCTGGCGGCCGCCGTGATTGGAAACGACCAGCGCGTTTGCTCCCACGTCTACGGCGCGACGAGCATCATCTCGAGTGTGTATCCCTTTTATCACAATGGGTCCGCCCCATGCCTGACGGATCCAGTTCAGATCATTCCAAGTCACCACTGCGTCTTCGAGAGCAGCTGCGACATCGGTGTACAACATCGGCCCTTTGCCCGGGACGACGACATTCTGGAATTTCATCAGTCCGCCGTCGGCTAGAAAACCAGCAAGCCAGCGAGGTTTTATCAGTAACTGACTAACAAACGGCAGCTTCGATCCCAGGTTGCCGCCCAGAAGTTCTTTAACGCCGTTTCGGAGATCGCGTTCCCGCATCCCGGCCACAGCCGTGTCGATTGTCACAACCAAAGCCGAAAAGCCCGCGGCTTTCGCTCGTTCGATAGCGGAAAGCGCACAATCGCGTCCACCCACGAGGTAAAGCTGATACCAAACCGTCCCCTTCGACGCGGCGGCAACATCCTCCAAGCGACAGCCAGAGAGCGTTGAAAGCGCATATGCAATTCCCGCAGCGCCAGCGGCGTTCGCAGCAGCTTCCTCGCCGTGCGGATACATGAGCCGGCTGCTACCGACAGGTGCAAGGATCAAGGGCATGGACAGAGATGCGCCAAGAACAGACACGCGCAGATCGCACGGCGGCGTCGCTACCGCGCAACGCGGTCGGAATGTCACTTCTTCAAACGCACGGCAATTCTCGCGGAGCGTCCATTCGTCTTCCGCGCCGCCATCGATGTAGTCAAATACCACCCGCGGTAGCCGGCGTTTCGCCGCGCGTCGCAGGTCTTCAATGTTCAAAACGCGCGGCGGCTCAACCGATCGAGCCTTGTCATGTTGAGCGAAGCGAAACATCTCTGACTATTGGTTTGGCCAGCAGGTTGAAAGACACGATCTGAGATTCTTCGCTCCGCTCAGAATGACAAGAGGAATGCGTCTCAGTGGCGAAAATGCCGGACGCCAGTGAAGATCATCGCGATGTTGCGCTCATTCGCGGCGGCGATCACTTCGTCGTCGCGGACTGATCCCCCCGGTTGAATGGCGCATGTCGCGCCGGCCTCGGCTGCCGCAATCAAGCCATCGGGAAATGGAAAAAATGCGTCACTCGCAACTGCGCTGCCTTTGAGCAACAACCCGGCCTCTTTCGCTTTCCAGATCGCAATGCGCGACGCATCGATGCGCGACATTTGTCCCGCGCCGATGCCAAGTGTCCGGTCTGCCTTCGCATAAACAATCGCGTTTGATTTTACATGTTTAACCACTCGCCAACCAAACAACATCCCTTTCAGTTCCGTCTTGGTTGGTCGCCTCTTTGTGACGATGTTCCGCGTAGCTTTCTCTGCAATATCCGCGTCCTGGACCAGCACGCCGCCGCAGACGGAACGAATATCGACCGCGGGCCTTGCGCTGGTTGTTGATGTCGCCAGCCGAATCAGACGCAGGTTTTTTTTCTTCTGCAAAATGCTGCGCGCTTCAGGCTCAAAATCTGGCGCAATAATCACCTCACTGAAGATCTCGCTGATCATTTTCGCCAGCGCTTCGGTCAACGGACGGTTGCATATGATAATTCCGCCAAAGGGCGCCTGTTTGTCCGTGGCAAACGCCTTATTCCAAGCCTTGGGAAGATCGACGTCCGAGCCCACACCACATGGGTTGGTATGCTTCAGTATTGCGACGGTCGGCTCTTCGAATTCGGCAATCAAATTTGTCGCCGCGCTGATGTCGAGAATGTTGTTAAACGAAAGTTCCTTGCCGTGGAGTTTTTCGAAGTGCTTGTCGAAATCGCCGTAGAGCGCAGCGGTTTGATGCGGATTTTCGCCATAACGCAATCGTGTGACCAGCGGAAGCGAAAGTGAAAAGGATGCGTCCGTTGTCTGCTCTCTGTTTAGGAAATTGCCAATCGCGCGATCATATTCCCCGGTCCTGATAAAGGCTTTAATGGCAAGGCGCTCGCGCAGTTTAAGTGTCGTTTCTCCCTTGTTATCGCGTATGTTTTCGAGCACCTCGTCGTAATCTGCCGGATCGACCACCACCGTGACCGATTCATAGTTCTTGGCTGCGCTGCGAATCATGGACGGACCGCCGATGTCGATATTCTCAATCGCTTCGGCGAGAGTGACGTCTGGTTTGGCAATGGTCGCTTCGAATGGATAAAGGTTAACCACCACCAGATCAATCGGCTCGAAGCCACATTCGCGGGCTTCGGCCTCATGTTTCTCGTTGCCACGTTTGTAGAGAAGACCGCCATGCACACGGGGATGCAAAGTCTTTACACGTCCTTCCAGCACTTCCGGAAAAGCGGTGAAGCTCGAGATCTCGCGTACGGGAATTTTTTCCTTCTTCAGCAAGTCTGCCGTCCCTCCGGTAGAAATAATGTCCACGCCCTGGCTTTCTAGCGCGCGCGCAAGTGCGGCGATACCGGTTTTGTCCGAAACGGAAATGAGAGCGCGGGTGATTTTCAAAACAGTTAAGAGGTCAAAAAGTTACGAAGTTAAAACGGCGCTGGACTCTTCACGCTTTAACTTTTCAACGTTTTAACTTTTTAACGGTCAAGAATGACATTCCTGGCCGCTGGATAAAGCACCGGACAGCAACCGATCGTTTCGCAAAAGGCTTTGCTAAAGTGACTCAGACTGGAGTAACCAACTTCTGTCGCGGCTTCGGTAACGTTATAACGCCCGGTGCGCAACAATTCAGCCGCGCGTTCCATTCGCAAGTTGCGCAAATATTGCGGAATAGTCAGACCTACTTCGCGCGAAAAAATTCTGCTTAAGTAGAACGGACTGCAGCCCACTTCCTGCCCTATCATTTCCAGTGTAGGCGGATTAGCCAGGTCGCGGGAGAGCAGCTCTTTCGAGCGCTCGACGCGTTCACGGGCGACGCGTTTTTGCCGCATACAGAAAAATTCCGGGTTCGTTGGCGCGAAAAGAAAATGCGCCATGAGTTCCAGGGCCTTGCCTTGGTACCAGAGAATCCGGGCTGCTTTTGCTACCGGAGGCTCCGCCAAACTGGCGACCACGCTGCGCTGCTGCATGGTCATCGGGCGCGCCGGTGCGACTACGTTTTCGTTTTTGTCTCCGAACACAATCCGGCGAATCTGCGGCTCGAGGTCGGTTTCATTCCGCACAAATTGTTTTTGCAGATGTTCCCGAGAAAATTCCAGCGTCACGAACTGGTGATGATCGTGTGCGCGCCGCGACGCCGGCAGCGGTTGACCCGCGATCGCATAATAACCACAATTGCCAGGAACATAATCGCTTCGCGCGCGACGTTCAGTGCCTACTGCTCCGTGCCCATCGAGGTTCAAGCAGAACTCCAGGCTGTTCGGATGGAAAGTGCGCCCCCAGTCAAACGAACGCTCAGTACGAAAATCGTGCCACTCCACGGCGACCCCACTTTTATCCACGTCACCATACAAGGGGCGCCATCCATCTTTAACTTCACGCCAGGCATGTTGTTCGGCTGCGCAGCCAGGATTCATGTCGCCCAATTACCGATGTTGCCGAGCCGAATGCAAGGCTGGCTTCTTCTCCTCCAACGCAGCACGGTCCCATTTTCCCAGTTTCGACGCGGCGTCGTACGCGCTCTGCGCAAAATCGAGAAGGACGTCATCCGGCTTCTCAGCAGTGCGCACCGTGTCGTACGGTAGTATGAATTCGCGCAGTTTAGGCAGATACAATGCTGCTTCCGGCTGTACTTTTGTTTCTGCGAATCCAGGCGGTTCCGGATAGGCATACGAATAGAAAACTGGCGTCGGCGCGACGGCGTTGCCGGGCAAAAAACCCAGACTGCTTACTTCCTGCGAGTAGGCCTCGCGCGTGATCTCGTCCGGCAAATGCGGGACTCCTCCAGGATGGGGCGGCGCTGGCCGTCCGGAGAAACGCGTCACCGCCAGATCAAAACTGCCCCAGAAAAAATGCACCGGACTGCACTTGCCACAGAAACGCGAGCGAAATTCCTTAAAGACGCGATCGCTTTGCAGAAGCACGCGCCAAAACCGGTTCGCATATTCGGAGACATAAGAGCGATGCTCTTCATCTTGGTCAAATGGGATCGGGTTCTCAATCTCGTTAGGCGTGGTGTTGATGGTGACAGGCAATTTCATCTCGGCTAGCGCATTCATCACTTCACGATAAAATTTCGCCACCGGCTGCGGGCGTAGTTTGAACACTCGTACCGCACCATCGCTTTTAAGGATGCGCAATTCGTGATCGATGAAATCGAAACGGATTTCGAATGTCGATGTGCCATGAGGAATCGGTGAAGTCGTTAGGCCGCGTGATGTGACGTAGAGCGTGACGTGCCAGGAGTGGTTCGTCCATGGACTTAGCGTCAGTCGAATCTTGCCGACAATCTGAGTCCACATGTGCAGCGTGATGGCGGTATCTTTCCACTCCGCAAATGGCAGAGGAGCCCACTGATTGGATGCGCCATTCACTTTGTGGACTTCGTTAAGCACTTCTTTAAATCGACGTCGCCAGATCGCCTCTCCCTTCCCAAGGGAGAGGGCAGGGTGAGGGTTGATCCTGTTGATTTTCGAAGTCTCTCAAAACCCCTCACCTCAATCCTCTCCCCTTGCCCAAGGGGAGAGGCGGCAAGAACGAGAGCGTCATGCACTTGCATAGTAAGGTATTTAGAACGCGACTACCCCCGGTTAATAAAATCGGAAAATGAGCGTTTCACCCGGTCGAACATATCTCGCGCTTCCTCCTGTGTCCGGCGAAAAGTATCCTTGATACGTCGTTTTACGCCACTGAAAGGGCCGCGTTCCTCGTCAGCGTCGTAATCGTTCTCCACATCTTCCATTGTTGTGCCGGCAAACATTCCTTCGGTGCGCTTCACCGTGCCGCGCATTGCTCCGATATGAATTGTGCCGACTGGACGCGACGATCGATTTAAAAGCGTGATGATCCACACCGGCTCCCCGCGGTCGTCTGTGCGCAATGTATAATCGACCGTTGCAAAATTGGCGTGCGAAAGGTCCGCCGTGTGACGCGCGACTTCATAGGCGCCGCTGGAATCAAGATTCAACTGTGAGGTGTCGATCGTCGCACCTTCGGTAGAACCTGCCACAGATCGGCCGGGCCTGTGTTCGGAATTAATCTTTCCATCGGCGACCTGCACTTCACGCACGCCGCCACCGTCGGGATCTTCCAAAATAATTTTCCATTTTCTCGGCTGCGGATCGCCTTTCGCGCCAGTAATTGACACGACATGACTCAGAGCGCCCCGGCCCAATTCAGAACCGACTACGCGCAACGCCTCGTATGCCGTCGCGTTTTCCTGTGCGAGCGCAGGCGTGGCGAAAAGCAAAAGCGCACCCAGAAATTTCCACATGGACAAAATTGAACAGCGGTTTGGGCAAGTGTCCATCGCGTTTTCGACAACGTGCTGAACGGCGGGCGCATCCGGCGACCCGATTTCATGTTGCGCCTGTAACACTGGATCTGATGTTCCTTCGCGTGAGAGACATAGCTTCCATGTGCGTTGCATTAGAGCCGGGAAAGCGTTCGGGGTTGAATGAACGCCGGGAATCTGCTCAGATTTCACAGCGGTTAATGAAGAAACAGACAGTCGAGTTTAGCAGCCACACAGCCAACCTGGCGTTGATGCGCAACTGCGTGCGGAAATTTCTTAACGGCTATCCGTTCTCCGAAAAACAACGCCTGCTAATGGTGCTTGGAGTAGATGAAGCATGCACGAACGTTATCCGTTACGCTTACCGTCTACGTGACGATCAACTCATCTCATTGCATATGGAAGGGTTGTCCAAATGCGTGCGTGTGCGGTTACGCGACTACGGCGAGCAGTTTTTGCCCAACGAAATGAAAGGACGCTCTCACGACATGATCAAGCCGGGCGGGCTCGGATTATTTCTTATTCGCAATGCTTTTGATGAAGTCGATTACATCCACAAACGTCGGGGCACCGAGCTCGTGCTAACGAAAAATTTGGAGTAATGGAGTGATTGAGTAATGAAATGATTCGCCTCCCATCACTCCAATACTCCGTCACTACATGGCTCCGACACTCGTGAAACCACCGGAACCAGATGCCGCCTTTGAGATTTCGCTGCGGCCACCGGCCTTCAGCGAGTTCACCGGTCAGATAAAGGTTCGCGAACGCCTGGAGTTGATGGTGGAGGCTGCAAAGAAGCGCGGCGACGTGCTCGAACACATTTTGCTAAGCGGCCCGTCCGGTCTCGGCAAGACAACGCTGGCGTTCATCATTGCGAACGCGATGAATGTGAATATCAAGAACACCAGTGGTCCTGTGATCGAAAAGGCCGGGGAGCTGGCCGGTCTTTTAACGAGCCTCGAAAAGGGCGACGTTCTATTCATTGACGAAATCCACAGGCTCCAGCCGACCATTGAAGAATATCTCTATCCGGCGATGGAAGATTACCGGCTCGACATCATCATCGACCAAGGACCCCAGGCCCGCAGCCTGCGTTTGAATCTGCCGAAGTTCACACTGATCGGTGCTACTACGCGCGCCGGAATGGTGAGCGCGCCGCTCCGATCGCGTTTCGGAATGACAGCGCGCCTCGATTATTATCACGCCGAAGAAATGCAGAAAATCATCGCGCGTAGTGCCCGGTTGCTTGGCGTCGAAATCGATTCAGCTGGCGCAGCCGAGATCGCTGCGCGCACACGTGGCACGCCGCGGACGGCGAACAATCTGTTGCGCTGGGTGCGCGATTATGTGCAGGTGAAAGCTGAGGGAAAGATCACCGCAGAGCTGGCCGATCGCGCCCTCACCATGCTCGAGATCGATCGCGATGGGTTCGATCAATGGGACAAGCGGATCATCGAAACGTTAATTCACAAATTTAATGGTGGTCCAGTCGGTTTGAACTCGCTGGCAGTCGCAATTGGCGAAGAAGCCGGGACAATCGAAGAAGTGAACGAGCCATATCTCATCATGGAAGGTTACATTAAACGCACGCCGCAAGGCCGAGTTGCTACCCACAACGCCTATCGCAAGCTTGGTTTAAAACCGCCAGCGGGAGCGCAAAGTGAGTTATTTGGTAGGGGCGATTGACCTCAACTCGCGAAAGCTTTCGGAGTCAATCACCCGGGCGGCTCGGCCACGACTTCGCCTGTTGCAAGGCAGGTTTAACCGCGCGGTTGACCTGCAGAAATGAATTGGAGTTCACGAGAAATTCGAAATCGATCTCTATTTCTGTGAATTGAAAGTGCTTGAGCGCCGGATCGGAGCGCAACATCGAAGTCCGCGCTTTTGAGGTGTCTCAGCCCCCTTCCATCGCTGTTGCCGGTGTGTGGCTGGGACAGTGCCGCCCAAATGTGCAGTCGAGGTGCTAACGCTTTTGGATCAAGGGAAGATCGTGATCTGGCCGTTGCTGTAAGTCCCAATGCGGACCCAGGTGTCATTGCGAACAGCCCAGAAATCGAAATCACCATTGGCCCGGTCACCGGCCGAATTGAGCGCCATCGATCCAGTTATGCCGACGTACGCGTCCGCCTCGCTTACGAATGCCGCTTTGAAAGCGGCGAAGTCCTTCAGGTCGCCCACATCTTCTAGCGCGCGCTGGATAACAAAGAGCGCATCGTAGGTCGATAGCGCAAATGCGTCGGGCTTAATTCCTGTGCGCGCTTCGATTTCGTCCGAGATTGGCTGCCATTCGCTGTGTAGCGAGTCCGGAAGCCCAAAGATTGGATTTGGGTAATCTACGCTTTCCGCAAAAGCCGCAGCAGTCGCATCACCTGTTAACGCCGCAGAAAGCGCAACGCCGTCGCTGCCGTACCACCTCGTCGTCGAAAGCGGGGCGCCCACAAGCTGCGCAGCATGAAACACGTCCACTACTTCATCAAACGCAGCGAGATAAACCGCAATTGTGGATGCGTCAGTGCCGCCACCTACCAGGGTTGTAATCTGCGACGCGATCGAGCTGGTCGCGGCGGAAAAGTCGGTCGTCGTTGTTTCGTATCGAAAGCCCGAAGCCACTGTGCCACCAAGCGCTTCGAATTGTGCTTTAACTGAATCGTGCAGACCGTTATTGCCCGCGTCGTTTCGCCACAGCGGGACGATATTGCTGATTCCGTCGTGCAACATCAATGCGACAATCGCCTCAGCTTCGAGCACGTCGTCTGGACAAAGGCGAAAGATGTTATCTCCGGGAATGGCGAGCGAGGAAGCCGTGCTGCCTTGGCTGATGACGAGGATGTTGTGCGCGTCCGCATAGGGCTTAATCATGGCAACCTCCGAACTCGTTTGCGGCCCGATAATGATTTGTGCGCCGCGTCGGTCGAGGTCCTTGATCGCTTCAAGCGCCTTTGAAGGATCGTGTTGAGTATCGCGAACAAAAAAATGGAACCGATATCCACCGTGTTGGCTAATCGCATCTGCTTGGAGCTGTTCTTCGGCAATCTGCAGCGCTGCAACCGTGTCTATCCCAAGGCTAGACCCGGATCCAGTCAGCGTAGCTAGCACGCCAATCTTGAACACTCGCCGAGAATGCGATTCGTCCGATTGATCTGCTCTTGCCGAACCAACGAGAGCGAGAACGAGTCCACAAGCGATAGCACCAAAGACGACGCGAATTTTCATAAGTTCGCGAGCATCCTGGCATCCGCGACGCTGTCAAGGATGACGTTGTCTGGTGTGGAATTTCTAGTAGTGGAGCCCTCTAACATTCACCACGAGGGCACGAAGGTCGCGAAGAATTCCACATTTATCAAAGTAACCTGTGTGTTCTCCTGTGGTTAATTGAATGCTTGGAAGGCATTTTCACGGCGGATCTCTTCCCGCAGGGCGCCAAAGTTTTCATCGTCGCTGAACTGACGCGTCAAATCCGCGGCGCGCTCCGCTTGTCATTTCGAGCGAAGTCGAGGAATCTCTAGAAATCCCTAGGACGGGAGATTCTCGCGCAACATGGAACTGACCGCTGACTTCTTCCACCAAACATCCAAGGTTTTCACTGTCGGCGAACTGACACGACAAATCCGCAGCACGCTCGAAACAAAGTTCCGTGCTGTGTGGGTGCAGGGCGAAATCTCGAACTACAAACTGCATCCGAGCGGTCATCAATACTTCACGTTGAAAGATCAACGCGCCCAGATCGCGTGTGTGATTTGGCGCGATACCATGGCATCGCCGCGACAGCCGATTGTCGATGGAAGCCAGGTACAGGTTTATGGCACAGTCACCGTTTTCGAAGCGCGCGGACAATATCAGCTCAATGTTCAGATTCTTCAGCTGCGCGGCGTCGGTCTGCTTCAGGTAAAATTCGAAGCGCTCAAGCGCAAACTCGAGGCCGAAGGATTGTTCGCTCCGGGACGTAAACGGCCCTTACCAAAATTTCCGCGCCGAATTGGAATCGTCACCTCGCCAAGCGGGGCAGCTATTCGAGATATGCTGAACGTGCTACGCCGTCGCGCGCCGTGGTTGCAGATTCTGATCGACCCTGTCCGCGTGCAGGGAACAGGCGCCGCACAAGAGATCGCTGTCGCCATCAGCGAACTCGGCCAATCTACCGAGGCGTTTGCGCCGCTCGATCTGATCGTGGTGACCCGCGGTGGCGGGAGCATCGAAGACTTATGGGAATTCAACGAAGAGGTTGTCGCTCGGGCAATATTCAACTCCGGAGTGCCAGTTGTCTCTGCAGTCGGTCACGAAATCGATTTTACCATCTGCGATTTCGTCGCTGACTTGCGCGCGCCCACACCAAGTGCCGCCGCGGAATTGATCGTGCCCGATATTTTCGATCTTCAACGACGGCTTGACGGTTGCACGCGTGCGCTTTTGCGCCAGTTGTTAAGCCGAGTGCGGGACGCACAACAACGTCTCGATCATACGCGCGAGACGTTGCAGCGTTGCCTCGCGCACAAGATTGACAGCTATAAGAGCAACCTGGCCCACATCACGAGGGCGTTACAAGCACGCAGTCCCGGGCGCGAGCTCATGATGCGGCGCAATCGTTTCGCGGATTTGCATCGGCGCCTAGTTGCTTCTCCCGCACGATTGTTGGAGAACGCGAGACACCGTTTCTCGCGCATCGAAGGAATCCTGCGCGTGCTAGGTCCGGACGCGACCTTGCGCCGCGGATACAGCATCACGATGAACGAACGCGGAAAAATCGTTCGTACGATCGCAGCAGTCCGGCCAAAAATGAAAATTCGTACACGTGTGAGCGATGGCGAATTTAGCTCGGAGATACAGTAGAGCCACCGAAGCGATCACACCTTCGGTAGCATCGAGTTACTAGTGGCTTCCGAGTCCGATCTGGTCGGTTGATCCCGGGGTGTACACTGGTCTGTCGTACACCGGTGATTCAGGCAGCCCTCTTTGTTGAGTGTGCTTGTTGGTATCAACCACAGTCTCCGAATAGGGAGTGTTGGCAGCGCAACCGCAAAGCAGTCCGGATAGAAGTAAACCGAGCAACAGGCAGACTTTCATGGTTTGATTCCTCATCATCGCATAATTTAGCGTAAGACGAAATTAAGCGAAGCACTTTTGGACCGAAGTACGCAGCCCACTCGGTACGCTCTCCTTCGCGTTTGCGTTGACATAGATACGTTTAAGTCGATTCCAGTACGCGATGTCGATGAATGCCAACCCAAGAAGCAGAAGAGTTCGTTTGATTGTTAATGGTAAGGCAGCCGGCAATGAAGCGCTACGTATTGCAGTCGTCAGGCAACGAGAAGTGGGGCATCGCATCGAAGTACGAGTGACTTGGGAAAAGGGCGACGCGCAACGATTTGCGTCGGAAGCAGGCGAAGTGGATTTGCTAATTGCTGCGGGCGGGGACGGTACACTGAACGAGGTCGTTAACGGCTTAATGGGTTTGCCCAGGAAGGCGCGACCGGTTTTTGGATTAGTTCCATTAGGGACCGCAAATGACTTTGCCACCGGATGCGGGATTCCGCGTGACCCGGAAACCGCGCTGACGCTCTGTCTGGAAGGTGAAGCCGTACCGATCGATGTCGGTAAGGCCAATGAGCGCTGGTTCCTGAATGTAGCTAGCGCTGGTTTTGGCGCGGAAGTCACAGCGACCACCTCGCCCGAACTCAAACGCCTGCTTGGCCCTGCGGCTTACACCGTGATGGGTACAATTCTGGCAATGAATCTTCATCATTATCACGGAACGCTTATATTGCCGGGCCGGCAAATCACTGGCGGCGGCCCAGTCGCGATCGTCGGCAATGGGCGCCAGACAGGCGGCAGTTTTCAAGTCGCTCCCCGCGCACTTATTGATGACGGTTTGCTCGACGTGCTGGTCGTGCGTCATATCCCGGCAACGGCGGCGCTCACTGCGGCCCGAGAGCTTCAACAGCTTTCACCCGATGGCGAGTATATCTCCTATTGGCAAACTCCTTGGGCGGAAGTCCATTCCGAAGAAACAATTCCCGTCAATCTGGATGGCGAGCCGGTACGGTTTTCGAGCGTCCGGTACGAAGCGGTACCGAAGGCGATTCACCTGGTTGTTCCGCCGGATTGTCCCTTGCTATCGGCAACCGCGAAGTAGAGATTCAAATTATCTCGCCAGCCTAAA
>WNGC01001970.1_pt1 | contig 14360 bp, 16 predicted proteins | sample 5400051 | NCBI WGS metagenome assembly WNGC01 (sample SAMN13153368, study PRJNA577476) | soil metagenome | isolation source: 20 cm soil or saprolite under grassland replicate 2 | place: USA:California | collected 2016-06-15 | reverse complement strand
CGACGATCCGAACGCCAACGGCCGCTGGACCGTCCAGGCTCCCGCAAACGGTAGCGGCGACGGAGTCATCGCGGGTCAGTACAACGCCACCCCGGCGGGGGTTACTCCGGTGGCCGGGGAGGAATCCAATCTGTTCTGGCAGCATCTGCGCATCGCGGGCTTCGTCCCGGGCGTGACCACGGGCGCCGGAAGCGGGACGCAGCCGCCGAACGCGGCCGGGGGCATCATCGGCGTGCAGAACGCCGCGACCCCCGGAAACGGCCTGGGCTTCACCGGCCTCACCATATGCAGCTCGAATCTACCGGACAAGATCGCGAGTGCGGTAGACACGCAGATGGACGATGGTAATTCGCAAACCGGGCAGATGCGCGCGCAGTTGGGCGGCTCGAATCCGGCCCTGGGCCCGACCCCGGCCACGAACTACGTGGAAACCGGGGTAAATCAGTACCTCGTCTGCAAGGCATTCTAGCCACGCTCCCGTGACCGCAAAAAGCCCGCTCGCGCGGGCTTTTTCTTTTCCGGCCGAGTCCGAGTGAAGGCGACTTCGGCCCAGGCAATCAGCCTCCTGCTCGCGGGCAGCCTGTGCTTGCTGCCTTTCCTGCTGCCTTATCACCAGCCGCCCGTATTGAGTTTTTTCCCCGAGTGGCTGGCTGCGGCGCTGGGCATTGCCGCGGCGCTGACCTTGCTCGTCGGGCGAGGCATCCGGGCCGTATCCTTGCCCGTGCCTGCGCGCTGGCTGGTCGCCTTTGCGGTGTTTCTCGCCGTCCAGGCGGCGAGCGGCGGTCATGCCTATTCCCAATTGTCCCTGCTTGCGGCGCTGTACGTCCTCTACGCCGTGCTGATGATCTGGCTCGGGGCGCAGCTCACGGCCGCGTTCGGCATCGAGCGCGTGGCCACGGTGCTGGCCGCGTTTATTCTCGCCGGAGCGCTGGCGAATTCGCTTGCGGGGGTGATCCAGTTCTATGGCCGGCCCAGGTTATTGGAGGATGTCATCGCCGAGCTACACGGCAGCGGCCGCGCCTACGGAAATATTGCGCAAGCGAACCTTTATGCCAACTATCTGGCACTCGGCGAAGGCGCGCTCCTGTTCCTGTGGTTGTGCGCCCGCGTGCGAACGGCTTATGCGCTTGCGGCCTTGGCCCTGCTGCTCCTGGGCAGCGCGCTGTCCGGCTCCCGCGGCGCGGTGCTTTACGCGCTTTGGTATGCGGCGCTCGGGGTGCTGGCCCCGCGCGTTCGCGATGGCGAGGAAGCACGGCGCCTGAGGTTCGCCGCCTACGGCGTCGCGGTTTTGGCGCTGGCAGCGTACTTCGCAGTGCCTTGGCTCAATGACCAGCTGCGTCTCGGTCCACCGGAAGAAAACACGTTCGATCGCATCCTCGCCTCCCCCGGCGAGCATCTCGAGCCGCGGCGGCAAGCGTGGCTGATTGCACTGCGTGTGTTTCTCGGCGCTCCGCTGGCCGGGGTCGGCACCGGCGAGTTCGCGGGCGCCGCGTTTCAGTTGGGCCTCGATCCCTCGCTCACGCGTATCGGCGAAGTCTGGACGTCACCGCACAATCTTCCGCTGCATCTCCTTGCCGAAACCGGCCTCGCGGGCACGGTCCTGGTACTGGGCGGTCTGTGCGTCTGGGGTTGGCAGGCCGCGCGGCATTATTGGACGGACAGGCAGGTCGCTTCGTGGTGGCTCATTGCCGCGGTTGGAATCGAAATGATTCATTCGCTGACCGAGTTTCCGCTCTGGAGCGCGCACTTCCTCGGCGCCACAGCCCTGCTGATGGGAATAAGCGCGGGGCCGGGGCGCTCGCCGGCGGCGGCTGGACGTCACCCGCATCACCGGAACAACGGTCACGCTCAGCGCTGCCACCCAAGCGCGCGAGGACTCCGGAACCATGCGCGAACTGACGCACGGCCTCCTCGCGCCCCTGGCGGAGCTATGGATGGTGACCGGTGCTCCGCTGGACAAGAGCGAGCTTGCCGACAAGCTGGCGATGAGCGAGCGCGTCGCCCGCTACTGGCCCGCCCATGCCGTGATGGCGCGGCGCGCGGTCTTCCTCGCTTTCGACGGCAAGGCGGAAAACGCGCGCGGTCTGCTCGCGCGAGCCTTGGCAACGTTTCCCCACCGACTCGATGCCACCCTCCTGATCCTCGAACAGGCACGCGCCGCAGATCCGGCTGCAATCGAACCTCTACTCACCGTGGCGAAGTCCGGCTCTCGCACCGACTAGCCCTGAAGCAGGCGCATCTCCGCCGCAGCGAGCTGTTCGGGGGTGCCGAGCAGCACGATCACGTCGCCCTCCTGCAATTCGGTTTGCGGATCCGGCGAAATCATCCGCAGCTCCCGCCGCCGCAGTGCGGTCACGCGCACCCCGAGCTCGTCCAGCGCGATTTCCCCGAGACTGCGTCCCGAGGCGCCCGCGCCCGTAGCGAGCGTGACCGAATGCAGGCGGGGTTCGCGCGCCTCGTCGGGGTCTTCGGCTTCGTCGGTGCCTCCGTGAAAGAAGCCGCGCATCAGGCTGTATCGATGCTCGCGCACGTCGCGAATGCGGCGTACCACGCGCCTCAACGGCACTCCCAACAGCACCAAGGCGTGCGAGGCGAGCATCAAGCTCGACTCGAAGGTCTCGGGCACCACTTCCGACGCACCTGCGGCGATAAGCCGGTCCATATCCGCATCGTCCAATGTGCGGACGATCACCGGCAACGCGGGATTGAGCACGCGCACATGATCCAGGATCCGCAGCGCAAGCTGCGTATCCGAGAAGGTAATGACGAGCGCGCTCGCTCGCGCGACGCCCGCCGCCACGAGCGTTTCGTGCCGCGACGCATCGCCGAAAACGACTTTCTCGCCCGCTGCCGCCGCTCCGCGCACGCGCTCCGGATCGGTGTCGAGGGCGATGACATCGATGTGCTCCTGCTCGAGCAGGTGCGCCAGGCGCTGGCCCGTGCGGCCGTAGCCGCACACGAGGACGTGCCGCTCGGTCGCGAGACTCTGCGCGGCGACGCGGTGCAGCGCGAGCGATTGCAGCATCCATTCGGCGCTCGACCAACGCAGCGCGAGCTTGTCGCTTGCCTGAATGAGGAACGGGGCGGCGAGCATGGAGAGCAACATCGCGGCGACGACCAGCTGGGAAAAGTCGCGATCGAGCAACGCAACCGACTGTGCTAGGACCATGATCACCAGACCGAACTCGCCCACCTGGGCGAGAGCCAGCCCGGTTCGCACGGCCGAGCCGGGACTGGCTCCGAACAGGCGCGCGAGGCCCGCGACCAGGACGAACTTGAACACGACCATCACGGCCGTCAGCGCCAGCGTCAGCGAAAAGTTCGCCGCAACCGTTCCCAGGTCGAGTCTCATGCCCATGGTCACGAAGAACAGCCCCAGCAGCACCTCCCGAAACGGCCTGATGTCCTCCTCGACCTGGTGCCGGTATTCGGTTTCGGCGATGAGCATGCCGGCGAGGAAAGCGCCCAGGGCCAGAGACAGTCCCGCCCGATCCGTGAGCCAAGCAAGCCCCAGCGTTATGAGCAAGACGTTGAGAATGAACAGCTCATGCGAGCGGCGGCGCGCCACGACGTGAAACCAGCCGCGCATGAGTCTCTGTCCGACAAAGAGCAGCACCACGAGCACCACCGTGGCCTTAGCCAGCGCAAACGCCAGGCGCTGCGCAAGCTCGCCGCTCCCCTCAGCGATCGCGGGAATCAAGATCAGCAAGGGGACTACCGCGAGGTCCTGGAAAAGCAGCACCCCGACGATGTCGCGTCCGTGGGGGGTTTCCAGCTGAAAGCGATCGGCGAGAATGCGTAGGACCATTGCCGTCGAGGACATGGCGACCGCCCCTCCGACCGCGAGCGCGGCTTGCCATGGGGCCCCTATAAGCGAGGCGGCAGCGAGCACCGCGACTAGCGTGAGCAGGACCTGGGCAAACCCGAGCCCGAACACCGCTCGGCGCAGCTGAAAGAGCTTCGCCAGGCTGAACTCCAGCCCGATCGAGAACATCAGGAACACGACGCCGAATTCCGCAAGATGGCGTCCTTCGTCGGTGTCGGGAATCCACGCCAGCGCGAAGGGGCCCACCGCGACACCGACCAGGAGATATCCGAGCAGCGGAGGCAGGTGCAGCCAGCGAAAGAGCACCACGACGAACACCGCGCTCGAGAGCAGGATCAGCACCAGCTCAAGCGTGTCGCCCATTCGGAAGTCCTTGTTTTTCTGGGGTCACGTGGGAAAAGGGCGGGATCGGTCTGGTATACTCTCCGGCCTATGATAAAGGGTGCTCCCGGCGCGGGCCAGCGCGGTTTTTCTTGATGAACGATCGATCGAAGAAGGCGATTTCGACCTCGGCGCTTGAGCTCGCGCGCAAGGTCCTCGCGATCGAGGCCGAGGCGGTGAGCGCCCTGATACCGCGGCTCGACGAGAGTTTTCTCGATGCGGTCGGTTTGATCCTCGCCTGCCGCGGGCGCGTCGTGGTGAGCGGCGTAGGCAAGTCGGGACATGTCGCGCGCAAGATCGCATCCACCATGGCGAGCACAGGGACACCGGCTTTCTTCGTGCACGCCGCGGAGGCGGGACACGGCGATCTCGGCATGATCACGCGCGACGACGTGGTGCTGGCGCTTTCGAATTCCGGCCAGTCGGACGAGTTGCTGATGATCATCCCTCTGATCAAGCGTCGCGGTGCGAAGCTGATCGCCCTGACGGGCAACCCCGATTCAATGCTGGCCAGGGAAGCTGACGCACATCTCGACGCGGGCGTCGCGCAGGAGGCGTGCCCGATGAATCTCGCGCCGACGGCGAGCACCACCGCAGCACTCGCGCTCGGCGACGCTCTCGCGGTCGCCTTGTTGGACGCGCGCGGTTTCAACGAGCAGGATTTTGCACGCGCTCACCCCGGCGGCGCGCTCGGCAGAAAGCTCCTCACGCACGTAGCCGACGTCATGCGGACCGGCAACGACATTCCGGCCGTATCCGACACGGATTCCTTCTCCGACATGCTGGCCGAGATATCCAGGAAAGGCATGGGCATGACCGCGATCCTCGGCCCTGCCAAAAGGGTCGTCGGAATATTCACGGATGGGGATCTGCGCCGGGTACTGGAGAGCAAGCCCGACATCCGCGGGTTCCAGATCACCGATGTCATGAAACGCAATCCGCACACGATCGCCCCGCACAAGCTCGCCGCAGAGGCGGTCGAGTCGATGGAGCGCTACCGGATCAATCAGCTGCTGGTGGTCGCAGATACCGGAGAGCTGGTCGGCGCCCTCAACATGCATGATCTGTTTCGTGCCAAGGTCATTTGATGAGCGACGAAATCTTGGAGCGGGTGCGGCGGCTGAAGTTGATGATTTTCGATGTGGACGGCGTGCTCACAGACGGGACACTGTACTTCAGCGAGACCGGAGCGGAGTTGAAAGCGTTCAACGCCCGTGACGGCCACGGGCTCAAGCTGCTGAAGGACAGCGGGGTCGAGGTCGCCATCCTTTCGGCGCGTCGCTCGCGCGCCGTCGAGGTACGCGCCGCGGAGCTGGGCATCACGCTCGTCGAACAGGGGGCCGGAGACAAGAGTACGGCCTTCGAAAGCCTGCTTGGCCGGGCGCGAGCTTCCGCCGCCGCCGCCGGATATATGGGCGATGATTGGGTGGATCTGCCAGTGCTCGCGCGTTGCGGTTTTGCCGCAAGCGTGCCCGAAGCTCCCGAGCTCGTGCGCGAGCGCGTCCACCACGTTACGCGCGCTTCCGGCGGCAGAGGAGCCGCGCGCGAAATCTGCGAGCTGATCATGCGGGTCCAAAACACGCTCGAGCGGGCCATCACCCGCCGGCTCGCATGAAAACGCGCGTGACTCCCTTGCTCCCGCTTGCCTTGATGGCGTTTCTCGGGGTCCTGACCCTGTGGCTGCAATACGCGGTGCTCGAGGGCTACGGGGGAGACGCAAAACCCGTAGCGCACGATCCCGACTCGATCGTCGAAAACTTCACCGTTCAGCGGCTCGATGGCTCGGGGAAGCTCCAGTACACGTTTTCTGCGCCGAAGATGATGCATTTCGCCGACGACGGCTCGGGCGAAGTGCTTTATCCGCGCCTCGTTCAAATCGCCGAAGACGGCGGCAATTTCACCGCAACGGCCAATCGCGGGACCGTCAGCCGACAAGGCGAGGAGGCGTTCCTGTACGGCAACGTGCTGATCTTGCGCGAGGCCACATTGCTGCGCCCTGAATTTCGCGCGCGCACCGAATTCCTGCACGTGCTCGCGGAGCAGGGGATTTCGCGCACGGACCAGACCGTCACGATTTCCGAGGGGCGTTCGCTTCTGACCGGAGTCGGCATGGTGGTGAATAGAAACATACATCAATTCACGCTGCAGTCTCAGGTCAAGGCAAGCTTCGATGCGCCGACCAGGAAATAAGGCGGCTGCGGCCACGGCCCTGGGTCTTGCGGCAGCATGGGCGCTGGCAGCGGGATCGGCGCTGGCCGAGCGGGCTGATTTCGAAAAGCCCGTCAACATCGAATCCGACAGCATGATTGCCGACGAAGCCAAAAAAATCGCCACCTTCGAGGGAAAGGTCGTGCTGACCCAAGGCTCGCTCATCATCCGCGCAGACCAGATCGTCGTTCGACAGGACAGGGACGGTTTTTACAACGGAGTCGCGACCGGCAATCCGGCGACCTTCCGCCACAAGCGCGAAGGTAGCGGAGACTACATCGACGGGGAAGCTCTGAGGATCGAATACGACAACAAACTTGATCGCGTCGAATTTTCCAAGAACGCGCGGTTGCGCCGCGACAGCGGGGACGATATTCGCGGCGACTACATCTCTTACGACGTCAAGACCGACCGCTTTGCCGTGAAATCAACCGGCGTCGCGTCCGGGACCGACCACGAAGGACGCGTGCGCGCCACGATCATGCCGAAGAAGCCCGCCACGGCTCCGAACCCGCCCGTTGCCGGCACGAGCCGGCAAGACTAATCTCCCCCGTACCTCCGAGCGGGGCGAAACTCGATGAGTCAGCTGCAGGTCCATGGACTCAAGAAGCACTACGGCTCACGAGTCGTGGTGAAGGACGTGTCGCTCGAGGTGACGAGCGGTGAGGTCGTGGGGCTGCTGGGTCCGAACGGCGCCGGGAAAACGACTTGTTTTTATATGATCGTGGGGCTGGTCGCCGTGGACGACGGAGCGATCCATCTCGACGGCAGGGAAATCAGCCATTTCGCGATGCATCGCCGCGCCCGTATGGGACTTTCATACCTCCCCCAGGAAGCCTCCGTGTTCCGCAAGCTGACCGTCGAGGAGAACATTCGCGCGGTGCTGGAACTGCAGGAGCTCCCAGAGGAGGAAATCGAGTCCCGCCTTTCCGGGCTGCTGCGCGATCTCAATATCGCGCATCTCCGCCAGTCCACCGCGCTGTCGCTGTCCGGCGGCGAGCGCCGCCGCGTCGAGATCGCCCGAGCTCTTGCGACGCGTCCGACTTTCATATTGCTCGATGAGCCTTTCGCGGGCGTCGACCCGATCGCGGTGCTCGATATTCAGAAAATCATTCGCTTTCTCAAGGAGCGCGGCATCGGCATCCTCATCACGGACCATAACGTGCGGGAAACGCTGGGGATTTGCGACCACGCCTACATCATCAACGACGGCCTGGTGCTCGCCTTCGGCAAACCCGACGAGATCGTTTATAATGAAAACGTTAGACGCGTTTATCTCGGCGAAAATTTCAGGCTGTAGGGGACGACGCCGCGAACCACTCCCATTTCCCAGTGACCCGTCTGAATTACCATCCTCCTGGCGAGGTACTCGCGTCCCATCTCGATGAAGCAGACCCTACAGCTCAAGCTTTCGCAGCATCTGACGCTGACGCCGCAGCTGCAGCAATCGATACGACTGCTGCAGCTCTCGACCATGGAATTGAATCAGGAGCTCGAGAAATTTCTGGCCGAAAATCCGCTGCTCGAGCGCGAAGACACCGATAGCGAGATTCCAGCAGCCCCGCACGTGAACGGCGAACCGGCCACCGCCCTTCAGGCGCCGGCGGAGGAGCCGAGCGCGGAGAACTCGTCGCCGACGGACACTTTCTCGGCCGACCTCGACTGGGTGGGCGAAGGCGGTCCGAGCTCGGGCACCCGCGACGACTCCGATGACAACGATTTTTTCCAGGTTGCCGCCGAGTCTCCCAGCCTGCGCGAGCACTTGTACCGGCAACTCACCCTGACTCAGCTCGAACCGGGCGACCGCAACCTGGTCGCGTTCCTGATCGAAGCGCTGGACGAAGACGGCTATCTCACGCAGCCTTTGGACGAGCTCGTCCAGCTCCTGCCGGAGGAGCTGCAGATCGAGCCCGAAGAGCTGCACATCGCTCTCAAGCACCTGCAGAATCTCGACCCCACGGGCGTGGGTGCGCGCAATTGCGCGGAGTGTCTCGAGTTGCAGCTCCTTGCCATGCCCGAGTCCACGCCGAGCCGCGCCGCGGCCCTCGCCATCGCGCACGAGCACCTCGAGCTCCTCGCGGCCCGCGATTTTGCGAGGCTCAAGAAAGCGCTGCAATGCGGAGACGACGAGCTCCGCCAGGCCCAGCGGCTGATCCTGAGCTTAAACCCGCGTCCCGGCGCCGCGTTTTCGTCCGTCGAGACGCGCTATATCGTACCCGACGTCGTAGTGAAGAAAATCAAGAATGTCTGGATGGCGAGCCTCAACCCCGACGCAATGCCCAAGCTGCGCATCAACCGCATGTATGCCGATATCCTGCAGAGCAACCGGAGTCAATCGGGCGGCCAGCTCTCGCACCAACTGCAGGAGGCGCGCTGGCTCATCAAGAACGTGCAACAGCGATTCGAGACTATCCTGCGCGTGTCGCAGGCGATCGTCGACCGCCAGCGCCATTTTTTCGAGCACGGCGAGGTCGGCATGCGGCCGCTGGTGCTGCGCGAAATCGCAAACACGCTCGGCCTGCACGAATCGACCGTTTCGCGCGTTACCACCCAGAAGTTCATGTTCACGCCGCGCGGAATTTTCGAGCTCAAGTACTTTTTCGGGAGTCACGTCGCGACCGAGACGGGGGGCGCCTGCTCGGCCACCGCCATCCGGGCCTTGATCAAGCAGCTGGTTGCCGCGGAAGATGCCCGCAAACCTCTTTCGGACAGCAAGATCTCCGAGATCCTCAGCCAGCAGGGCATCGTGGTCGCGCGCCGCACCATCGCCAAGTACAGGGAGTCGCTGCAGATCCCCTCGGTCAGCATGAGAAAGTCTCTTTGAAGGAAGACGACGGCTCGCATGAACCTCGTCATCAGCGGGCATCACTTGGCGGTCACGCCGTCGATCCGCAGTTACGTCGAGGGCAAGCTTTCCAGGATCCGGCGGCATTTCGATCACGTCATCGACGTCAGCGTGATCCTCACCGCGGACCATCTCGAACGAAAGGCGGAGGTCAGCTGTCACGTCGCCGGCAAGGACATCGTCGTAAAGAGCGATGACCCGGATCTGTACGCCGCGATCGACGCCGTAGCGGACAAACTCGATCGGCAAATCATCAAGTACAAAGACCGTATACACGCGCATCCGCACGATGCGCTCAAGCGCCACCTCCCCTCGGATTGACGTTTTCACGCGGGAGGCGTTTTCAACAGCCCGCCAAGCCGATGGTGTAGAATTCCACGCCTTTCGGCTCCCGCCGCGTCTCGTATCTGCCAGCGTGAGAGCGGGAAACGACCGATTTTCAGGGTCTCGATGAACCTAATTGCGAAGCTCTTGCCCCCTTCGAACATCCTTCTGGACCTGGATGTGACGAGCAAGAAACGCATGTTCGAGCAGGCCGGACTCCTCTTCGAGAACAACCAGGGGGTCGCGAGGAGCCTGGTGTTCGACAGTCTGTTTGCCCGAGAGCGTCTCGGATCGACGGGGCTGGGGCAGGGAGTCGCCATTCCGCACGGCAGGATCAAGGGCCTGAAGGAGGCGGTCGGGGCTTTTGTGCGCCTCGCACAGCCGGTTCCGTTCGACGCACCCGACGGCAAGCCCGTCAGTCTCGTGTTCCTGCTATTGGTGCCCGAACAGGCGACCGAGCAGCATCTGCGCGTCCTGTCCGAACTCGCACAGATGCTGAGCGACCGCGAGCTGCGCGAGAAGCTCTCGACAGACACCGATGCGGGCACGCTCCATCAGCACATCACGGCTTGGCTACCTCATGTTGCAGATCAGCGTCGCGCAGCTGTATGACGACAATCGCGAAAAGCTCGGACTCGCCTGGATCGGCGGAAAGGCCGGCGGCGCGACGCGGCTGTGGCGCGACAGCACCGGCGTCGCGGCGCTCGTAGGCCATCTCAATCTCATCCACCCCAACCGAATCCAGGTCCTCGGCGATCACGAGATCGCTCATCTCGCCTCGTTCGAGGAAGGCGAGCTCTTCCAGATGCTCGGCAATCTGTTCGCGGTCCACCCCGGAGCCATCGTTATCACCGACGGAGCACCCGCCGATGTGCGCCTGCTGAAGGCGGCCGAAGCATCGAGCACGGCCGTGTTCGCAACCGACATGCCCGGAGCGCAAGTGATCGAGCGGCTGCGTCGCTATCTCGGCAAGGCGCTCGCGGAGACCACGCAACGCCACGGAGTATGCATGGACGTCCTCGGACTCGGCGTACTCATCACGGGTGAATCGGGCGCAGGGAAAAGCGAGCTCGCGCTGGAACTGATCAGCCGCGGCCACGGGCTCGTTGCGGACGATGTCGTCGACGTCTCGCGCATCGCGGTGTCCACGCTCGAATGCCGCTGTCCGCCGGTATTGAGGGATTTTCTGGAGGTGAGGGGCCTGGGCGTGCTCAACATCCGCACGATATTCGGCGAGACCGCGGTGCGCCCGAAGATGAACTTGCGGCTGATCGTGCATCTCGATCGTCCGGGGACGAACGAGTCGGAGCGACTGCCGCTGCACGAGCAATCGGAAGACATCCTGGGCGTGACCGTCCGGAAAGTCGTCGTTCCGGTTGCGGCAGGTCGCAACCTCGCGGTGCTACTCGAGGCCGCGGTGCGCAACTACATCCTACAGCTTCGCGGCATTCACTCGACGACCGAATTCATGCAGAGGCAGCAGGCGGAGATGAAGAAGGATTGAAGCGGCCCGGCGACCGGGAAGCCGGGTTTTGCGCCGCTGCCGTCATTCCGCTAAGGTGTCGAAATGCAGCTTGTCCTCATCAGCGGCCTCTCGGGTTCCGGCAAGAGCATCGCCCTCAATGCCCTGGAGGACAGCGCTTACTACTGCGTCGACAATCTTCCGGGGCCGCTGCTCCAGCAGTCGGTGGAGTTGCTCCGGCGCGCCGGCCACAACCATGTCGCGATGAGCATCGACGCGCGCATGGGCGATTCGCTCGAGCTCGTCCCGGAATATGTGGCCGCGCTGAAAGCCCAGGGCGTGGACCTGCGCCTGCTTTTCCTCGACGCGAAAAACGACACCCTGATCCGGCGCTTCTCCGAAACCCGCAGGCGCCATCCGCTCGCGACCGGAACGCGCACGCTCGAGGAGGCGCTGACACGCGAGCGCGAGGTCCTCGCCCCCGTGGGCGAAATCGCCTACCGCCTCGACACGACCGATTTGCTGCCGAATACGCTGCGCAACTGGATCAAGGAATGGCTCGACATCCGCGCGGAAACGACGATGCTCCTGTTCGAGTCCTTCAGCTACAAGCAGGGCGTCCCGCTCGATGCGGATCTGGTGTTCGACGTGCGCTGTCTGCCCAATCCGCATTACGACCCGCGGCTGCGGCCGCTCACCGGCCTTGACGCGGAGGTGGTCGCGTTTCTCGAAAAGGAGTCGAAGGTCGGCACGATGCTGGGGGATATCCGAAGATTCGTCGAGACCTGGCTGCCCGCGTACGGGCAGGACAACCGCAGCTCGCTCACGGTCGCGGTCGGCTGCACCGGCGGCCGGCACCGCTCGGTGTACCTCGTCGAGCGCCTTGGCGCTCATTTTCGCAGCCACACGCCGGTGCTGGTTCGTCATCGGCACCTCGTTCCCGCGACATGAACCCGACCGTCGCCGTCGCGCTGACCGGCGCTTCCGGAATGCCCTATGGCCTCAAGCTGGTCGAAGCCTTGATACGCGCCAAGGCGCGGGTCTACCTCCTCTATTCCCAGGCCGCCCACGTGGTCGCGAAGCAGGAGCTGGACATCACATTGCCACCGCGCGCCGCCGACGCCGAGCGCATGTTCGGCGAGCGCTTTTCGACGGCGCCCGGCCAGCTGCGCGTGTTCGGCCGCGAGGACTGGTTCGCCCCGGTCGCTTCCGGCTCGAACCCCGCCGACGCCATGGTCATCTGCCCCTGCACCGTGGGCACGCTTGCCGCGGTCGCCGCGGGTCTCTCCGACAATCTCATCGAGCGCGCAGCCGACGTCACGCTGAAGGAAGGCCGCAAGCTGATTCTCGTCCCGCGCGAGACGCCGTTTTCCGCCCTGCACCTGGAGAACATGCTCAAGCTCGCGCGCGCGGGCGCGGTCATCCTCCCCGCCAATCCCGGTTTCTATCACCGCCCCAAGCGCGTCGAGGATCTGGTCGATTTCATCGTCGCGCGAATACTCGATCACCTCGGGGTCAAGCACGATTTGATGGGCCGCTGGGGCGAAGAGCGCTAGGCCGAACCCGCTCTTGGAATCGCTGCGCGTCCCGATTTTCCCGCTCAACACGGTGCTCTTCCCCGGAGGCCTGCTTCCTCTGCGGGTATTCGAGGCGCGCTACATGGACATGACGCGCGAATGCCTGAAGCGCGACGAGCCGTTCGGGGTCTGCCTGATCCAACAGGGGTCCGAGGTCGGCGCGCCTGCGGTGCCCGAAGGAGTCGGGTGTCTCACGAAAATCCAAGAATGGGACATGCAGCAACAGGGCATCCTCAACCTCAAGACCCGCGGCGGCCAGCGCTTTCGCATCCTCGAGCGGCAGACCAGCACCCAGGGCCTGATTTCGGCCGACGTCGAGCTGATTTCCCCCGACGCGAGCGTCCCGGTTCCCGAGAAATTCTCCGCCTGCGCGTGGCTGCTGGAAATGGTCGTCGCCGACCAGGGCAGGTCCGTTTTCGCCGAACCGCACGCTTTCGGCGACGCCGCGTGGGTAGGCTACCGCCTGACCGAGATTCTCCCGGTGCCCTTGGTCGCCAAGCAAAAGCTGCTCGAGCTGACCGACAGCCTGGCGCGGCTCTCCATCCTGCAGCGATTTCTCGAAAGCCGCGGTCTCGCCGCTAAGCGGCCTGCAGAGAGTTGAGCAGTTTCCTCACGGGCGCCGGTACCGCCGCCTGGGCCGCTTCCTCGAGAGGCAGCCAGACTTGCCCGGGCTCCGAGGCGCGGGGCGATGCGCTCGCCACCTGGCAGACGACCGGCGTGATATGCAGCGTGAAATGGGTGAAACCATGCCGCAAAAGCGGCAGGCGCTTTGCGCTTGCGAGCCTTGCGCCCAATCGACGTCGGCAATAATCGCCCGGATCGGCACGCGGAGAAATTTCCGGTAGGCACCAGAGCCCGCCCCACAATCCTGCCGGCGGACGCTTCACCAGCAGGACTTCGCCTTGGCGCAGGAGCAGCAACATCGCGGTTTTCTTGAGCGGAACCGGCTTGCGCGGCCGCGGCCGCGGATACGCTTGCACTTTTCCCTGCGAACGCGCCTCGCAGCTCGCTTTCAGAGGACAATTTGCGCATACCGGTCGCGCTCGCGTGCAGACGCTTGCACCCAGATCCATCAGTGCCTGGGTGTAGCGCTCGACGTCCTTCGTGGGCACCTGCGACTCGGCGAGCTTCCACAAGCGATTCTCGACCCGTTTCTCTCCGGGGTAGCCGCGCACGGCGAAATGACGCGCGAGCACCCGCTTGACGTTTCCATCGAGGATCGCCTCGCGCTTGCCGAAGGCGAACACCGCGATCGCGGCCGCGGTGGAACGGCCCACTCCCGCGAGCGATGCGAGCGCCTCGCTCGTGCGCGGAAACCCGCCGCCGTGCAATTGCGTCACCGTTTGCGCAGCCGCGTGCAGGTTGCGCGCCCGCGAGTAATAGCCCAGGCCGCTCCACAGCGCCAGCACCTCGTCCAGCTGCGCGCCGGCGAGCGATCCCACATCCGGGAAACGCGCGAGGAAGCGCTCGTAATAGGGGATGACCGTCGCGACCTGGGTCTGCTGCAGCATCACTTCCGAAAGCCAGATGCGATACGGATCGCGCGTTCGCTGCCACGGCAGGTCATGACGCCCGTGCCGGACCTGCCAGCGTATCAGCCGGCTCGCGAGAGCGCTCACCGTCTGAGAAGGCCCTTGAGCCGGTCCCGAGCACGCTCTTTCAGCTTGTCCTCGGCCCTTTGTTTCACCGCATCGCCGACCGCGGCACCCAGGTCGGCGCGGAAGCGCGGTGCGGCCA
>WNGC01001439.1_pt1 | contig 14378 bp, 10 predicted proteins | sample 5400051 | NCBI WGS metagenome assembly WNGC01 (sample SAMN13153368, study PRJNA577476) | soil metagenome | isolation source: 20 cm soil or saprolite under grassland replicate 2 | place: USA:California | collected 2016-06-15 | reverse complement strand
GCCCGCCGCGCTGGGCGGCGTGATCACGCGGGAAACCAACGCGCGGAGCGTCGACTGCCGGGTAGTGGTGGAGGGCGCGAACGAGCCGACCACGCCGACGGCGGACCTGATCCTCGCGGAGCGCGGCATCGCGGTGATTTCGGACTTCCTCGCGAACGCGGGCGGCGTGACCGTCAGCTACTACGAATGGTCACAGAACCTGCAGCAATATCGCTGGACGCACGAGCAGGTGAACCGCGAGCTCCACGCCACGATCACCAAGGCATACGCGGGCGTGCGGGACCTGGCGAAGCAGAAGGGCGTGACGTTCCGGACGGCGGCGTATGCGATAGCCCTGCAAAGGGTCGCTGAGGCAGAGAGGCTCCGAGGGAACTGAGACGGCGGCGGTCAAGAGGCAAAGGCGGCGGTTGGGCGGTCAACAAGAAAAGGCGGCGGTCGGGCGGTCAAACGGAAGGTGCGGCGGTCCGGGGGGCCGTAGCGATATGCTTCCCGCGCACCGCCTCGTAAAGCGCCCACGTCAAACGGTTGGCGTTGCCGCGCAGCCGATCCAGCTCGCGCCATTGGGCATCCGACAAGAGCCCGAGCTTCCGGGACAGCTGCAACGTATACGACAGCTCAGCGAGCGATCCCAGCGCGATGTCCAGATAGCGCCGAAACTCGCGTCGACCGTGCTTTGCGGATCCTTCCACAATGTTCGCGGCCGCACTGAACGCCGCCCGCCGCGCTTGTGAGGTAAGGCCATACAACTCGTGTCGCGGAAATCCGGTGGTCGCACGATAGACGGCGAGCACGAGCTGGTCGCACGCCTGCCATGCTCGAAAGCGCTCGTAGGGCATCATGACGCGGTAATGTCGCCGGTTCGATAGCGCGCCCCGGTATCCATTATCCGCGCGCTGAACCAATTGACCGCCCGACCGCCGCCTTTGTTGTGGACCGCCGCCTTTGTTCTTTGACCGCCGATTTCAGTCGTCCGCCGGCAGCCCGGGCCTCGAGTACAGCGCCTGGTACGGATCCGTCCCCGGTTGCGTGAACACCCGCAGCTGGATCGCGCGGATGGTTTCGGTCAGGTTCGCGCCCGAGTGGACGTAGATCTCCTCGAACAGGTTCAGGTTCATCCGATAGAGCCGCTGGGCGATGACGACGGCGTTGTTGAGCGGCGCCCGGGCGAACCAGCGCCAGTCGTATGTCTCGAGCGACTGCCCGACGGCCCCGGTGAGTTGCGCCCGCGCCCAGCCGAACAAGGTCGCCCGCGTCCGCTCGAGCTCTTGCCCGGACAGCGTCTGGGCGTACGCCGAGTCGAGGCGCCGCGCCAGCTCCGCCCAGAGTACGTCGAGGGTGCGCTCGTCGCGCCACCGCGCGGCGGCGCGCTTCGCGTCGGCCGAGTCTCTCCGCGAACGGAAGAAGGCCTCCGCGCCCCGGTACCCGACGAAGCTGGCGAAGCTCTCGTTGAACGGCGTCTGGCTCTTCAGGTAGAGCGTGTTGTGCGCGAGCTCGTGAATCACGGTCGCCACCAGTTCCATCGTGTCGCGCCCCAGGATCGTGGAGAGCAGCGGATCGCTGAAGTAGCCGAGCGTCGAGAACGCCCCGGCAGGCCGCAGATAGGTGTCGTACCCCTGACGCTCGAGGTCCGCGGCGCTGCCGCGCGCCTGGGAGAAGGCGAAGAACCCCTTGTACGGAACGGTACCCACGATCGGGTAACGCCACGTGTACTCGCGCAGCCGATCCCGCCGGCTGGCGGACAGCACCAGCAGCAGCGTGTCGCGTCCCACGTCCACGTACGTGGTATAGGTGTCGCCGACGAGTAACTTGAGGGAGTCGGCCGCGTAGGTCCGCGCCGCGAGCACCAGCAGCAGGCGCTGGCGCAGCTCGGGCGGCGTCGCCGGATCACGGACGAGGCGCGCGATCGCGTGGCGCTTGAGGAGAATGCGGGCCTCCTCGAGGCCCGCCCGCGCGAGGTAGCGCGCGTCGTCGCTCGCAAGCAGAGCCAGGGCGAGCACCGCCGGCACGCCGATCAACACCCAGCGCAGCAGGCGGCGCGCGACGCGGCCCCAGCGCGGCCGCGCGCGCTCTCTCAGGGGCTCCATCGCACCCCGATCCGGTGTGTACTGTTCCTCCCGCTCCCACCGGAGGCACGGTACGCGTAGTCCAGGTGCAGCCGCCCGAGCTCCACGCCGGCGCCCCAGGAGAAGGGCGCGGGATCGGTCGCCAGAGCGTGACCGGTGTAGCCGACTCGCCCCACGATTCCCACGGCGCGCATCACCACGCCTCCCTCCACGCCCGCGACGAGGACGGCAGCCCCGCCGCCCACGCCGGACGGCCACTGGCCTTCCAGCGTGGTGAGCAGGCGATACGCACCCTGCGGATCGACGTAGTTCATGGTGAGACCCGCGCGGGTGCGACGCGGCAGCCGCGCGCCGCCGCCCAGATCGCCACCGATGTTCTGGACGCTCGCGCCGAACGCCATCAGGTCGAACACCGCGATCGCCACCCCCACGTCACCCGCCCAGGCGTCCGCGGTCGTCCCCGAGAGGGTTTCGCGAACGTACTTAACCGACGTACCCAGAGCGAACAGGCTCGTCCGAAACACCAGCGACGTCAGGCCCAGCAGGTCCGTGGCGCGCACCAGGGCCCCCGTCGTGTCGCGCGCGGCCGCGCCGAACCCCCAGGAGAGCCGCCCCGCCCGCAGGGCCAGGGCGCCCGACGCGACGGCGCTGCCGTCGGAAAAGTGCTGATACCCGCCCTCGACCGACAGATGGCGAATGGTAGCGATGCCGGCGGGGTTCGCAAAGACGGCGCCCGCGTCCCCCACGAGCGCCGCGCCCGCACCCCCCAGTCCCGCGGCGCGAGTAGAGGCGGGGAGGCTCGACCAGGCACCGCTTCCGGTCTGGGCGCCGAGGAACGTCACCGAAACAACGTTGCAGAGAAACGTCGCGAGAAAACGTCCCGAAACATCGTAAGCCACGGCTACGTCGTCCCGCGACGTCGTTTCCCGACGTCTCTTCGCGACGGTTCTCCGTGACGCTTCACTGGATTCTGATGATGTTCAACCGCGGGACGAGCGAGCCGCGCAGCGCTCCGCCGGCCGCGTTGCTGAACAACAGGCCGAACTGCGCCGCGCCCGCGGGCTGCTGGGCGCGGAAGTACAGCCCCGACCCCGCTCGCAGCGTGTCGCTCAAGCTCACCGTGCTCCCGGCCCCGGAGGCCGGCACCAGCGTGAAGGCGCCCGGGATACGGGCATCCGGGGGCATCCCCGTTGTTGGATTTGGGCACCTGCCGCGCAGCAGCGGATAGTCGGTCCGGAACTGCCACATCTTGTATTGCAGGTAGGATGGGGCGGCAAAGCTGGGAAGGTCCGAGACCCAGTTCGCCAGCGCCCAGCGTTCGAGCAGCAGCGGGAACGACTGCCCGGTCTGCGTCGCCACGTTCTGCTGTCCCGTGAGGCCCGTCATGTCGAGCTTCCGGGTGAAGGCGCTGCGCTGCGTGAAAGAAGTATCCGCCGAGTACTGGTCGATCAGGTAGCGGAGGAACAGCCAGTAGGCACCCCGGTTCTCGAGATCCCCGATCCCGGATGTGTCCACCAGGAAGTGGCTCTGCGGCGACTGCAAGTACTTGCCCGAGTTTTGCAGGTCACCGACCACATAGTTGCAGAACGTGGCGGTGTCCGCCGGGAGGAAGCTGCGACCACCCAGCTCCTCCGCATAGTGCGACAGTGACTCGTTGAGCCACAGGATCTCGGCGTCGCCGTGTTGCTCCAGCACGTGATGATTGTAGCTGATCATGTGCTGGAACTCGTGGATGAACGTGACCGGCACCAGCCGCGTGACGTCCGCGACCGTGTGCGCGCAGCTCTTGAGCGCGGGGAGCGGGTCGGCCACGAGCGCATAGAAGACTTCGCCGTTGTTGTACTGCGGCCCCCAGTAGGGGTCGATGTCCGCGCCGTAGAAGTATCCGGCGACGAACCCGTTCGAGCAAGCAGTGGCTGTCACGAGCTCGTTGACGCGATTGGTCATCAACACGATCACCACGCCGTTGTGATCGATGTCCGATTCCCGGCCGAACGCCGTGGTATCGATCTCGTAGAGCCGCGTGTCGAACACGGCCCGCAGCGCGTCCAGATCGACCTGGGTCAGGCCCGGTTTGGGCGCGGCGGTATCGACGTACAGGGCGATGTGCTGCCCGATCTTCATCAGCGCCGCGTCGACGCTCTTCAAGGTGTCGCAGGCGATATTCTCGCACACCTTGAACGAGTTGATCATGCCGGAGTCTGTGGGCGTGAGCGGCCGCCGGGGCGGCGGAGACGCCTGCGCGGTCGCCTGCACGGCGGGCTGCACTCCCCCCCCGCGGCGTGCCGGCTGGACGGGCACAGGATAGGCGCGACTCCGCTCCGCCTGCCGCAGGAACCGATGAAACCGCTCGGCCGGACCGGCCGCAGCGGGCGCGGGCCCCGGTGCCGCGACCAGCGACGCCATCGCTGACGGGGCCAGGGCGCTCCCGACCAGCTTGAAGGTTTGCATATCGTTTGGCGTGCCGGTCGCCGCTTGCGGCACCAGCAGGTACTCCGTGGCGGACGGGCTCGCAGGAAAGACGATGCACCCCGAGACGGGGGCGGGATCCACCGATTGCGGGACGCCGACGGCCAGGGCCAGCGGCGTGCCGGACGTACAGGGGGGCAGGGGCGGGCTGATACCGTCGCTTCCCTTACACCCCACCAGAAGCCACGACAGTCCCGCCACCCAGAGCCGCTGCGCCGCCATGCGTTCCCTCCCCTTGCATCACTTCCCCGGCCCGAAGCAACGCCTGGCGGAAGCAGATTGGTCCGGCCACCTCGTGGACACCAATGATCGCCACGGCGAGAGTCTCGAGCGAGACCCCCCACTCAGGGAACGCCCGCCGGGCGAGCTGCGCGAGCGCCACCGCGGTGCCGCCCTGCGATATAAGACCAAGCCACCCGGTGTGGGCAAGGACCGGCGTCACGCCCGGATGGCGACCGGCCCACAGCAGGCCGTAGCGCAGGCTGAGCACGCGCAGCCCCGCCAGCAACAGAACCCAGGGCCACAGCTGAGCCAGGATGCCGAGCTCGAGCCCCGCCCCCGCCAGGGCGAAGAAGATGATGTACACGACCGGTGCGCCGCGGTTCATCTCGTGCCGCAGCCGCCCGCTCTCGCGCGGCGCAAAGTTCTCGAGGTAGAACCCCGCGGCAAGGCCGATCAACAGCGGCTCCAGGCGCAACAGCCGGGCGGCTGCGGCCGCGAGGAACACGGCCGCTACGAGCCAAGCGGCGTCATGGCCTCGCACCAGGCGGGCGTACTGCACCAGCAGCACGGCCAGCGCGACGCCCACGGTCACCGACCCGGCGAGCTCGAGCGCGGCGACGCCCGCTACCGTGAGCTGCAGCGTCCCGGCGCTCACGAGCGTCTTGGAGACGAGCAGCACGGCCGCGAACAGGAGCGGCACCGCCACGTCCTGCGCCACCGTTACGGCGAGCAGTGAGCGCGCCAACGGCCCGCGTGCTCGGAGCTCGTCGATCATGGCCACGGTGATCACCGGCGACGCGGCAGCGGCGAGGGTACCGAGCACGAGGGCCACGCTGAGACGATCGAGCCACGGCTGGTGCGCGGCGATCGGCAGCCCGCGGCTCACCGACCAGGCCACCAGCGTCACGACCGCGAACGGGAACGCGATCGCACCCGCCGTGAGCCGCACGAGCGCCGCTCGATCGGGACGCAACGACATGAGCGTGAGCTCCGATCCGGCGGCGAGCGCGATGAGCGCGACGGCGGCGTCCGCCACGAGCTGGAGCGCGTCCACCTCGTCGCGACGGATCAGGCCGAGCCAGGCGGGGCCCGCCGCGAAGCCGATCAGCAGCGCGCCCGTGATGCGCGGCAGGCGCACGCGCTTCGCCAGGTCGCCGCCCGCGAGCGCCACGAGCAGCAGGAACCCGAGGGCGAGCGTCGCGCGCGCCTCCACCGCCCTGCCCGCGGTGAGTCGATGCAGCAGCGCCATCATCAGACCCAGCGCGGCCCAGCCCGCGATCCGGCTCATGGGCCGCAAAGATATTCGCGCCGCCGGGATTTTGACAATGCGCGCGAGCGCCGATAGGTTCAACGGGTGTCCTCCCCCTCCAACAATTGGATTGAGGCCGTGCGCTTCGGGAACGATGGACTGGTCCCCGTCGTCGCGCAGAGCGCGCTCGCCGGTGAGGTGCTGATGGTGGCCTACGCCGACCGCGAGGCCCTGGAGCGGACGCGCGCGACCGGCCGGGCCCACTACCGCAGCCGCTCGCGCGGCGAGTTGTGGGAGAAAGGCGCGACCTCCGGGCACACCCAGACCGTCGAAGACGTCCGCGTGGATTGCGACGGCGACGCGGTGCTGTACGTCGTGCGCCAGGAGGGGCCGGCCTGTCACACGGGCGCGGCCACCTGTTTCGGCGAGCCGACCGGCGGCACCCTCACGCGGCTCGCCCGCACGGTCGGCGAGCGCGCCCGCGACAAGCCGGCCGGCTCGTACACGGCGCGGCTGCTCGCCGAAGGGGTGGCCAAGATCGCTCAGAAGGTGGGCGAGGAGGCGGTCGAGACGGTGGTCGCCGCCACCAGCGAGGATCGGGCGCGTCTGGCGAGCGAGGCGGCCGACCTGCTGTATCATCTCTTAGTGCTGCTCGAAGCGAGACAACTCCCCCTCGACCGCGTGCTCGAGGAGCTGGACGCCCGAGCGCAGTAGCGGCATGCCGTTCGTCCACCTCCATACCCACAGCGAGTACTCCCTCCTCGACGGCGCCAACCGGATTCCCGACCTGCTCGGCAGGATCCAGACACTGGGCATGGATTCGCTGGCGATCACCGACCACGGCAACCTGCACGGGGCGTGGCAGTTCTACAACGAGGCCAAGGCCCGCGGCGTCCGGCCGATCCTCGGCTTCGAAGCGTATCTGGCGTTCGGCAGCCGCCACAAACGCGAGAAGCCCGTCGACGTGCCCGCGGGCTACTCCCATCTCGTGCTGCTCGCCAAGAACCGGGTCGGTTACTCGAACCTGATCAAGCTCTCCTCGATCGGATTTCTCGAGGGCTTCTACCGCCGGCCGCGGATCGACCGGGAAGCGCTGGAGCAGCACCGGGAGGGACTGATCGGGCTGGCCGCGTGCCTCTCGGGGGAGATCGCGCTGTACCTGCGCCAGGGGAATTACGAGTCCGCCAAGGCGAGCGCTCGGTACTTCGCGCAGCTGTTCGGCCGCGACGGCTTCTGGCTCGAGGTGCAGGACCACGGGCTGCCGGACGAGCGGGTCGTCGCGGCCGGCATGTTCCGCCTGGCCGCGGAGCTGGGCCTGCCGGTCGCCGCGACCAACGACGCGCACTACCTGCGCAAGGACGACGCCGAGGCGCACGACGTGCTGCTCGCGATCGGCACCGGCAAGGATCTGGACGATCCCAACCGGTTCCGCTTCTTCGGCCAGGAGAGCTACGTCAAATCCGAAGCCGAGATGCAGCGGCTGTTCCCGGAGCACCCCGAGGTCGTGGCCGAGACCGCGCGCGTGGCCGAGTTGTGCGAGTTCGACTTCGAGAAGCGGTACTTCCTGCCCCAGTTCCCCCGCGCGCCCGAGTTCGCCTCGGACAACGACCTGCTGGTGCACCTGGCGCGGGCCGGGGCGCGGGCGCGCTACGGCGAGCCGCTGCCGGCCGCGGTCGAGGAGCGGCTCACCTACGAGCTGGGCGTCATCTCACACACCGGGTACGCCGGCTACTTCCTGATCGTCTCCGACATCACGACGGCGGCGCGGGCGCGCGGCATTCCGGTGGGCCCGGGGCGCGGATCGGCCGCCGGGTCGCTCGTCGCGTTCGCGCTCGGCATCACCGACATCGATCCGCTCAAGTTCGACCTGCTGTTCGAGCGGTTCCTGAATCCCGAGCGCGTCACCATGCCGGACATCGACCTGGACTTCTGCTTCGAGCGCCGCGGCGAAGTGATCGAGTACATGCGGTCCCGCTACGGCCGGGAGTCGGTAGGACAGATCATCACCTTCGGGACGATGAAGGCGCGGGCCGCGTTCCGCGACGTGGCGCGCACGCTGCGTCTCGAGATGGGAGACGTGGACCGCCTGAGCAAGCTCATCCCCTCCGGCCCCGGGTACGCGCTCACGCTGGCCGAGGCGGCGGAGAAGGTGCCGGACCTGCGGGCGGCCGCGGGCCAGGACGAGCGGGTGCGCAAGATCCTCGACTTGGGCACCCGGATCGAGGGCCTGGCGCGCCACGCCTCGGTGCACGCGGCGGGCGTGGTGATCGCCCCAGGCCCACTCACCGACTACGTCCCCGTGTGCCTCGCCCCGCAGGAAGCGGACGCGATCATCACCCAGTTCGATATGGTGGGGCTCGAGCAGGTGGGGATGTTGAAGATCGACATCCTGGGCTTGAAGACCCTCACCGTGATCCACGATGCCGTAGAGATGGTGCGCGCGCGACACGGCGTGACGCTCGACATGGAGGCCCTCGACCTCGCGGACCCCGAGGTGTACCGGCTGCTGCGCGCCGGCCGCACGGCGGGCGTGTTCCAGTTCGAGTCCCCGCTCGCCACCGACTGCCTGCGCAACATGCAGTGCGACCGGTTCGACGACCTCGTGGCGGCGAACGCCCTGCTGCGGCCCGGGCCGCTCGACACGGGCATGCATCTCGTGTTCATCAACCGCAAGCTCGGCCGCGAGCCGGTGCGTTACCCGCACCCCGCGCTCGAGGAGATCTTGAAGCCGACCTACGGCGTCATCACCTACCAGGAGCAGGTGATGCGGATCGCCAACCTACTCGCCGGGTTCTCGCTCGCGGAAGCCGACGTGCTGCGCAAGGCGGTGGGCAAGAAGGACAAGGAGCTGATCCAGCAGGAGCTGGGTCGCTTCGTCACGCGCGCGGTCGAGCGCGGGCACGCGCTGCGCGTGATCGAAGACATCGCCGCCCAGATCGAGACGTTCGGCCGGTACGGCTTCAACAAGTCGCACGCCGTCGCCTACTCCGTGCTGTCGTACCGCACGGCGTGGCTCAAGACGCGGTACGCGCCCGAGTTCATGTCGGCGTTGCTGTCCTCCGAAATCGGCAACAGCGACAAAGTCGTGCAGTACATCAACGAGGCGCGTGAGCTCGGCCTCGAGGTGTTGCCCCCGGACGTGAACGAGTCGGGGTTCAAGTTCACCGTGGTCGGCGAGGGCCGCATCCGCTTCGGGCTGGGCGCGATCAAGAACGTCGGCGGGAGCGCGATCGAATCGATCATCGCGGGGCGCGAGGCGGGGGGGGGGCCCTACCGCACGCTGGTGGACCTATGCGAGCGCATCGACCTGCGGCTCTGCAACAAGCGGGTGATCGAGGCGCTGATCGACTCCGGCGCGTGCGATTCGCTCGGCGGCCACCGCGCGCAACTGGTCGCCGCGCTGGACCACGCCTTCGCCGAGGCGCAGGCCCGCCAGGCGGAGCGGGACTCGGGTCAGCACGCCCTGTTCGGCGGGCCCGGGCGCCTCCCGCCGCCCGCCTCCCCCCTCCCGGACGTCCCCCCCTGGAGCGAGCACGACCGCCTGGCGCGCGAGAAGGCCGTGCTGGGCTTCTTCATCTCCGGGCACCCCCTCGCCAAGTACCGCGCCGAGGTGGAGCTTTTCGGTACCCGGACGACCGCGACGCTCGGCCGCTGGAGCGATCAAACGGTGCGGGTCGCCGCGGTGGTGACGGTCGTGAAGCGACAGATCTCGAAGAAGTCGGGCGCGGAATACGCCCGCCTCGTGCTGGAGGACTTCCACGGCACGGCGGAAGGGCTGGTGTTCCCGGAGGCGTGGGCCAAGCTCAACGAGGTGATCCGTCCCGACCGGGCGCTGTTGCTCACGGGGAGCTACAGTGCGCGGGACCGGGACGAAGAGCAGGCGCCATTCATCGTCGAGACGGCCCAGCCGCTCGACGATCTGCGGGCGAAAGGAGCGATCGGCGTGGCACTCGTGTGGTCCCGGACGGCGCCGCCGTCGCCCGACATCGCGCGGGCGGCCGCCGCGCTGTGCGCCGCGCATCCGGGGCCGGCGCCGGTGCTGGTGGAGTGGCGCGACGGGGGGGGGGCGTCGGCGGGGGGCGCCGCGACGGCCGCCGAGCCCGGCGGGCCGCCGGCCGGAGCGGCGCCCCCCGCCGACGCCCCGCCGCCGATCTCCGTGCGGCTGCGCAGCCGCTCGCTGCGTGTGGCCGTGGCCGACGAGCTGCTCACCGCGCTGCGCGACGTCGTGGGCCCCGACCACGTACATCTCGTGAGGACGACCTGAGCGATGGCGACCCACACGCTGGACTTCGAGCGCCCGCTGCTGGAGCTCGAGCGCCAGATCGACGAGATGAAGCGCACCGCCGGCGACACGGCGGTGGACGTGTCCAAGGAGCTCGCCGCCCTCGAGCGCAAGCTCGCGGAGCTGCGCGGGGAGATCTACAAGAACCTGACGCCGATGCAGCGCGTCCAGGTGGCGCGCCACCCCAAGCGCCCCTACACCCTCGACTACGTCAACACGGTGTTCACGGACTTCGTCGAGCTGCACGGCGACCGGTTGTTCCGCGACGACCCCGCGATCGTGGGCGGCTGGGCGCGGCTCGACGGCATGAGCGTGATGCTGATCGGCCATCAGAAGGGGCGCGACACGAAGGAGAACCTGCACCGCAACTTCGGGATGGCGCACCCGGAAGGCTACCGTAAGGCGCTGCGGCTGATGGGCCTCGCGGAGAAGTTCGGCGCTCCCGTGATCACGCTGGTGGACACGCCGGGCGCCTACCCCGGGCTCGGCGCCGAAGAGCGCGGCCAGGCGGAGGCGATCGCCCGCAACCTGGTGGAGATGGCAACCCTGCGCACCCCGGTCGTCACGGCCGTCATCGGTGAAGGGGGCTCGGGCGGCGCCCTCGCGGTAGGGCTCGCCGACCGCGTGCTGATGCTCGAGAACTCGGTGTACTCGGTGATCTCACCCGAAGGGTGTGCGGCCATTCTCTGGAAGGACGCGACCCAGCGGGAGCGGGCCGCCGAGGCGCTGAAGATCACCGCCGAAGACCTGCTGGAGCTGGGCGTGATCGACGAGATCATTCCCGAGCCGCCCGGGGGCGCCCACGCCGACCCCGACGCGGCCGCGGCAGCTCTGGGGGACGCGCTGCGCCGCCATGTGCGCCTGCTCCGCAAGACCAAGATGGAGAAGCTGCTCAAACGCCGCGAGGAGAAGTACCTTTCGATGGGTGCCTTGAGCGAGAAGTGAGTTGACGCCGATCGTCGAAGTCCGGTTCAAAGGGAACCGCAAAGAATACTTCACCTGGCCGTCCGAGGATGCGCTCGCGCTGCACGACGCCGTGATCGTGGAGGTCGAGCGGGGCCAGGACTTGGGACGCGTGTCGGCGCTGGGTGCCGTCGCGACCAAGAAGTGCGGCACCGCGTGCCAGGGGTGCAGTCTCGCCGGGGGCGAGGGGCGGGCCGCTCCGGCCGGGGGCCCGCCGGGCTCGGCGGCCGTCGCGGCCCCCCCCTCGCCCCCCCCGGCTCCGCACCGCATCCTCCGCCGCGCGAGCCCCGACGACACCGCCCAGGCCGAGCGGCTGCATGAAGAAGAAGACGCCGTACGCCGCAAGGTGATGGAGCGCGTGCAGCAGCACGCCCTGCCGATGAAGGTCTCCGACGCCGAATGGCAGTGGGACAAGAAGAAGCTGACCGTCTATTTCACCGCCGAGCAGCGCGTCGATTTCCGCGCGTTGGTGCGCGACCTCGCGGGCCTGTTCCACACCCGGATCGAGCTGCGCCAGATCGGCGCGCGCGACGAGGCCAAGCGCCTGGACGGGGTGGGCCGTTGCGGCCGCCAGTTCTGTTGCTCGAGCTGGCTCCCCGAGCTGCGGCCGGTCAGCCTCGCGCTCGCGAAAGATCAACACCTGTCGCTCAATCCGTCGCAGATCTCCGGCGGGTGCGGGCGCCTGCTGTGCTGCCTCCGCTACGAGCACGACTTCTACGTGCAGACGCGCAAGCGCTTCCCCAAGGAAGGGAAAGTGCTGCGCACCGGCGTGGGATCCGAGCAGGTCCTGGCCGTGGACATCTTCCGCGAGACTGTCACGCTGCGCGCCGAGGACGGCGACACGCGCGTGGTGTCGCTCGAGAAGCTGAAGGACGACATCGCCCGCTCCGGCGGCGATGCCTAAGTTCTACCTCACGACAGCCATCGACTATTCGAACGGCGACCCGCACCTGGGGCACGCGCTCGAAAAGATCGGGGCGGACTGCATCGCCCGGTATCGCCGGCTGCGCGGCGACGACGTGCACTTTCTCATGGGGATGGACGAGCATAGTCAGTCGGTGATCCAGGCCGCCGCGGGCGCCAAGGTGACGCCGCAGGCGTGGGTGGACCGGATGGCCGCGACGTTCGCGGACCACTGGCGCCGACTCGAGTGCAGCCACGACGACTGGATCCGCACGACCGAGCCGCGGCACGTCCGCGGCGTGGTCGCCCTGCTCGAGCGCATCCAGCAGCGCCGCCCCGACGACCTGTTCGTGGCGGAGTACGAGGGACTGTACTGCACCGGCTGCGAGGAGTTCAAGACGCCGGCGCAGATCGCGAACGGCCATTGCATCGAGCACCCCACGCTCACGCTCGTACCGGTCAAGGAAGAGAATCACTTTTTTCGCTTGAGCGCCTACCGCGACGCCGTGCTCGAGCGCATCCGCTCCGGCGCGCTGCGGGTGGAGCCCGAGATCCGCCGCAACGAGGTGCTGCGTCTTCTCGAAGCCGGACTGCAGGATGTCTCGATCTCGCGCCAGCGGCTGCCGTGGGGCATCCCCTTCCCCGGCGACCCCGAGCAGACCGTGTACGTGTGGTTCGACGCGCTGATCAATTACCTCTCGGCGACGGGATTCCCCGAGCCGGGGTACGAGCGGCTCTGGCCCGCCGACCTGCACGTCGTCGGGAAAGGAATCACGCGCTTTCACTGTGTCATCTGGCCGGCCATGTTGCTCGCGGCCGGCCTCGAGCTGCCGCGGCTCGTCTGGGCGCACGGCTACGTCCAATGGGAGGGCGCCAAGATGAGCAAGACCGCCGGCACCGCGGTGAGCCTCGACGCCGCGGTCGAGCGGTGGGGCGCCGACGCGTTGCGCTACTTTCTGCTGCGCGAGGTCGGGTTCACCAACGACGGCGACTTCACGTGGGAGCGGTTCGACACCCGCTACGCGGCGGATCTCGCGAACACCTTCGGGAACCTCGTATCGCGCGCCCTCACCATGATCCACAGCTACCGCGGCGGCGCCGTGCCGCGCCCGTCCGGCGCCCGCGGCACGCCGCTCGACGACGCGGCACGCGAGCATCTGGCCGCGTACCAGCGCGCCATGGACGGGAACCGCCTCGAGGAGGGCGCGGCGCAATGGATGGACCTCGCGGCGCGCGCCAACCGCTACATCGAGGAGACCGCGCCGTGGAAGCTGGCGAAAGCGGGTCGGGATGCCGAGCTCGACCAGGTGCTCGCGAGCCTGGCCCGCACCGTCGTCCGGTTGGCGATCCTCGCCGCACCGTTCATTCCCGCGACAGCTGACACGGTGTGGACACTCTTCGGGCCCACCGCCCCCCTGGGACGGGTCCGCCTCGCCGACCTAGACAACCTGGCCGTGGAGGGTCGCGCGGTGGGGAAACCGCCCATTCTCTTTCCCAAGCCTCGCCCGACCTCCGCATAGAGCCCGAAAGTACGTGACATGGCTCACTTTGGCTCACTTTTTGCCATGTTGACGGGTCGGGAGCCGACCCGTACTTTTTAGCTCCCACCGGGAACCCGGCCCAACGCCCTGTCCGGATTCTCCCATCGGTAGGTACATCAAAAGCTGTCGAGTGCCGGCGCGTATCACGCCGGATCACACGCGTTGACGAGAGGTCGCTACAGGGAGATGAGCAACAAGGCGGAGCGACGCTGGACGGTCATGGTGGTGCCTCACGGCTCGGGAACTTCCCGCACCGTCGAGTTGTCGCAGACCGTCGTGAAAGTCCTGGCCGGGATCGGCAGCGTGGTCACGCTGGCGTTCCTGGTGCTGGGCGCCGCGGCCGTTTCGCGCGGGGTCAACATCACGCGCAGCCGTGCTCTCGAGAACGAGAACCGCCTGCTCGCCGAAGAGGTCCAGCGGATGCGCGAGCGGCTGGTGGGCCTCACCGATACCATCAACCAGTTCAGCCAGCGGGAGCAGGAGATGCGCCTCTTGGCCGGGCTCACGCCGACCGACGCCGGTGTGCAGCGGGCGGGGATCGGTGGACCGGCCGGAGCCTGGTCGGAGCGCGACAGCCTCTCCGCGGTGGGGCCGCATGGCCAGGCGGCGCTCGCGGCGCGCGTCGATATCGACGCGCTCAGCCGGCGGGCCGACATCCTGGTGCGGTCGCTGAACGAGGCCTACGG
>WNGC01002240.1_pt1 | contig 14385 bp, 11 predicted proteins | sample 5400051 | NCBI WGS metagenome assembly WNGC01 (sample SAMN13153368, study PRJNA577476) | soil metagenome | isolation source: 20 cm soil or saprolite under grassland replicate 2 | place: USA:California | collected 2016-06-15 | reverse complement strand
GGGTGTCCAGCAGCCCGCTGATCTCGAAGTACGCGGCGAGCTCTTTGATTCTCGCGCCGGCGCGCTTGAGGCCGTAGAGGTGCGCAAAGACCAGCAGGTTTTCCCACACCGAGATCCGGCCCTGGAGGGTGTTGAACGATGAGGCGTAGTTGATCCGCCCGAGACACGCCTGGCGGTGGGAGAAGAACTCCTTGCCAAAGTAGGCAATCCGGCCCGACGTCGGGGTGATGATCCCGAGGAGCATGTGGATCGTCGTGGTTTTGCCGGCACCGTTGGGGCCGAGGAGGCCGATGATCTTCCCCCTCGGGACTGTAAAAGATACCCTGTCCACCGCCCGAAACCGCCCGAAATCCTTGACGAGATCGCGCACCTCGAGCAACGGGTCCGGTGGGACCCCGGCGCGGTCGAAGGTGGGAGCCGCCGCCGCCCGGAGGGCCTCCGCCGGGAACGCCTCCTGGGGTCTCGTGCGCATCAAGTGATCCATCGAGGACAATTGTCCCGCCGCCCTCCATCGCCTGTCAACAACAGACCGGGAGAGGATAATCAGTTTGGCCTCCCGAACGGCTCAAGCGAATGAGAGGAGATCGCCTGCAGGTGTTTCCGGGAAGAACGTGTGCCTGCGGGTGGGAGGAGTGATGGTCGTGGGGAGATCTTACTGTGCTGGCGTGTCCCGCAAACCGATGTCCATCTTCATGCGCTTGATCCCGGCGTTGATCTGTTTGGTCTTTGCCTGCCTGCCGGCCTGGGGCCCGGCCGGAGCGCTCGCGGGCCCGGGCGGCGGTCAGTCCCTGATCATGGCCGATGACCAGTCCGACGTCAAGACGCTCGACCCCGACCGCGAGTTCGAGTTCGCCGCGGCCTTCGTCGACCTCAACGCCTACGATACCCTGGTCGTCCCGAAGAGCGCGCAAGATTTTTCCTCGTTCGTGCCGTTTCTGGCCAAAGATATCAAGATCTCCCCGGACGGCCGGGAGTACACGTTCACGCTGCGCGACGACGTGAAGTTCGCGAGCGGCAACCCCCTCACCGCGGACGACGTCAAGTTCAGCCTGATGCGGCTCAAGAACATCAAAGGCAACCCGGGCTGGATGGCCGACCCGCTCAACGACGTTCAGGTTATCAGCCCCCACACGGTGAAGACGATCCTGAATGACCCGTTCGCCGACTGGCTGGCCGTCCTGGCCGGCCCGAACGCGGCGATCATGGACAGCAAGCTCGTGCGTGAGCACGGGGGGACGGATTCGGCCACCGCCGACAAGGACGACAAGGCGGAGGAATGGCTGAACCAGCACTCGGCCGGCTCCGGCCCCTTCATCCTGACGGGATGGCAGAAGAACGAGGTCATCACGCTCGAGCGCAACCCAAACTATTTCCTCGGTCCCGCCAAGCTCGCGAAGGTCGAGATCCGCGATGTGACGTCGCCGGCCACACAGAAGCTGCAAATCGAAAAGGGCGATATCGACGTCGCGGTCAACCTGACCCCCGACCTCGTCGCGGGGCTCCAGGGCAATCCCAACGTGAAGATCATCACCGGGCAGTCGCTGGACAACATGTACATGGGGCTGACCACCAACCCCGCGCTGGACCCGAACCTCGCCAAGAAGGAGGTCCGGCGCGCCATCCGGTACGCGGTGGACTACGACGGCGTGCTGGCCCTCACCAACCACCAGGCGGTCCGCGGGCCGGCCGTCTATTCCATCGGCATCCTGGGATTAACCCCCGCCGACGCCGACCGGATCAACCCGAAGTACAATCCGGCGAAGGCCAAGGAGCTGCTGGCCCAGGCGGGCGTGGGAGGCGGCTTCTCCTTCAAGCTCGCGTACGGCACCGGCCCGTCCCCGGTCGGCATCACCTATGAATCGGTCGCGCAGAAGGTCCAGGCGGATCTCAAGAAGGTCGGCATCAACGCGCAGCTGGCCCCCTCGGAGTTCCTCACGATGCTGACCACCTACCGGGCCAAGAAGAGCGCCGCGGTCATTTCGTACAACCAGCCGGACTACCTCGGCTCGTCCGACTGGCTCGGCCAGATGATCTTGAACACCTGGGCGCCGCGCCTTTACTTCGACGACCCGGCGCTGAAGGACTTGACCAACAAGGCCAACGCCGAGGTCAATCAGGGAAAACGGATCTCGATGATCCACCAGATCCTGACCCGGCTGGTCGACGACGGGCCCTACGTCATGCTCGTCCAGGGCAAGATCCAGGTCGTGACCCGCCCCACGATTCAGGGGTACGTGTACATGCCCCTGGGGACGGCGCGCCTGTTTGGCGTAACCAAGCAGTAGCCGGCCTCGGGGACAGGGCGTGGGAGTCTACGTCGCCCGCCGGCTGCTGCTGGCGGCGGTGGCGGTGGTCGGGCTGACGGTGATCACCTTTGTGATCTCCCACGCCGCTCCCGCCGATCCGATCGTGGCGAACCTGGGGCAGCAGGCCTCCCAGCGCCCGGAGATCGTCGCGGCGTTCCGCGCCAAGTGGGGCCTGGACCGGCCGCTGCACCAGCAGTATCTGACGTTCCTGCGGGGGGTCGGGACCGGCGATTTTGGGATCTCCATCGGACTGCCGCTCGGCGTGCTCTCGGCGCTCTACCGGGACGGTCCGATCGATCACCTGGCGCGCCTCGTGTCGCTGGTCGGCGTGTCGATCCCCATCTTCTGGCTGGCCACCGTGTCCCTGGTGATCTTCTACGCGACCCTCGGCCTGGCGCCCGGTCCCGGCCGGCTGGGCCCGCAGATCGCCGCGCCCCCGGGCGTCACCGGCTTCTACGTCCTCGACAGTCTGCTGGCGGGCGACGGGCGCGCGTTCATGAGCGCCCTGACCCACCTCGTGCTGCCGGCCCTGGTGCTGAGCAGCTCCGTCATGGGCCTGGTCACCCGGGTCACCCGGTCGTCGATGCTGGAGGTGCTCTCCCAGGACTTCATGCGGACCGCGCGCGCCAAGGGCCTCGCCGAATCCACGGTGGTCGTGCGGCACGCGCTGCGCAATGCGCTCATCCCCACGGTGACCATCCTCGGGCTCGCGTTCGGCGGCCTCCTCTCCGGCGCCGTGATGACGGAGACGATCTTCGCCTGGCCCGGGCTCGGCCGCTACGCGTTTGAAGCGGCGGTGTCCAACGACTTTCCATCGATCATGGGCGTGACCTTTGTGATCGCCCTGATGTATGTCCTGGCCAACCTGGCGGTCGACCTGCTGTATGGGGTGCTCGATCCGCAGATCCATTATGCGTAGCGGCGGCGCGGGCGCATGAGTCCGGCCCGCGGCATCCGGGGGACGGCAGGCTGATGCAGGATTTTAGAGCCGCCGCCCAGGCCATCGCGGTCGAGCCCCGCGTCCTTGCGCCGGTCCCCGCCGCGCGGATGAGCGACCGGCGCCGGCTCCTCCGCCGGGTGCTGCGGAAGCGCATGATGATCGCCGGGGCGATCGTCGTGGTGGTCTGGGTGCTCCTGGCAGCCCTGGCGCCCGCGATCTCGCCCTACGATCCGATCGAGCAGGATGTCTACCACCGGTTGGGGGCGCCTTCGGCGGCCCACTGGCTCGGGGTGGACGAGTTGGGCCGCGACGTCCTGAGCCGGGTGCTCTACGGGGGCCGGGTGTCGCTTCCGGTCGCGGCCGCCGTGGTCGCGGTCGCCGCCGTGTTCGGCACCCTCTTCGGCGGGCTCGCCGGGTTCGCCGGACAGTGGGTCGACGGGCTGGCCATGCGGCTCGTGGACATGGTGCTGGCCTTTCCGTCGTTGATCCTGGCCATGGCCATCGCCGCGGCGCTCGGCCCGAGCATCCAGAACTCGATGCTGGCCATGCTGCTGGTCTGGTGGCCGCCGTACGCCCGGCTGGCCCGGGGCCAGGTACTGGCCCTGCGGACGCGGGAGTATGTGATCGCCGCGCGCGGGCTGGGCCTGCCGGAGCACCGCATCCTGCTGCGTCACGTGCTGCCGAACGCCTTCGCCCCGCTCACGGTGATGATGACCATGGACTTCGGCACCGCGATCATCATCACGGCCGCGCTCAGCTTCCTCGGCCTGGGCGCCGTTCCGCCGACGCCGGAGTGGGGGTCCATGGTCGCCGAGGGCCGCGAGCTGATTTCACAGTGGTGGATTTCGTCGTTTCCGGGCGTGGCCATCTTCATGGTGGCGATGGCCTGCAATTTCATCGGTGACGGTTTGCGCGACATCGTTGATCCGCGTCTGCGGTGAACGATCCTAGGGGGGTGTGGGGGGATGGGGACTACAGGGAAGCGCGGCTTGCGAATCGAGCGACGAGCTTTTCTCAAGCTCGCCGCCGGGGCCGGGGTGGCCGCGGCCGGCGGGGTCGGACTGGCGCCTGCGCGACCGGCGGCGGGGGCGACGACCCTGGGCGTCTGGACGGGGTTCCCCGAGTTGGTTCCGTTCTACAAGGCCGTCGCGGACGCGTACGGGAAGGCGAACTCGGGCGTGGCGGTCACGGTCTTCAGCACGTCGCTGCGAGAGATCGAGCAAAAACTCTCCGCCGCCGTGCCGACGGGCACGGGACCGGACATCTACGATATCGGCACGAACATCAGCATCAAGTTCATTGAAGGCGGACTGCTCGATCCCAATCCGCCGGCTGTGGACCAATACCTCAAGAGCGGCGCGTGGCACGCATCCGTCGTCGACTTCTTCGGGATCAGCGGAAAGCACTACGGGCTGCCCCTGATGGAGGGGAGCCACGCCTCCATGTTTTACAACAAAGCGATGTTCAAGGAGGCGGGGATCGCGAAGCCGCCCTCGACGTTCCCGGAGCTGACCGCGGCCGCCCGCAAGCTGGTCAAATTCGACGCCTCCGGGAAGATGACCCGGAGCGGCATCAGCATGCGCCTGTCGGGGCAGGGGAGCGGGATCGGGGAGAAGTTCCGGTTCGTGCTGGAGCCGGCGGGCGGATCGCTGGTGGTCCGGACCCCGAGCGGCAAATGGCACAACGGCTACGACAACGCCGCGGGGCGGGCCGCCCTCCAGTTCTACGTCGACGCGGTCCAGAAGGACAAGATCGATGACCCGAAGGTCCCGCACGATGCGGACGCGTTCGCCGCGGGGAACACCGCGATGCTGTTCCGCGAGGCCTGGGTCATCGGCGAGATCCAGCAGAAGAACCCCAAGTTGGAGTACGGCGTCGCGCCCATCCCGCGGTGGAAGGCGGGAAGCCCGTACAAGATGCTCGTCCAGCCCTGGGGGATCTACGTCAACGGGAAGAGCGGCAACAAGAACGCCGCCTGGGATTTCGTCAAGTTCCTGACCAATCGCGAGAATGCGGTGCGGCTGACCACGATGACGGGATGGGTGTCGGAGCGCCAGGACGTCGACTGGAAGCCGCTGCTCAAGCAAATCCCCCAGTTTGAGGTCTTCGTGTCCCCACCCAAGGACGTGGCGTTCTATGTCGAGCCGATCTTCTCGGTCTTTGATGAGGTCGAATCCAAATTAGCCGACCGGTTGGTGCCCGCCTACGTCGATCCCAGCCTGAACAACGCTCCCGATAAGGTCGCCCAGCGGATCCGGGAGATGGCCGCGGAGACGGATGAGATCCTGAAGGGGGCGGGCCTGTACGGGATGACCTAGGATCCGAGCCGGGGGCCCAACGCCCAGCCGTTCTCAGGGTGGGCGCGGCCCCCACCCTCGCCGGAGCGTTGATGCCTGCGCCGTCGATGGCGGTGCCCAGGGGGCGCGTGTCGGTCTGGCCGGCCCGGCGGCGATGGCACACGCTCCTGTTTTGCTATCTCGCCCTGGTTCCCGTCCTGGCCCTCTTCGCCTACATCCGGGCGTTCCCGATCGCCTGGAGCGTGATCCTCAGCTTCCACCGCTGGGACCTGATCGGCGCGTCCAAGCCCTTTGTGGGGTTTGCCAATTACGTCCGGTTGGCGGGCGATGGGAACTTCTGGCTGGCCGTCAAGAACACCACGATCTACTCCATCGCGACCGTCATCTTGAGCACGCTCGTCGCCCTCCCGCTGGCGGTGTTTCTCTCGGGCAAGACCCGTCTGGCCGCGCTGTATCAGACGATCTACTTCCTGCCGGTGATCACGCCGATGGTCCCGATGGCCATCGCCTGGAAGTGGATCTACGACTACAACTACGGCATCCTGAACTACGCGCTCTCGCTCGCGCGCCTCCCGGCCGTCGCCTGGCTGACCGACGAGAAGGTCGCCCTGTGGGCGCTGATCATCATGAGCGTGTGGAAGGTGCTGGGGTACAATCTCATTCTCTTCCTGGTCGGGATCCGGAATATCCCCGACGTCTATCTTGAAGCGGCGAGCCTCGACGGCGCCACTCCCTGGCAGCGCTTCCGCCGCGTCACCTTCCCTCTGCTCCGGCCCATCCTCCTCTACGTGCTCGTCACCGCCACCATCAACTCGTACAACGTGTTCACCCAGGTCTACGTCATGACCCTGGGGTCGCAGGCCGCGCCCGGCCACGCGGTGCGCGTGCTGGTGTTCGACATTTATCAGAACGCGTTCCAGTACTTCCACATGGGCTATGCGTCCGCCGAGGCGGTGATGCTGACGCTGATCGTCCTGGGGTTCACCCTGATTCAATTCGGCCTGGTGCGCGGGGAGGAAGCCTAGGTGCCCCCTTCGGGGACTCCACACCGGAGCCCCGTGGCCCGTCGGCCGGCAAGGGCGCCGATCGGCGTCCGGGCGCTCAATGCCCTGGCGCACGCGCTCCTGGCGCTGGGCGCGATCTTCATGATCCTGCCGATGCTGTGGATGCTGTCCACATCCTTCAAGGCGCCCCCCGAGATCCCCCTCTGGCCGCCGCACCTGCTGCCCCAGGCTCCCACGCTCGCGAACTACACGGGGATCTTCGAGGTGGCCCCCTTTGGCCGCTTCTTCCTGAACAGCGCGGCGCTGTCGTTGGCCGCCACGGTGAGCGTCGTGGTGACGTCGCTCCTCGCGGGCGCCGTCTTTGGCAAGTATCGCTTCCCGGGACGGTCGGTGCTGTTCATGCTGATCATCTCGACGGCGATCGTGCCGTTCGAAAGTTACATGATCCCGCTGTACATCCAGCTGATCCCGATCGGCTGGATCAATACGTACCAGGGCATTGCGCTGCCCTTCCTGATCATGAGCTTTGGCATCTTTCTCGTCCGCCAGCATGTGGCGTCGGCCATTCCGAGCGAGCTCCTCGAGGCCGCCAGGGTGGACGGCGCGAGCGAGTGGTGGATTCTCGCCCGGGTGATCGCTCCGCTGTCGGGAACGGCCCTCGCCGCCGTGGGCATTTTCGGGTTCATCCAGATGTGGGGCGCGTTCCTCTGGCCGCTCCTGGTGGCGAACAACCAGCTGCTGTTCAACATGGAGGTCGGCCTGACCGCCTTCCAGTTCAGGTTCAGCAGCGACTACGGGAAACTGATGGCGGGGTCGGTGATCAGCGTCATCCCCATGCTGGTCATTTTCCTCATCCTGCGGCGGCGCATCATCGAGAGCGTGGCCCTCACCGGGCTGAAGGGATAGGCGCGAGGCCCTCGGGATACTGGAACTGCAGGGCATCTTCGATCAGGAAGCTCTTGATCTCGGCCGCCTCGCGACGCTTGGCCGGGAGTTTCTCGGCGGGCAATTGATCGAGGTTCATGTGGGCCTCGACCACGGTGCCCCGGACCGACAGCCGGGTGAGGATATCCGGTCCCTGCCCGTGCTCTCGCCGGTCCTCCTGAATGCTGTCGAGAAAGGCCAGCAGGCCGGCAAACGGGAATCGCCCGGTCGAAATTGCGCTGATGCCCTCTTCGCGGAGGCATTCCCGCACCGGCCAGTCGTGGAACGGTATCGACAGGGCGGCCAGGAAGATGTGGGGGACGAGGAACTGTCTGTGCGGCGGGGATTCCGGGATGTTGCGGAACAGATCGGCGAGCATGCGCATGCCGCTGGCGACCCCGTGGCCGCTGCGCAGAAAGGACCGTTCGAACGCCCGGTCCAGCGGATGGTCCGCCAGGGGGAAGGGATCCGCCCGCCAGTCGGAGCGGATCTCCTCCTGCGCCAGATGCTCGTACAGGGACACCATCTGGGACCGGGCCACGCGGTACGTCGGAGAGTCCCAGGCCTCCCGGCGTTGGGCCACGAGGCGCTCGCCGTCGGTCGGGGAGACGCCAAAGACCATTTCGTGGATCTGCTCGTACTTTTGGACGGGGTAGCCCACGTCGTGGAAGAACACGGTGAGGAGCCAGACATACTCGGTCGACCATCCGGCGGCGCTGGGGAAGCAGGTCGCTCGAAACCGATCGAAGACGCCGGCGCACCGGTCGATGACGACGCTGCCCAAGAGGAAATTGGTAAACGAGTGAAAGTAATGATCCCGGCCGTGATTCTGCGTCTGCTCGAAGAAGCCGAGGAGCGCGAGCGGATTGTAGGTGGCGGTAAAGCGCGGATCGGAGTTGAGCAGTGCGCGCAGGGTTCGCCTGAGCAGGTTTTCTTGATGCTCCTCACCCCAGATCCGGGAATCGATCAATCGGCGATATTTCTTCGCAAATCGAGCCAGGATCGGGGTGAAGGGATGCCGCCGCTCCAGTGTCTCGAGGTCTTCCAGTATCCATTCCGGGATCCTCAGGAGACTCGAACTCGGCATGAGCCGGCACCCTCCGACGGCGTCTGGATGTGTTGCGCTTCGCCTGAATACCTCTCCCACGGCAATGCCGCAACGGCGGCACCGGTGGGTGTCTAAAGCCTGTGGGCGCGCGTCCGAGACGAATGGTGGACGGGCCGCGACCTTATGAAAGACGAGGTATGTGGGCCGAGACAGTTCGCAATGGTCGCAGGGTTACAAAAACGTGCCGTTTCTTGAAGACGCCCTTGCCTAGGGTTTTTCCCAACTCCGGTTGCTCTCTAACATGCCGACAGGACTTGGTGTCACGTACACGAAGACCCTACCGGATTGCGCTGCCTCGCAGGTGACGATCCGGGGGGCGAAGGGGGGCCTGCTAAGATGGGGTGGACGTCGCGAGCCTGGCCGGTCGGTGTCGTTCTGGCTGTTGCCCTGTCCGGCATCGGTGATCCCGGCCCGAGGGTGACCGGCGCCGCGCGCGCCGATCTCCTGGTGATCGCCAAAGACATCTCCGATATTCGGTCGCCGGATCCCGCGAAGGCCTATGAGGTCAGCAGCGCCTTTCTCCTCTACCCCCTGTACAGCCGGCTGGTCAGACAAGAGGCGCCGGACTACGGCAAGATTCTCCCGGATCTGGCGGAGTCGTGGACGGTTAGCCCGGATGCCAAAACCTACACATTCACCCTTCGCAAGGGCGCGGCCTTCGCCGGCGGGAAGCCGGTCACGTCAGAGGACGTCCGCTTCTCGCTCCTGCGCATGAAATATTCGAAGGGTCCCGGCGGGTTCCTTGCCGATCCCATCCAATCGGTCGAAGCGGTCGATCCGGCCACCGTCCGGGTGACCCTCAGCGGTCCCGACGCCACATTCCTCGCGGCGCTGGCTGCGCAGGGGTTCTCGATCCTCGACAGCAAGACTATCCGCGAGCAGGGCGGGGTCGACACGGTCGGCGCCGACACCCTGGATAAGGCCGAATCGTGGTTCTTTGCGCGCTCCGCGGGATCCGGTCCGTATACGCTGGGGCGATTCACCCGCGAGAGCGAGATCGTCTATCAGCGGAACGATCAGTACTTTGGGCCCAAACCGTTCTTCCGCCAAGTGATTGTCCGGCATGTCAAGGATGCCGGCGCCCGGGGTCTCCTGCTGCGGCGGGGGGACGTGGATGTCGCTCTCGATCTCGGCGTGGATCAGGCGGCGGATCTGACAGGAGCCTCGCGGATCGATCTGGTCGAGGGGCCGTCGGCGTTCACCGTGTACATCGGATTGAACACCGGCGTCCCGCCCTGGAACAACCCAAAGGTCCGGGCGGCCGCGAAGTATGCGGTCGATTACGACGGCATTGTCTCCGAGATCATGCGCGGGCACGGCCTTCGGATCGGCGGGATCATGATGCCCGGCATGCTGGGGTTCCCCGGGTCGCTGAACAAGGCGCTCCTCTACCCCCACGACCCGGCCAGGGGCGCGGCCCTCATGAAGGAGGCAGGGGTGACGCGGGCCAGCGTGGCCTTTACCTGGCCCTCCGGAGCCTATTACGCGACGCTGCCGGTCGACCGGCTGGCGCAGAAGCTCCGCGCCGACCTGTCGCAGATCGGGATCGACCTCCGGCTTCAGCCGGTGCAGGAGTCAGTGTTTCTCCCCTACTTCCGCGCGGGCAAGCCTCAAACCATCCTCGCGTATTGGTTCCCGGACTTCCTGGATCCCGACAACTGGACGATCCTCGTCAACGGGCTCATCAACCGGCGCTTCCACTGGCAGAGCCCGGAGGCGCTCAAGGTCGTGACGGAGGCCAAGGCCACGGCGAATACGCAGCGGCGGGAAGGGCTGTACGAGCAATACAACCGAATGTTGGCCGCGCCTGATGCTCCATATATCTTCCTGGTCCAGCCGGCCAACGTGATCGCCGCCCGCGACGATCTCGCGAACGTCAGGTATCACTCGCTCTACTCGCTGGAGATCGACGCGCTCCGCCGCAAGTAGGAGGGTGTGAGGCGGGGCCGGCCGCCGTCGCCTGCGCCCGCCCTCGATGATGGGACGCTTCATCTTCCGGCGCGCCCTGCTGGCCGTTCCGACGCTTGTCGGCCTGACGATTGTGACGTTCTTCGTGTCCCATCTGCTCCCCGCCGACATGGTGCTGGTCAACCTCGGAGACCAGGCGGTCCGCAGTCCCGAGCTCGTCGCGGCCTTCAAGCACCGATGGGGGCTCGACCGGCCGCTGCTGACGCAGTACCTGGTCTACGGGGGAAATCTGCTCCGTGGGAACCTCGGGACGTCCATCGCCACCCATCGGCCGGTGCTGGCCGAGCTCGCCCTCTCCCTGCCGGCGACGATGGAACTGGCGACGGTCGCGATGGCCGGGGCGGTTGCCGCCGGCGTCGTCCTGGGCGTTCTCGCCGCCGTCCTGCGCGATTCCAAGGTCGACATCTTCGCCCGCGGGCTGTCGGCGGTCGGGGTGGCGATCCCAACGTTCTGGTTTGCGATTCTCCTGCTCGCGCTCGTCTACTTCCAGCTGGGATGGGCTCCCCCGCCGGGGCGTTTGTCCGCGGGCATCGTCCCTCCCGAGCCGATCACCGGCATGTATCTGGTGGACAGCCTGCTGCGCGGCCAGGTCGACGTGCTCGTCGACGCGCTGCGGCACCTCGTGCTCCCGGCCATCGTCATCGCGACGGTGTGCCTGGGGTACGTGACGAGAATCACCAGGGCCAGCATGATTGAAGCCCTGGCCGAGGATTACGTGCGGACCGCGTCCGCGAAAGGCCTGACGCCATGGGCCGTGATCGTTCGCCACGCCCTGCGCAATTCGCTGATTCCCGTGATCACCATCGGGGGCACGCTGTACGCTCAGGTGATGTCGGGGACGGTGATGGCGGAAACGATCTACTCATGGCCCGGGATTGGGCGCTATGCATTTACGTCGGCGGGGAGCATGGACTTCCCCGCCGTCATGGGCGTCGCGCTGGTCGTCGGCGCCGTCTACGTCGCCGTGGATCTGTGTGTCGACGTGCTGGTCGTCTGGGCGAATCCCCGGGTCCGCTACCGGTGAAGGACGTCGCCGCCGAGGGGAATCTGCGTGCCCGTTGACGCGGGTCCGCCCACGCGCGCTCCGGCGGGCCGGCGCCGCAGGCCCGCGGTGTGGCGCCGCGGCCCGGCGGCCGTCCTCGGCGGCCTGGTGGTCGGCGCCTGGGCGTTCGCGGCCATCGGCGCCCCGGTCCTGACGCGCTACGGGCTCGACGAGCAGCATCTCGTGGAGGCGCTGCGGCCGCCGTCGCTCCATCACCCCTTCGGGACCGATGACCTTGGACGCGACATCCTGGCCCGGGTCCTCTACGGCGGGCGCTATACGCTGACCCTCGCCTTGTCCGTCGTTGTTGTGGCGGGAGCCGCCGGCACGATCACCGGCGGAGTGTCGGGCTACCTGGGAGGGTGGTTCGATGAGGGGCTGATGCGCGTGACGGAACTTGTGATGGCCTTTCCGGCGATCATCCTCGCCATGGCCATCGTCGTCGCGCTGGGGCCCGGCCTCCTGAACGCAGGGCTCTCGATGATCCTCGTCTGGTGGCCCCCGTATGCGCGCCTGGCGCGCGGGGAAGTGCTGGCGGTGAAGCACCTCGAGTATGTGGAAGCCGCTACCGCCCTGGGCCAAACCCGGTGGGGCATCCTGCGGCGGGCGATCTTGCCGAACGCCCTCCCTCGAATGATCGTGCTCGCCACGATCGATGTTGGGGCGGCGATTGCAACCGGAGCCGGCCTGAGCTTTCTCGGCCTCGGCGCAACCCCCCCGACGCCCGAGTGGGGGGCGATGGTGAGCAGCGGGCGCGATCTCCTCGCCGAGTGGTGGGTGGCGACCTGTCCTGGGCTGGCGATCTTTCTCACGGTCATCGCGTTCAACTTTATCGGCGATGCCGTTCGTGATTCGATGGATCCGAGGAGTCGCGGAAGACGTAGTTGATTGCGAGAGTCCGATCTACTTATCTGCGACATCTAGAATGCGCGAATCACAGTCCTGGTGGTACGGGTCGGCCATCGGCGGGACGTGTACCGCTAAATTTAGAAGGGGCAGATCGCGGTTGGTATCCGTGCTGTAGCACCAGGCGGACGGCCGCGGCGACCAGTTCGGCGTTGCTCGGAGCCCGCTTGCCGTCGGAGAGATCCAGCGCGTCCTCGAATCCCATCCTGATATCGTAGCCCTGCCGGAGCGCCGTCTCGAGCACCGCCCAGGCGGCCTGATCGATGCCGTGGAGCAGCCGCGGGAGCGTGATGCTGTGCCGGTCGAGGACTGCGGTGACGGCCGCTGCGGTGGACAGGGCGTCATGGGGGAGGGTTTCGGCCGGTTCGATGAGGACGCGGAGACACCGCCCCGCCAGCCCGCTGTTGACGAAGGTTCCGGCATCGGCCGCGCTCCACACGCCCGCCTCGATGCCGATCCCCCGGGCGAGAAGATACTCGCAGAGACCCTGGGTCCCCGGCTCGGAGACGTTGACCGAGACGAAGTCGGGCAGGATGGCCCAACTGGCGATGCAGGAGAGCCGGCGCTGGGGAGTGGATTCGATCCACACGCCGGTCGACACGCCGACGGGGACGCCCGGGCACGCGGCCCGAATTGCGCTGATGGCCGCGCCGCACACGCCGGGGTCCAGGCTTTCGGATCCGTCCGGCGTTCGCGGGTGCACGTGCAGCGCCCCCGCTCCGGCGGCGACCACGCGCTGTGACTCGATCGCGAGTTCGCGCGCGGACAGCGGGGTCGCCTCGTGCTCGGCGCGGGTCCGGGTGCCGTTCAGGCAGGCCTTGACGAGGACGGTCGAAGGCTTGGGATGCGTCTGCGCTGTCATCCGCCGTCACTTCCTTATATGATAGGGGTCGGTGTCAACTCTGCGCGCGCACCAGCGGGATCGGCCCTGGCTCCCCTTCGCGCTCTTGTGGATCGCCGGCATCGATCTCCGGCTCACCATTCTCGCCGTCCCTCCCGTGCTCCCCTTCATCCATCGCGACCTGCGGCTCACAGAGACCGGGATCGCTGCGCTCATGGGGCTGCCGGTGGTCCTGTTCGCGGCCGCGGCCGTGCTGGGATCGCTGCTGGTGGCCAGGCTCGGCGCACGCCGCACGATGCTGCTCGGGCTGCTGGGCGCCGGCGCCGCCTCAGGATTGCGGGGCCTGGGCCCATCGGTCGCCGTCCTCTTCCTCATGACCTTCGTCATGGGGGTGGGCATCGCGGTGACCCAGCCGGCCATCCCATCCCTGATCAATCAGTGGTGCCCCACCCGGGTTGGGCCCGCAACCGCGGTCTACGTCAACGGTCTCCTCGTCGGAGAGACCCTGAGCGCCTCATTGACCCTGCCGCTGGCGCTCCCCCTGGCGCACTCCAGCTGGGAACTCAGCCTCGCCCTCTGGGCGGTGCCGGTGGTGCTGACGGCGCCACTGCTGGCCTGGTTCGCCCCCGACAGCCCGCAGCCCTGGGAGACTCCGCGCGCGGCCTGGCGGCCCAACTGGAAGGACGCGGACACCTGGCGGCTGGGACTCTTGCTCGGCGGGACCGGCGCGGTGTACTTCGGGTCGAACGCGTTCATCCCGGAATTCCTGGGCGCGATGGGGCGGCCGGATCTGATCGGCGCGGGTCTGACGGTCTTGAACGCGGCGCAATTGCCCGCCTCATTGGTTGCCGCGCTCGTTTCCGGGAAGGCGGTCGGGCGGCGCGGGCCGTTCCTGGCGATCGGAGTGGCCATGCTCTGCGGCCTGGGCGTGTTCTTGGTGGACGGGGAGTGGGGGCTGGTGCTGGGGGCCGGGATACTCGGGGCCTCCTGCGGCTTCAGCCTGGTGCTCAGCCTTGCCCTCCCGCCGGCCTTGGCCGGCCGTGAAGATG
>WNGC01005428.1_pt1 | contig 14390 bp, 14 predicted proteins | sample 5400051 | NCBI WGS metagenome assembly WNGC01 (sample SAMN13153368, study PRJNA577476) | soil metagenome | isolation source: 20 cm soil or saprolite under grassland replicate 2 | place: USA:California | collected 2016-06-15 | reverse complement strand
CCTCCGATGTAGCTTATAGGAGTCCTGTGATGGATTTGTGGCTCTGAGGATGATTTTTCTTGGCTGCGAAAAAAGCCAAACGATGGATTGAGACAGTTAACCCGGCTAACGGCAAGGTACTGAGAAGATTCCGAGCCTCGACCCGGACGGACGTGGAAAAATCAGTCGAAAAAGCCCGGAAAGCATTCGAAAAATGGCGCGAACTATCTCCCACTAAGCGGGCGGAGTTTCTCCAGAGAGCCGCGAAGATTCTCCGATCCCGAAAAGAAAAGCTGGGGAGGATCATGACTCTCGAAATGGGAAAGCATGACTCTCGAAATGGGAAAGACAATCAAAGAATCAGTACCCGAAGTTGCGAAGTGTGCCTGGGCACTGGAATATTTCGCCGAAAATGGACCACGGTTTCTGAATCCGGAAGCGGCAAAGACCGACGCGAGTGACAGCTACATGGCGTTCGAGCCGCTGGGAGTGATAGGGTCCATCATGCCATGGAATTTTCCACTCTGGCAGTGCGTCCGCTTTGCAGCACCATCATTGATGGTGGGAAACACAGCAGTCTTCAAGCCCTCGAGTGTGACCCCGCAATCCGGTCTACAGCTTCAGGAAGTATTCGATTCAACGGGCGTCCCACCGGGAACCTTCAACGTGGTACTGGGAAGCTCGGAGGTCGCATCGTACCTGATAGAAGCGAATACGACGGCGATCTCCTTCACCGGCAGCGTTCCAGCCGGCCAAGATGTGGCAGAACAGGCTAGCAGCCGTCTCAAGAAGGTCGTCCTCGAACTGGGCGGAAGTGATCCTTTCATTGTACTGGACGACGCAGATGTCGAAGCTGCATCAACTGGTGCTGTCGCGGGGCGATTCATCAACAACGGACAGAGCTGCATCTGCGCGAAACGCTTCTTCGTAGCCAGGAAGATAGCCGACGAATTTCTGGACCGGTTCACCTCCAAAACCAAATCCCTCAAAGTCGGAGACCCCCTGAGTCCAGAAACCGATGTTGGACCCTTAGTCAGGGAAGAATCTCTCCACAAACTCGATCGACAAGTGAAAGATTCGATTAATATGGGTGCCAAGGTTCAGCTAGGCGGAGAACGTCTCAAGCGCAAGGGATTCTTCTATGCCCCAACCATCTTGACCGAGGTAGAACCGGCGATGCCTGTTATGAAAGAGGAAACCTTCGGTCCTGCCGCCCCGGTCATGATCGTCAAAGACGATGATGAAGCAGTAAGGTATGCTAACAACAGCGAGTTTGGGCTTGGCTCGAGTGTATGGAGCAGAGACATTCGGCGGGCCGAAAAGGTCGCCCGACAAATCGCGGCCGGGATGGTTACCGTCAATAACATCGTTGTATCCGACCCTCGAATGCCGTTCGGCGGAGTCAAGGAGAGCGGCATAGGACGCGAACTCTCACGATACGGAATGCTAGAATTCACTAACATCAAATCAATCCGACTCTACGAAAAATCCCCCCTAGCCTTTGTACACGTAGAGTAGAGCGACAAAATCGGACGGCAAACCTCCCTGCCAGGAAAGACTGGTCTCATCTGGGACGAGAGATTCTTCGACTATAACTTCGGTCCCCAACACCCTCTGAGGCCCATAAGGGTCAAGCTTACCTACGAACTGATCAGATCTAAGGGAATCCTTCAACACGGGTCCGTTCAGGTGATCGAGCCTCGCCTCGCATCTAGGAAAGAGCTTCTTCTTTTCCATGAGGACGATTACCTCAGACTTGTCGAACAGTACAGCAAGAAAGGCTCAGGTCTCCTGGATATGGGAGACACTCCAGCTTTCAAGGGCTGCTATGAAGCCACAAGCCTCGTTGTCGGAGCCTCCATCGTCGCAGCCGACGAGGTGATGGGTGGCAGACTGTCGCATGCGTTCAATCCTTCCGGAGGGTTACACCATGCGCATCCTGAAAGAGCTTCAGGATTCTGCATATTCAACGACCCTGCAGTTGTAATTGCACATTTGAAGGCCAGGTACAAAGTGAAGCGAATTGTCTACCTCGACGTTGACGCTCACCACGGCGACGGCGTAATGTACGGCTACTACGATGATCCCACAGTCCTTGACATCGATTTCCATGAAAGTGGAAAATTTCTCTTTCCAGGCACTGGCTTTCCTGATGAGATCGGGAAAGGAGCAGCCAAAGGATTGAAGCTCAACATTCCACTGATGCCCTCTACAGGAGACGAGGCTTACCTTGAGGCCTTTCGACAAATCGTCCCGGACGCACTCAAGAAGTTTAGGCCCGAGATCATTCTAGTCCAGTGTGGAGCCGACGGACACGTCGATGACAGGCTCGCACACCTCCGACTGACAACCAAGGTCTACTCGGAAGTCGTAAGCATGATGCATAGTCTCGCTCACGAACTGTGTAATGGAAAACTGCTTCTATTCGGAGGTGGAGGGTACACACTCGCAAACGTGCCACGAGTCTGGACCGTCGCGTTCGCAACCCTTGCTGGAGTAAAGCCAAGTGATGAAATCCCGATAGATTGGGCCAAGCGATTCGAAGAATCAGCAAAGGAAGACCCGCCTCACAAACTGTACGACAAACCTACTTCAGATGACGAGAAGACTCTGAAAGAGGTCCGCAGAGTGGTAAACGAACTCCAGACCAATCTTGCCCATGAATCGCAATAGCTTCTTTCAACAGGAAAAATCCCTTCTCCCTCAAAACTGGAAAGTCTTGGGTTTTCCGTTTTTTCAAATGGAGTCATAGAAGAGAATGATCACTCCTTCTAAATAGCAGAACGGGAGAACGTAGAAGCTAACTCCACTCTATTCTTCTTCAGGCTCTCTAGGATGAGCTAAGCGCTCGTCGAGGTGATTTATTCCTATCATCTCCAGTATTCGCCTTGCCACGATGTCGGCTTCTTTCTCGCTTCTCGTGAGTGAGACCCATCCGAGTAAGACCAAGGCAAGGCCCGCGAGCAGACGGATATCGGACCCATGATCCAACAGAACTCTAATTCCAACCGCGAACATAACGATTCCAAGCACTTCTTTCTTTATTGCTCTTCGATTCACGTTCTCACCAGTTCTCTTTTGTCGGTCTCGGTTTCCCTGATCTATTGGCGAGGGATCCTTTCAGTGTCGGAGCGAAGAACCAGACTCTGTTTGTTTGAGCGAGTTCCCGGCGAGAACTACTATAGTCTGAAGATTCTCAAAGGCAATATTGAACCAGGATGAAACTCACCTGGTTCTTGTGCCCATCATCACGCGGTCCGTAGGGCGGAAGCCCCAAGAAACAAGGGGAGAAAGGGTTTGTTTCTCGAAGACTTTATCTTGAAACCCTTTCCTCAGGGGACGAGATTCTACCTATGACTAAAGGGACCACCTCATTCGGCAAGGCTGGGGGAAAGGGAACCCACATCCGGTGCCGGAGGTGCGGCCGCCATTCCTACCACGTCAGGAAGAAGCGGTGCGCCGCCTGTGGGTTCGGAGCCACGACAACACTGCGAAGATACTCTTGGCAGAACAAGAAGATCAACAGAACCCGCATAGTTTGATAGACTAACGTTCACAAATCAACCCCGAATTACATCCTCACTCTGAGACGCAAGAAAAATGGAGAAGGTCAATTGCCCTCGCTGCGGTAGAGAGATGCGATGGATACCACGATTGAAGATCTACTTCTGCGACAATGATGGCTACATCCTAAGCCCTCACGAAGCAGAGTTGAACGGTCTAGTCAAAAGCGCGACGTCTGCAACTGTACAGGCTAGCCATTAGTTCTGTAACTCAAGATATTCAGAACGGTTCCAGTTTCTTATTATTCGAATTAGAGCCTCCTCACAGGAGTCATGAGGTCAATCGACTACTCCGCGCTCAGAGGGCTGAAGGCAGGCGCATTAGGCGGTCTGGTTGGGGCCGCCGTTCTAGGCCTACTAGCTGGCCTCAGCGCCTTTGTTTTGGACCAGGAGGTCTTCTATGTGACCATCGCGACGAAGCTGGGCTTCTCCTCTCCAGTCTTGACAGGCTGGGCGCTACATTTCCTTGTAGGTCTGGTAGCGGGAGGAGTGTTCATCGCAATTACCGCCTTACTCAAGAGATTCGCCCTTGATACGACCCGAAAGAGCTTCTGGGTAGGCTTGCTAGGAGGGATCGCGATCTGGGTCGTCGTCTATGTGCCGGTTGCTGACCTCCTGGCTCCTACAGACTTGTCGAATCTGATGTTTGCAGGAGGGAGCTTCATCTTCCACCTAGTCTACGGAGTAGTCACTGCACTTGTGTCCCTATGGCTAATCCGTCGAAGCGTAAGGGCACAATTAACGGCGTAAGTTGAAAGCCGTCTGAGAAACCCAATTCTATCGTATACCATTGTCTCACTAACATCAACTGCAGGATTTGAACCTGCGACCTTCGCCGTGTCAGGGCGACGTCCTAACCAGGCTTCGCCGACGCTGAGAAGCGTCTTAGACGACGAGCCCCTGAGACACCGCCAATCTTATTCCGTATCAAGCTTTCCTGAGAAAACCCATAGTGATTCATATCGGAAGTAACAGCTAACCTTTTACCGGCTCCAAAGGCTCGAACGCTCTCATGAAAATGAAAAGCGTAACAATCACATTGCTTGCAATCGCCATCACCGGACTAGCCACGCTCACGCCTACCCATGCGGCTCTACCCGGACTCAACGTTTATGCTCGCACCGACAGGCCAACCTATGCTCCAGGCGACACAGGAACATTATTTATCACCGTAAGAAACCAAGGCACCAACGCATTCACCATTAAGAACATAACCGTGACTTATCCTTGGAAGTTATTCGTAACAGACCACTGGGACGGCAATTTCACCACAGTCCTCAGCAATGTACAAGCACTGGCTGCAGGGCAGACCTACAATACCCAGTACACTTTCACAGTCCCGAGTGATGGAAGAGCTTCGAATATTTTCGGCGGAACCATCACGATAGGTATCGGGACGGCTGAGCCAAGTCCACAAGGCACCACCTCCCCGGGCAGTGCATCGATCCAATATTCGCTCGCGACGTATCAGCCGCTTAGTCTAGCAACCTCTGTACTACCGATCGTTGAGATAGTTCTGCTTGGCATCGCTGTTGTCATGCTTGCACTGGTCTTCATGGGAATCGGGAAACTCTCCAAGAAGTAAATTCTCCCTGCCATAGGGTAGGGATACCCCTCTTTTTCGTAAAGCTATTTGTACAATGCCTAGTTGAGCAACCGCTCGGGCCCGTAGCTCAGCACGGACAGTAGCGTCGGCCCTCTAACAAATAGAGGATAGCCGAAGGTCGAGGGTTCAAATCCCTCCGGGCCCGCTCCTGCCGCCAACGCGACTCAGCTCTCGCTGCTAACGATGATCCCTTGAATCATTTTCAAGTAGGGCCGCAGTATTCTCGGGAGCGCATCGTGCAGCATCGCGAAATCTCCATGATGAAATACTCGGAGCCGCCGGCTGATCCCGCCGTACAACACCGCGAATAGGCCGAAGAGGATGACCAGTTGAAAGACCGGTCTAACAGGGTGATACAGGAGGAAGAACTGATCAAGGGCCAGCAACGGCAATCCCACTCCACCGGCCAATGGAATGGCCTTCGACAACGCAGAATCGATATGCGTTGAGACTTCATGGCGAAGCGAAAATCTCGCAAGCGCCACGATCAGTATCGAAAGTAGGGCCCGACCGATGGCACCGGAAAGCGTTCCCAACGGTAGGGCTGCAAACCCCACGAATCCCATGAACGCGATAGTCGATACAAGAGTGACCACCAAGTATCGCCTGGTATGACCAACAGCTTGCAGAGTTGTGACCAACAAGACCCCCTGGGCCACGAAAATAGAAGATAATGAGAGAATCGACAACGTCAAGGCCTCACCCACGTACGTCGCGCCATATACGATGTCAAGAGCGGTTGGAGTTATTGCAGCCAGAGCAGAACCAATCGGAAGAACCGTCAAATTGATCAGCCTGAAAGCAGTGGCTAATCTGTCCGAGACCTCTTTGGGCTCGCCCGTTGAGTGAGCCGCGGAGAGCGCGGGATAGATCGCCTAGGAGGAGATAGATTATGCCTAGGTCGCCCCACTGCTGGCCCAAAGTAATCAAGGCAGATGCAAATACCGGAAGACTGAAGACCAATATGGGTCGCAGAGGATAGCTGCCCCCTTTAGGAAGCTGGCCATGCCAGAGGTAGACGGATAGAAGTACGGTCGCGATTCCTCCAACGGCCCAGCCTGTCGCAATGCCAAGGACTCGTAAGGGAGCAAAGCCCAAGACTCCGATGCCGTAGTAAGCTAGCACGAGCCCGAGTCCACGGCTGAGAGGAACGAACAGGGCGTTTTGATAGAGAGTCTGCGCATAACGTCCAACCCCTAGGAAGAATGCCGTGTAGAGAAGCGTTAGATCAAGGAAGAAGGAAGCAATGAATGTCACAAGCAATAAGTTAGTAGGGTCTGTGGCGCCTCGAAGGAAGCCGCTGAGATAGGGCGAGAAGAGTATGGCAAGTGCAACCACAGGCACAGCTAGTGCGAGCGACAGTCTTAGAGTCACCCTGGCTACTCCGGCAGCCGCCTGAGTATCTCCGGCAACGATGCTTCTGGATATGAAGCGGGTTGCGGCGAGAGGTAATGACCCGGAAATTAGTCCCGTCAGAAGCGCCTGAATTAGGGCAAGGACCGCGACCTCGCCTACTTCTGTCTTGTTGAGAATTCGAGCTAGCAGAACGTAGAAGACTAGATAGGTAATGTAGAGGAGGACCTGCTGGCTAGTAAGATAGGCTGTGCCCCGAGGAACATTGTAAACCTCCGCAGTCTTCGTCAAGGAAATTGCGAGAACGCCTACATGCAGGCTTCTTGTGGCTTATGCTTTGGTCGAAATCGCCGGCGATACAATCACTCTCTAGAGAACCTGCTATGAGGCACCGGTGAAAGTGAAGTAAAGGAGCATTATGTTGAGCCCGATTATGATAAGAACGAAGATTCCTGCCAAGATCGTTGTTATTAGCCGGTTTGTGAATACTCCCATCAGACTCCTATTCCGAGTAAACCACCAGAGAGGTACGAGAGGGAGAGGAAGCAGGAGGCTCAGGGCGACTTGGCTGTAGACCAGGATAATGAGCGGGTTCAATCCAAGAAGGATCGCGATGGTAGTGGGGATGGTGTTAACGAATCTCGTGACGAGCCGCCTCATCCATGGATTAATCTTCTTACCGAGCATTCCTTCCATGATTGCTTGTCCGGCCAATGTGCCTGTTGTCGATGAGGATAATCCAGATGATAGAAGGGTTATTCCAAAGATAACCGCGGCTGGAGGACCGAAGAGGGGAAGGAGTGTCTTGTACGCTATGTCTATCGTCGGAACGGATATCTTGGGATAAAACGCCGCGGCAGCCATTATCATTATCGCCGCATTAACCAGACCCGCCATCGTGAACATGATGATACTCTCTGCCTGATGAAGACGCAATACGTACTTCTTGACTTCCACCCTCGGATCGGTTACTCTATCATTCGTGAGTGCGGAGTGGAGGAAGACGGCGTGAGGCATGACCGTCGCTCCAATGACTCCGACCGCAAGGAGGAGTTCGGGTACCGTGCTAAGAGTCGGTATGATTGAGCCTCTCAGAATCCCTGCCGTGTCTGGAGATGTCAGGAAGATTTCGTATAGGTATCCGAATCCGATAATTGAAACAAAGAGGAGAAATGCATATTCGAGCCTTCGGGCCTTCCCTCGGGTGATACCTAGTATCAACAGTACGTCTAAGACCGAGAGAAAAGTTCCGTAGATCAAGGGAACCCCGAAGAGTAAGTACAGAGCTATGACAGTTCCTAGAAACTCTGCCAGGTCCGTCATTGCAGCGGCCGCCTCCGATGCGAGCCAGTAGGGAATAACATAGCGCGGCGCCTTCAGGTGCAGTCGTATCATAGCTGGCAGGGAATGCCCGGTGGCGATTCCCAGTTTTCCTGAGAGATATTGGAGAAGCATGGCCATGATGCCAGCGAGCCATACTACCCAGAGCATAGTGTAGCCGAACGATGATCCTCCTACGATGTCGGTCCCGTAGTTTCCGGGGTCCATGTAAGCGACGCTGACGACGAGAGCGGGTCCAAAGTAGACGGCGAGGTTACGTATGAAGCTCCGTGACTTGTACTGCAGAGGAACCTCTAGAAGCTCAGTCATACGGAAAAACACCAGCCCGGCGCTGTTGACGGAACACAGTCGATAGTGTTTTAGTAGAACCTAATAAAGCTAGACTAACCTAAGTTTCACGGGCTCAAGGACGCCACTGTCTACGTGAAGTGCTCATACCCGCGAGGCTCAACTTTCCTAGGCTTTCCACCGAAACGAGCAATCACATCCCCGGGACCGCTCTCCACATTTCCGATTCTTCGAAGGGAAGGGATCTTCCGTCTGAGACTCACAAATCGGTCTTTCTTGATTGTCAAGACGAGCTCGTATTCCTCTCCTCCGAATAACGCAAGTTCTTCCGAGACGAGACCGTTCTCTTTAGCAAAAACTTTCACCTCTTGCGCGACCGGAATCTCTTCCAAGACGATATTCACATCGCTTAGCCGAGCTATTTCGTGAAGGCTCCAGGCAAGACCGTCGCTTGAATCAATAGAACTGCTCACGAGCCCCGACCGAGCTAGCTTGAGGCCAGTTTGCAATCTTGCCACCGGATGGAGAACCGAATGGACGAGTTTCGAGAATCGCCGAGGCCAAGGCTTCTTGTTCCCAAACAATATTCGGAGTCCAGCGCTTGTCTTTCCGAATTCCCCGGTCACTGCTACCACATCTCCCAGTCTTGCGCCATCTCTACGGAGGATCCCTCCAGTCCCCCCAAATCCGAACCCGATACAGTCGATAACAAAGTCATGGGTCTCACTCGTGTCTCCACCGAGTATTCTACATCCGTATTCGCTTGCGGCTCTCTTGAGACCCAACGCGATTTCCTTCACACTCGACAGTCTTACAGGAGGAGGCAGGCCGAGAGATACCAGGAGTCCTCTAGGCTGGACGCCTTTCGCGGCGAAATCGCTAACGGTAGAGACCACTGACTTTCTTGCTGCCTGTATAAGTGTCATGCCCGGCGGGACATCAGTGCTCCCAACAAGCATGTCAGTCTTCAATACAACGAGTCTTCCCTGGGACATTGGGAAAGCAACTACATCGTCGTCGAATCCCAGCGGGAGTTTTGGCCCTGAATCGAAACGTCGTTTGAAGATTCTGATGATCTCGCGTTCTGTGAGACCAGTCTTGGCCATGCCCGTTCTATTCTAGCCGGGAATCGTAGAGCTTTAAGTCAAGGCTGTGAACGGGGCTCGGCCGGTGCCTCGGTGGCTCAGCCTGGTAGATGCATCTCGCAACAGAGAGCATCCGCCTCGTAAGCGGAATGGCAGAAACCATGCCCCGTAGGGTCGCGGGTTCAAACCCCGCCCGAGGCTCCAATTAGGCGCTCGCCCGTATCTAGCCGCGTTTTGGGCTATTTCTCGGCGCGCCCGACGGTGAGGCGGTTCATTCCGTGAGCGAAGACTAACACATTCCAAAGCATGATGGTAACAGCATCGAAATCAAGCCCTCCCTCGGTTATTATAGTGATGAACATGACGACCAAACGAAGTCTACCAATACTTTTCTTGACCCTAGCTTTGGTTGCTGGCTCTGTCGCCCTTGCACACGCTCCTCCGTCACAAGCACCAGTGATAGGTACACCTGTCATTAACCCGACATCTCCAGCATTCGGCGACGCTGTTACTGTCTCAGTGAATGTGACAAGCGCGCGTTCCACCATCAAGAATGTGACCATTACCTACACCACCGATAACTGGATGTCCACAAACACTACAATCGTCGCTACTTACAATGCGACCACGACAACTGCCACCGGCCGAATACCGGCCTTTGCTGCAGGCGCTCATGTTGAGTATTACATCATCGCGTTTGACAATACAGGCAACAGTAACTTAAACAACAACAGTGGAGGCTACTTTGCCTATACAGTGTCCGCTCCAACCTCGCTGACATCTATCAGCACCTTGACCTACATCCTCGTCGCGGCTGGAATAGCTGCTGGAATCGCAGCGGTGGCGTTCATGATTCTCAAAGCGCCACAGCGGAGATCGAAGCAAAGCAAGTCTTCATCAACCCAAGACCAGAATTGGACCCGCGGCTCGCCCTAAGCCATAGATCGCACAGAAAATAGAACCGATCCAAACATACAATCCACTTCCGACACCTACTCGTGCTTATTGACGGGCCGGAAGGCCACGATCAACCACCACACGAGCGCCTGACCCGCAATTGTTATCGAAGTAAGGACGAGTCCGCTGATCGCGAACAGCGGAACGAAGTAGGTCAGGATAGCCGCTGTCGGAATGCTAGCTGTTCTCCTTGGAACTTGAGAGTCTTTGTTAAGCACCGTCGGCAAGCTGAAAACAGCTAACCCTGCACTCCCGACAGAGATCAAAAGATCGACTAATGTCAAACGACACAGCCCCGCTTTCTCGAACACCGTTTCAAAGAAGTTGGAAGCAATCTCAAGATCGCCTGCATGATCAAAGCCAGGAACGTTCTGCAGTGCGTCTGTTACTGTCATTATGTAACCACGGTCCATGTGTTGAGGTAATACTGGCGATGTTCAAGCAGAAGTAGATCAGGTTCTCTTCGAAGATTATCTCAGCCCGATTATGAGTCACTTCATGAAAGGGTCGGCGGTAACGACCAGCAATTTGCCGACCCCTCTCGAGCATCATGGTGTCCACTGGGAGGAACGGTCAATTTGTCAGACGTTTGTTCTAGGTCACTTATCGGGGAGCTGTCCAGCTGAAGGGGAGCCGAATTGACGACCTGGGAGGAGCCAAAGGAGCTCGACACCGACAACGAAGCAGTTATCAGCCTTTACGATGGGATCCGAAAAATACTCGACAGGCAATCCAGCCCGAATCTAAAGCAAGAGACGAAAATTCCTAGAGCCGCAAGACACGTCTTGCAGTGTGGGAGGATCCTGAAGGTAGATGTCGAGCGCAAACTCGTTGTTGTCACGGTTATGAAATCAGACGGTGAGCTTCACGAACTCCGAATACAAGCAAATGAGGATTGATTAACGAGAAAGAGTCGTGGAGCCGCCAGTTCAAGGTCATTACACTACTTTCCGGTCGAGCACTCCCAGTCTTCTCGCTCTTCTCTCAGCATACCTGAAAGCAAGGAGACCTATCGCCAAAAGTATCGACCCCCCAACGAAACTCAGGGCCAGGTAATAGAAGTAGGAGCTGACACTTCCTAGTGGAAGCAGGACCGCGCGAGACGCCCGAATAAACTCGGTAAACGGAAGAACATTTCCGACATCCGAGAATGGATGAGGCAGAAGACTTACTGGGAATAGTGCCTCAGAGAAGACCATCAGCAGCCCAGAAACGTAAGTTGGTAAGGCCCATTCGAACTTCGACGCAAATATGGCATACGCTCCCAGAAGGAATCCCAGTCCCATGGAAGCGAGTATGTTTACGACGAGAGCTACTCCGAACAGGGAGATCGAAAGGGGTGTGATCACGAGAGGTATCGCAACCCCGAACAGCAGCGATGAAAGCACAATGGCTACTGCGAGCGACGCGACCGAAGTGACCGTGGACGAAGCGAATGCTGCAAGGCATCTTCCAGCCAGATATGGAGGAGACGATTTCGGAGACACGTAGACTTGGGGAAAGACGAATGTCCACTTTCCCTCGGCGATAGCCAGAGTCGGCACCCAAGAATATGCCGAAATATGCGCATAGAGAGTTGCGCCAATCAGGATGAATCCGAGCAGCATAGGGAACTGGCCGGACGCGATTGAGGTCCCATTCCTGAAACCTATGTACAGGACAGTGACCGCGGTCATCGTGCTTGCGATAGGTGCGATTGTTTTCAACGAGAAACCGAGAAATGGATTAGTCCATCCAAAATCTCGAGACCATCCCACTCGAATGGACGCTATGATCGAGCTAAGATAGCTCATTTCTGTCTCACCGCGATAGTACCTGCTCGACGACCTTTCTCTTCCAAGATTTTCAACGCCTTGGAGGCTGCGAACAATAGCGTGATGCCCATTATCGCGAGCAACCCCAGGTCTCGATAGACGGGTGTGAGATCTGTTGCCCCGGTGGAGTTCAGGCTGAACAAAGTTCGTTGAAGTGCATCCATCCCGACGGCGAGAGGAATTATGAGAACAACCGCTTGCAGAGCTGCGGGAAATGCAAGGCTCGAAGGGAAATACACTCCCGATAGAAACGAGACGGGTTCATGCAAGGCTTCGTTAACCGAGTCGGCTTCGCGACCATATACGAGATAGAGCGACGACAGGGCCATGCCCATCGCATACAAGGAAGCGAGAGTTAGTGCAAACGTCAGGGCGACGAGTGGCCATAAGGGGGTAGCGGGTGGGGCGAAGAGAAGCCAGCCGATAATGGCGAGCGTCATTGCCGAGGGCGCGGTTCCGAGAATCCCGCCAAGCGACATTCCGATGAGGATGGCTGATATCGGTGCGGGGGAGGTGACGTAGAGTTCGAAGAGGCCCTGTTGTTTGTCCCAATTGAACTGGGATGCCATCGACCAGAGAACATTTCCCCAGAACGACACCATGACTCCGCCTAGGAATGCAAAGCCTATTCCAGCCTTCAGACCAGCGCTGCTGTAGAGCAGAGACAGGGCTAGGGAGGTGAAGAAGGGGAAGCCGACATTGACGGCGACCCATAATGGTTCTCCGTAGATACTCTTGGTTCGGACCCAGGTTCGGGCGTATACTGTTTTTAGCCAGAGGCTAGCTCGGGGATTCATGTTCTCTCTCTCTAAATCCTCGTCCTACCAAGGCGACGAAGACCTCCTCCAAAGTAGTCTGCTGCCTCCAGTTCGAGATCAAATTCATCCCCGACTTTCTTGCAAAATCTAATGCTCCTTGCGCAGATTCGTCGCTATCCACAACAACTTGGACTCTGCCTACCCCTCGCTCTTCATCAATGGATGATGTGAAGCCCTTCACCCCCTCAAGTTTACCTAATGGTTCGAGACTCGCCGAGTCTGGCGCAGGCGTCATTTCCATTACGAGAGCTGGGGCGCCAAGAGACCTTTTCAGAGCCATCGGAGTGTCACAGGCAAGAATCTTCCCCTTGTCAATTATTCCGACTCTATTGCAAATCGCATCAACTTCAGCCATATTGTGAGTTGCCAAGAGAATCGTACGTCCGGACTCTTTCGCCTGCTTCACTAAAAATTCCCTAATTTTCAATGCAGTCATCACATCCAGCCCGATAGTGGGCTCGTCAAGGAATACGACCTTTGGATCGTTGATGAATGCTCTCACAACAGTCACGCGTTGACGGTAGCCGGTCGAAAGAGTGTAGAATTTTCTGTCAAGATAATCCGTCAGCCCCAGCATCTCCGAAAACTCATTGATCCTTTCGTGAGCAAGCTTTGAGGGAAGCCCATAGAGTTGCGAGAAGAACCAGAGATTCCCACGGGCAGTAATGTAATCATATCCCGCCCGCTCTGCCCCACTGGCAGTGCTGATCAAGGGCCTAACCTTCTCCGGCTGCTTAGCAACATCCCACCCCATCACCCTGGCGGACCCAGACGAGGGCAAGAGTAGGGGACCGAGAACACCGAAAACTTCGCCCTCTCTGACTTTTAGATCAACACCATCAAGGGCCAGCACTCTGCCTTCTTTGCCCTTGAATTCTCTGCGTAAATCTTCAACCTCGACGGTTGACTTTGCATCTCTAAAGCTCATTAACGGGGAGACTCGCCTGATTCCTAACAAGCGAAACCCGGCGTCTCATTTAACAATTCGGCCGCCGGAGCCTCTTTCTCGCGGATAGTAGAACTGGGAATGCGAGAGAATCGACTGAGTCCCGATAACCGGGATGCCGAGAAATTCCTGCCTCACTTAGAGAATAGAAGCTGACCAGAGCTAAAATCCCACGATGTCTCAAGGATTAAGAGGTGAACCGTCTCGGCCAGAGAAACTGCCTCATCAAGTGCATTTGAGTCTGAAATTGCACTAATCATCAAAGATGACGCGGCCCGTGTTAGGAAGGAGCTGGCCGGCATTCGCCGGATCCTAGAGTATGACCTTAGGCCTAGGACGCCACTAGTCATTTACGACACATACTACGATACACCAGAGAAATCTCTGCGACGAAGAAAGATCAGTCTCCGGACCAGAAGACTTAGTGGCACTTTATTGATCTCAACCAAGTCGGACGTCCGTAGAATCTCGGGGAATGTTATTCGGAGGAGAGAGACGGAGCTGCCATGGTCATACGACTCAATTCGTTTACTTGCGCGAACGCTCGAACTGAAAACGCCGTCAATGTCACTCTCAAGATTCCAGAGTATCCCGCCTTCTAGAACGCTCAAAGCTTTGGGTTTGCAGGTAATTCAAGAAA
>WNGC01001433.1_pt1 | contig 14406 bp, 17 predicted proteins | sample 5400051 | NCBI WGS metagenome assembly WNGC01 (sample SAMN13153368, study PRJNA577476) | soil metagenome | isolation source: 20 cm soil or saprolite under grassland replicate 2 | place: USA:California | collected 2016-06-15 | reverse complement strand
GGATGAGACGCTTCTTTTCACTCTGCCACGCCGCACGATGTGGGAGTCGGTGAACTTGCGGCGTCATTCGCTGGGGCCCGCGCCGCGCGCCGAGGTTTCTGTCGCACGTCCAACAAAGGGCGACAGTTCGGGTTGCGCGGATCGGGATCCTCGGTGCAAGCGCACGCTCGGAAGAGTCGCCTGCACACTAGGATCCTGGCCGTGTCGAAATACCTCCACACGATGCTCCGGATCACCGATCCGCAGCGGAGTCGAATCTTTTATGAGGCGCTGGGGATGGAGTATCGGCGCGAGCTGCCGATCGTCCGTGACGGCGAGCTCGAGGCGACGAACTACTTCTTCGGCTTTCCCGGCCAAGAGGAAGAACTCGAGCTGACCTTCAACCACGACGGCCGCAGCTACGAGCCGGGGAATGCCTACGGTCACATCGCGGTCGGCGTCGATGACCTGGACGCGACACTGGTGGGGTTGAGAGAGCAAGGGATCGAGCCCGAGCGGGAGCCCTACCGCGTCCGCGAGGGCGGCTCGCGGCTGGCGTTCGTGAAAGATCCTGATCAGTATCGGGTTGAGCTAATCGAGCGCGAATAGCTAACCAGGCTGCCCGCTCCAGCAGACCTCGGCTCGCTCCGAGATCGGCTGCCAGCGGCGCCGTTTCGGATGGGCCTTGGCGACGATCACGCGCTCGACGTAGGCGCGGACGACGGCGCGTTTCTCGTCCATCGTCAACGTCGGCCACTCTGTCACGAGCTGCTTCGGCGTGCGCGACTTCTCCTGGCCGAGGGTGAGGTTTGCGCGCATGGCGTCATCGAACTCCCGCGAAGCCGTCCGGACCGCGTGCTGGCGCCGCTCGACCTCGGCGCGGTAGCGGTCGGGCCCAAGTACCGAGGCCAGCTCGGTCGCGAGGAAGGTATCGAGCTCTGCCTCGGCTCGCTTCATCAGCTCGGCCGTCTCCTCGATCCGGGCACCGACCTCGTGTGCCTTGACGAGCTTGGAGGCCGGGTCTGCCAGCGCCTCCAGGAGCAGCCCTTCCACATACGGATCGAGGGTGCGGGTCGAGGCCACTGCCGGCTCCGGGCAGTCGCCGTTTCCGGCGTGGTGGATGCGGCAGAAGTAGCTTGCAACCCGCTCGCCGTTCTTGGCGGTCGATCCGGTCAGCGACAGCCGGTGTCCACAGGCGGCGCAGAAGACGAGCGAGGTCAGCAGTCCTTGCGCGGCGATGCTGCCGTCCTTGACATAGAGGGGACCGATGCCACCGAGCTGGGCCAGCTTCCACTCGCCTTCGGAGACAAGCGGCTGGTGCGCCTGCTTGCAGACCAACTCGTCGCCGTGACGGAGTTCTCCTCGGTAGACGCGGTTGCCGATCACCGACTTGACGCCCGAGCGTGACCAAGCGACCGACTTCCGGCCTTTGCGCTCCAACGGAAGCACGTTGTTCTGCTCGAGGAAGCGCGCGATCGCAGCCCAGGACTCGCCTTCGGCGCGCCGTCGGAACGCGGCCGCGATCAAGGGTGCCGCGAGTGGATCCTCCTCGAGTCGACCGTCGCCCCTGCGCCGGTAGCCGATCGGGGTCGGCCCGACATGGACGCCGCGCTCGAGCGCCTGCCGGCGCGCGGCCGCCCAGCCGGAGCGTCGCTGCTCGAGCTCCTCCTCGGCGAGGCCGGCCAGCACCGTCAGCAGCAGCCTGCCGCCCGGCGTTGCCGAGTCGACCCCGTCCTCGACGGTGACCAAGCGCCCGCCGACCTTCCGGATCCGCTCGACCGCCTGCAGCGTCTCGAGTGCGCCGCGACCGAAGCGGCTGAGCTTGAACGCAACGATCCCCTCCGACGCGCCCGACTCGACGCGCTTGAGCAGCTTGCCAAGCTTCCCGCTCCTCGATCGGTTTCGCGCCCGAGACATCCTCCTCGACCACCATCTGGCCGAGCGTGATGTCATGTAGCTTGATCCGACCCGTGATCTTTTCCCGCTGAACCTTCGGGCTGATGTACGACTCGCCCGTTCGTCCGCTCACGCCGCGAGCTTCACGAGCGGTGCACGCCCATCGTGATCTTGCCCAGATAGCCGCCTGCGCTCCGGCGCCGCACGTTCAGGATCGACTTGCGGCCGCCGTTGACGAAGATCGAGTCGTTCGCATTGCGGGTCGTCCGGCTCGGCCGCTTGCTGTACGGGACGTTGCGGTAAACCCGATCGGTCAGCGTGTCCGAGAAGAACAGTTGCCCGGTGTGGACGACGTTGCCGCGGACGTGCACCTTGACGTGGATGTGGACGCTGCGGCCCGGGTACCAGCCCGGATAGACGGTGCGGAAGGTTGCAATCCCACGCGCGTCGGTCTTCTGGATGCCGCGCATGAACGTGCGGCTGGCGCTGCCGGCCCCGAAGCCGGAGTAGTTGCCGGCTGCGTCGGCGTGCCAGATGTCGACGGAGGCGCCCTTGATCGGCTTGCAGGTCGATGCGTCGACGACCGCGAGTTGGAGGATGAGCGTGGTTCCGGGATGTCCGTCGGTGATGTTGCGCCGGAGCTTCTCGTTCGGGATGTAGTACGGACCCGCGGTCAGCTCGGGAGTCAGCACGCAGGTGACGGCGCCGGACTCAACCGCAGCCGGGCCGCCGCCTTCGGCGCCTTCGGCTTTCCAAGCTCCCGCGCCGAAGCTTGCCGCTGCGAGGCCGGCGAGCCGGAGGATCGAGCGACGGCTGAGGCGCTCTTCGTTCACGCCGCCGAGGGTATCGCCGTTGCTTGAGAAACGGATAAGGAATTCGGCCGCTCTTGCAAGCGGCCGCCGCTGCCGATAGAGGCCCTTGTGAGCACCTCGGCCGCTTTGTTCTTGCTCACCGTCGTCACCGTCGTCATCGGCATCGCCGGGATCGTTGTCGTCGGGCGCGCCCGACGCGCCGCTCGTGGCGAAGGCGGCGAAGGCCTTGCTTCGCGGGACGGTACGCATCGTCTGCTGACCGAGAACTGGGCCTTGGTCGAGAAGACCGCCCGCGAGACTGGGATGAGCGAGGACGAGATCGCGCGCGTGCGCGCGAATCTGCTCGGCCTGGGGGACGGCTAGCCGAACTCTCGGCTGCCGCACGGGTCCGCACCGACGCAGTTGTGACGAAGTCGGTACGAAGCGGTCACACACGCGTCACACATTTCTTTCTACGGTGGCCGCATGGACGCGAACGGAGCATCGAAGGCCGCGACGCCGTGGGGTGCGGCGAAGCTGATCGACGAGCTGACGCTGCCTCAGCGGGCGGGCGAGAAGCGGTTCGTCTCGGTCGTGCAGTTGCTCGAGGCGCCGCGCGGCGAGCGGCTCGTCCGGTTCGCGTATTCGACGGGCGGGACGGCGCGGCGCGGGCCGGTCACCTTGCGTCTACGCGACCTCGAGCGCCTGCGAGCAGCGCTGGCGGAGCATCCCGACCTGGCGGAGGTGTTGCGCTTGGGTGGCTAGAGATACCTAGACCGCGGCGGGCTCGGCGGCGTCTACCCGCGCTGCATCGACGAGCGAGCCGAGCAGGAGGGCGCCGTCAGTGGAGCCGGTGAGGTCGTCGACCGCATGTTCGGGATGCGGCATCAGTCCCATCACGTTGCCCTCGGCGTTGACGATCCCGGCGATCCCGGCGACCGAGCCGTTCGGGCTCTCGCCCTCGTAGCGGAGGACGATCTGGCCCGACTCGTCGAGCTCGGAGAGCAGCTCCGGCCCGGCGAAGAAGCAGCCTTCGCCGTGCTTGATCGGGATGCTGAGACGCTGTCCCTTCGCGCACCGAGCTGTGAAGGGCGTGTCGGTCCGCTCGACCGTGAGCGGCACGTCGCGGCAAACAAAACTGAGAGAGTGGTTCGGTCGCAGAGCGCCGGGGAGGAGGCCTGCCTCACAGAGGACCTGGAATCCGTTGCAGATTCCCAGCACAAGACCACCGTCGGCGGCGAGGGCCCTGACCGCTTCCATCACGGGCGCAAACCGCGCCAGCGCACCGGCGCGGAGGTAGTCGCCGTACGAGAAGCCGCCGGGAAGCACGACCGCGCGGACGTCGGGAAGCTCACGGTCGGCATGCCAGACCGGGACGGCCTCCGCCCCCAAACGCGTCAGAGCGAGCGCCGCGTCGTGGTCGTCGTTCGAGCCCGGGAAGGTGATGACGGCGACCCGCGGCTTGGGCTCGGCCGTGGTCACTCTTCCTCGACCAGCTCGATCTCGTAGGACTCGATCAACGGGTTCGCGAGTAGCTGCTCGCACATTCGTTCGAGGTCGGCGCGCGCTTGCTCGCGATCGCCGTTTTGGAGCTCGAGGTCGACGACGCGACCGACCCTTGCATCGCCAACCGCGAAGCCGAGCTGCTTGAGCGAGCCGAGCACAGCCTCGCCCTGGGGGTCGAGGATGCCGGGCTTCGGACGGACGAGCACGGTCGCTCTCATGCGAGGACGACCTCCGGGTCGTCGAGGTAGCGGTCGAAGGGGATCTCGGTCAGTCCTTCGAAGGCCTCGATGTAGCGCGCGCGTGTGCCTGCGACGACGTCATCGGGCAGCTCCGGCCCGGGAGGGGTCTTGTCCCAGCCGAGCGACTCGCAGTAGTCGCGGACGAACTGCTTGTCGAACGAGGGCTGCGCCCGGCCGGGCTCGTAGTCGGCCGCCGGCCAGAAGCGCGAGGAGTCGGGCGTGAAGGCCTCGTCGGCGAGTACGAGTTGGCTCTCGCCGTCGACCCCGAACTCGAACTTCGTGTCGGCGATGATGATCCCGCGCGCGAGCGCGTGCTCCGAGGCAAAGCGGTAGAGCTCGAGCGCGATGCGCTCCACCTCTTGCAGCCGGTCGGACCCGACGAGCTCGCCGGCCTGGTCGAGGTCGATGTTCTCGTCGTGCCCTTCGTCCGCCTTGGTCGACGGAGTGAAGATCGGCTCCGGCAGCCGGTCGGATTCACGCAGCCCGGCGGGGAGCGTGTGGCCGGACGTCGCACCCGTCGCCTGGTAGTCCTTCCAGCCGGAACCGGTGATGTAGCCGCGGACGACGCACTCGAGCGGAAGCATCTCGAGCCGTCGGCATTCGCTCGAGCGGCCGTCGGCCTGCAGGCCGAGCAGGTGGTTCGGAACGATCGAGCTCGTGCGGGCAAACCAGAACGCCGACAGTCCGGTCAGGACGCGTCCCTTGTCGGGTATCTCGGTCGGCAGAACGACGTCGAAGGTCGAAATCCGGTCGCTCGCGACGAGCAAGAGCCGTTCGTCGTCCAACGCGTAAAGCTCCCTGACCTTTCCGCTTCCGACGTGTGCGGCTTCAGGCATGGACGGTCTCCTCCTTCCGGACGAGCGAGCGGAGCCGCTCGAAGACGGTGTCGATATGGCGTGTGTAGGCAGTGAGGTCGAAGACGGCGTCGAGATCGACGCGGCCGGCGAGCTCTTGGTCGGCCCGGACGAGCTCGCGGAAGTCCTGCTCCTCGTCCCAGGCTCGAAGCGCGTGGCGCTGGACGAGCCGGTAGGCCTCGTCCCGGGTGAGCCCGGATTCGACGAGTGCGAGCAGCAAGCGCTGGCTGAAGAAGAGGCCGTGGCTCGACTCGAGATTGCGCCGCATCCGCTCGGGGCGGACGACCAGGCCTTCGACGAGCCAGCCGAAACGATCGAGCATGTAGTCGAGCGCCAGGAAGGCATCCGGCACGACCACGCGCTCCGCGGAGGAGTGCGAAATGTCTCGCTCGTGCCAGAGTGCCACGTTCTCGAGCCCGACCGTCGCGGCCGCGCGGACGACCCTCGCGAGCCCGCAGATCCGCTCCGCGACTACCGGATTCCGCTTGTGCGGCATCGAGGAGGAGCCCTTTTGCCCCCGGCCGAACGGCTCCTGAACCTCGGCCACCTCGGTCCGCGCAAGGTGGCGGATCTCGAGGGCGAACTTCTCGAGCGACGCGGCGACGAGCGCGAGCGTGGACAGCAGCTCTGCGTGCCGGTCGCGCTGAAGGATCTGCGTCGAGGTGGGCGCGGGCTCGAGACCGAGCCGCTCGCAGGCCACGCGCTCGACCTCCGGGTCGGTCGCCGAATACGTCCCGACGGCCCCCGAGAGCTTGCCGACCCGAATCCCCTCGAGGGCGCGCTCGAGCCGCGCGCGGTCGCGGTCGAGCTCGAACGCCCAGCCGGCGAGCTTCAGCCCGAAGGTGGTCGGCTCGGCGTGGATCCCGTGCGTCCGGCCGATCTGGAGCGTCTCCCGCTGCTCCTCGGCTCGCGCGACAACGACGGCGAACGCCCGCTCCAGCCCGCCGAGGATCAGCGCGCCGGCGTCGCGGATCTGCAACGCCAGCGCCGTGTCGACGACGTCGGAGGACGTCAAGCCGTAGTGAAACCACCGCCCCGCGTCGCCGAGCTGCTCCGCAACGGCGTCGACGAAAGCCGCGACGTCGTGGTGCGTCAGAGCCTCGATCTCCGCGACGCGTTCCGCCGACGGCGGCTCGGCTTTGGCGGCGATCTCGGCCGCGGTCTCCGCCGGGACGACGCCGGCCTCCGCCCATCCTTCGAGCGCGGCCAGCTCGACATCGAGCCAGCGCGCGAGCTTGCCCTCGTCCGACCAGATCCTGGCCATGGCCGGGCGGGAGTAGCGGGCGATCACTGACCGGAGTGTAGAGGTCCCGCAGGCGGGCGCCGGCGCTCGAACGTTGGCTAAGAGCCCAGGATCCGGGCGGCGAGGACGGCTGCGTTCCTGGCGTTGTCGACGCCGACCGTCGCGACCGGCACACCGGGCGGCATCTGGACGATCGAGAGCAGCGCATCGAGGCCGTCGAGCACGCTCATCGACGATCGAAGTGGCACGCCGATCACCGGGAGGTCCGTATGCGCCGAAACAACGCCGGGCAGAGCCGCGGCGAGGCCCGCGCCGCAGATCAGGACCCTCAGCCCCCGCTCTCTCGCGGAGCGCGCATACTCGGCAACGGCGTCGGGCTGCCGGTGCGCCGATCGCACTTCGAACTCGTGCGCGAGCCCGCGCTGCTCCAACTCGTCGATCGCCCCCTGCATCCGCTCCCGGTCGGACTCGGAGCCGACGAGGATGCCGACCACCGGTCCGTCAGCCGACACGAGCCTCCGCCGCTGCGGCGATGTCGGTTCGGTACTTCATGCCGGCGAACGAGATCCTGCCGACGCCTCCGTACGCAGCCGCGCGCGCGGCTGCGACATCATCGCCGACGCCGATCACGTTCAGGATCCGGCGGCCATTGGTCAGCAGCCGCCCCGAACGCTCGGCGGTCCCCGCGTGAAAGACGAGCGCGCCTGAGGCCTCTGCGTCCTCGACGCCCTCGATCGGCGTTCCGCGGTCGCCTCGGTCGAGCGGATCAGCGCCGACGAGGACGACGGTCACCGTGGCGCGGTCGCCCGTCGCAAGCTCGTCTCCCCCCAGGTCGCCTGCTGCAGCCGCCGCGAGCGCGGGCAGCAGGTCGGCGTCGAGCCTGGGGAGAATCGACTGCGTCTCCGGATCGCCAAAACGGCAGTTGAACTCCAGTACCCGCGGCCCCGAGTCGGTGAGCATCAGGCCTGCGTAGAGCACGCCGACGAATGGAGCGCCGCGGCGGGAGAGTTCGGCGAGCACCGGCCGGTGAACGGTCTCCAGGAGCTCCTCGACCTCGGCGGGGCCGATCCCCGGTACCGGGGAGTACGAACCCATCCCGCCCGTGTTCGGTCCTTGATCGCCGTCCTCGAGCCGCTTGAAGTCCTGCGCCGGTGCCAGCGGAACCGCGTTCTGGCCGTCGCAGATCGCGAGCAGCGACAACTCCTCACCCTCGAGGAGCTCCTCGATCAGAAGGGCTCCGCCGAGCGCCGCGGCGGCGCGTAGCCCCTCGTCCAGCTCCGTTTGCGTTCGGCAGACGAAGACGCCCTTCCCGCCGGCGAGCCCGTCGACCTTGATCACGCAGGGCGGCCGCGCCACGGAGAGCCGTTCCGCCGTCGGCACGCCGGCCGAAGCCATGACCTCCTTCGCGAAGGTTTTCGAGCCCTCGATGCGAGCGGCGGCAGCGCTCGGGCCGAGGACGGCGACGCCCGCGTGCCGGAGCTGGTCTGCGAGGCCCGCCACGAGCGGCGCCTCCGGCCCGACGACAACGAGGTCGATCTCGTGCTCGCCGCAGAACCCCAGCAGCCCCTCGCCGTCCTCGGCCCGGACGGGATGGCAGTGGCCGATCTTGGCGATTCCGGGGTTCCCCGGCGCCGCGTGCAGCTCTTCGCAGTCTTCGCTTTGGGCCAGTTTCCAGGCAAGCGCGTGCTCGCGCCCGCCCGACCCCACGACCAGGACCTTCACGCGTCCAGTGTTTCAAAGGGGTCGGTCGCGCGCATCCTATTTTCGTGCCCGAACCCGGTCTCGATCAGCAGGAGTGGGAGACGGAGTGGCGAGGTCTCGAGCCTCTGCTCATCGATTCGCCTGCCGAAGCACTGCCCGAGGTGGATCGCCTGATCGAGCGCTTGCTGATCGCCCGCGGTTACCCGACGACCGAAGAGGAAGCTCGCGATTCCGCCGACCCCAAACTCGTCGCCGAGTTCTTAGAGGCGCGGCGGCTCACCAGCCTGATCGAGTCGGGGGAGACGGACGACCCGAGTGCCGTCAGCGCTGCGATCACGGGCTATCGCAACCTCTACGAGTTCCTGCTCTCTCCCTCCTAGACCGCCCGGTTCTCGTCACGCATGATGAGACGACTGCGGATCCTGTAACCCTCATCGTTCAGAAGTACGGCGGCAGCTCCCTCGGGAGCGCCGAACACATCAAGGCCGTGGCAACCCGCGTGGTCGATGTCGCGGCGGGTCGGCGCGTCTGCGTCGTCGCGTCGGCGATGGGCGACACGACCGACGAGCTGCTCGGGCTTGCCGCCGAGGTCACGTCACTTCCGCCGCCGCGCGAGCTGGACATGCTCCTGACCGCCGGCGAGCGCATCTCGATCGCGCTCCTCTCGATGGCGATCATGGATCTCGGCCGCGACGCGATTTCGTTCACCGCCTCGCAGGCCGGGATCGTCACCGACGCGGCGCACGGTAAGGCGCGAATCCTGGACATCCGTTCGAGCCGCGTCCTCCAAGCCCTCGAGGAGGGCAAGGTCGCGATTGTGGCGGGCTTCCAGGGCGTCTCCTCGGAGCTCGAGCCGACGACGCTCGGCCGCGGCGGCTCCGACACGACGGCCGTCGCATTGGCGGCCGCACTCAGAGCGGAGGCGTGCGAGATCTACACCGACGTCGAGGGAGTCTTCACGGCCGACCCGCGCGTCGTCCCCGGCGCGCGCAAGCTGCACCGGGTCTCCTATGAGGAGATGCTCGAGCTCGCTGCCTCAGGTGCGAAGGTGCTGGCGCTCCGCTCGGTCGAATACGCTCGCAACCACGGACTTCCGCTACACGTTCGCTCCTCGTTCGCCGACAACGAGGGGACGTGGATCGGGAAGGAGGCCGAGCAGATGGACCAGGCGATCGTCTCGGGAATTGCACATGACGCCTCGCAGGCGAAGGTGACGATCCTCGCGGTTCCCGATCAACCCGGCGTGGCCGCGCGCATCTTCCGCCCGCTCGCGGAGGAGGGAGCGAACATCGACATGATCGTCCAGAACGTCTCCGCCGATGGCCGCACCGATGTCTCCTTCACGCTGCCGAAGGAGGACCTCGGACGAGTCGAGCCGGCGCTGGAGCGGGTGGCCCGGGACGTCGGCGGCAGTGGCGTGACGCTCGACGCCGACGTCGCGAAGATCTCCCTCGTCGGCGCCGGTATGAAGTCGGACCCGGGCGTCGCCGCCGACATGTTCGACGCCCTCGCCGAGGCGGGCATCAACATCGAGATCATCTCGACTTCGTCGATCAGGATCTCCTGCGTCGTGCGCGCGTCGGAGGTCGAGCGGGCCGCGCGCGTGCTCCACGACCGTTTCCACCTCTCCGAGGAGGCTCTCTCGCTCGAGGCGCACCCGCCCGGCCAGGACCGTGCCGATGGCCGCGGTTGACGTTCCCGTCGCGCTGCTCGGCTACGGGACGGTCGGCGCGGCCGTCAACCGTCTTCTGATCGAGAACGGCGACGAGATCGAGCGGGCGACCGGGCACCGCATCCGGGTCGTGCGTGCGCTCGTGCGCGACCCGGCTCGCGAGCGCTCTTTCCCCGCGGGCAACGATCTCCTGACCACCGACTTCGAGTCGATCTGCAACGACCCCTCGATCGCGCTCGTCGCCGAGGTGATGGGCGGTGTCGAGCCGGCGGCTGACTACGTTCTCCGGCTCCTCCGCGCCCGCAAGCCGGTCGTCTCGGCGAACAAGCAGCTGATCGCGCGGCGCGGTCCGGAGATCTTCCGCGTCGCCTCCGAGGAGGGCGTCCAGCTTCGCTTCGAGGCCAGCGTCTGCGCCGCGATCCCGCTGATCAAGGTTCTCCGCGAGTCGCTCGTCGCGACGAACGTCCATCGCGTGCTCGGAATCGTCAACGGGACGACGAACTTCATCCTCACGCGCATGGAGGCCGGCGCGGACTACGCCCAGGCCTTGGCGGAGGCGCAGCAGCTCGGCTACGCGGAGGCCGATCCGAGCGACGACGTCTCGGGAGCGGATGCGGCGGCGAAGATGGCGATCCTGGCCACCGTTGCCTTCGGCGTCCGCGTTGGCCTCGAGGACGTGCTCTACGAGGGCATCGAGCACGTGCGCCCGGAGCACGTCGAGGCGGCGCGCGAGCTCGACATGACCGTCCGCCTCGTCGGCGCCGCCACCTTGGTCGACGGGGGCTTCGACGTGCGTGTGCAGGCCGCCTTCGTCGACCGGCACCATCCGCTCGCGGCCGTCGAGGGGGCGTTCAACGCGGTCATGCTCCAAGGCGACGCGATCCGCGAGATCACGCTCGAGGGGCCGGGCGCGGGCGGGCTCGAGACTGCCTCAGCCGTCGTTGCCGACATTGTCAGCGTCGTCGGCACGGCGGCGACGGGCTTCCTCCACAACGACGCCGCCTGGCGCACGCTCCCGCGGCTCCCGGCCGGCGATCTGCGCTCGCGCTACTACGTCCGCATCGAGGTCGATGACCGGCCGGGTGTGCTCGCGCACGTGGCCGAGCAGCTGGCGGCACAGAGCGTGTCGGTGGCCCGGTTGGCGCAGCGCCAGCTCGACGACGGTGCCTCGCTCGACCTCGTCACGCACGAGGCATCGAGCGGGCGGGTGGAGGCCGCGCTCGCGACGGTCGCGGAGCTCCCCGAGGTGCGCGGCACGCCGACGCTGATGCGGGTGATCTCGGAGCGCGGTGTCTAGCCGCGCGTCCTTAGTAGAGCGCTTCCGCGACCGTCTACCGCTCGGCCCGGAGACGCCGATCGTGACGCTTGGCGAAGGCGGCACGCCGCTGCTGCCTGCGCCGCGTCTCTCCGCTCGCCTCGATCTCGACATCTGGCTCAAGTGTGAGGGCGCGAACCCCACCGGCTCGTTCAAGGACCGTGGGATGACCGTCGCGCTCTCGAAGGCGCTCGAGGAAGGCAGGCGCGCGGTCGTCTGCGCCTCGACCGGTAACACGGCCGCCTCGGCGGCCGCCTACGCCGCGCGTGCCGGCCTGCCGGCGCTCGTCTTGCAGCCGGCGGGAGCAGTGGCACTCGGGAAGCTCGCCCAGGCGCGCGCCCTCGGTGCACGCGTGCTCGAGGTGCGCGGCTCGTTCGAACAGGCCCTCGCCGCCGCGCGCCAGCTCACCGAGCGCGGCACTCACGTGCTCGTCAATTCGCTCAACCCCTACCGGCTAGAGGGCCAGAAGACCGCCGCGTTCGAGATCCTCGAAGAGCTGGGCGCGCCGCCGGCGGTGCTTGCGCTTCCCTACGGCGGTGGTGGAAACACCCGCGCCTACGTGATGGGTTTCGAGGAAGCGGGCGCCGGCCTGCCTCGGGTCGTCGCGGTCGAGTCTTCGCTGCGAGCGGAGACGGCGGCGTCGGCCATTCGCATCTCCGCGCCCGTCCATGCGCCCGAGGTGGAAGAGGCGTTGGAGCGCACTGCCGGCCTGATTGCCAAGGTCTCCGACGAGGCGCTGCTCGAGGCCTGGCGCGCGCTCGCGCAGGAGGAGGGGATCTTCTGCGAGCCGGCCTCGGCAGCCGGGGTGGCCGGCCTCGCGCACGCACAGCTCCCGTCGGGTACGCGGGTGGTCTGCGTCATCACCGGGCACGGGCTCAAGGACCCCGAGGCCGTGGAGCGCCTCACGCCACCGCCGGTAGCGGTCGAGCCCGATCCCGATGCGATCGCGGCGATTGCTTGACTGAGGCGCTCCGCCTTCGCGCACCCGCGACGACCGCGAACCTCGGCCCGGGCTTCGACTGCGCCGCTGTCGCGCTCAACCTCTGGAATGAGCTCGAGGTGAGCTCCGGCGAGGACGAGCCCGACCTCGATCACATCGGGGTGCGCGCGTTCGCCCGTCTCGCCGGCCTTGACGGGAGGCGCTTCACCTGGACGAGCCGGATCCCGCGGGCCCGCGGGCTCGGCTCGAGCGCCGCGGTGATCGCGCTCGGGCTGGTCGCCGCGGCGCTGCTCGAGCGCGGCCGCGCGGATCCCGCCGAGCTTTTCGCCGAAGGGCTCGAGCTCGAGGGCCACGGCGACAATTTCGGGGCTGCGCTCCTCGGCGGCGTCTGCCTGACCTGGGGGACGCAGCTCGTCCGGATCGCCGATCGTCCACCCGCCATCCCGATCGCCGTCATCCCGGAGACCACGGTCTCCACGTCTGCTTCCCGGGCGGCGCTTCCTGCGACGGTGACGCACGCCGACGCTGCCTTCACCGCCGGACGCGCGACCCTCCTCGGTGCGGCACTGGCCGGCGGCTCGACGGAGCTCTTCGCGGAGGCGCTCACCGACCGCCTGCACGAGCCCTACCGGGCAGAGAGCGCGCCGCTGCTCGGCGCGGTGCGGCAGGCCCTTCCAGCTGGAGCCCTGGGCGCGACGCTCTCCGGCTCCGGGCCGGCTGTGATCGTTTGGGCCCAGAACGCGGAAGCCGCCTCGTGTGAGGCGGAGCTCGCGACGCGCTTCCCGAACGAACGCGTCCTGAGATTGGAAGTCGCGACGATGGGCGCAGGACCGGCTCCCTAGACTTGATGCCATGAGGGCTCCGCCGTACTCGGCTGCTCGGGTCGACGTTCTTCGGCTGCCGGGCGAACGGCGGGAGCGAGACTCGGTCGCGGTCGAGGAACCGCTCGAGATCCGCGTCAACGGCTCGGCGGTCGCGGTGACGATGCGCACCCCTGGGCACGACGAGGAGCTCGCGCTCGGCTTTCTTCTCTCAGAAGGCATCAATCCGCAGCACGCGGCGCCACCCGGCGACCTTGCCGCGAACACGATCGAAGTCGAAGCCGAGGCGTTCGACCCGGCGGGACTCGAGCGCCACTTCTACACCTCGTCCTCGTGCGGCGTCTGCGGGAAAGGCGCGCTCGAGGCGGTTGCCGTCGAGGCGCCGGAGGTCGCAAGCGAGCTACGGGCCCCGGCCGCACTGCTCTCCGAGCTGCCCGAACGCCTACGCGATCGGCAGCCCGCTTTCGCCGAGACCGGCGGCCTACATGCGACGGGCCTCTTCGACCGAACGGGCGAGCTGCTCTGCCTGCGCGAGGACGTCGGGCGGCACAACGCGATGGACAAGGTGATCGGGTGGGCCTTCGGCGAGCAGCAGCTGCCGCTCGCCGACGCGATCCTCTGCGTGAGCGGGCGCCTCTCCTTCGAGCTCGTCCAGAAGGCCGCGGTCGCCGGCTGCCCGATCGTGGTCGCGGTCGGCGCGCCGTCGAGTCTCGCCATTGAGCTGGCCCGCGACCGCCGCGTGACGCTCTGCGGTTTCGTGCGTGGCGGGCGAGTGAACGTGTACAGCGAGGAATGGCGCGTCGTCAGCTGACCGGTGTGCTGCTGGTCGGCGGCGCAAGCCGCCGTTTCGGCTCGCCGAAGGCGCTGGCCCGCCTCAACGGTAAGACACTCGCCGAGCAGGCCTGGGGGACTCTCGGCGAGGCCTGCGACGAACGGCTCGCGTTCGGCAAGGTCGCCGACGAGCTCGATTTGCCGTTCCCCGTCCACGACGACGGCACCGACCTGCGGGCACCGCTGGCCGGAATCGTCGCCGGCCTCCGCGCGTCACGGAACGACGTCTGCGTCTTCCTCCCGGTCGACGTGCCTTTCGCGACCCCGCAGCTCGTTCGGGCGCTGGGGGAGGCCTGTGAGGGAGCCGCCGTTCCCCAGACCGGGCCGCTACCCGGGGCCTACGCGCGCTCGGCGCTCGCCGTGCTGGAGCGCCGGCTCACCGCAGGTGAGCTCGCTCTCCGCGACGCCCTCGCCGAGCTGGCCACGGTCACGGTCGAGCTCGACCCGGCGCAGCTCGTCAACGTCAACGCGCCCGAAGAACTCGCCCGCCTCTAGCCGGCGAGCGCGGCGGGCCCGTGCTGGGCGAGCACGCGCTCGCGCTCCCGGCCGGTGCCGATCAGCGAGATCTCGACGCCGAGCTGTCGCTCGACGAACTCGATGTACCGCGCGGCAGCTTGG
>WNGC01001432.1_pt1 | contig 14407 bp, 14 predicted proteins | sample 5400051 | NCBI WGS metagenome assembly WNGC01 (sample SAMN13153368, study PRJNA577476) | soil metagenome | isolation source: 20 cm soil or saprolite under grassland replicate 2 | place: USA:California | collected 2016-06-15 | reverse complement strand
AGTAAATCGGCAACTCGTATCCGCCACTGTTATGCAGGGTGACATAAACTCTTTGCCTGGCCGCCGCGGTGTTTTGGCGGAAAAAGCCACCGAACGGATTAAACGCTGTGTGCGGGTCCGTATCGAACAGCGCGTCTCGCAACCCGGGCTGGCTCACTTCGCCAACGGACAGGTCCTGTCCCTCGTTGCGAGAGTAACGGAAACCCATTTCCCAGTTCCACGTCTTGAAGTAATCGCCAAACTCTCCCATCTCACCCCGCAGACCAACGTCAAAGAGTTGATCCCAGTAAGTGAATTTTTCACTCCTCGTGCCGGTATCGTTAATGCCGCGGAACCGAATCCCGGTAGTCAGCGGAACCGGTGCTCCGTTAATAACCAGAGTCGTGTCCCCAACGGTGAACGGATTAAACGGATTCTGGATTGGCACACTGATGCCGAACGGGCCTGTAGGCCCTACGGTAGGAAAATCAGTTCCCGGAATGTGGAATGGATCGGGGGTAAACGGCACAGCGGCCAGCGATGAATCAAAATACGAGCGCGCATATTTGAAGTCGGCAAACACTGTCAGGTATTTGTCGCACAGGTCGCGTGTGAACGAACCGTAGTACACTTGACGGTCTCCCGGCGGCAGATTTGGTGTGACCGAGGCGAAGTTATACGCGGCGTAGTTCCCGTCCAATCCCTGCAAGGTCCCATTGAAGAAACCGTTCCCGTGATTGAGATTGGGACTGGTCGCACTGACATAAAATGGAGAAGTCGCCACGTTGGGAGCTGAATGTGGCGGCGGGGTATTTGCGCTGAAGAATAAACTAGGAACCAAACGGCGACCCACGAACCCTCCATAGTGGCCAGGGAAGTTTCCGCTGCGGTTATCGAGTCCGCCCCACTTAGTGAAATTCCCGTTGGAAGAAATATCACGGTCGCGGCTGAAAAGACCGCCTGTGCGCTCAAAAAAATCGGCAACGACCACAATATCGGTCTTGTCATCTCCGGTGCCGGCTTTGATCCATGCCTCCCACTCGCCCATGTCATTGGACGCGCCCAGGTTTGTGTTCCCGTAAGTCCCCCCAATCTCCAAGCCGCGGAATTTATGGACCAGGAAGAAGTTGACCACGCCGGCGATCGCATCCGAACCGTACACAGCCGAAGCGCCATCCTTGAGAATGTCCACGTGATCGATCATCGAGAACGGTATCAGGTTAATGTCCGGGCCTGCGCTCGTCGCGGCGGCGCCTAACGCAGGCAGGGCGACACGCTTTCCATCGATTAGAATCAAAGTCTCCTTAGGCAACAGGCCGCGCAGGTTGAACTGAACGGTGCCATCACCACCGTTGCCCATGTTCAGGTTGACGGTTCCGCCGGCCTCTTGCGGGATGAATTCTTGCAGGTCCGTGGCACTGCGGATGCCCAGTTTCTCGATGTCCTGCGGACGATACGTATCCACTGGATTGGGACCGGTTTCCTCCGCTGTCGGAATGTTCGAACCGGTCACAACTACACGCTCGACCTCGGCTGTGGTCGGTGCACTCGGTGCTCCCGGAGCCGCAGGAGCTGGCAACTGAGCAAATGCGTTTGAAGCAAAGATTAGAGGAAATCCCAGCATCGCCACGAAGACGACACCAGGGAATCCAAGTTTGTTTAGCACATTTTTGGTCATGAGTTTCTCCATACGCCGACGGTATAACGCAACGCTGAACCGTGGAGTTAGGCCAAAGAACCGGCAGTTTCAGCCAACGGTGAATAGCGTAATTGGAGACGTTCTCTCGCTATTGTCGGCTTACCAGCTGTTGCGCTCACGCGCGCGCCAAAGATAGGCGAGCTCGCTGCGTCATGAACCGGTTTGCAGCCGGTGGGGTAAACGATCCGCGATAGGTGCTGGGCCGGATTCCTACTACTTTCTCAAATGTCCGACTAAAAGCATCCACGCTTTTAAAGCCAACCGAGGTTGCAACATTCTCAATGGTAGTGCGCGGAATGAGCAATCGTTCTCGCGCTTCGGTAATGCGCGCGCGAGAGACAAAATCCGCGGGTGTCTCTCCGACAACAGCCTTAAACAGACGGCTGAAATTCCGCGGCGACATACACGCCTTGTGGGCAAGCGATTCGACAGTTAGATCCTGGTTCAAGTTGCACAAAATCCAGGCGGGTAAATCAGTGAAGCGATCAGAGGATTGGACCTGGAACTGCAGGGCCTCAGAGTACTGGAGTTGCGCTCCTGATCGTTTCACATGAAGAACGAGTTCGCGCGCCAGATTCAACGCGATCCGATGGCCAAAATCTTCTTCGATCAACGAAAGCGATAAATCGATTGCTGACGCGCCGCCGGCACAGCTGTAGAAGGGACCGTCTTTGATGAAAAGCGCATTTCGATTGACCCGAACGTTAGGAAACCGCCGCGCGAGATCATCAGCCAGACGCCAGTGAATCGCTACCTGTCGCCCGTCGACTAGCCCGGTCGCAGCGAGCTCGTAGATACCAGATCCGATGGCGACAATACGCCGCGTGAGCGGTAGACGAACCTTTAGCCATTTGCCAAGCTTTCCGCTCTGTCTTGCGGGGTGAATTCGGCTACCACCGCAAATGAACAATGTGTCAAGTGCCGGCGCTTTTTCCAGATTCAAGTGCGGTTCTATGACGATGCCGCACTCCGTCACACATCGCCCCGCGTTAACACCGAGCGTCAACACCCGATAACAATCGGGGAAACGCCTACCGCTCGCCGACTGGTTGCGTACTTGAATGTTCGTTCGTCCAAATGCCTCCGCTGGCCCCGTGACGTCAACGGCGGTCACGTGTTCGAGTAGAACCAACCCAATTGTTTTCGGATTCATGCCTGTAGCGGAATGCTACGGTCAAGTTTTCGACCGATCGGGCCATCCGCAATATCCAGTCGGCAAACTTTGATAAGGCCACTTTGGAGAACTAAGCCCTGCAAGCAGCGCCAAATGTCTTCAGGAAAAAGCCTGCGATTTCCGCTGGCACCAGATGAGACCGCAAGCAGATCTGTACGTTACATCGCCTGTGGCGCGAGGGCGGCGTGCGGCGACAGCTTTCTTGAATAGTGCCCCATCACAAGTGCGATTGGAAGCCCTACGCAGAACAGGTGAATGAACAACTGCGACCAACTCATTGGAGGCTTGAATACGACCGGCGTATGCAGATAAAGGCTGCGAACCCATGATAAGAACAGCGCTGTGCCGAAGTTATTGACCGCAAAAACCGTCGCTCCATAAACCAACCCCACCACGACAAGTCCCGAAAGCTTCTGGGGCAGCGAAAAAAAACATCGGCTTAGCACATAGAAAATCGTCGCCACGGTCAGGGCCATCGCGAAATGCATCACGAGTCCGAGGGTGGCTGTTGCGAATCCGCCATTATAGGTGCCACGTCCGAGCAGCCCGCCAGCCACACTTTGCAGGACGTGCGCTGGTGTGACACCCGCCAGAATGCGCGCATTGACACACGCCGCCGTGATGTCGAGCACACCAACAAGCGCGCCCGCGTATAGAATGGGTTTGAGGCTTTTCATTTCACGCTAAGGTCCATTTCTGATTGTTACTCGTGCTCTACTTCACTAGAAGTGGCAGCGATCAATTGGATCACAAGGTCCAGTTTGCAAAGTGTGATAGGGCCACTATGCAGCGATGTCACGCAAGCGATTTTCAGAGCCCAGCCAGAAGCATTTCTTGCTATTTTGTCCTATGTATGATGAAAGCCCTGTTCTCTCTTAAAAACCCTACCCTGGGATAGTAATCCATCGCTGTTGGAACTGACAATAATAAGAGCATTGATTGTTCTCCTATTTTCTCTCTGACGAGCTCAATAAGCTTTTTGCCGATTCCGGACCTTTCATAGTCGGGACTGACAGCGAGATCGGCAAGATAACTACACCAGACCCAGTCTGTAATCGTACGAGCAACACCTACCAGCCTGTCTTCAACCCAGGCGGTCACAATCAGATCTGAATTTTCAAACATGGCTTTCATTCTCTGAGGATCATGTGTCGGTCTTGGAAGCTGCGCATCGTTGTACAGTTCGATGATCTGTTGCGCGGTTGGCACGACGTCGAATTTGTAGATGATTGTGCTATTCCCGTGCTTCTTTATGATCATGCCGTCGACGCGCGGTTCACTTTGGGGGTTTTAAGGTTGGCACCGCAGAGACATCAATCTGGAAAATGTCCCCGAGTCCGTTGCCAGGTGCGTGCAGTTCTTGCAACACCTCGACCGTGGTGCGCCGCTGCGGTTTGACAGGTAATGCTGGCACGCGGCAGCTCATCCAGACCAGATACTTCGCATTTGGCGTCAGTTTGGGCGATAGCTCGCGAGCTGGCGAATTAATCTCCGGCCCCAAGTTCACCGGCTCACTCCATTTGCCGTTGGGTTGTTTGTGCGACACATAAAGATCTATATCGCCAAGAGAGTCGGGTCGCCTCGTGATCGCGAGCAACATCAGCCGTTCGTCTTCGGTAACAAAGGCTTCGTACTCGCCTGCCCCGGTATTTACGGGCGCGTCAAGATTCTCAACCGTATAACTGCCGTCCTTTTCCGGCACAGCGCGATAGATATCACTCACACCGTTGGCCTCCTTGCGCTGTGACCCGAAGTAGAGAGTACCGTTCTTTAATGCAATCGGATAAAACTTGTCGGCATCGCTGTTGACTGGTGCCGGCAGGTGACGCGGTGCGCTCCAGCCTGAGTCCGTTTTGTCCATAACCCAGATGTCGTGATGCGACTGCCGTTCGCCGCCCACCTCTATCGGACGATCGGAGATGAAGTAGAAATGTTTTCCGTCGGCCGTGATGTAAGGATCCGCGTCCTGGTATTGGCCGGAAAACGGCGCAACCTCCGGTTGGGACCAATTGCCGTTCTTATAACGCGACATGAAAATGGACCAACGCGAGAAATTTGGCGCCAATTTGAGAAAATACACTTCATGGCCGTCGGGCATAAAGGTTGGGTGCGATTCGTAATCGCCGGTTGAGATGATGCCTGACGCAAACAGCGTCGCGTGCTGAAGCGGTTTCGCAGAATCGTAAGGTGCGGTCTGGGCAACCAGCGACGCGGTCACGGTCGTCATGGCTGTTGCGTAGATGCGAACGAAACTCCATTTCATTGTGTGCATGTGCGGTATGGCTGTTTCGCAAAGCTCTGGAGTGCGGGCGCGTCCTCGTGTCGCTTTTCTATCGCAGGGGTTAATCCGGAATCTCGGCCTCGACGAACTTTGCCAGCAACGTGAGTGATTCCTGCCAGCCGAGATAGCAAGCCTCCGCAGGGATGGCGCCAGGCACGCCTTCTTGAACAATGTTCAACTCCGTCCCGCAGGACACCGGCTTGAGGGTTATGGTCGTCTGCATTTCTCCGGGCAGGTTCGGGTCATCGAATTTGTCTGTGTAGCGAATGCGCTCGTGTCGCTTCAGCTCAACATAGGTTCCGCCGAAGGAATGGCTCTTCCCGGTTGTGAAATTGGTGAACGACATTTTGTAGGTGCCGCCCACCTTTGCCTCCATCTGGTGAACCTTTCCCGTGAATCCATTTGGCGGAAGCCATTTCGCCATCGCGTCCGCATCGAGGAATGCGCGATAGATTTTCTCAGGCGCGGCACGAAGCACGCGGTGAAGTCGGATTGTATTTGTCGTAGTAGTTGTCATGATTGTTGTTCTTTCAGTTGTTGATTCGGTTAGTTATTTTTCTGCTGACAGTTTTAGTTGATCTTTACAACGAGCGAAGAACGACGCTCGGAGCGCTCGGAGTCACGGCTCACAACACGCCTCGAAATTCCATGGTCCAGTTATTGGTGCACATGCCCTCGAAATCTACGCACTCCTGACTATACGGCTTCAAGTGGTGACGATACAATCCGCCATTCGCCAATCAAAAAATCGAAATCGGTTTTTTCATTTAATTGGTGCAGATACGGACTGCAAGATGATGAACAAACTGCAACAAAAAAAGATAAATCCGACTACGTTCTTGTGCATTCATTGGAGCCTTCATCCAACCAGGGCCAGGTCACCACAAGAGCCAGTTGAGGAGGCAGAACATGACCACCTTCGACGTTGTCGAACAGCCACGGCCTCGGTCTATGGTCATTGCAATACCTCTGACGAGCTTGCTCAACGAGCGCCATGGTGCCGGGATCGCAAGACGTACTCTGGCACGTCGATGCCATCCGTTAGTCGAGAATCCCGTATCGGTGGTTTCGCCTCCAAGCTGAGAGGAAGGACTCCCGCCCAGACTGGCAGATTGTAGTCCTCTTCATCGTCGACAGGCGGGCCAGTCCGAATCTTTGCAGAAGCTTCCTCAATCGAGAACTCCAGCACCGCGGTTACCTTCAACTCCTTTTCGCTCGGACTGCGCACGTCATCCCAACGCCGTGCTATTAAGTGCTCAGAAATTACGCGCAAAGCGCGCGTTTTCTGGGTCGGCTCATCGATCTCATGGGCGGTGCCAAACGCTACAACCGACCGGTAGTTCATGGAATGATGGAAGGCGGACCGAGCCAAGACCAGGCCATCCACAAGGGTTACGGTTATGCAGACGGGGATACCGGTTTCGAGTGTCCCGAGCATGCGACTCGCGGCCGAGCCGTGCAGGTAAAGTTTTTTACCGTCCCTGCCATACAAGGTCGGAATAACAAACGGCTGGCCGTCGACACAGAATCCGACGTGAGCGAGAAAGCCCGCATCCAAAATTGCATTAACGGTGTTCAAGTCGTGCGAGCCTCTGCCCGGCAGGCGACGAAATTCAGTGCGCTTTGTTCGATTCATCTTTCACGTATTTGTCTATGGCGATCCAATTCATTTCCTAAGTCTTGCCTCCATCAGTGTGTTAGTCAGCACCTAACAACAACTATTTTGCTGCTTCGAGAGCTATTTCGCGGACGATCGTACGGCGCGGCAATGAATCCTCTGAGTCGTTGACATACTCGTTTATATAAAGTCGGCGCCCCCACGGAGAACTTGCGATTCCGTTAGGGAACGACAGCCGTGCCTTTGCGGCCGCTCCATCTACGATTCCGCGCTTGCCATCGCCAAGGATGGGCTTGACGGTTCCATCCAATGTAACCTCGTAAATCTCGTGCGATTCAAAAGCAGTTACATAGAATCGATCCTCCTTAAAGCATAAATGCCCTAATCCCTTTTTGGATATCGTGGCGAAGGGCGCAACAACGCCACTCGAATCGACCTTCAGCATCTTGTTGTTACGGAAGTTAACGACATAAAGATTTCCATTGCGATCGAAGGAAATACCGTTTGGACAGCTGAAAAGATCGCTTTTTGCGAATGATGAAACGGTGCCATCTGACGCAATCTTTGCGATCGAATTACCGCGGCAATTTGCGACATAGACGTCGCCTGTTTGTCTGTTGATGGCTATGCCCACAGGGCCGCTCAGGCCACTGGTGACGAATGGCTGCATTTGACCTTTTCGATCAATTTTGATGATTGAATCGCCGTAGAAATTCGATTGCAACAAGTTGCCTTCATGGTCGATCGCGTTGCCGGACGCGCCATAAAGGCCTGACGCAAATACGTCACGTTTGCCCTCCGGCGTGATCTTCCAGACAAATTCGCCAAAGTCTGCGACATAGATATTGCCTAGGAGATCGACCGTTACACCCCCGACGGCGTGGCCCTCAATGACATTAGTGAGCGAACGGATTTTTGTCTGCGCGCGCACAGAAACCGTCGCAAACAGCAGCGCCAAAACAAACAAAAGTGCGCGACTGTGGTACCGATCCTGATGGCGCACCCAAGACATAGGCGAATTAGATTCTGCGTCGCGCCCCTTCGGCACGAGATTGCCCGCAGACTCCGTCTGCAATACAACGAACCAATGGACTCGCATAGCGCGCCTCGGGATCTCTTTCGGGATCATAGATGGTGAAGTTGGCCCCGAAGATGCGCCCAGAATCGCACAAAGTGCCGACCAGCTCCGTCAATTGCAGATAGTCGAGGCCCGGACTTCCTGGGGAGTCCACCGCTGGCATTACGAATTGATCGAGGACATCGAGATCGACATGTAACCAGACTTTGTCCAATCCTCGTGCCTCGAGTTTCGCGATCACCCGACGCGCCGTGGCGTCGACCCCGTCGGCTAGCACACGCTGGATCGTGAACTGCGTAATCCCAGTCTTAACGATATCGCTGTAGGAATCCTTGAAGGTCGGGCTTTCGGCGTCACACTCCCCCAACTGAATGATGTCGGCGTCGCTGGCGAGAGGCCTGCCAATCTCCGGCCAATCCGTCAGCAGCGACTCACCTCGGCCACTCGCAAGAGCCAGGTCCATTCCGGCCGCTGAACCCAGGCGCTTTGTAGTGTCGTAGTTCCCGGGATGGAAGAAATCGCTGTGTCCGTCGATGTGCACGAGTCCGCGCCCACCGGCGAGCCGCATACCATGCAAGCTACCAAGAAGAACGCTGCAATCGCCGCCAATGACTACCGGAAATCGATTCCTCTTCAGGATGTCACGCACCTTCTCCGACAGCTGGAGCGAGAACGCACGGATGGACAGACCATTGCGTATTCTCGTCCCGGCCTGGGCCTCGAACTCATACGTCGGTCGCTCGAGCGGTACGATTTCCCCCGCATCTAGTGCATGAGGCAGGCCCGCATCGAGCAATGCTTGCGGTGCACGCCACGTACCGGGTTGGCCGCCGCTTTCTGTCGGCCGTAGTCCAAGATTGCTCGGCGCGAGCACGAGACTAATGCTCGCGGGCCTCGCTTGCAACGGATTCACTTGCCAACCGGCAAGCGCTGTTGCGCCGGCTATCATCGTGAATTTTCGGCGTGTCATGGAACACTCGTTAATTCCTCAGCGGAATGAGTGCACGCAGGCGTGAATCGCGGAGGAAAAGGCCGCCCCAAATAAGCACCGCCAGATAGACCGGGAATAGGACGTGGCTGAACAAGGGATTGCCGACGCGCATCTGCGTGGCGATGGCACCACCGAAATAACCGGTCAAAAGTATTGCGCCGAGAACGGCCGTGCGTGGCACTAAATATAGGATCACGCAAACCAGAAGGATGACCCCGAGGGCGATGATTACGCTCTCGGGATATCCGAGTTCAATCGTTGCTTTCACAACAGGCTCCGGTTTCACCAGTTTCATGATGCCATCCATGAGCAGGAACAGCACAGGCAGCGCACTCAGGATGCGACCGATCCAAAGTGTCTTTCTCGAAATACGAAGGCCTTGGCTATCTGATTCACCCGGCGGAGCGCTGATGTTGATTTTCATCTATTGAGCCTATTTGTTATTTGCTCGCGCTATCGTGGGTAACAGCAGCACCCACGAGCGCTTTTAGATGCGACTCATTTACAGCGTCGCCCTCGTAGAGATCGATTGACCGTGACGCCTTTGCTTCCAGTCCGCTATTGAACAGGTGGTAAGGGTCCGGCAATAACGCCCCTTTGAAAAAATTAATCTTGATGTGGTCCTTGAATGCCCCAAGGGCGCACACGTTGCCCTTCGCGCTCCACACCGCAGTGTTCCATTTGAACTGTTCGGTTAGCTTTGGATCCGCGCCACCGATGACATTACGCAACCGGGCCATTGTTTGACCGCGCCAGCCGGTGAGGCCCGCAATTTGTTTGTCTATTTGTTTGGACGCGCTCATACCGGGTTCATTTTTTGCCCTTGAGGTACTGCTTGAATGATTAGCTTCTTTGGTGCTCATCAGATTTTAGTTTGTGCTGTACTGCGCATTTATCTTTGTAGTCGCTACTATATTGGGTTAAGGTTGTCAACCGATGAAATCTGTTTTACAGGTTACAATTGAGCCGCACCAATTTCGTAGCCGTGACACTATCGCTGGCGATGCAGCGCTCGATTTCGTCAATACTGTCACTGGCCGCGATCAATCGCCTCGCGACTGGCTCGACAGCTATGCACGTTTGCTTGAATGGGCCGCATTTGTACAGCTCGTGCCCAAAAGCGTACTGCGCGCATTGGCTAAGAAGGCACAGAAAAACCCTGCGGCGGCTGGAATCGCGCTGGCCCGCGCAAAGGTTTTGCGCGAAGCCTTGTTTGGATTAGTGACCCGGGTCATCTCAAGACGCGCACCGCCGAAAAGCGCCTTGGCGCTTCTACGGGAGCATTGGATCACCGGCATCAAAGCCCATGAGCTACGCTTTCGCGATGGGCGTGTGCTGGTCGACCTCCGCAACGATGCGCTCGACTTCGACCTGATCGCATCGGTGGTCGCGTATCGGATGGTCCATCAGGTCTTGCCGTTGTCAGTGGATCGACTGCGGATTTGTCACGGGTCGAACTGTTCGTGGGTCTTCATTGACAGCTCGAAAGCTGGCCGTCGGCGCTGGTGCGACATGGCAGTTTGCGGAAACGCCGCCAAGTCTCGTCGCTTCCTTGCGCGCTCGCGAAAACGTCGAAGCACTCGACGATGATGAGGAACGAATAGTAGCCATTTTCGTCCTACCGCAGTTCGCAGTGCGCAATCTTGCCAGATGAATTTGAGATAGCTGCAGTTCAAGCTTGTTGTGAAGGCGCGACACTAATCATCCATCCGATTCCGAACCGGTCTTGGAGCATGCCGAAGCGCGGTGAGAAGAATGTTTTCGTAAGCGGCATCTTTACCTGCCCACCATTGGCCAATGCATTGAAAACCCGATCGGCTTCTGCTTCGTTCGGCACGGAGAGCGAGAGTGAAAAGCCTTCAAAGTTGGCCTTGTCAGCGGAGCAGCCGTCGGATGCCAACACGGTCGTCTGGCCGACGCGGAAGCTGGCGTGCATGATCTTGTTCTCGAAACCGGCCGGAACGGCTCCGGGCGGGGGTGGCTCAGGACTCTCTTTGAAGCGCATCATCATCTCGACTTCGGCGCCAAGCGCTTTGCGGTAAAACTCGATGGCTTGTTCGCAATTCCCGTTGAAGAAGAGGTAGGGTTGAATGGCTCGATTGTCTTTTGATGTGCTCATATTGGATTCGTGATTTGGTCTTTTGTTGGTTTGTTTAACTTTCTGCTAAGACGAACGACCGGGGCGATTCAGGACACTGCTTGAATTCATTCTTGGCTTTCACCGATCCGACGAGAGCCGGTCGCCGCGTTTCACTGATCATGCCTTAACTACTCTATCAAGCGATCGTCAAAAAAAGCGCTCCCCTCGATCATGAGCCACCAAATTAAAGACTCAGGCTTCAAGCGTAGTGATTTTTGAAAGAATCATTTATATTCGACCGCGCAACCGTAGGGCTTTGTCTTCGCGGTCGTCACGGATTTGCTGTCTAAGGATTCATCGAGCGCAGCTCTAACATAGTTTGTCGAATTCGGAATATCGGCAGGATTCGGCGTAGCTTTGCTGTCGATTGCGCCCTCGTAAATAATGTTTCCTTCTGGATTAATGATTACCATGTTTGGCGTATTCTTTGCGCCGTACGCGCGTCCGACTTTGCCTTCCGGATCCAGAAGCAAAGCCGTTTGATGCATTTTCCATTCCGTCATCTTTTGCTCGGCTTGCTCGGGAGTAAGATTACCCCAAGTGCCAGGCGCGCTGGAATTGATTGTCAGCCAAACGACCCCTTTATCGGTGTATTCGTGTTGCAATTTTTGCATGTTGCCGCTGCCATAATGTTTTTTCACAAATGGGCATGCCGGATTGAACCATTCGAGCACGACGTATTTGCCTTTGTATTGCGAAAGCGAATGGGCTTCACCTTTCGCGTCGGTAAGCGAAAAGTCCGGGGCCGTGCTGCCCACCGGAAGCGGATCACCTGCGAAAGCAGCCGTGGTTATGAGTGACGTGACAAGCGTGAGGATTGTTTTTGTTTTCGTAAACGAGTAATTCATTCATCACGTTACGAGCGCCAAAATTAGTCGACTTGTAAAAATTCGGCTTTTTTCAGCCCAGAACCGCGTGAGCGACGTCCGCAAACCATGGCGACAATTTGCGTTGGAAGAATGATTCTGGGGCAAAGCCGGTGATTTGCTTGAAGTCTTTGATGAAGTGCGACTGGTCACAGTAACCTGCCGCAATGGCAATTGAGGTGAAATCGGCTCCCTTCGCGCGCAGATGGACGACATGCCGCAGCCTTACGATGGATGCGAATTTTTTGGGTGATGTGCCTGTGACCCTGCGAAAACGCCGCTCCAGCGCGCTTTGGCTGAGACCAACCCAGCGGGCGAGGCGGTCGATGCGCACTACGCCGCGCGCATCCTCGATCCTTGATACTGCTGCCGAAACAAAATCATCCGGTCGAGCATTCGCCGAGCGCGCAACCAGAAAATTCTCCAGAGCCTGGATGCGGCGCGACTGGTTCGCAGCTTCGGCGATCTGTTCGTGGACTCGGTTCAACTCAGTGGACCTCTCAAGAATGGCATCCAAGGGGATGATGCCATTGAAAAATTCATGCACCGGCTGGCGCAGGAGTGCCGCAGCGCCCGTTGGCGTGAAGGCCGCGAACACAATCCCGCCATTTCCGGTCTGCTCGGCTTCCCGCGTGCGGTCCCACAAACCGGTCAGCCCTGCTTGCGGCGCCCTTGTATTCCCATGCAGCATGCAGTGACCCTTGAAACAAAAGCCGGCCACCAAACCCGTGTCAGGCAGATGCGAATGCCTATGTGCCGTAGGAAACTCTACGACGAGGAACCGTTTGACGAATGGGCGCAGCGCCTCGCATGGAGTCTGAACAAAGACCTTAACAATATCGGAGTTTTTCATACGCTAAAGCAACCAAACTTTTGGGAGCCATCTCGTAGATGTTGTAGCCGCCTCGCTGTGTCGAGACGTCTTAAAATACAGGAATCGAGTACGCCAACCCCATACATAGCTGCCCCGAAGACGGTTACCAGAATGTTGTTTTGCGAATGCTTGTTTAACTCATTTTTGCCCTCCATTGAAACGTTTGCATCGGTGTGAACTAGCATGTTTACCTCATCAACGACGTAGACAGTGCTTGTTAAGATTGCTGACCGAACGAAATGTGTTGATCCCATAGATGTCCCCATCACGTCCTTTCATACGCTTGAGGAGATGACAGACCTGGTCGAGGATGTGGCACCCTACTTCCTCCTTTTCTCCTTCGCCTCTTCTACGGAGGACGCTGCCGCGATCGGCACATACAGAGCACTCGGCCGGGTCTTGTCGTGGTATAACATCACTGTCACCTTGCGCGCATCCTTGCCAGATTCGGCGGCAACTACGCCGCCGGTGTTGTAGTTCTTCTCCATCATCAGCGTATTTACCGGCCCGATCACCAGCCGCAGACGGCTGCCCTTGGCGATGCGCCGCGCCGTGAAATTAAAATGCTGGAAATCGTAGCGCTCGATCACTCCGGGTTTGACTAACGTTTCTTGCCGTAGGCTGTTGCGGTAGCGTGCGCGCATGAGATCCCGGGCAAGGAAAATGCTGCTGCCGTCGCTTCTGATCTCGTATATCCTCACGTCGAAATCGGTATCGGGCTGGTCGAGTGCTATGTAGGCGGACAGCTTGAAGAACCCTGCGATATCAGTGTCCTGATCAAACGCCGACGTGTGGTACATAAGCTGCCTGCTGGATGACATCAGGACCGGCCGTTGATCGATGTAGGCCTTATAGCCCGGGCTCCAGACCTCGGGCCGGCTTTCGTACTCGACGAATCCGATGTCGAGCGGGTCGTATACATAACGATCCGGGGCACCAGCGCCCGACCGATCGGTGCGCAGGTCGCCCGACGCGAACACGTCTACGGCACGGCCATTCTCGGAATCCAGATACCAGGTTTCCATGCGTGCCGTGGCCCCCGCTAGCGTCGGCGCATACCGCCATCCCTCCTCGCCAGCGACATAGAAGGCGACCTTGTCCTTGAGAAAGTCGGGCCTGGGACCGTTCTTCAAGGTCCAGTCATACCAGGCCAAGGCCCGATAATGAGGTAGTGTCGGGGCTTGGCCTGCTCATTGCCATAGCGCATGTGCTCTTTGTAGTACGCAAGCGCCCCAGGCTGATCGTCGTCATAGTGTCCCGTGATGCTGAGAATCGGAATTGAGAGTGCAGCATACTGGTCGGGTGTAGGCCGGTGATTGTCCCAATATGTGTCCTGTGTCCGATGGGTGATCCACGTCTGGAAGATCGGCGAAGGATCGCCCAGGTAGGTATCTAGCTCTTTGAACGGCGCGTGGGCCGCGAACCATCGTCGGGTCAACGCGGACCAGAACCCGCCATCCGCAAAGATCTTGTCTTGCAGTGCTCGGCCGCGGACTATCATAAGCCACCGCGGGTCGTAGGTGTAAAACAGGTTGTTGAGCATGGGAAAATCGATTCCCGGCCCAACCGCGGCCACCGGAACGATAGTGGCCAGATGAGGCGGTAGCTCCTTGGCCGTGGCCCACTGATCGTAACCAGTGTACGAGCCGCCCCACATCGCCACCTTGCCGTTACACCAGGGCTGCTGCGCCAACCACTCAACGATAT
>WNGC01001431.1_pt1 | contig 14412 bp, 12 predicted proteins | sample 5400051 | NCBI WGS metagenome assembly WNGC01 (sample SAMN13153368, study PRJNA577476) | soil metagenome | isolation source: 20 cm soil or saprolite under grassland replicate 2 | place: USA:California | collected 2016-06-15 | reverse complement strand
ATATCAGTTTGATCGACCGTCGTGATAGATGAGCCCGCCGCGTCCCCTATCGCGCTCACCACGTTAATACCGCGATGCTCGAAGAGCAGGATCTCACTCGACTTCGTTGACACGGGAAACCATATCAACGTTTGACATGAGCGGCGGCCGCAAGTGGGCGAAGCCCGCTTGTGGACGTCCGCTCGATGGAAAGGTTAGGCGGCACTGCGGCAGCCCCCGCTCAGTCGATGAACGTCCAAGTGTCCGCTCCATCGAAACGGCGTACTTGAACAGACTCTTGAAGACGTGGATCAAAGTTGTTGAGGTTGACACCGTGCTTGCCCCCTGGCTCCGGGGCGAGTGGCTCCCAATGCGTAGCGCACCCGCAGGTCTTGCAACGCACGGTGCGCAGCGTCTTGTCGCCCCAGATGTACTCGGCGGTGTTCTCCGGATGTCCCTCTATCCGAACCGTTCCGAACTCGTAGTACGCCCAGAGCCCGCCAAGGCGCCGGCAGATCGAGCAGTTGCACTTGGTCGCCTTCTCGGGCGCTGACGGCAACGTGAGGCGAACCGCACCGCAGTGACATGAACCTTGTAGCAGCTGTTTCTCGGTCATGGTCGACTCGCTTGGGTTTCTGTGCCGCCTAACGTCGGGCTTCAACGGCCGGCGGAATCTCGCCTGTCGCCGGCCCGTTGGAAGCCACTGTTAGGTCGCGAACCGTATGCTCCACCGCGTTGCTACGGTTTGAAAACGTCCACCACGACCAGCACCGCGGGTACGTTCCCTTCGTTCGCCACCCAGTGAATCACGTTCTTCCCCGCGGTGTGCACCGTGTCGCCGGGGCGGCGCTTCACGTACCCGCCTTCTCTATATTCGGTGAGCTCGCCCTGCACCAAGTACGAGGCGTCCGGGCGGTCGTCGTGACTATGGAGGCCGACGACTCCACCCGGCTGAAATACGAGCTTCCTGATCCGTAGCTGCCGACCTTTGACGTCGTGCGCCCAAGGAGTCAGATCCAGGGACTCGACATGGGAGACATCGACCCCTTTAGTCTCACGAATCGGCGCGGGCTGCCCCACGGCACTAGCGCTAGCGAAAAGAGCGGTAACAGCTAAACAGGCAGGCATAAAACGCACCAGCAGAAGCTTGGGTTCCACGTGGTTCTCCAATACAAGGTTGTATAAAGCATCGCGCCGCCGCAAGGCTGCAAACTCGAGCACCGGAAGATGCAAGAAAGGTCGCCCGCGTTCGCACGCAATGTTCACAGGATTGGACGGGCACCCGTCTTGATGGGGAGAAAACTCGGCGCAATCGCCGGTTCGGACGAAAAAGTCCATTTGGCAATGCAGGGCCCGCCGTCCGAAGGGCTCTACGCCAAAGCTCGCGGTGGCGGGGATCACGCGACCTAACGTTTGAGCTAACCCAGCTGCCGCAGGCAGCCTGGGTTGAGCGAAGGGTTAGCAGGCTGTTGAAATTCGATCTTCGAGCACATGAAAGCGCGAGCCCAGAAAATCAGCAACGAATGAATTCAAAGCGTTGCGAATTTCATGATCATCGTTTTTGGTCATTTCCTATTGTCTGGAAGCGTTTTTCAACAACCTGTTAGGCAGCGCGTTCATGAGATGGACTCAACGTACTCGCGCGGGAAGCCGAGATTCCTGAGAACACCTTGAAGACGACGGGCGTAGTCTGGGTTTCGCTCTTCCGGGTGCGGCGCTTCGCCCAGGTTGTAGCAGAGCGCCGGTACGCTGGGGCCCTCCAGCTGTTGTGCCAGAACGGCCTCTGGTCGGTAGTGCTCGAGACCAGGTGCGCTGTAAAGGCTTTGAAGACCGGCGTGGGTAAGTGCCAGAAGCATTCCAAACGCCCGAGCGCCCGTGTGCGGCACGAGGGTAGCGCGTTGGCCGATTCGTAGAGCGAAGTCGTCGACGTACGCTCGACGCGGATTGACTGGCGTGACACCACTTTGGCGAAGAGTCGATTCGTCCATGAACAGACCATAGAAAAACGCATCGATGCGGCGTTCACTCGGTTCTATGGGCATGGCGCTGTCTAACGTCAAGCTCAGGGACGCGCCGCTTTTGGCGCGTCCCCTGCAGCGCTCTGTTGGGCGTTCTGCCGTAACCACGCAAGAACATCGTTTGCGTTCTGATCGGGCGGGAACACCGGATAGAACACCTTTCGGATTAACCCATTCTCGACAATGAGTGCCAAGCGCTTGTACAGCTCCATGTCCGCGACGGCAAAAGTAGGCAAACGGAGCAATTGCTTTAAGCGGTGCCCGTTATCGCTTAGCAACTCAAAGGGAAGGTGCAAACGATCATGCGCCTCCCTTTGGTACTCCGTGGTCTGGGTGCTCAGTCCAAACACCGAAGTATTCAGTGCTTTCAGCTCCGAGTGGTGATCGCGGAAGCTACAGGACTGGGGCGTGCAACCACGCGCGCCCGGGATGCCGTCCCAGCCATCCGGTAGTGGAACTCCTGGGCGCCCGGTCATCGGATAGACGTAGATAACAACGCGCCCCAGAAGCGCTGCGAGGTCCACATTCACGCCGTTCGTTGCAGGAAGCGATACCTTCGGCAGCCTCATACCCTCTAGATGAGATGCCGCGCCGTCATCGACGGGACGCGGCAAATCCTTCGGCAGTTCAGAGAAATTCGTGCTCATGCTGCTCCCTTGGTTGTTGGCGACCAACGTTCGCGTTGAGCGGCGCGCCGCTCTTTGGCGCGTCCGCTCTCGAACGCGCGGTTAGCTGGCAGCGTCACCGCTCGGGGCAGCAGACTCACGCGGAAAGAGCCGTTCACGCGGCAACACGATATCGCATCTCGCACAATAGAACCTGCCCCGAGCAATGACACGCCAATATACGCTCGGAATGACAAGGAGCAGCGCGACAGTCAAAAGTGCGAGCAATGCCCAAACAGAGAGCAGGAAGCCAGCGACTACGACTGCCACCACCAGGACCCAAACAACTATTTCACCCGCGCCAAACGCAAGGGCACGTGCAATGTCGTCGACAACGCGGTGCAATACACGCCGGCCGGCGGCCGCGTGGACCTCCGCGTCTTCATAGAAGGCGGCCATGCCGTAGTAGAAGTCGAGGATACCGGCCCGGGCATCCCTGAAAAGGAACTCGAGCAGGTTTTCGAACCCTTCTACCGCGTTCCTGAATCTGGCGGCAGCGGTAGCGGGCTTGGGCTCTCGATCGTCAAGAGCATCGCGGATAAATATGGACTCAACATATCGTTGCGGAATGCAGATCCCAAGGCAGGGCTACGCTTTCGCTGTGAGATATCGTCGTTCGGCACTTGATTCATGGGTGCTTCGAAATAACGATCTGGATTAGCAGTCAGTGCGAATGACCGCATTTGGTCGAAAGCGGCCATTGGTGAACGTCAGCTTGCGGGGCCAAGAGCGGTCATTCGATGACCTTGTTCGCCAAGGGTTTGCACGCTACAGGCCCTCTTACCGATATCTCTCAACATCGACCGTGGATACGGGCGCGCCGCCGTTGCCCCACGATGCCCGCAAATATGTCAATACTGCCGCAACATCTCTATCGCTTAGCTTCCCGAAGAACGGCGGCATGCCGTACGGGCGCCGGTTGGCTGACGTGACGGGCGGATAGCCGCCATTGAGAACGGCCTTTATTGCATTGGCGGCCAACTCCGCGCTGACGCTGGGGTTGCGGGCGAGCGGCGGGTACGCGGGGAATGCGCCTTCGCCATTGTCGCCATGGCATTCGGCACAATAATCCGCGTAAACGGTTGCGCCGCGAGCCATCGTCCCCACTGCAGGGGCTGCCTGGCTTTCCAGTTGCACATTCGTGGTGAGTGACTGCAGATAAGCGGCGATCGCGCGCACGTCCTCAGGCGAGAGGTATTGCGTGCTCCGGTACACCACCTCGGCCATTGGGCCCATCGCCATGCCGCGTGGCGAAACGCCGGCCCCGAGCAGCGCGACGATATGATTCGGCTCCCAGCTGGAGACCAGCGGCGGCGCATACCATTTTTGCATCGGAATGAGCCCGCCGCCGAGATCGAGGCTGTGGCTCACCGCGCCGAAGATGTTGCGGCTCGCGTGGCAGGCGTCGCAGTGGCCGAGCCCCCGGACGAGATACGCGCCGCGGTTCCAATCAGCGCTGCGGGTTTGGTCGGGCTCGAACTCTCCTGGGTGGAAGAACAGCGCGCGCCATGCGGCCAGCGCAGCCTGGGTGTTGTACGGGAATCGAAGCGCGTGCGGCTTATTCGCCTGCGAGGCCGGGGGCAGAGTGCGCAGATAGTCGAACATGGCATCCGCATCCTCGCGCGTGACCTGGGTGAAGTTCGGATACGGGAACGCCGGGTAAAGCAATCGCCCATCTCGCGAGCGACCGTTGTGAAGCGCACGCCAGAAATCGTCGCGCGACCAGCCGCCGATGCCGCTAGCGACATCGGGCGTGATGTTGCTCGAATGCACCATGCCGAAAGGCGTTTCGATGGCACGGCCGCCCGCAAACGGAGCGCCGCCGATCGCCGTATGGCATGCGATGCAATCGCCGGCGGCCACAAGATATCGGCCGCGCCCCGCGTCGATGGATGAGCCGGAGGGCGCTAACACGGGCGATTCCTTATCGAGCGCGGCCTCCACGCTCCCGCACTCGAGCGGTAACTTGCGGGGCGCGCTCGCGGGTTTTGTTCCGGCAGGAACCGGCTGCGCAGCGAGCCACGCGGCAAGCAAATGCACGTCCTCTGCGGCCAATCGCCGAGCGACTTCGGCCATACAGTCCGGCGCTACCGAACGCAGTCTCCCATTTCGCCAAGCGCCGAATTGCTCGCTCATATACTGCCTCGGCAGCCCGAGCAGTCCGGGAATCGCGGGATCCAGCCCGGACAATGTCGTGCCGTGGCACTCCACGCACGCCGGCACGTCCCGCGCCGGATCGCCGTGCTCGACGATCTGCCGGGCACGCGCGATCTCTGCAGGTATCAATGCGATCGATTCAGGCGGCGGGTAGGGCAGCGCGAGCCCAGCAAAGTAGGCGGCTATCTCGCGCAGGTAGTCGTCCGTCATGTATTGCACGAGGTACACCATCGGCGGATACACGCGCCGCCCGTCCCGGAAGCTCACCAGCTGATTGAGCAGGTAGCCGGCGGGCTTGCCCGCGATGCGGGGCGAGAACCCATCCTTCGTCGCCTGCGTTGTGCTGGCATGACATGCCGTGCAGGTTTGGACGCGCTGTTCCATCGTGTCGCGAACGAGCACGGGCCCGTGCGATTTAAACGGCGGCGCTATACGAGCAGCTTCAATGACCTTATCCACTCGCCGCGGCCCGAGAAGGAAGTGAGCTGCGACGGCGATGCCGACAATCAGAAACGCGACAACAAGCAGTCGCGCGGCGTCGGCTCCTCGGCGCACACCGAGGAAGTCCCACAGAACCGCGCGAAGTGAACGCGGCAGCCGCATTCGCTGGCACTCAGCTCATTAACTTTACGCCGATCATCTGCTCGCTGAGCTCCCAAAGCCGCTCGGCATCGGCGCGATCGTTAGCCCAAGGAAGTACGCCCGATAGCACTTGGGCCCATCCCCCGCACACAGAAGTCCGACAGCATCGGCGCGATATTGCAGTCCATACAGTACACGCCGCCCTTGCCTTGCAGCTGAAAGACTTGTCGCGCACCAGACGCTGGTCGTCGCTCCCTGTTCAATGGTCTTGATCCCCCGCCTACAACTTCTGCACCAGTTAGGTAACGCGCCAAATCAGTCAAAACGCTTCGGCGCGGTTAGCCGCGCAATAGGGAGTGCGCTTGCGAAAAGCAGAACCTGCCTGCGTGGAACTAGGGTCATGTTCCCCTGAGGACGAGTCTCTGGAGAAGTCTATGCTCGAACGACCGCTTTGGGTCGAAAGCGGTCATTGGCAAACGTCAGGTTTCGGCCAAAAGCGGTAAGTGCGCGGTGGCGGATCGTTAGCGCGGAACTGAAGATTGAGGCCCCGCCAAGAGCGCTTTCCATACGGATCGCGCCGCCGATGGCTTCGGGTACGTGTCCACCTCAGAGCTTGAGGCCGTAGAGGCGGCGCGTATTTTCAGCGAGAATCTTGCGCTTCTGCGCATCCGTGATGTCGCCGCGCTCCTTGATCTCGCCGATCGAGCCGGGGTAGCTGTGGTCCCAGTGCGGGAAGTCGGACGCGTAGACGATCTGGTTCTCGCCGCAGAACTTCACGGCCTGCGGCAGCAGCCATTCGTCCGCTTCGCAGGAGAAGTAGATGGATCCGCTCTGGATGTACTCGCTCGGACGCTTGTGGAGCGCGGGCGCTTCTTCGGCGCGTTTGGCATACTCCTCGTCCATGCGCTCCATCCAGTACGGCGCCCAACCGCAACCAGCCTCGAGGAAGGCCAAGCGCAGGCGCGGGAAGCGCTCGCAGATGCCCTCGAGAACGATAGACGTAAGCTGGCGCATCTGGCCGAAAGCGTGAGAGCAGGTGTGGGCCTGGATGAAGCGCGGAAACAGGTCCACGCCCGCCCCTCCGAGATGCGAGCCCGACGCGTGTATGCCCAGCATCACGCCAAGCCGGTCGGCCTCCTCGAAGATGGGCAAGAAGCGCTCGTCGCCAAGGAGGTGGTTGCCGTCGGCGGCGAGCATCCCGCCGACGTGGCCCAACTCGCTGACGGCGCGCCGCAATTCAAGCGCGGCGGCCTTGGGATCCTGGACAGGCAAGAGCGCGACGGCCTGGAGCCTGGGGCTCAGCTTGATGAACTCCTCGTGCATCAGCGTGTTGTAGGCGCGGCACAGCCTCACCGCCCACTCGCGATCTTTCAGGAAGCTCATGAAAAGGCCGAGGGTCGGATAGAGCACTGTCAGTTCCATACCGCCCTTGTCGAGGGCCCGCAGCCACTCGTCGGCATCGCCCGCCCAGTCGTGGAACTTGTCGACGAGCCGCCGGTCCCAGCCGTCGGCCGTGTACAGCGGAACGGTCAGCGGGCGGCGGCGCCAGGGCTCGTCAAGGTACTTCGCGATCTGCTGGTATGACTCGGTGACGTGGCCGTCGGCATCGAGGACGGCGAAGGTAGATTGGCCCATCTTTCGATCCTCCAGCGTCATCACGGATAGCAAATTCTATTGCGAGCAGGCGTCTGTATACGCGGTGCGTCAGTCTCGGACAGGCGCTGGCTTCTGGCTATTCCACCTTGATCCCAGTTGCGCGCCACCTATGCCTGGAAGGCAGATCAGAACCGCTGCAACCATACATAGCAAGGTCTGCATATCCACCTCAGGTCTTCACAAAGATCGCAAGCATCGGTTCGGCGGGCCGAGAACCGGTTAAGCGGTCAGCCTATGCCCGAGCATCTGCTATGGGTCGAAGCACCGCCAAGGCTTAAGTGAAGGGACTTAGTGCTCGCTTCGCTCGACTCATATCTGCGTTCAGTCGACTCGAAGATTTATTCTCCTCGCGAGCGTGCCCCACTTGTCCATCTCAGCGCGCACGAAGTGCCCGAATTCTTCGGGCGAGTTGCCGACGAGCTCCGCGCCCTGCGCCAGCATGAGCTCGCGGAGCTCGGTATCCTTGAAGATTTTCGCAATCTCCTGGCAGAGCCGCGCGACGATCTCCTTCGGTGCCCTTGCCGGCGCGAACAGCCCGTACCACTCATAGGTCTCGTAATCGGGGAAGCCCGACTCCCTGATCGTCGGCAGCCCGGGCAGCCCCGGCGAGCGCCGTGCGCCGGTGACCGCCAGCGCGCGCACCTTGCCGGCCTTCACGAACGGAAGCACGGTCGGCGGGCTGTTGATCATGAACTGCACCTGTCCGGCGGCGAGGTCGGCTGCCGCTGGGGCCCCACCCTTGTAGGGAACCGCGACCATGTCGAGCCCGGCGATGACCTTCAGGAGCTCCATTGACAAGTGACCTGAGGTCATCGATCCGGGCAGGCCGTAGTTGTACCGCCCGGGCTTCGACCTCACGAGCTGTACCATCTCCTGGACGCTGCGCACTGGGAGGCTCGCGTTCACACTGAGGATCCCCGGCACGATGGCGACGAGCGTGATCGGGGTGAAGTCGTTGATCGTGTCATAGGGCAGGCTCTTCATCACGAACGGATTCACCGCGTGGGTGCTGATCAGCATGCCGATGGTGTGGCCGTCCGGGGACGCCTTGGCGACGATGTCTGAACCGATCACGCCACTGGCGCCGGGCCGGTTGTCGGCGATCACCGGTTGGCCGAGCGCTGCCGCGAGCTTCGCGCCCACCGCGCGCGACAAGAGGTCGGTGGTCCCGCCGGCGGCGAATGGCACGATGATCCGAATCGGTTTGGTTGGATACTGCGCTGAGACGGGAATTGCAGCGGCCGCGAACGAAGCGGCAAGCGCGAGCGCAGCCAATAACTTTCCCATTCCAGACTCCTGATGGGAACAAATTTACGCTTAGACTGCACCCAATGAAAGAGATGGAGGGCAGCGTGATCGCGCCGCGCATCCTGTTTCTCGACGATGATCCGGTCATCCGCGTGCTGCGGATGGTGCTTAGCGATGCAGAGCACGACCCGTGGATCCGCGACTACTTCGCCCCCGAGAAGGTGGACCCGTCGCGGCTCGTGAGGGCAGCGAAGGGGTTGCGGCGCAGCGATGGTGCCGTGATCTGGCTCGCGAGCGATGGAAAATTCGAAGACGCCACGGCCATTTTGTTCCGACGCGGCGAAGTGACTCGGGAGCTCCTCGCCCGACATCCGAATCTCAAGCTGATCCAGCGCCTCGGCGAGCGCTCGCAGGACATCGACCTCGAGGCGGCCGCGGAGCGAGGGATCCGCGTGTCCTGTCTGCCGCGACGAACGTTGCACTACACCGCCGAGCACGGGATTCTGCTCATGCTGGCACTGGCCAAGCGCCTGATCGCATCGGACAGGGCAGTGCGCGAAGGCGCTACTGCCGCCGCGGGTCTCCGCGATCTGGGTGGCGTGGTCTATAACTGGGCGGGGATGGATGCGAGTGGCCTCTACGGCAAGACGCTTGGCGTCATCGGAATGGGAGAAGTAGGGCTTCTGACAGCTCGGCTTGCCCGCGCCTTCGGCATGACCATCCTCTATACCAAGCGCAGCCGCGCTACACCTGAGCAGGAGGCGGCCACCGGGGCGAGGTTCGTCGAGCTTGGCGACCTGCTGGGCCGCTCCGACTTCGTATCGCTGAACGTCTCCAACATCCCGGAGAACGCGGGGTTCGCTAATCGTTCGCTCTTCGCCGCCATGCGAAGCAGCGCCTTTTTCATCAATACCAGTCGTGGCCGGCTGGTCGATGAGGACGCGCTGTACGAGGCGCTGAAAGCAGGTACCATCGCCGGCGCGGGCCTGGATGTGCACGCCGTGGAGCCTCGGCCTGCGGGCGACCGCTTCGCCACCCTGCAAAACGTGGTACTTACTCCTCATGTCGCCGGCGGTGCGAAGAGCGGTTTGCTCGATGAGTTCGAGGCCGTGATCCGCAACTGTCATGCAGCATTGCGGGGGGAGCTGGCGCTCCACGAGGTGCGCGTCACGAGACCCTCGTAATCAGCTGCTATCAGCTTCTGAAGCCTGAGCCCCAGAGCGGCAACTGACTCGCGCGATCTGACGTTGGCAATGACCGCTTTCGCCAAGAGCGGACTCTGGCGAGAGGTAATATCAATCGGATAGCTCGGCTTCGCCTCGCGGGAATGTGAGAGTAGGATGGGCCTTCCCTAAGCGAAGCGCGTCCCGGTTTTCTTGGATCCAAGTCCCGCATCCATCACTAATGGGGAGATCCCATGCCGTCCTTCAACGACCGGTTCGAGCACCGCGCCCGTCTTTTAAAACGGCTCCTCGCCGCGCTTTTTCTCTCGCTTGGCGTCGCCAGCGCTTGGGCGCAGAATTTCCCTTCGAAATCGATTAGGCTGATCGCGCCTTACCCGCCGGGCGGATTCAACGATGTGACCGGCCGCATCCTCGCGCAAGCGTTGGCCGAACGCTTTGGCCAGTCCGTCATCGTTGAAAACAAACCGGGCGCCTCGACCATTATCGGCGCCGAGGCGGTCATGAGATCAGCGCCGGACGGCTACACCCTCTTCTACGCCGGATCGAGCACGTTCACAGCGAATCCGGTGCTGCTCCCGAAGCTCCCCTACGACCCAGTGAAGAGCTTCGCGCCGGTCGGCATAGTGTGCAGAACGCCTATGCTGCTCCTTGCGCACCCGTCGTTCCCCGCAAGCAATCTAAAGGAACTCGTTGGGCTCCTTGCCTCGAAGCCCGGGCAGTACGCCTACGGCTCCTTCGGCAGCGGCTCGATCTCCAACTTCGCCGGTGAACTGCTCAATTCGATACTCGGCGTGAGGATGATGCACGTCCCCTACAAGGGCAGCTCCTTTTTGATGAACGCGCTCGTCGCGGGCGAGATCCCGCTTTCGGTCGACACTCTAGTCGTAGCTGCACCGCAGGTGCGCGCCGGAAGAATCAAGGCGATCGCTGCCGCAACTGCCAAGCGCACGAGCCTGCTTCCTGATGTCCCCACGCTCGCCGAGTCGGGCTACTCCGGATTAGACGTCTACGCCTGGACCGCACTGTTGGCGCCAGCGGGAACGCCTGAGCCAGTCCTGAAACGCCTGCGCAATGAAGTGAACAAGAGCACGGCGACGAAAGACCTGATTGAAAGGTTTGTGGCCATCGGTGTTGAGCCAGTTGTCGCCGACGGTGACGATTTCATCCGGTTGGTGCAACGGGATATCCGGAATTTCACCCAGGTCGCAAAAGAAACGAACATCAAACCTGACTGAGGGCAAGTTCTCCGACTAGAGGTTCAACACCCGCAATTCCTAACCTCGGATACCACCAATTCTCGAACCCATCGAGCCGGCGCCACGGTGAAGGACTGCAATCGGCCAAAAGCGGATACTGGCCGAACGTCCCGTAATCGACGTTCCCGGCGAATTGGTAGAGCGTCCTTCCGACCAACGTCGCCGGAGACTCTGTCATGAACCGCCGCGATTTCCTGCGCATCTCTTCTGCCGGAACAGTGCTGGCGGCATTACCCCAGGAGATGTTTGCGCAATCGCCGCAAGCCGCAGCCGCGGCGGACACTGGCACCGCTTGGGACCGTGGCCGGTTGCTTCATCTGCTTCCGACAGTGAGCGACCAAGAGATGCTCGTCAAGGCATCCTTCGATGCGACGCTGACAGCACCACCCTTGCTGCGCGTGGGACCGCACGCGGTGTCTGGAAGCATGAGCGACACGCGGGGCGAGTGCTGGCAGTTTCACGCCAAGGGTCTCGAGCCTGGCCGGCGCTATCGACTCACGCTTGTCACTGGAGGCAAGTCGGGCGGCAAGCCTCTGTGCGAGCCTTGGGAACTAGCGACATTCCCGGCGCAGGACGCGCGCCCCGAACATGTGCGCGTGCTCTTCTACACCTGCGCGGGCGGCCACGAACAGCTCACGTTTTTGCCGGTGGCAATTCGCAACCGGCTGTTGCGCCGCGCACTCTCGTTTCGGCCCGACGCAGTGGTCGCCAACGGCGATCACGTTTATTGGGACCTGCGTTCGCCGCTTACTGTGAAGAACTACGGTCCGCGCGCCGTCGCGCTTGCTGGCAACTTCGACCGCTCGGCCGTGATTTTCGGAAGCGATAACGAATTCGTCCTCAAGCGCGCAGCGGGACCGCAGATCGCACCTGTCTACGGCACCGATTTCCGCTCGACTCCGGTTTTCTTCATCCAGGACGACCACGACTACTTCGACAATGACGAGGCATACGACGAGATAGTTACCTTCCCGCCGGATCACTTCATGACGCAGGCGGCGCGTGCGACCCAGGCACTCTACTACCCGGAGTTCCTGCCCGATGCCACGCGCCCTGCGGGGCTCGCCGGCGCATCGGCGGGCGGCCGCGCGCTTCCCGTCTCGGAGAGCTTCGGCACGCTGCGCTACGGCAGGCTGCTGGAAGTACTGCTCTACACTGTGCGGCGCACAATGACGATGGCAGGGCCGAGCGCGGTCTTCCTGGAAGATACTGTGGAAGCGTGGCTCAAGGCGCGCATGGCCGCGACCGAGGTCATGCACGTCGTTAACGCGCCCTCCAATCCACCGGGCTGGACCGCAGGCAAATGGGGCGAGTGGTACCCGGACCTTCTTGGCGCTGATGGCAAGCTCACAATCGAGAAACCTAAGCCCTATTGGCAGTCCGGCTGGGTAAAGCAGCATGACCGCCTGATAGCGGCGATGTCGGGGATGCGCGGGCGCATTCCGCTAGCAATGAGTGGCGATCTACATGCGATCGCGATCGGTCGGATGCTAAGCACTGGCACCATTGACCTATCAGCGAACCCTGTGGTCGCTGTGCTCACGGGTCCTGTGGGCACACGGCCAAGCGGCTGGCCATCCGGGATTCGCAGGATCGGGGCGCAGCCCTCCTTGCACCTGCAGATGGATGAACAGGTCAAACCCATCGAACAGCATGGGTTCACCCTCGCAGACTTCACTTCCCATAAGGTCGTTCTGCGGATGTTCAAATGGGACGTGAAGACGCAGGGCCCGGAAGCGCTGGATACGTTGGAGCCATTTCACACTGCTGAGCTTGCGACGCCGACCCACTTACGTTGACACGCCTGCACTTTCGCTCAAGTGGTCTGCGACTAAGGGGCTAAGCAGGTCATGGGACGTGAACCGTCGCGAACGGGCTAGGCGCAAATGACAGCTTCGGGTCGAAAACGGACGTTCAGTGCCGGATGGGGATTCGAACCCGGTTAGCGCCGTGAAGGGGCGATAGCCCGCTGTGCGGCGCGCACCCCGCTGCGCACTGCTGCTTCGAGCGTAGGCGGATATTCCGGGTCGACGTAATCACCGGCGAGGTAAACAGCCTCAATTCCAGTATCCGGCTTCGGCCGCCTTAGAGAAGACGTGCAGGCGATCGTCGCGCGCTTCTCGGCGATGACTTGTGACCATTGCGGCGGCGGCAGAGTGGGAAAGGTCCGCGCAAGCTCTCGCGCGCAGGTTTCGGCGAGCTCATCGTGCGTCATCTGCTGGTGATCGCCCTGTGCGCTGATCACACAAGCAAGTCGTCCGCTCTCACCGGTGAGTGCGCCGCGGTCGAAGACCCATTGCACGAAGCCTTCGGCGAGGCCGAGCATGGGGAACGGCAGAGAGACGTTGTCCGGGTATTGCAGGTAGCAGGTGTAGATCGGCTGGTAGGAATACTCGGGCGCGTCGGGCAGGAGCTGGTTCAGTTGGTGCGGACCCACCGCTACGATGACGGCGTCGAATTTGAGCTCGCTTAAGTTGTGGATCGTAGTGCGGAGCTGTATCTCGCCGCCGTGGCTTTTCACAAACTCGGCCGCCGGCTCGGGAAAAAGGCGCGAAAGGTCCACCCGCGGAAGGAGCAGATCGCTGGATCCGGGCGGTCCGGCCAGGGTGTCGCGCAGCACCGCGAGGAAGACGTTGGCGGAAGCCTGCTCGATCGGTGTGTTGAGCGCCGCAACGCACACCGGGGCCCAGAGGTAGCGCCCGATCGCGCCGTCCTGGCCGTGCTGCTTCAGAAGCTGCAGAAAAGAAATGTCCGGCTCGACGCGAAATCGCGCCCTCTTCAGCGCTGCCAGGAAGCGCACGGCACCGAGCCGCTCGCCGAGCGAAACGCCTTTGGCGGCGAGCAGGCCGACGAGGAGGTCGAACGGCGCGGGAAACCAGAGCGCGCGGAAGGAAAAATCCCTCGCGTAGCGGATTTCGAGCGGCAGGCGCAGGAGCGCGTCCTGCGGCACGCCCACCGTGCGCAGGATGCGCCAGAGCTCCGAGTAGGCGCCGACCAGGACGTGCTGGCCGTTATCGAGCTCGTGCCCCTGGGAGATGACCCGCCGGGCTCGACCGCCCGGCACAGGTCCGGCTTCGAAGACGGTGACGGGAATGCCGCGCTCGGCGAGCGTCACCGCGGCGGCCATGCCGGCATAGCCTGCGCCGATGACCGCTACGCCGCGACCCACGTTTTCCAGGCGATCCAGAATTTCCGCAGCGGCGTCAACGATGTACGCTGGGTCAGGACGCGAAAGCCGTCGCTCTCGATCTCTTCGAGCAGCGCGCGGTAGATCGCCGCCATGATGAGGCCGGGGCGCTGCGCGCGACGATCCTCGCGCGGTAACGCCTGCATGGCGTTCTTGTAGTGTTGCTGTGCGCGCTCGGCCTGGAATGCCATCAGCGCCTTGAACCGGGGCGATTCGCGTCCCTGCAGGATCTCGGCGGCCGGCACGCCGAAACGCTGCATGTCGTCCATGGGAAGGTAGATCCTGTTCTTGCGTGCGTCTTCGCCGACGTCGCGGATGATGTTGGTGAGCTGGAATGCGATACCGAGGTCTTTCGCATACTCGAGCGTGCGTGCATCGCGATAGCCGAAGATCTCAGCGGCGAGCAAGCCGACGACGCCCGCGACGTGGTAGCAATAATGCTCCAGCGCTCGCCAGTCGAGATAACGGGTCTGGGTGAGA
>WNGC01001430.1_pt1 | contig 14413 bp, 9 predicted proteins | sample 5400051 | NCBI WGS metagenome assembly WNGC01 (sample SAMN13153368, study PRJNA577476) | soil metagenome | isolation source: 20 cm soil or saprolite under grassland replicate 2 | place: USA:California | collected 2016-06-15 | reverse complement strand
GTCCCTTCAATAATCTTAATCGCCCCTTCGAGATCGACGGCATTGAGATCCGTCATTTTCTTTTGCGCGATCTCACGCAACTGCGCCTTTGTGATTTTCCCGACCTTATCTTTCTGAGGAACGCCTGATCCCTTAATGACTCCCGCCGCCTTCTTCAAGAGGTCGGACGCCGGTGGCGTCTTCATGACAAAGGTAAACGACCGGTCCTTATAGACCGTAATGACCACCGGGATGATGCTATCGCCCTCTTTTTGTGTTTTCGCGTTGAACTGTTTGCAAAATTCCATGATGTTCACGCCGTGCTGACCCAGCGACGGCCCGACCGGGGGAGCAGGGTTTGCTTTCCCAGCTGGGATCTGCAACTTAATCTGTGCCGATACTTCCTTGGCCATGTCCTACACTCCTACGCGCGTTCGATCATTTCGGAGGCTAAATCCGCTCCACTTGCAAAAACCCAAGCTCCACCGGAGTGGAGCGCCCAAAAATACTGACCAAGACTTTAAGCCGGCCATGGTCCTGAGCCACCTCGTCCACCACACCATTGAATCCGAGAAACGGACCATCAATAATCCGCACATTATCCGTCTTGATGAATTTGACCTGTTCGCGTGGCCCGGACGCTCCCACATCAACCTGCTTCAATAGCGACTCTACCTCGTCCATCGACAAGGGTGTAGGCTGCGCACCAGCACCGACAAATCCCGTGACCTTCGGCGTCTCTTTGATCATCTGCAAGGTTTCATCGATGAGGGGGGACTCCAACTCCACAATCACATACCCAGGGAAAAACTTCCGTCGAGACGTTCGGCGCTTGCCGTCCTTGATTTCAATCACATCCTCCGTCGGCACGAGCACCTGTCCCAGCTTTTCGACCAATCCCATTTGATTGGCCCGTTCGAGCAAGCTGGTCTTCACACGCCCCTCAAAGCCTGCGTAGGTATGAATGACGTACCAATTCTTTGCCATGCCTATCCTCGGATCATTGGTTGACTAGATGCCATGCGGCGACTCTCGCTTCCAGACACCTGACTCACAAAATCTTGCTCACTACCCATACGAGAATCGAGTCGACGAACGACAGATACAGGGACATGATGATGCAGAAGACAATCACCACCGTCGTGGATCCGACCGTTTCAGCTCGAGTCGGAAACGACACTTTTCTCAACTCCCCCCGTACATCACTGAAGAACTCACGAATAGAATCCGTAAACTTCCTGAACATGCACACCTCACCTTCGCTCATAGATAGGGAGAACGCGCCCTCTCACTTCCCTCGTCCAACGTCCCCGCTCTGCAACCGACCTACTTTCAATCCAGCTGCCAATATTGAGCCTGACCCATCCATTATCTATCCAGCGATTGGCAGGGGCACTAGGATTTGAACCCAGACTCTCGGTTTTGGAGACCGATGTGCTACCATTGACACCATGCCCCTACGACGGCCGGTCACCCAGCCATTGAACCGGCAACCCAGCTTACTTCACTTCCTTGTGGGCGATGTGTTTCCGGCAGAACTTGCAGAACTTATTCCGCTCCAAGCGATCCGGGTCGTTCTTCTTATTCTTCATGGTGGAATAATTCCGTTGCTTGCAGATCGTGCATGCCAAATCAATTATTTCTCGCATCTCAATGCTCCCATGCCGTCATGCGACAGCATTCGGACTTAGGTCAGAATTTCGGTGACGACGCCGGAGCCGACGGTCTTCCCGCCCTCGCGCACCGCGAACCGCAACCCTTGATCCATCGCAATCGGGCTAATCAGCTCCCCCGTGACACTCACATTATCCCCCGGCATGACCATCTCCACCCCCGGATTCAACGCCATCACGCCCGTCACATCGGTCGTCCGAAAGTAGAACTGCGGCCGGTAGCCATTGAAGAACGGCGTATGCCGCCCGCCTTCTTCTTTGGCCAACACATAGATCTCCGCCTTGAACTTCGTATGCGGCGTGATGCTCTTCGGCTTCGCCAACACCATCCCCCGCTCCACCTCTTCCTTCTTCGTCCCGCGCAGCAGCACCCCGACGTTGTCGCCCGCCTGGCCTTCATCGAGCACCTTGCGGAACATCTCCACCCCGGTCACCACGGTGGCCTGGTTCGGCCGTAAGCCCACGACCTCGATTTCGTCGCCCACCTTGACGATCCCCCGCTCGACGCGCCCGGTCACGACGGTCCCACGCCCGCTGATGGTAAACACGTCTTCGATCGGCATCAGGAACGGTTTGTCGATGGGGCGTTGCGGCGTCGGAATGTAGGTGTCGACCGCCTCTAACAGCTGCAGAACGGACGGCACGCCGAGGGGCCCCTGATCCCCTTCCATCGCCTTCAAGGCGGACCCGTGAATGATGGGGGTCTTCTCCCCCGGAAAGCCGTACTTGGTCAAGAGCTCACGCACTTCAAGCTCGACCAGCTCCAGGAGCTCCTTGTCGTCGATCTTATCGGCCTTGTTCAGGAACACCACGATGTAGGGCACCCCGACCTGCCGGGCCAAGAGGATATGCTCCCGCGTCTGGGGCATGGGCCCGTCCGCGGCGCTCACGACCAGGATGGCCCCGTCCATCTGCGCGGCCCCGGTGATCATGTTCTTGACGTAATCGGCGTGGCCCGGGCAGTCCACATGGGCGTAGTGCCGCGCGGCCGTCTCGTATTCCACGTGACTGATGGCAATCGTCAGAATCTTGGTGGCATCGCGCCGGCCCTGGCTTTCGCTGGCCTTCGCCACCTCGTCATAGGAGATGAACTTCGCCAGGCCCTTATCGGCCGACACCTTGGTCAACGCCGCGGTCAACGTCGTCTTGCCATGGTCCACGTGCCCGATCGTCCCAATATTCACGTGCGGCTTCCGCCGCTCATATTTCGCCTTCGCCATACCCGCTCCCTTCCGTCTTCACTCAAGAATCAATTCAACTATTCACCCCGATACTTGGCAATGATGGCCTCTGAAATTTGCCGGGGCACCGGCTCATATCGGTCAAACTCCATACTATAGGTGGCACGGCCCTGCGTTCGAGACCGAAGATCGGTAGCATACCCGAACATTTCACTGAGTGGCACCGAGGCATCAATGATCTGCGCAGCCGCCCGCGCCTTCATTCCCTGGATCTTGCCTCGACGACCGTTCAAATTGCCGATCACATCGCCCATAAAATCTTGAGGAACCACAACCTCCACCTTCATGATCGGCTCAAGCAACACTGGATCGGCCCTCTTACAGGCATCGAGAAATGCCATCGAACCGGCGATTTTAAAGGCCATTTCATTGGAGTCGACGTCATGAAACGACCCATCGATCACCGTGACCCGAACATCGCGAAGCGGATACCCTGCGATCACACCAGAATCAAGTCGTTCCTTCACACCCTTTTCGATCGCCGGGATGAATTCTCTTGGGATAGAGCCGCCGACGGTCTTATTGATAAACTCCAAGCCTTTCCCTGATTCAGCAGGCTCTACCGTCAACACAACGTGTCCATACTGGCCACGACCACCAGTCTGCTTAATGTACTTCGCCTCAGCTTCAGCCTTCTTGCGAATCGTTTCCCGAAAGGCTACTTCCGGCTTTCCAACATTGGCCTCCACCTTGAATTCACGCAGCATACGATCGACGATAATTTCCAGATGCAGCTCTCCCATCCCGGCAATGATGGTCTGCGCAGTCTCTTCATCTGTCTTCACCCGAAACGATGGATCTTCTTGCGCCAACTTCTGCAGCGCGAAGCCCATCTTCTCTTGATCTTGCTTCGTTTTTGGCTCAATCGCCATTGCGATGACCGGCTCAGGAAACTTCATGACCTCGAGCAGGACCTGCTGCTTTTCATCTGCCAGCGTGTCTCCGGTCGTCGCCCCTTTTAGCCCAACAGCCGCAACAATATCACCCGCATAGGCCACATCAATGTCTTCCCGCTTGTTCGCATGCATCTTTAGGAGACGTCCGACTCGATCCCTCGTCCCCTTCGTCACATTCGCGACGGACGTTCCCGTCTTCAGCGTGCCTGAATACACCCGCAGAAAGGTGAGCTGACCCGCGAACGGATCTGTCATAATCTTGAAGGCTAAGGCCGCAAACGGCTCACTATCTGATGGACGCCGCTTCACTTCCTGTCCGGTATTCGGATCAATCCCGGTCACCGATTCGACATCAAGTGGGGATGGAAGGAAATCCACAACCCCATCCAACAGCTGCTGGACACCCTTGTTCTTGAATGCCGATCCGCACAGAATAGGAGTCATCTTCATCGAAATCACGCCAGCCCGAATGGCTCGGAGGATCTCCTCTTCTGTCAAGGGCTGGCCATTAAGATACTTCTCCATTGCCTGTTCGTCGAATTCAGCAACCGCATCCAGCATTTTCTCGCGGTATTCCCTGGCTCGGCCGAGTAGATCGGCAGGAATTTCGTCGACTTTATACTTGGCGCCAAGCGTCTCGTCGTCATACACATAGGCCTTCATGGTCACGAGATCGATCGACCCCCTGAATTCAGACTCTCGACCGATAGGGATTTGAACCGGAACAGGGTTTGCTCCCAACCGATCGATCATCGTCTGGACGCTGGCATAAAAATCTGCGCCGATTCGGTCCATCTTGTTCATGAACGCGATCCTCGGCACACTATACTTATCCGCCTGCCGCCAGACCGTCTCAGATTGCGGCTCAACTCCCTGCACAGAATCAAACACCGCCACAGCCCCGTCGAGCACCCGAAGAGATCGTTCGACCTCAATCGTAAAATCTACGTGCCCTGGAGTATCGATAATGTTGATGCGATGGTCTCGCCAGAAACAGGTCGTCGCAGCAGCCGTAATCGTAATGCCGCGTTCCCTCTCCTGCTCCATCCAATCCATCGTCGCCGCGCCTTCGTGAACCTCACCCATCTTGTGTGAGATCCCGGTGTAGTAGAGAATACGCTCGGTCGTTGTGGTCTTACCGGCATCAATATGAGCCATGATGCCGATGTTCCGAGTTTGCTCTAATGGTGATTGACGCGCCACGTACTTCCCCTAAAAATATTTATGCCGCAACCCGAGCCAGTGAAACGCTGCGACTTACGAGCACCCGCGTATGCGGATCGCAGCACGGCTCAGCTGCAGCACAGAACGACGCTACCAGCGATAGTGCGCGAATGCCTTATTGGCTTCCGCCATCCGATGCACGTCTTCCCGCTTCTTAACCGCCGCCCCCGTATTGTTCGATGCGTCCAGCAACTCAGCCGCGAGCTTCTCTCGCATGCTCTTACCGCCGCGAGAACGCGAATACTCCGCCAACCATCGGAGAGCCAGCGACATCCGGCGAGCCGGACGAATTTCGACCGGCACCTGATAAGAGGCCCCGCCCACCCGACGGGACTTCACCTCAACGACCGGCTTCACATTATCAATCGCCGTACGGAACACCTTGAGTGGATCGGTGCCGGTTTTTTCCTGAATGACATCGAAGGCGCCATAGCAAATACGCTCGGCCGTACTCTTCTTTCCACCGGACATCAGGATATTCAAAAACTTCCCGACGAGCTTATCTCGATATCGCACATCAGGGAGAGGGTCTCGGTGGTCTAAAAATCTAGTCCTTGGCATGCGTCATTCACTCTCTCGTTACCAACTGTACTAATCGTTACTCGTCCTATTTGGGACGCTTCGCTCCATACTTCGAACGACTCTGCTTTCGATCCACCACACCGACGGCATCAAGGGCACCTCTGACGATGTGATAGCGTACACCCGGCAAGTCCTTCACACGGCCACCACGCACGAGCACAATGGAATGTTCTTGAAGGTTGTGACCGACACCAGGGATGTATGTCGTAACTTCCATCCCATTCGTTAACCGGACACGCGCAACTTTACGCAGCGCCGAGTTCGGTTTCTTTGGCGTTGAGGTATAGACACGAAGACATACGCCACGCTTCTGCGGACAGGATTTGAGTGCGGGACTCTTGGTCTTCGCATGCGCCAGCTTGCGACCTTTTCTGACTAACTGATTAATCGTCGGCATTAGTAATTCACTCTCGTCTTCGGGACAGTTTGATCGCTTTACTCAGCCCTTCACGGGCAAAGCCGGTCGATTGTAGTGAGCATTGATAGCGGTGTCAAGCCTTCTCCAGCACCGCATGCATTACGAGCGAGCAGGTTCTTCTGATCCCGTCGTTACGCCCTCGTGCGTAAGGGCCGCAGCATCTCCCTGACCAACAAGCACAGGCTCAGGCTTGGGACTAATGACAAAGGTATCCCGATACTCTTCGAACCCGGTTCCCGCTGGAATCAAGCGACCGACGATGACATTTTCTTTCAGTCCCAACAGATTATCAACGCGCCCGTTGATCGCAGCTTCCGTCAAGACCCGTGTGGTCTCCTGGAACGAGGCTGCTGAGATAAAGCTATCGGTAGTCAATGCTGCCTTGGTGATACCCAGCAGCACCGGCTTCCCAAGCCCCGCCTGCCCACCCTTCGCCGACACTCGTTCATTCTCTTCATCAAATAACATCTTGCTGACTTGACTGCCGGGCAAGAATTCCGTATCGCCAGGATCTTCGATTCTGACCTTGCGCAGCATTTGCCGCACGATGATCTCGATGTGCTTGTCGTTGATCGTCACACCTTGCAACCGATAGACATCCTGCACTTCATCGACGAGATACTTTTGCAACTCGTTCGGGCCCAGCACATCGAGGATGTCGTGTGGATTGGCCGATCCGTCCATCAACGGCTCACCGGCCCTGACCCAATCGCCCTCATGGACGTTGACATGTTTACCCTTAGGTATGAAGTATTCTTTCACATCACCCATCTTATTATTGACCAGCACTTTGCGCATGCCCTTCACGAAACCATCGTAAGAAACTTCGCCGTCGATCTCACTAATGACGGCCGTCTCCTTCGGCTTTCTGGCCTCGAACAACTCAGCCACGCGAGGCAGCCCACCAGTAATATCTTTTGTCTTGGTCGTCTCCCGCGGGATCTTGGCCAGCACATCGCCAGGAGTGACCACGGCGCCTTTTTCAACGAAGATATGCGCCCCGACCGGAAGCAGATAGCGAGCCACGTTCGCCGCCGCTGCAACCTTGGCAGTCTTTCCACCCTCATCCTTGATCGACACGCGTGGACGCAACGTCGCGCCGCTATGTTCGACGATGACTTTGCGAGAGAGGCCAGTAACTTCATCGAACTCTTCCTTCATGGAGACACCTTCAATGATGTCTCCGTACGCCACCTTACCGCCGACCTCAGTGAGAATGGTCAGTGAGTACGGATCCCATTCGACCAATTTCTGGCCCACCTCGACCCGACCACCATTTTTCACCTTGATCTTGGCGCCGTAGACGACCCCGTACTTCTCACGCTCACGCCCTGTCTCATCGACAATGGCAATCTTGGCATTCCGATTCATGACGACCCATTCACCCTCTTTATTCTGAACCGCAATCCCGGCGTTAGGAAAGTCGGCATTCTTCTTCGCATCGAAGCTCATGAACTTGATGGTGCCGGCGTGCTTGGCTTCGGTCACCGTTTGCTCAACCACTTTGCTCGCCGTTCCACCGATGTGGAACGTCCGCATGGTCAGCTGTGTTCCCGGCTCACCGATCGACTGTGCCGCTATGACACCAACAGGCTCGCCTTTTTCAACCAGCCGGCCACGGGCCAGATCACGCCCATAACAGGATCGACAGACTCCACGGCGTGACTGACAGGTCAGCACCGAACGAATCTTGACGTGGTCGACCGCAGCTTCCACGATCGCCTTTGTCCGGTCCTCGTCAATCTCCTCATTGAACGACACAATGATCTCACCTGTCACTGGATCACGAATATCTTCTGCGGCCAACCGTCCCAACACGCGCTCTTCGATCGGCTGAATGATTTCGCCCCCCTCAACCAATGCGCTCACAATGATGCCATCGGTGGTGCCGCAATCGATCTCGTTGATAATCACATCCTGTGCGATGTCCACCAAACGACGCGTGAGATAACCGGAGTTTGCAGTCTTCAACGCCGTGTCGGCCAACCCCTTACGGGCACCATGCGTTGAAATGAAGTACTGCAGCACCGTTAATCCTTCTCGGAAGTTGGCGGTGATCGGAGTCTCGATGATTTCACCGGACGGCTTTGCCATCAATCCGCGCATACCACCCAACTGGCGAATCTGCTGCGAGCTTCCTCGAGCACCGGAATCCGCCATCATGAAGATTGGATTGAAAGATTCGGCCTTGCTTGGATCGCCACCCGCGCCCAATTCCTTCATCATTTCATTGGCAATCTGTTCAGTCACATGGGCCCAAATGTCGATCACCTTGTTATAGCGCTCACCATTGGTAATCAATCCCTCGGCATACTGCCGCTCGATCTCCGTGACCTCATGTTGAGCCTTCCCCAATAATTCCTGCTTCTTGGTCGGAATATGCATATTATCGATGCAGATCGAGATGCCTGCACGTGTGGCATATTCGAACCCTGTGTCCTTAACCTTATCGAGGAACGTGACGGTCTCACGGTGACCGCACTGGCGATAGACGGTATCGATGAGCTTGGTCATTTCCTTCTTGGTCATGAGCTTATTCGCGTTAGCGAACGGCAACCCTGGAGGGAGCACGTCCGACAAGATGACTCGCCCGACAGTGGTCTGAACGAGGTTCCCCTCGATCCGCACCTTAATCCGCGCATGCTCTTCCAATTCTCGCGAATCAAACGCAATGCGCACTTCCTCCGGTGAGCCAAACACTTTTCCCTCTCCCTTGCATCCTGCACGTTCTTTGGTCAGCCAATAACAACCGAGCACCATGTCCTGCGACGGCACCGCGATCGGCTTGCCGTTGGCGGGCGAGAGAATGTTATTGATAGACATCAGCAGCACGCGTGCCTCAACCTGTGCTTCGACTGACAGCGGGACGTGGACCGCCATCTGGTCACCGTCGAAGTCAGCGTTAAATGCGGCGCAGACCAACGGATGCAGCCGGATGGCCTTGCCTTCAACCAGCACGGGATCAAACGCCTGGATACCGAGACGGTGCAAGGTCGGCGCACGATTCAGCAGCACAGGATGTTCGCGAATCACCTCATCGAGCACGTCCCACACTTCCGGCCGTTCTTTTTCGACCAACCGTTTGGCACTCTTGATCGTAGTCGCCGCGCCTCGCTCCTCCAGCTTGTGAAAGATAAAGGGCTTGAACAGCTCGAGCGCCATCTTCTTGGGCAACCCGCATTGATGTAGCCGAAGTTCTGGTCCCACAACGATGACGGTTCGGCCCGAATAATCGACCCGTTTACCGAGTAGGTTTTGGCGAAAGCGCCCCTGCTTCCCCTTCAGCATATCGCTCAACGACTTGAGCGGCCGCTTGTTGGGTCCACGAATCGCACGACCGCGACGACCGTTATCAAAGAGTGCATCAACCGCTTCCTGCAACATCCGCATTTCGTTTCGAATAATCACGCCCGGCGCCTTCAGCTCGATCAGCCGCTTCAAGCGATTATTCCGATTGATGACACGGCGGTACAGATCGTTTAGATCCGATGTCGCGAATCGTCCACCGTCCAGCGGCACGAGGGGGCGCAATTCCGGTGGTAGCACCGGAATCACATCCATGATCATCCACTCAGGCATATTGCCAGACTTGCGGAAGGCCTCGATGACTTTCAGTTGTTTCGCGTATTTCTTCTTCAGCGCTGCGGAGGCCGACGTCCTCGCCTTAGCCTTGATCTCATCCCATTTAGCATTGATGTCGATCTTGCGGAGCAACTCCCGAATGGCATCGGCACCGATACCGACTTTATAGGAACCGGGGCTGTATCCAGATTGGAGCGAGCGAAGCTTTTCCTCCGAGACCAGCTCTTTCTCCGTCAAATCTGTCGATCCTGGGTCGACACAGACATAGCTCTCGAAATAGAGAATCCGCTCCAGCCCTTTGAGGCTCATGTCGAGCAAGGTTCCGATCCGGCTCGGCACGCCCTTGAGGAACCAAATATGTGCGACCGGGGCCGCGAGCTCGATATGACCCATGCGCTCCCGGCGAACTTTAGACTGAATGACTTCGACACCACACTTGTCGCAGACAATTCCGCGGTGCTTCATACGCTTGTACTTACCGCAGTTGCACTCCCAGTCCTTGATCGGGCCGAAAATCTTCGCGCAAAATAATCCGTCCTTTTCCGGCTTAAACGAACGGTAATTGATGGTCTCCGGTTTCTTCACTTCGCCATAGGACCACGACCGAATTTTTTCTGGTGATGCGATCCGGATCCGCATAGAATCGAACGACACCGCATCGCGCGGCTTCTCAAATAATGTATATACGCCTTCCAATGTAGTGACCTCCTCTGATGCCGACCGCTACGGTCGGCACACAAATGGGTTAGTCTTGCGACTTGACCAGTTCGACGTCGAGTCCCAAACTCTGCAGTTCTTTGACCAAGACGTTAAACGACTCGGGCAATCCAGGCTCCAGAAACGGCTCACCCTTGACGATCGCTTCGTACATACGCGATCGGCCTGGCACGTCGTCCGATTTGACTGTCAAGAACTCTTGCAGCGTGGAAGCAGCACCATAGGCCTGCAACGCCCACACTTCCATTTCTCCCAACCGCTGCCCGCCAAATTGGGCCTTGCCACCAAGCGGCTGCTGCGTGACGAGCGAATAGGGGCCGATCGAGCGTGCGTGAATCTTGTCGTCGACCAAATGGTGCAACTTTAAGACATACATGTAGCCGACAGTGACGGGGCTGCCGAACATTTCTCCGGTTCGGCCGTCCATCAGCATGGTTTGCCCGCTGGTCGGCAAGTTCGCCTTCTTGAGCAGTTCCTTAATCTCTGTTTCTGACGCTCCATCGAACACCGGGCTCGCCACCTTGATCCCCAATGCTTTGGCCGCCCAACCCAGATGCGTTTCTAGAATTTGACCGACGTTCATACGTGATGGCACACCGAGCGGATTCAGCACAATTTCTACCGGCGTCCCATCCGGCAAGCACGGCATGTCTTCCTCGGGCAAGACCCGAGAGACCACGCCTTTGTTTCCATGCCGCCCGGCCATCTTGTCGCCGACCTGAATCTTGCGCTTCATCGACACATAGACCTTGACGAGCTTGATCACGCCAGGCGGAAGCTCATCGCCCCGCTTCAGACGCCCAACCTTTTCATCGTACAGCGTTTGAAGGATTTCGATCTGCTCCTTCGCCCGACGCTCGACGTCCTCTAGCTCTTTCTGCTCGTCAGGATCGCTCAGAATGATGTAGCGGACAGTCTCATCCGGCAGCCGCTTGAGAATCTCTGCGGTGAGCTTGCCCTTCTTCTTCAGAATGACATCGCCGCTCTCAGGATCCATCAAGTCACGGCCAACGACCTTCCCCAGCAGCAGTTTTCTGATCTTCTTCGTTTTTTCTTCGTCGATGATCCGAAGCTCTTCGTGGTGATCACGCTGGAGCTTCATCGCATCTTCGCTTTCGATACTCTTGGATCGTTCGTCCTTATCGAGCCCCTTGCGCGAGAAGATTTTCACGTCAACGACGATGCCCTCGACGCCCGGCGGCACGGTTAACGATGTATCCTTCACATCGCCCGCTTTCTCGCCGAAAATGGCCCGCAGCAGTTTTTCTTCTGGCGTGAGTTGTGTTTCGCCTTTCGGCGTCACCTTCCCGACCAGAATATTTCCAGGCTTCACCTCGGCCCCGATTCGGATGATCCCGCTCTCGTCGAGATCGCGAAGCGCTTCCTCTCCAACGTTCGGAATGTCGCGAGTAATGTCCTCTTTCCCCAACTTGGTATCGCGGGCCTCCACCTCGAATTCCTCTATGTGAATCGAAGTGAAGGCATCCTCCCGCACCAGCTTTTCGCTCAACAGAATGGCGTCTTCAAAGTTGTAGCCTCCCCAGGGCATGAAGGCGACGAGAATATTCTTACCCAATGCCAGTTCGCCGTGATCAATGGCCGGACCATCGGCCAAGACCTGTCCCACTTTCACTGGCTGCCCAAGCCGCACGACTGGAGTCTGCGTGATGGTCGTGCTCTGATTCGATCGCTGGAACTTGATCAGATCGTATACGTCCAAACCTGCATCATTCCTTCTCCGACCTTCTTTCGAATCGGTACGCACGACGATCCTCGTCGCATCCACACTTTCCACGACACCGGCACGCCGAGCCTGCACGACATAGCCGGAATCACGCGCGACTACGGTTTCCATTCCCGTGCCGACCAACGGAGCCTCCGACTTGAGCAACGGCACCGCTTGACGTTGCATATTTGATCCCATCAAGGCACGGTTGGCGTCGTCGTGTTCCAAGAACGGCACCAAGGCCGTGGCCACGCTCACCACCTGTTTCGGCGACACGTCCATATATTCGATTTTTTCTGAGGTGGCTGTCACAAAATCTCCCGCAGCCCGTGCCGAGATGGTTTCTGAAACCAGACGACCAGAACCATCCACTTTCGAATTCGCTTGTGCGATGATGTACTTGTCCCCTTCGATCGCAGAAAGAAACTCGATCTCGTCAGTGACCCGCCCCTTCATCACCTTACGATAAGGCGCTTCGATAAACCCGAACTTATTGATGCGGGCATAAGTCGCCAATGACGTGATCAAGCCGATGTTCGGGCCTTCCGGCGTTTCGATCGGACAAATACGGCTATAGTGTGAAGGATGCACATCGCGAACTTCGAACCCCGCCCGCTCTCTGGTTAACCCTCCGGGACCGAGCGCGGAAAGCCGCCGCTTGTGTGTAATTTCTGCGAGTGGATTCGTTTGATCCATGAACTGAGACAACTGGCTGCTGCTGAAGAACTCTTTCACGGCAGCGACAACGGGCTTCGCATTGATCAAATCGTGAGGCAATACTGTCTCCATATCCAACAGGTTCATCCGCTCCTTGATACTGCGCTCCATGCGGACCAGCCCGAGTCGGAATTGGTTCTCCAACAATTCGCCGACCGACCGGACACGACGGTTGCCCAGATGATCGATGTCGTCGATTTCGCCTTTGCCCAGCTTCAAGTTCACGAGATAGCGGATCACTTCGACCATGTCCTGCGCTGTCAGCGTTCGCTGCTCCAACGGCAGATCGAGGGCCAGCTTCTTGTTCAACTTCAGGCGCCCGACCGGCGAAAGATCGTACCGCTTGGAATTCATGAACAGATTTTCGAAGAGTGCGCGCGCCGTGTCGACTGAGGGTGTTTCTCCCGGCCGTAAGCGGCGATAGATCTCGACCATCGCCTCCTCTTTCGAGGAAGTCTTATCCATCTCCAGCGTATCCAGAATCACCGGCGTCGACGTGACCGTATCGAAATAAATCGCCTTGAATTCTTCGATGTCGCTCTCGAGCAGCGCCTCAACAGTTTCAGCGGTGAGCCGCTGATTTCTTTCGGCTATTTTGTTCTTCTTTGAATCCACCAGTTCGGTCAGCACCGCGCGGCCAACCAATTCGGTCGGCGCAAGCGGAATTTCCTTCACGCCGGCCGCCTTCAGTTTCGCGATGAGCCCCTTCGTGAGCTTGGCGCCTTCCCGTACCAATGGTTCCTTACCACCCTTTTCCAACAGTTCAGCCGAGCAGCGCAGGCCATGATGAATCTCGGGGTCGAGCTTTCGCAGCATCTTGCCCTTAACGATCCGAATCTCCTCGACCGGGTAATACATCTTGAGCAAATCGTCGCTCGAATACCCGAAGGCCTTCAAGAGAATAGTCGTCGGCATTTTCCTCCGACGGTCGATGCGCACATAGAGAATATCGCGAGCATCGAACTCGAAATCCAGCCACGATCCGCGATAGGGAATGATCCTGGCGGAATACAGCACCTTACCGCTGGAGTGCGTCCGGCCTTTATCGTGCGTAAAAGACGCACCGGGAGACCGATGCAACTGGCTTACCACCACACGTTCTGTGCCATTGACAATGAAGGTTCCCCGCTCCGTCATGAGCGGCAGCTCCCCGACGTAGACTTCCTGTTCTCGGACGTCGAGTACCTTTTTCTTGGGGCCCTTGTCTTCCTTGTCGAACACGACCAAGCGGACCCGGAGCTTCAGCGGAACGGCAAAGGTCATCCCCTGCTCAAGGCATTCCCGCTCATCGTACTTAGGGGTGCCGAGCGTATAGCTCGTAAACTCCAATACGGCGGTATTGTTGTAATCCGGAATTGGAAAGACACTCGCCAGGGCTGCCTGGAGCCCATGATCCTTGCGACGTTCGGGCTCGACCTCCCGCTGAAGAAACTCTTCGTAGGAGCGCTTCTGGATCTCGATTAGATCAGGAATGTCGATGCTACTATGAATGCGAGAGTAGTCTTTCCGCTCGATAAACTCTTGCAGAGTCGTTTCGGACATTCGCCGGTCCTCCACTACAATTACAATGGTCAGACTTCGGCGCCCGCACTTGGCAGGCACCCCCAGATACTATAGACTGGTCAAATCGAGGCTTACTTGATCTCGACCTTGGCACC
>WNGC01001428.1_pt1 | contig 14419 bp, 11 predicted proteins | sample 5400051 | NCBI WGS metagenome assembly WNGC01 (sample SAMN13153368, study PRJNA577476) | soil metagenome | isolation source: 20 cm soil or saprolite under grassland replicate 2 | place: USA:California | collected 2016-06-15 | reverse complement strand
GGCCGGGTGAGAAATTGCTCGACTACGGTAGTGCGTGGGGCGCGCTCGGAAATATTGCAAAGCAATCAGGCGTTGTACCCAATGGCGTCGAATTGCAAGGAGCCGGCGCAGCCTTCTCACGGACACTGTGGGGCGAACGAAGCACTGTACATCAAGGACCGATCGAAACCGCTCCTTTCAATGACAGTACATTTGAGTTCGTCACGTCTTTTGAGACACTGGAACATGTTTTTGATCCGGTCAGGATACTCACGAAGATGAAACATCTTGTGAAAGAAGATGGCGTTGTCGCCATATCGGTGCCATCGGCACACTATTTTACGTTCAAGTACTGGTTCTATTGCAAACACCCTTTGGCTAAATGGATGAGACGGAAGCTCCCTGGCAATATGGACGGCAGCAGAGTTCTGTGTCACAACCACATGATCACACCTTCTCTTAAATCCGCAAGATTGATGATGAAGAAGGCAGGACTGAAAGTTATCTATGCTGCGCCGTACTGCAGTGGACTGAGTGGGGGTAGTGCGGGGAAAATCCTCAGAATTGCCGGGAAGGTACTTTGGATATTTTCCTTCAAACAAATAGTTTTCGCGCCCAGCATCTTTCTTGTAGCAATAAAAAGCTCTTCCTAGAGAGTTGCTATTGTTTGTGGCGCTGGATACGGACCACACAGCAACGCTAGATATCAATAGCTAGGACAGGACATTGGTCGTCAAACGTTTTGTGAATGTTTTCAAGGCAGGCGGTGTAGCGGGCGTGCTGAGCGCAGCTGCACGCCGGATCCGTACGCCGCATGCGCAATCCTTTGCCAAATGCCGGGAGCTGGTGAGGGACGGGAGTGGCATCGAAATTGGGGGCCCCAGCTCCATCTTTGCGTGGGGAGGCCTCATCCCAGTGTACCCGCACGCCAGACGGATTGACAACGTCAACTTCGCGAGCAAGACGATCTGGGAAGATGCGACAAAGGAGGGCGACACATTCCGTTTCTATTCGAGGAAGGCCCCGGGGCAGCAGTTCATCGGCGAAGGGGCCGACCTCCGGGTGATCCCCAGTGGGAAGTACGATTTCGTCTTGTCATCGCACATGCTCGAGCACAGCGCAAACCCGTTGCGCGCCCTCGATGAGTGGAGGCGAGTGCTCAAGCCGGGTGGGGCATTGGTTCTGGTGGTGCCCGCGCGGGACGGCGCGTTCGACCACCGGCGGCCGATCACCACAATGTCGCACCTCGTCGAGGACTTCGAGGCGAACAAGGACGAGGACGATCTCACGCACCTCGAGGAGGTTCTTCGGCTGCACGATCTTTCTAGGGATCCCGGAGTAACCGATGCAGGCGCGTTCCGCGAGCGAGCTGAGCGAAATGCCGAGTTCAGAAGCATCCACCACCACGTCTTTGATACGCGTCTGGCCGTAAGGGTCGTGTTCCATGCAGGGTTTGAAGTGGTAGCAGCTGAGCCGTTGGAGCCGTACCACATCGTGGTGCTCGCGGGAAAGCCTCTGGACGGAATCGCAGCCAAGCCGCTTGACGAAAGCGCGTTGCGTGAGGCGCTGCGGGAGAGCCCGTTCCAATCCGACCACCAGAGTTCATGAATTCTAAAGACGTGCTGGCCGTCGTCGTCAGTTACAACGGATTGCAGAAAATTAGGCAGACGGTAGACGTGCTGCGAAGGCAGGTCAGGCACATTCACATCGTGGACAACGGGTCGGACGGGGAGTCACTTGGGGTGCTTGAGTCGCTAGAGCGGGAGCCGGCAGTCACAGTCGAGCGTTTGGGAGAAAACCGCGGAGTTGGGTACGCCTTGAATCGCGGAGTGCAGCGCGCGCGGCAGATGGGCTTTACCTGGCTGCTGACCATGGACCAGGACAGTGTAGTTGATGGCTCCCTGGTCGAGGCGTACCGGGCAGCGGTGGAACAGGATCCAGAGCTGGTATGTTTGGCGCCGCGGATCACCACCAGCAGCCGCAGAAAAGATGCGGCCGGCGGAGTGATCAGCTACGCGATTACTTCGGGGAATCTGGTGCGCGTCAGCTTGTTCGATCAAATCGAATTATATGACGAGGGCTTCTTCGTGGACTGCATCGACTTCGATTTCTGTCTGCGGCTCCGGCGGGCCGGTCATGAGGTACATCGCGTGCCGGCAGCATTGATGGAGCATCAACTGGGAGACTCGGTTGACCTGCCCAAGGCTGTGCGGAAGTACTACGCCCGGCATTCGCCGGTGCGGCGCTACTACATGTACCGGAACTTCCTGTATATGGCGGAACGGTATCTGTTCGATTTCCCGGGATTCATTTTCAAGCTGGGGCTCTCCTCGATGCTCCTACTGATGTTCATCGGCTTTCTGGACCCCAGTCCTGTCGCCAGTTATCGTGCCATCGCGCATGGCTTGTGGGACTATGCCCTTCGCAAAAACGGGCCGTACATGGAGCGCGCGCGATGAAGATCGGCTATGTGTGCACAAACTACAAAAACACGGCGGACACGCGGGAAGCAGTGTGCTCGCTGAGGAGAAATTGCGGGGATGAATATCGAATTGTTGTGGTGGACAACAATTCAGACAACGAAAACGTCGAGGCGCTGAAGAAGCTCGCCAGCGAATTCGAGCACGTTGAATTGATATTGAACAAGGACAACGTGGGTTACTTCAAAGGGCTGAACCTGGGCATCAAACACCTGAGAGCCAGTCAACCAGATATCAATATCATGGTTGTAGGAAACAACGACTTGGTGTTCCCGGGCGATTTTGCTGAGTCCATCCGCAGGAACTTGTCCACACTGGAGAAGTATGCGGTTGTTTCACCGGACATCGTAACGCTGGACGGAGTACATCAAAATCCGCATGTCATCAGCAAAATCGGCAAGTTTCGCGAGTTCATTTACAACCTGTATTACGCAAATTATTATTTGGCGATCGCCATCCGGCAAGTGGCGACACTGACCCGGAGCTTCACCGACAGGCCGGACGAAACTCATCACGATGTGGCGCAGGGAATCTACCAAGGTTATGGGGCGTGCTACGTGCTCGGCCCCGTGTTCTTCCGTTATTTCGAAGAGTTTTGGGCGCCGTCCTTCCTGATGCACGAGGAGTACTTTCTGAGCAAGCAGCTGAGCGACAAAGGTTTGGGCGTTTACTACGAGCCGTCCATTAAAGTCCTGCATCGCTGCCATGGGGCCATGGCCACAATTACCAGCAGGAAAGCCTGGGAAGCTGCGCGGGCCGCGCAGAAGATTTACCGCCAATACGTGAGGATATTCAGTTGAACCGCCGAATGCTCGGAAAGCAGGACGCCAGCGCGTGGCCCGTCGTCTGTGGTGGGAGCCCATGCTGTTGTTTTCTTTTTGACCAGGTGCTGCCGTGAAACGCTATCAACTGTGCACAAATTGCGTGATGGACACGTCCGATCCCAAGATCACGTTTGACGGGAAAGGATGGTGCGATCACTGCACGAGTTTTTATGAGCGCGTGCTGCCGAAATGGCAACCGAACGAAGCCGGAAGGAAAGTTCTCCAAAAGAAGATCGATCAAATCAAGAGGGCCGGGACGGGGAAGGATTTCGACTGCATTATCGGGATCAGCGGCGGAGCGGATAGCTCGTACCTGACGTATCTCGCCAAAGAACAGTTCGGGTTACGACCGCTGGTGTTCCACGTGGACGGCGGCTGGAACTCCCAGATCGCGGTCACCAACATTGAAAGGCTGATTGACAACCTGGGCCTGGAATTATTCACGGAAGTAATTGACTGGAAGGAGATGCGCGACCTTCAGCTTGCGTTTTTCAGATCAGGCGTTCCGCATATCGATTTGCCGCAAGATCATGCCTTTTTCGCCACGATGTATAAATTTGCTGAAAAGCATGGAGTTAAGTACATACTCACGGGCGGGAATATTTCAACGGAATGTGTCAGAAATCCCCTGGACTATTTCTACTACGGAACCGACATGTGGCAGATCCGGGATATTCACGGGAAATTCGGGCAAGCGCCGCTGGTCACTTTCCCTCTTTCCGGCATTCTAAGGCACAAGGTTTATTTGAGGTATTTCAGGGGAATCGAGGTGGTCAAGCCGCTGGACTATCTGCCCTATATAAAAAAGGATGCTATGCGGTTGCTCAACGAGAAGTTTGGATGGCAGATCTATGCGCGCAAACACTTTGAGTCTCGATTCACAAAGTTCTACGAAGGGTATTGGCTCCCGATCAAATTCGGATTCGATACCCGAAGAGTCCAATATTCGAGCTTGATCCTGACCGGCCAAATGACGCGGGAGGACGCCCTCGCCGACCTCGCGCAGCTGCCTTATGACGAAAAGACCATAGCTGAGGACTTTGAATATATTTCCACCAAGCTTGGAATATCCGTGGCCGAGCTGCAGGGGTTTATGGATGCGCCGAGGAAGTCCTACAAAGACTATAAAAATCAATTGTATCTCTTTCTGCTGGGCGCTCGCGTGATGCAGCTTATGGGGCTGGAGGAAAGAGCAGTGAAAAGGTGATTTCGATCGTCGATTACGGCGTCGGCAATATCCAAGCGATTGCCAACATCTACAAGCGTCTGAATATTCCCGCGCGGATGACACGCACAGCGGAGGAGCTCGCTGAGGCGGAAAGAGTGATTCTGCCGGGAGTCGGTTCGTTTGACTGGGCCATGGCCCGCCTGAATAACTCCGGAATGCGGGCGGTGCTGGACGATGTGGTGTTGTCGAAAAGCAGACCGGTGCTCGGGATTTGCGTGGGCATGCAGATGATTGCCAAACGAAGCGATGAGGGCTCGCTGGAAGGACTGGGATGGATTGATGCGGAGGTTAAGAAATTCGACTGGGCGGCGCCATCCGAGCGCGCCTACCTGCCGCATATGGGATGGAACGACGTCGAACCGCGATGCCCGGAATGCTTGTTCAAGGGTATTGGAGGGACGGGCAGGTTCTATTTCCTGCATTCGTACTATTTCGCGCCAAAAGACCCGAACTTGATTCTTGGAGTTACCGACTACGGCGGTCCGTTCGCATCGTGCGTTCACGCCGGAAATATTTTTGGCGTGCAGTTCCACCCTGAAAAAAGCCATCAATGGGGCATCCAACTGCTGAAGAATTTTGCCGAGATGTAAGCATGTTGCGCCCGCGAATTACACCTTGTCTTCTGGTCAAGAATGGCGGCCTGGTCAAGACCATCAACTTCGGCAATCCGAAGTACGTGGGCGATCCGATCAACGCGGTAAAGATTTTTAACGAGAAGGAAGTTGATGAAATTATCGTGATGGACATCGATGCGTCCGTGCAACGGAAGGAGCCGGACTACGAGCTCATCAAGAATCTGGCCGCGGAATGCCGGATGCCTCTGTGTTACGGCGGGGGCGTCAAAACAGTCGAGCAAGTCGAAGAAATCATCAGCCTAGGCGTGGAGAAGGTAGCGATTAGTTCGGCTGCGATTGGCAACCCCGATCTCATCGCAAAGGCCGCCGAGGTCGTCGGTAACCAGAGCATCGTAGTGGTCATGGACGTGAAGAAGATCGAGGCCCGCGAGCCTTATGAGATCTTTATCCATAACGGCACAAAGGGCACTGGCCTCAACCCGGTCGAATTTGCCAAGACGGCTGAGCATCTAGGAGCAGGTGAGCTGGTCATCAATTCGATCGACTGCGACGGGCTCATGAAAGGGTATGATCTTCAACTCGCCAGAAAAGTTCGCGATGCCACCAACCTTCCGATGACTGTTCTAGGTGGTGCTGGATCGCTCAAGGATATTGCAACTCTGATTGAATTATTTGGAACGATTGGCACCGCTGCCGGGAGTCTGTTTGTGTTCAAGGGGAGCTATCGGGCAGTTCTGATCAATTACCCCAGCCGGTCGGAGAAGGATGCCTTAGTGCCCCGCGCGCGTCAGGCTGCAGTGTGATGCAAGTCAACACGGTGCATGAAAACCCTCTCAACCTGAGAGCAAGTCCCCAAGAGTGAGCTGTCGAATGACGAGCCCAGCCGCGAACCATCATCAAGCGTCTCGTTTTGAGGTTCAATGCAACAAGTACTTCTGAACATAGGTACGGGCGCAACATCGCTCGTTGACGCTCCCGTCCCCTCGCTCCAGCAGGGCCATGTGCTGATCCGAACGCAGCGCACGCTGATCTCCGCGGGCACCGAGCGCATGCTGATCGACTTCGGTCGGGCTTCGATGCTCGAGAGGGCGCGGCAGCAGCCCGACAAGGTCAAGATGCTGTTCCAAAAGATGCGCACCGACGGTCTGATGGTTGCGATGGGCGCGGTGCGCAGCAAGCTTGACCAGCCCCTGGCGCTGGGCTACTGCAATGTAGGTACCGTGATCGAGGCTGGCGCGGGCATCACGCAGTTCCGGACGGGCGACCGGGTAGTTTCCAACGGCAGCCATGCGGGGATTGTGAGCGTGCCCAAGAACCTGTGCGCCCACATCCCCGACAACGTCGAAGATGAATCCGCGGTATTCGCGGTGCTGGGCGCGATTGGCCTGCAGGGCCTGCGCCTGGCGCAGCCCACACTTGGTGAGACGGTCGTCGTAACTGGTCTTGGGCTGATTGGGTTGTTGACCGTGCAGATGCTGCGTGCCCACGGTTGTCGAGTGATGGGCATCGACTACGATCCGCAACGGCTTGAGATGGCGCGCAAGTTCGGTGCACATGCGGTGGATCCCTCCGCGACCGACGATCTCGTGATGCGTGCCATGGATTTTTCTCGAGGGCGGGGTGTGGACGCCGTCATCATCACGGCATCGACGCGAAGTTCTGAGCCGGTTTCGCGGGCTGCCAAGATGTGCCGGAGGCGCGGCCGGATTGTGTTGGTTGGAGTGACTGGCCTGGAGCTCTCGCGACAGGACTTTTACGAAAAGGAAATTACGTTCCAAGTGTCCTGTTCCTATGGTCCCGGCCGCTACGACGCCTCGTATGAGCAAAAAGGCCAAGACTACCCGATCGGATTCGTGCGCTGGACTGAGCAGCGCAATTTCGAGGCGGTGCTTGATCTCATGGCATCGAATGCTTTAGACGTGGCGCCGCTGATCACGCACCGTTTCCCGATCGAACGCGTGGACGAGGCTTATTCCGTCCTGACCAGCGGCGCGCCCTCGCTAGGCATAATGTTGCTGCACCCGGCGGTGACGAAAATGGACTCTCACACCGTCGCACTTGATGGCACAAAGTCTTTGGGCGCAGCCAGCAAGCCTGTGGTTGGTTGCATCGGGGCTGGCAACTACGGTGGGCGGATACTGATTCCTGCTCTGGCGAAAGCCGGGGCCGGGCTACACACCATTGTCACTACAAATGGCTTGAATGCCGTTCACTATGGAAAGAAGTTCGGTTTCACCGAAGCATCCACCAGTACGGATGCTCTGTTTGCGCAGAAGCAAATCAATACCATAGTCATCGCCACGCGGCACGACAGCCATGCGCGGCTCGCGGCAGAGGCGCTGCGCGGCGGGCGGCATGTGTACGTGGAGAAGCCGCTGGCCTTGAGCCGGGAGCAGCTCACCGAGGTTGAGACTGCCTACGCGCAGTGCGCGGCCCAGGGTCCGGCGCCGGTGATTTTTGTCGGATTCAACCGCAGGTTTTCTCCGCATGTGCAGCGGATGCGGGACGTCCTTCGAGGGACTCAAGGTCCCAAGTCGCTCAGCCTGTTGATGAATGCGGGCGCGATACCCTCGGACAATTGGTGCCAGGACCCCGAGGTTGGCGGAGGACGCATTCTTGGAGAGGCTTGTCATTTCATTGATCTGGCGCGTTTCCTGGTGGGTGCGCGGATTGCTGGAGCAAAGGCTGATGTATTGAGGGGTAGTGGCGGTGCCGCGCGCAGTCTGGATACTGCGCAGATTTCCCTGCGGTTTGAAGACGGCTCAATTGCCTCTATTCAGTACTACGCCAACGGCCATCGTTCCTTTCCGAAGGAGCGTATTGAGGTATTTGCCTCGGGGCGGATTCTTCAGTTAGAAAACTTCCAAGTACTGCGTGGTTATGGCTTTCCAGGCTTTCGAAGCTTCCGGACATGGCGACAGGACAAAGGGCATACGGCGTGTGTACAGGCGTTTCTCAGGGCAATTGAGTCTGGGGACCCTTCGCCCATTCCGGCAGAAGAAATCTTTGAGGTTTCCCGGGTTGCGATTGAAGTGGCGGAAAGCCTTAGTGTCTGCTAGCGAAGCGCTAAGTAACCTCAGTAGAGACTTCAGCAGACTACTGCCAGCCCGAAGATGCCCGGATGAGCGTTTGTTGCTGTTGCTATCCCCTCAACATGCATTTTGTTCACTGAACGTCGCGTCCCAATTCGAGCGGCGCGCTTACATCTCAGCGGGAAACCTAGTTCTGGCGAACGACAGAGTCCAGTTGTGAACTCTCAATACCTAACACCTATTGATCGGCGCCGCGCAGTGCATTCCGACCTGTCGCTTTCTGACCGGATGTTGCAACGCATAAACTACTACCGGCGCATCTTTAGCGCTTATTTGGGGGCTGGAGACAGCCAGCTCACTTTCTGGCACGACGTTCCCGAGGTGAACTCCAACCTTCGGGCGAACGAGCTAGTCGAATACTACATGCCCTTCACAGCAAAGGCCAATTATCAAGGTCCGTGCGATTCGTCGGAAATTCCCATGCTGAACTACCGCGGCGCGATCGGACTGCAGTACAACCCAATCGCCATCGCGCAATACGGGCTGGGCAACTACAATCTGTACCGCAGGACTCTCGACCCTGAGAAACGCCGCAGGTTTTTGCGAATGGCGGATTGGATGGCTGGCAAACTAGAAAGAAATCACGCCAAATTGTGGGTCTGGATGCATAACTTTGACTGGGAGTACCGCGAGACTCTAAAAAAGCCTTGGTATTCGGGACTTGCACAAGGGCAGGGAATCTCGCTGCTGGTAAGAGCGCATCAGGAAACGGGGGAGTCGCACTATCTAGAAGCCGCTCACCGGGCATTCGCCCCATTCAAAGTGGGGATTTGGGATGGTGGAGTAACTTACGTCGATCAGGACGGTTACACCTGGTTCGAGGAGTATATAGTGTGGCCTCCGACTCATATCCTTAACGGTTTTATTTGGGCAAGCTGGGGAATTTATGACTATGCTCTCGCCACAAACGACAATGCCGCCTGGGACTTGTTTGACCGGGCAGTATTGACTTTGAGCAGCTCACTTCCCAGCTTTGATACCGGGTTCTGGTCTCTCTACGAACACTCCGGCACTCTGCTGCCAATGCTCGCGAGTAAGTTCTATCATGCACTGCACATTGTTCAGTTGAGAGTGATGTTCAGGCTTACAGGAAACCCACGGTTCGCAGGCTTCGCTGACCGATGGGAATCCTATCGCGGCAGTTCGTGGAACAGGACGCGGGCGCTTGCCGGGAAAGGGCTGTTCAAGCTTTTCTATTACTGACCTCAATTTCGTTTGAGCCCCGATCAATGAGAATCCTATATCTCTCACAATATTTTCCTCCAGAAATGGGAGCGCCGGCGGCGCGTGTTTCCGAGCTAAGCCGTCTCTGGGTAAAAGCAGGCCACGATGTCACTGTGCTCACGGGGTTTCCACATTATCCGAGCGGAGTGGTCCCACCGGAATACCGTGCGAAACTCCTCCACTTAATTATGCGAGAAGATCTCGACGGGGTTCGAGTAGAGCGAACTTGGCTGGCTACGCTACCGAATGGCAAGACCTGGGAAAGGATTCTGAATTACACCTCCTTTACGATCTCGGCAGCTCTGCGGGGCAGTTTCCTCGATTCTCCGGACGTCGTCATCGCGACCTCGCCACAGCTATTGGAGTGCCTGGCAGGACTTTGGATTGCGACACTGAAGAGGGTCCCTCTTGTGTTCGAAGTACGCGACTTGTGGCCGGAATCCCTGACGTTGGACGCCAGCTCCGGCCTGAACCTGCTGGTCCGAACGGTTCTCAGCAAGATTTCCAACTTGCTCCATCGTCGTTCTCGCCATATCGTGGTGGTCACGCCCGCCTTCAAGAAACATCTCATCGAGCACTACAAAGTTGCCCCGGAGAAGATTTCAATCGTTATGAATGGAGTAGAGCCCGATGTATTTACTCCAAGCGGCGAAACAGATTCTGTTGTCGAGGAGTTTCAACTAAGCGGCAGGTTCGTCGTGTCTTTTATCGGCGTCCTAGGCAATGCTCATGGACTAAGCACGGTGGCGCACGCTGCTGCCCGGCTTCAGGAAACCCGGCCGGAAGTTCTGTTACTCCTAGTGGGAGAAGGCGCGGATAAATCCAATGTGCAGGCGTTGGGCGCGGCGATGGATCTGAAAAACCTGCTCATCATCGGACAGCAGCCCCGGAGCAAAATTCCTGCCCTGATACGAGCCTCCTCCGCGTGCATGGTTCTGCTGAAGAAATCGGAAGTCTTTAAAACCGTGATTCCGTCGAAGATGCTCGAGTTCATGGCGTGCGGCCGGCCGGTGATCCTGGGGGTAGATGGCCAAGCCCGCGAATTGGTGAAAAAGGCCGATTGTGGAGTTTGTGTCCCCCCCGAGGATTCGGCGTCGTTGGCGGAAGCAATCGAGCAACTGTACGGCGATGGCGAACTCAGGGAGCGCCTTGGGAGAAACGGCCGCAACTATGTTGTGAAGTATCTCTCGCGGGAGCAAACTGCCAGGGATTACATTGCCGTACTGCAACGAGTGGTTGGGATCGACGGTGTCGTGTCTGACGAGAAATTAGCTTTTGCATCTGACAACGAGCAAGTTTCGCGCACTCTGTAGCAGAATAACTCAAAACGATACATTGTGTTCGTTGGGTTTCCGAACCGGGAGGGGCACAAGAGCCCATGACCCATCTTCTAGTGTTTCTAGGCAGTTTGTTCTTTTCGCTTGCGTCCACATGGTTCGTCCGGAGAATCGCAAACGCAAGAGGGTGGATCCAAGAGCCGCAGTCGGACAGGCACATGCACACGATGCCCGTACCGAGGCTTGGCGGGATTGCCATCTATTTTTCGTTTATGAGCGTGGTGATTGCGGCGATGGTGATTCCACGGCTGATGGGAAGCGCCTGGCCGCTGCTGCACGGCAAAGCAATGATGGGGTTGCTGGGACCGGCACTACTCATTTTCATGCTGGGCTTATGGGATGATGTGCGGTCGTTGAACGCTTACTGGAAGTTCGCGGTGCAGACGGTGGCGGCGATTTGGCTGTATGTGGGAGGGTACGGAATTCACAATTTGGGATTGATTTATGACGGGCGAACGCTGGAGTGGATGTACTGCCTACCGCTAACGGTGTTGTGGGTACTGTTGATTACGAACGCATTCAACCTGATAGACGGTTTGGATGGGCTGGCGGCTGGATCGGCGGTGTTCTCGACGATAGTAGTATTTGTGATGTCGCTGATCGTGCCAAACCCGCTGGTAGCCTTCTTTGCGATCGCACTGGCGGGGGCGACGCTCGGATTCTTGCGATTCAATTTTCATCCCGCGACGATTTTTTTAGGCGATTCGGGAAGCTTGTTCATCGGATTCATGTTGGCGGCGCTGGCGCTGGCGGGATCACAGAAGGCGCCGACGATTGTCGCGGTGGCGATACCGATCGTGTCGTTGGGCTTTCCGATTTTGGATGTGGCCCTGGCGGTGACACGCCGATTCCTATCGGGCAAACCTTTATTTGCCGGCGACAAGTCCCACATTCACCACAAATTGGTTAGGCGCGGATTGTCGCAGCGAAATGTCGTACTCATCCTTTATGCAGTGACAGCGGGATTCGGATTCCTCAGTTTGCTGCTGCTTGAACAGCGACGAGCGATCGCATTAGTGCTTGCGGTTACGGGGATTGGGATATTTCTTGGAGTGCAGCAATTGCGCTATCAGGAATTTGCGGAGCTGCTCTCTGTGCTGCAGCGTGTGACTCGGCGCCGGCAAATCCTGGCCAATCATGTGGCGCTGCGGCAATCTGCGGAAAAGCTGAGAGAGTGCCACGATCTCGGCTCGATGTGCCAGATATTGCAAGATGCGCTTGAGCCGATGGGGTTTGACGCGGTCCGTTTTCGGAAGCTAGGCGAGAACGGCTTTTCCTCGGAGATGCTTCAGCCCATGCAGTACTCGCCCGATGGATCATGGCTGCTTTCCTGGTGCGCGCACGAAATAGGCGAGCCATCGTGGGAATTGAAGCTGGATCTGATGACGGATTCAGCAGTCCGGTGGGGGTACTTTTCTCTGATCCGCATGTCCAACGAAGACTCTTTACTGTTGGATGTAAACCTGCTAACCGAAGAGTTCCGAAGCTCCCTTTCCGGGGCGATCGAACGGGCCACTCCTCGTGTGGAAGAACTGCTAAAGCTTAGTGACGAGGGGAGAAATGGAAGGACTCGTAAGATCGCCGCTGGAAGCATGGCGGATTGAAGACACAAAAAAAGGGCACCCAAGCGGAGCGTTCGGCGAGCTATCGGAATGAGTACTAATTCATGCGGAGCAATTCTGTAATGCTGAATCAGCACTAGATCGTGACCATAAGGAGTCTATATGAAAGGTGTTGTGCTCGCAGGCGGGACGGGGAGCCGGCTCTATCCACTCACCCGCGTAACCAATAAGCATCTTCTGCCAATCTACGACAAGCCCATGATCTTTTATCCGTTGCAGACTCTAGTAGAAGCTGGAATCCAAGATATCCTGATCGTGACCGGGGGCAACAACGCGGGAGACTTCCTGCGACTGCTGCGCAACGGGAAAGAGTTTGGCCTGAAGCAACTCAGCGTTTCCTATCAGGAAGGCGAAGGGGGCATCGCGGATGCGTTGCGGCTGGCGGAAACCTTTACGGCGGGTGAAAAGGTCTGCGTGATCCTGGGTGACAACATCCTGGAGAACACCATCCGGACGGCACGAGAGAAATTTGAACGGCAAACAGAAGGCGCGCTGATCCTGCTAAAGGAAGTGCCGGATCCCGAGCGCTTCGGCGTTCCGGTGTTAGAGGATAAGCGAATGGTGCGCATCGAGGAGAAGCCCAAGATTCCCTGCTCACCCTACGCGGTCATCGGCGTGTATTTCTATGACGGAACAGTGTTCGACCGTGTGCGCAAGCTGAGACCTTCGGGGCGGGGGGAGCTCGAAATCACCGACGTCAATAATTCGTACCTTTTGGATGGACAGCTCAGCTACGACATTATTGACGGTGGGTGGACGGACGCGGGGACGTTCGAATCGCTGTGGCGCGCGACCAAGATGGTGCGCGAGAAGGTACTTATAGCCGAGGAACAGGCATTGGCCGCTGCACAATATCGGGAAAGAGGGAAGAGCGCTCGAATAGGAGCCGGGGCCGCCACCAGTCTCTAGCGGGTGGTACCGCTTGGTCACATGGATTATTGTTCGAGGACGGAGTTAGCGCTAAGACCGGTGGATTACAACACAAGATAGTAGAACTGCAGCCAATGTGGGCGGTAACTGCGAGATTGTGATTCTTTGGGATACGCTATTTCCAGACAACAACAATAACATCACTCCCCTTGAGTGAGCTATTGAACCACCAGAGTTAGATTAGCGCTATGTGTGAGCCTGGTTGAACCTGAGGTGAAAGTGCCCGAAACCACCAGAGGGTAAGTGCCCGCTGGCGTTCCCTGATGTCCGACGCCTGCGTTGCCACATGCGGACATCATCACTCCAACGGAAAGAAAGACAAGAAGCGACAGCTCATAGGCCAAGCGTGAACGGCGACCCCTACGCCACCTAAGCAAGCCGGTTAGTAGTGAGAGCCCAAGCAACTCAGTTATTAGATATCGGAGCCGATAGTCATCCCAAACGAACGGGATGGTCAGGGGAGGCGAAGCGGCCATGGTCGTAACGGAGACAGCAACACTGGCAGCGACCGTCCCGTTAAGGGGAACTGAATTTGGTGTTATTGCGCATGTGGACAGTGCTGGCCCTCCTGTGCAGGTGAGCGCAACCATCTCGTTGAAACCCCCAGCAGGTGAAACCCCGACAGTGTAGTTTGCCGCTTGCCCGGCAGTGACAGTGGCTGATGCTGGAGTGACTGGGCCCAATGAAAAATCTTGCCCAGTTCCGCTTAAGGCAACTGTGTGTGGACTGCCCGGCGCATTGTCGCTAATCGTCAATGTCCCGGGCCTTGTGCCGCTTGCGCTCGGGTCGAAGAAAACACCAATCGCGCAACTTGAACCCGCTGCGACGGTGCTTCCGCAAGCGTTTAGCGTGCCAAAATCAGTTGCACTGCTCGTCACGCTTGTAATGCTGAGAGGAGCATCGCCATTATTCGTTACGGTTGCGCTTTGAGGTAGACCGGACGTACCTACATACTGGGCAAGAAAAGAAATATTCGAGGGAGTTAGCGATACCAATGGAGTCGGAGTGGTCGCGCCGCTCAAGCTAATCGTCTCCGGGCTATCCCCAGCATTGTCGGTAATTCCTACTGTGGCACCGCGCGTCCCCAAGGCTGTCGGTGTGAAGGTCAGCTGAGTCACACAAGCGGCA
>WNGC01001426.1_pt1 | contig 14423 bp, 13 predicted proteins | sample 5400051 | NCBI WGS metagenome assembly WNGC01 (sample SAMN13153368, study PRJNA577476) | soil metagenome | isolation source: 20 cm soil or saprolite under grassland replicate 2 | place: USA:California | collected 2016-06-15 | reverse complement strand
CGGATCCGGCGGCCGGCGCTCGCCGAGGTCAACGCCCTCGAGGGCATCTCCGTCTTCACGCTGTTCGACCTGCAGCCCGTGGAGCCCGGCGAGACGGTCGCCAAGTGCAAGGTCACGCCGCTCGTGATCCCGGGCGAGACGCTCCGCTCGGTCGAGCGCGCCGCCCGCGCGGCCGGCGGCCTCGTCGCGGTCGACGCCTTCCGCCCAGTCACCGTCGGCGCCGTCGCCCAGCAGCGGCTGGAGGAAAAGCAACGGGCGCGCTTCGAGGCGGCGCTCACGCAGAAGGTCGAGTGGTTCGGAGGCACGCTCCTGCCCGTGCGCTACGCGACGGGCTCGGCACGCATGGTCGCCGACGAGTTGACGGCGCTCGCCCGGGCGGGAGCGCGGGTGCTCGTCGTCGCGGGGGCGAGCGCGCTCGACCCGCTCGATCCGGTCTTCGGCGGGCTGACGCTGCTGGGCGCGCGGATGGAGCGCCACGGCGCGCCGGCTCATCCGGGCAGCCTCCTCTGGCTCGCCTTCTGGGAGGGCACGCCCGTGCTCGGCATGCCCACCTGCGGCATGTTCTCGCAGGCGACCACCTTCGACCTCGTGCTGCCGCGCCTCCTCGCGGGGGACCGGCTCGACAACCGAGCGCTCGCCGAGCTCGGCCACGGGGGCCTGCTCTCGCGCGACATGGCGTACCGCTTCCCGCCGTATCGCGCCAACGCGCAGCGCGGGGAGCTCGAATGACGGTGCAGGCGGGGCCCTACAGCGACGTGATCCGCGAGCGCTGGCGGCGGCCGAGGTTCCGCGGCGCCCTGCCCTCCGCGAACGCGATCGCCGAGGACGTGAACCCCCTTTGCGGCGACCGGGTGAGGCTCATGCTGAGCCTCGCCGACGGCCGCGTCGCCGACGCGCGGTTCGCGGGGGACTCGTGCGCGATCTGCGCCGCGTCGGCCGACGTCACAGCCGAGTTGGTCGCGGGCCGCCCCGTCGCCGAGGCGCGGCGGCTGGCGGCGGCCGACGTCCTCGCGGTGCTCCAGGCGGACATCCGCCCGACGCGGATGCGCTGCGTGACGCTGCCGCTGTCCGTGCTCGAGCAGGCTCTGAACGGCCACGGACCATGAGACTCGACGAGAAGACGCGGCCCGACTTCCCGATCCTCGCGCGGACGATCAACGGCCACCCGCTCGTCTATCTCGACTCGGCCGCCTCGAGCCAGAAGCCGCGGAGCGTCGTCGAGGCCATGAGCCAGTACTACGAGCGGAGCCACGCCAACGTCCACCGCTCCATCCACACCCTCGGCGAGGAGGCGACGGAGCTCTACGAGGCGGCGCGCGACCGTGTCCAGCGCTTCATCGGCGCGGCGCGGCGCGAGGAGATCATCCTCACGCGCGGGACGACCGACGGGCTCAGCCTGGTCGCCGACGCCCTCTGCCGGGGGCTCACGCCGGGCGACGAGGTGCTCGTCACGGAGATGGAGCACCACTCCAACCTGATTCCCTGGCAGATGGCCGCGCGGCGTCAGGGCTTGAGGCTCGCCGCCGTGCCCGTGACGGGCGGGGGACTCCTCGACCTGGACGCGCTCGACCACCTCCTCAGCGAGCGGACACGCGTCGTCGCCTTCGCCCACGTCTCCAACGTCCTCGGCACGATCAACCCCGTCACGGAGATCGTGAGACGCGCCCGCCGGGTCGGGGCTACGACGGTCGTCGACGGGGCTCAGGCGGCGCCTCACCTCCCCCTCGATATGTCATTGCTGGAGTGTGATTTTTACGCCTTCTCACCCCACAAGATGCTCGGCCCGACGGGTATCGGCGTCCTCTACGGGCGGCGAGAGCGCCTGGAGCGTCTCGAGCCGACCCGCGGCGGGAGCGAGATGATCAAGGAGGTCTGGATCGACCGGGCCCAGTGGAACGACCTGCCGTGGCGCTTCGAGCCCGGCACGCCGGCGATCGCCGAGGCGGTGGGGCTCACGGCCGCGATCGAGTATCTCGAGAAGCTCGGCATGGAGCGCGTGGCCGAGCACGAGCAGGCCCTCGCGCGCCGGGCGCTGGACGGCCTCGCCGCGATCCCGAGCGTGAGAGTCTTCGGGCCGCCGAGTAGCGCCGCGCGCGGGGCGGTGGTCGCGTTCGCCGTCGACGGTCTCCATCCCCACGACGTCGCGGCGCTGCTCGACGCCGAGGGGATCGCCGTGCGGGCCGGGCATCACTGCGCCATGCCCCTCATGCGCCGGCTCGGCGTCGTCGGAACCTCGCGCGCGAGCTTCTCGGTCTTCAACTCCCCCGACGAGGTCGAGCGGTTGCTCACGGGGGTCGCGGGCCTCCGGGCTCAGCTCTAGGCAGGGACGCTGTGGACCGCCGCCCCGGGCCTCGCAATCCTTTCGTGTCCCCCCGCTTCGGGCAGATCGCGACCTTCATGCTGCTCCCTCACGCGGAGACGGCGAAGGACCTCGACGTCGCGCTGCTCGGCATCCCGTATGACGGCGGCACGTCCTACCGGACCGGCGCGCGCTTCGGTCCGCGCGCCGTCCGCGAGCAGTCGTCGCTGATCCGGTCGTGGAACCCGGTGCTCAAGGTCCACCCGTTCGAGAAGCTCCGCGTCGCCGACTGCGGCGACGTGGACGTCGTGCCCATCTCGATCGAGCGCACGTACGAGGCCGTCGAGCGCCGGATCACCGCGGTCACGGCCGAGGGTGCCTTGCCCGTCTGTGTCGGCGGCGACCACTCCGTCACGCTGCCCATCCTCCGGGCGCTCGCGCGCCACCACGGCCCGCTCGGCGTCGTCCACTTCGACGCCCACCCGGACACCTGGGACGAGTACTTCGGCTCGAAGTTCTTCCACGGCACGCCGTTCCGCCGCGCGGTGGAGGAGGGGCACGTGGACCCGCGGCGGATGATCCAGGTCGGGATCCGCGGGCCGCTCTACGGCGCCGAGGACTTCGAGTTCCACGACCGCCACGGCATCGAGGTCATCCGGATCGAGACGGTGAAGGAGCAGGGGACCGCGTGGGTCGCCGAGCGGCTCGGCCGCCTGCGCGGTGGGCCGCTCTACTGCTCGTTCGACATCGACGCGGTGGACCCGGCGTACGCCCCGGCCACGGGGACGCCCGAGGTCGGCGGGCTCACCTCGTACGAGGCCCTCGTGCTGGTGCGCGCCCTCGTCGGTCAGGCCCTGGTCGGCGCCGACGTCGTCGAGGTCTCGCCGCCGTACGACGGCCCCGGCCAGATCACCTCGCTGCTCGCGGCGAATCTCATGTTCGAGCTCGTGAGCGTCCTGGCGCGGGAGCGATGAGGGCGCGCGGCGCCCTCCTCGCGGCCCTGCTCCTGGCGCCGGCGACCGGGGGCGCCGCGCCCCCGCCCGTGGCGCACATCGAGATCGAGGGCGTGATCAGCCCCGTGACGCTCCGCCTCGTCGGGCTCGCCATCGACCGCGCCCAGGGCGAGCGTGCGCAGGCCCTCGTGATCCAGCTCGATACCCCCGGCGGACTCGAGCGCTCGATGCGCTCGATCGTCCAGCGGATGATGAACGCCGACGTGCCCGTGGTGATCTACGTCGCCCCGACGGGCGCGCGCGCGGCGTCCGCCGGCGTCTTCATCACGATGGCGGCGCACGTGGCGGCGATGGCTCCGGCCACGAACATCGGCGCCGCGTCGCCGGTGGCCCTGGGGGGCGGCGCCGACAAGACGATGATGAAGAAGGTCGAGAACGACGCGGCCGCCTTCATCCGCACGGTCGCCGTCGAGCGCGGTCGGAACGCCGACTGGGCGGAGAAGGCCGTGCGCCAGGCCGTGTCGATCACCGAGCGCGAGGCCGTGAAGCTCAAGGTCGTCGACCTCATCGCCGACTCGCTCCCCGACCTGCTCGACAAGCTGGACGGCCGCGTGGTGAAGCTGCCGAAGACGAGGGTGACGCTCGCAACGAAGGGCGCGCCGGTGAGGCCGATCGAGATCGGCTTCCGCGACCGCGTCCTGAACGTCATCACCGACCCGAACGTGGCCTACATCCTGATGATGCTCGGGATGCTCGGCCTCTTCTTCGAGCTCTCGAACCCGGGCGTCGTGCTGCCGGGCGTGATCGGCGGCATCTCGCTGATCCTGGCGTTCTTCGCCTTCCAGAGCCTGCCGATCAACTACGCGGGGGTACTGCTGATCCTGTTCGGCATCGTGCTCTTGATCGCGGAGATCAAGATCGTGAGCCACGGCATCCTGGCGCTCGGCGGCATCGTCTCGATGGCGCTCGGCTCGCTCATGCTCTTCGACTCGCCCGAGCTGGGCTTCCGGGTGTCGTGGTGGGCGATCGTCCCGATGGTGGGGCTGACCTCGGGCCTGTTCCTCTTCGTCGTCGCGGCCGGGGTGCGGGCGCTGTCCCGCCGGCAGCTCCTGGGCCCGAGCGGGCTCGTGGGCACGCTCGGCGTTGTGCGCGAGCGCCTGGCGCCCGAGGGGCACGTGCTGGTCCACGGCGAGCTGTGGCGCGCGGTGGCGGAGGGCGGCCCGCTCGAGCCGGGCGCGCAGGTGCGCGTGCTCGCCATCGACGGGCTCACGCTGAGGGTCGGCAAGGCCGACGCCGAGAGGGGGAACCCATGATCTCGATCGACTCGCTGCTGGTCCTCGTCGTGGTCTTCGCGGCCATCTTCTTTATCGCGTCGTTCGCCAAGATCCTGCGCGAGTACGAGCGCGCCGTCATCTTCCGTCTGGGACGGAGCACGCGGGCGATCCTGAACCCGGGCGGGCAGGGGAACGGCCCGGGGCTGGTCCTCCTGGTGCCGATGATCGACAAGATGGTCAAGGTGAGCCTGCAGACCGTCGCGCTCGACGTGGCGCCCCAGGACGTCATCACGCGCGACAACGTCTCCATCAAGGTGAGCGCGGTCATCTACTTCCGCGTGGTGGACCCGGAGAAGGCGGTGATCGCCGTCCAGGACTACCTCTACGCGACGTCGCAGATCGCGCAGACGACGCTGCGCAGCGTCCTCGGCCAGGTCGAGCTCGACGACCTCCTGTCGGCCCGGGACAAGATCAACCAACAGCTCCAGCGCATCATCGACGAGCACACCGAGCCTTGGGGCATCAAGGTCGCGACCGTGGAGGTCAAGCAGATAGACCTGCCTCAGGACATGCAGCGCGCGATGGCCAAGCAGGCCGAGGCCGAGCGCGAGCGGCGCGCCAAAGTCATCAACGCCGACGGCGAGTTCCAGGCGGCGGCAAAGCTCGCCGACGCGGCCCAGGTCCTGACGCAGCACCCGATCGCCGTCCAGCTCCGGTATCTCCAGACGATGCGGGAGATCGCCTCCGAGCGGTCCACGACCACGTTCTTCCCGCTGCCGCTCGATCTCTTCGGTCCGCTGCTGCGGGCGTTCAACAAGGCGGACGACGGGACGAAATCGTGAGGTAGAATACGCTCGTTTCCGGTCTCGGGGGGTTAGCTCAGTTGGGAGAGCGCGGCGTTCGCAACGCCGAGGTCGAGGGTTCGAATCCCTTACCCTCCACCATCTGAAAGATCAGGCGCTTAGATAGGCGCGACTCGGCAGAGGTTGCGCCGGGTCGCGTCTTCTCGCGTTTGGCATCGCACCAAGCTCCCTGACATGGACGCAAAGGGTTCTTTGAAGGGAGGCACAGAGATGGTTGAACTGACGCCGTGGGATTAGCAAGGCGGAACATGGCTCGGATCGAGGTGTTGCGTGCTGTCGAGGAGAGGGCTGGATTCCTGCGGTGATGTTGGGCGCGGTCATTGCCGTCGCCCAGATGCTTCATCGGCGCCGGTGTCGGTTACGACGACGGCCCTGGCCGTCAACGATCTGGGGCGCCTCCTGGCCCTGTTTGCCAGTTCGAGTCGACCGGAGCAGGGCGAGCCGCCCGCCTTTTGCGCGATCACACGCGCCCTTACTAGGTCTTCTCGAATTGCTTGATGAGGTCAGCCAGTAGCGCGACGAACCGCTCGCAAGCCTCCACGATCTCGATGTCCTTGCCGTGCTCTCTGCCCAGGCGAAATTGAGCTTCATCTCCCGGTGCCGGGACATCCCGTGGACGCAGCGTCAACTGCAGGTAGAGGCTAGTGCCGCCACGGTGAACGTCGGCATCGCGCTCCATCATCATGCGATTGAGAAACTCACGGTCTTCCTGTCCTAAGGAAGCTCGCCACGCCTGGTGTACGTACTCGGGGGGCGTGGGCGGCGGTCTGCTGGCGCAGGAGCGCGCACAACCTCACTGTGGCGAGCACCCCGAAAACCCTTATTCTTTTCTCAACAGCTTGACTCCCCGTAGGCCCAGTGTCCTTCTGGGTGATTGACCAGGTCGAATCGCTTTCTTGACACTGGCTCGCGTCGTCATGACGATGACTCCTTGAGCGCTAGAAGCCTGGTAGTCGGCTGCCAGATTGCGCGAGCGGGAAGAGGATAGGCGTGGACGAGACACGAAAAACCAAGGAGCATCTGATCGGTGAAATGGACGCCCTGCGGCGACGTGTGGCTGAACTGGAATCGGCCGCCGCGGACCACATCCAAACCACCCAGAGACTCGCGAAAGACGTTCGGGTCTCGGAGGCGGCCCTGCGCAAGAGCGAAGCCACGGAGCGGGCCCTCTTCGAATCCGCCTCCGAGGGCATCGTGGTGATCGACGCGACCGGGCGCATCACGTTGGTGAACGCGGCCGCCGAGCACATGTTCGGCTTCGACCGCGGCGAGCTGGTCGGCCAGGCGCTCGAGCTCCTGCTGCCCGAGCGCCTCCGCGACACGCACGGGCGACACCGGACCGGCTACTTCAAGGAACCGCGGGTCCGGCCGATGGGCATCGGCCTCGACCTCGCTGGCCGCCGGAAGAACGGCACCGAATTCCCCGTGGAGATCAGCCTGAGCTACGTCCAGTCGCCCGAGGGGATGGTCTCGATGGCGTTCATCACGGACATCACCGAGCGCAAGCGCGTCGAGGCCGAGCTCCGGCACCAGCGCGAGGCCCTCTACCAGACGGAGAAGCTGGCGGCCCTCGGCACCCTGTCGGCGGGGATCGCTCACGAGATGAACAATCCGGTGGGGATCATGACCTCCCGGATCGAAGTGATGCTGCTGGAGGCTGCGGAACAAGGCCTCCCGGCACAGGTGGTGGAGGACCTCCAGGTGCTCCACCGGGCCAGCCAGCGGGTCGCGAAGATCGCGGGCAGCCTTCGCTCCTTCGCCCGTCAGGCGCCCAACGAGCGCCGCCCGGTCGACCTCAACGCCGTCGTGGACGAGACCGTGCTGTTGATGCAGAAGACGCTGACCGTGGACGGCGTCCGGATCGCCACGAGCCTGGATCGCACGCTGCCCCCCGTCCGCGGCGACGCCACGGCCCTCCAGCAGGTGCTCATGAACCTCCTCACGAATGCCCGCGAGGCCATGGCCGAGGGCGGCGAGATCGGGATCGAGACGGGACCGGTCCCAGAGCGTCCGGGCTGGCTGCGTCTCGTGGTCCGGGACACGGGCTCCGGCATCCCCGCGGAAGCGCTCGCGAGGATCTTCGATCCGTTCTACACGACGAAGCCCGCCGGGACGGGTCTCGGGCTCTCGGTGAGCTACGGCATCGTTCAAGAACACGAGGGCGCCATGGAGGTGCAATCCCAGCCGGGGCAGGGCACGACCTTCACCCTGAGCTTCCCGGGTGCCCACCGCGCGGAGCCCGCGTGAGCGCGAGCAAGATCCTGGTCGTGGACGACGAGCTCGACATGGTGGAGAGCTGCGCGCGCATCTTGAAGCGCGTCGGCCACCAGTGCCTCACCGCCACGGATGCCGCGACGGCGCTGGCGCTCGTGGAGTCGGAGCGGCCCGACCTGGTGCTGACCGACCTGAAGATGCCCGGGAGCGACGGCATGGAGCTGCTGCGCCGCGCCCGCGAGCTGGACCCGGCGCTCCCCGTGATCCTCGTAACCGCCTTCGCCACCATCGAGTCCGCGGTGGAGGCGATCAAGCAGGGCGCGTTCGACTACCTGCCGAAGAACTTCTCGGTCGAGCAGCTCTGCGTGGCTGTCGAGCGCGGGCTCCGCCACCGCCGGCTCCAGGAGGAGAACCTGAGCCTGCGCGAGCAGCTCCAGGGGACGCTCGGCTTCGAGAACATCCTCGGGCGGAGCCCGGCGATGGCGCGCGTCTTCGAGCTGGTGCGGAAGGCCGCGCGCTCGGAGGCGAACATCCTCGTGATCGGCGAGTCGGGCACGGGCAAGGAGCTGATCGCGCGCGCCGTCCACGCGAACAGCCCGCGCGCCGCGCAGCCCTTCGTGCCGGTGGACTGCGCCTCGCTCCCCGAGCAGCTCCTCGAGTCCGAGCTCTTCGGCCACGAGAAGGGCGCGTTCACCGGCGCGGTGAAGGGGAAGCGCGGCCTCATGGAGGTCGCCGATCGCGGGACGCTGTTCCTCGACGAGATCGCCGAGCTGCCGCTCGCCCTCCAGGTCAAGCTCCTCCGCGCGCTTCAGGAGCGCCAGCTCCGCCGCGTGGGCGGGACGTCGGTCGTGGACGTGGACATCCGCGTCGTCTCGGCGACCAACCGCGAGCTGCGCGAGGCCGTGAAGCAGGGGCAGTTCCGGGAGGAGCTCTACTACCGCGTGAACGTCATCGAGATCCAGCTCCCGCCCTTGCGTGAGCGCGCGGGCGATGTGCGGCTCCTCGCCCGCGCCTTCGTCACCCGCTACGGCGCCGAGCGCGTCACGGGCTTCGACGAGGGCGCGCTGGAGGCGCTCGAGGCCTACCCGTGGCCCGGCAACGTGCGCGAGCTCCAGAATGTGGTCGAGCGCGCGTGCGCGCTCGCCGACGGCGCACGCGTGACGCGCACCGACCTCCCGGCCCACGTGCTGGAAGGCGCCGGCCTCCGGACCGCCGCCACCCAGACCCTGGTCGCCGGCGCGTTGAGCGACCCCGCGCTCGCCTCCGGGGAAGAGCTGCCGCTCAAGGAGGCCAAGGAAAAGTGGATGCAGGTGCTGGAGGCGTCCTACCTCCGCCAGCTCCTCGAGCGCCACGGCGGCAACATCTCGGCCGCGGCCAAGACGGCGGGGATCGACCGCAAGACCTTCCACCGCCTCATCAACAAGTACCAGATCCGCAGCTGACGGCCCCGGGGCCTACCTGAACCGGTAGGCCAGCGTCAGCCCGACGACGTGCGCGGAGAAGTTCTTCGCGTCGTTCCCCAGCCAGATGGAGCTCACGCCAGGAATGAACGGGTTCAGGGTGTCGGTGCGCCAGTCGGTCTTCTCGAAGGACTCGAAGACGTACCCGAAGCTCGCGGTCCAGGACCTGAGGAAGTGGTACGAGAGCTTCGCCTCGAGGCGGAGGAGCTCGTCCTCGAAGGCGGGCATGCGCTTGGCCCGGGCGCTCGCTTGCTGCGCGGCCGTGCCGCTCACCACGGCGGTCGGGTTCCGGGTGGTGATCTGGCCGAGCGCGTTCGAGTAGTTCCCGCCCAGCGTGAAGTCGAGCACCCGCGGGATCAGTGTGGCCTGGAGGCCCGCGTGGAGCGTGTGCACTGTGTCGACGAGGTCCGAGACCCAGTCGAAGTCCGCGAAGTCGAAGGTCGTCGTGCCGGTGACGGGCCGGCTGCGCGAGCGCATCTTCTGGAACAGCTGCTCGTACGTGTACCCCGTCGAGAACGAGAGGCGCTGCACCGGCGTCCAGGTCAGGTCGAGGCCGGTGGACCAGCTCGTTTCGTACTGGAGCCCGAGCGGCGACGAGACGTAGTCGTCGTAGCGCCAGCCCAGCGTGTGGGTCGCGCTGAACGTCTCGAGCGGCGTGAGCATCAGCTGAAGCTCGACCTTCTGGCGGTCGCGTTCCGCCTCGTCGAACTTCCGGAGGAGCGTGGACTGTCCGGCGAGCGCCGCGGCCGCGTCCTCGACGACATTGTGCTCGGCGTGCGCGTGCGTGTTGTATTCGTTGATGCGGCGGATGGAGGGCCGGTAGGTGAGCCGCGCCAGCAGCCAGTCGGCGGGCGTGGCGTCGACCGCGGCCTTGGCGAAGAACTCGTCGGTCTCCGGAACCTCCCGATGCTCGTTCCGGTCCCAGCGCTCCCAGCCGACACCGGTCGTGACGGCGAGCTCTTCCATCAGGTGCAGGCGCGCGTCGAGGTCGGCGTTGTGCCGGTTGTAGCTCCAGCGCCCCGCGCGCCGCAACGGCGAGAGCGCGCTGTCGTTGACGACGACCTGCGGGAACGTGAGCGTGCGGCTCCAGTCGTCGAACTCGTAATAGCGGTACTTCGCGCCGAGCGAGACGAGGTCGAACGGCCGCGTCGTCACGCTCAGGTTGACGAGCGCCGTCTGCACGTTGCCGTCGAGGCTCGGCTTCTGGAGCGCGAGGTCCGGGTTGCCCGCGAGTGCCGGGTTGGTGGTGTGGGGGAGGAACGCGTCGTTCTGCAGCCGCAAGCTCCACGCGAGGTTCCCGTTGATCCGCGTGCGCATCGGCAGGTTGAGGCCGCCGGCGAGGTTCACCGTGTGCGCCATGTTGTTCGGCGGGAGCGAGGTCTGCCCCCCCTGCAGGGTGGGCGAGTCGCCAGCGCCGCAGCCGGCCGGCGTGCCGAAGCACGGGTTGTCGGCGCGCATCCTGCTCAGGTCGTTCTCGAAGGCCGAGAAGATGTACCCGAACTGGAGCTGCCAACCCGGGGTGCCGTAGGAGCCGCGCAGACGGAAGTCGTGGATCGTCTGGTCGATCGGCTGGAGGACCTCGATGAAGTTGCCGCCCGGGCTCGACATGGCCATGCCCATCGGCCGGTCGCCCTCCTTGCGCGTCCGCGAGTACTCGGCCACGAGCTCGAGATCCGGCGTCAGGTGGAACCGGTAGTGCGCGTGGGCCGTGTCCCAGCGGACGCCGATCTCGTGCAGGGGCGGGGCGTCGTTGTATGTCGCCAGCGCCGGGCGCGCGGCGGGCAGCGTGAACACGCCTCGCTGGGTCTCGATCGCGAGCATCCGGGCGCTGGTCGACAGGATGTGCGGCGTCTGGTCCCACTCGAACCCGACGTCCCATCGGCCGATGCGGCCGACGTTGAACGAGAAGTTCTGATCCTGCTGGCCCCAGGCGGTGCCGAAGGCCTCGACGGAGTAGCTCTCATCGGGACGGAAGAGCCGCAGATGCAGGCCCTGGAGGAACGGACCGTCGGGAATGTCCCGGTACTCCTCGAATTTCTGGCGCTGCTTCATCGCTGGCTGCTGGATGAAGTACCGCCCGCCCGCCTCGATCTCGCCCTCGAGGTTCATCCCGCCGAGCGCGGCTTGAGCCCGGGCCGGGCCGGCCGGCGACAGGAGCACGGCGAGCCCCGCCACGATCACGCACCAGGCTCTGGACCCGCTCACGGTGCCCTCCCTATCGCGTGAAGGCGAAGCCGGACGGGTGGTTCGAGCCGTGGATGTTCGCGTGGCAGGACACACACTGCCGGCCCATGACGAACTTGAGCGAGCTCCCGTCGCGGCCGTAGGGGTTGGTCGGATGCCGGGTCTCGACGTGGCACTGCTGGCAGAGCCGCGGCTTGGCGACCTTCAGCATGTTCTCGTGGTTCGACCCGTGCGGGTCGTGGCAGTTCGCGCAGCTCTCACTCACGGGCGCGTGCACCCAGAGGAAGGGGCCGCGCTTCTCGGCGTGGCAGGTGAAGCAGGTGTCGTTCGGCGAGATCTCCTTGAGCAGCGCCGGCGTCACCGTCCCGTGCGGGTTGTGGCACGAGGTGCAGGTCATCTTCCCCTCGCGCAGGGGCATGTGCGACGTCCGCATCTGCTGCGCGCGCTTCTGGATGTGGCAGGTGCCGCAGGTCTCGATCACCGTCGCCCTGGCGAGGTTGTGGGGCCCGACCTCCTCCATGAGCGTGTGGCAACTCGTGCACGCAACGTCGCGCGCCTCGTGGGCGCTGCCCTTCCAGAAGAGGTGAGGCCCCTTGGCGTGGCAGCTCGTGCACACCTCGTTGCGCCGGGCGACCGGCGTCTTGTCGGTCTTCACGAACGTGATCATCTCCCCCACGCCCTTGCCGCCGCCGGCCTCCACGTGCTTCTGGCCGGGGCCGTGGCAGGTCTCGCACGCGAGACGCTCGCGCATGTTCCGCGGCTGCTTGAGGAAGAGGCGGCCCATCCGGGTGTGCTCGAACTTCGTGAACTGGTCTTCGTGGCAGCCCTTGCACGTCTCGGCGCCGACGTAGCCGGCGGGGAGCGACGCCTCGACGCCAGGGGCGGGCGGCTGGGCGGGGGCAGGCCAGGGCCTGACCAGCAGGACGAGCGCCAGGAGCGCCGCGACCGCCCCACCGATCAGACTGACGAGCTTCGTCCGCCCCATGCGCCGCGCTCCTTGGGCCACCGGGTCCCCCCGCTGTGGCCTTCCGACCGCGGCGACAGTAAAGGGGGAAGCCATTCGTTGGCAATAGCGAAGATGCGCTACCGTGCCGCTCAGCGCGAGGGCGCGCCCTCCCACCCGGACGCCTGGGCGAGCTCCTCGAGCGCCATGACGCCCTCGTAGCGCTGGCCGGCGATGATCCAGGTCAGATAGCGACGGACGTTGGCGCGCTCGCAGCGGGCCGGATCGGGAGCGATCCCCCGAGGGTCACACTCCACGTACGGGAGCAGCGCCGCCGCAGACCCGAACCGGGCCTGTTGCTCTTTGCACGCGGGTCACCAGTCGGCGCCGTAGAAGCTAGCGCTCGACGCCGCGAGGTCGCGCGCGAGCGCCCTTACGGCGCGACGCGCCAAGCTAGAGGAGCTCCTTCGCCCTGAGGTCGGCCAGTACGGAGCCCACGAGCAGCACGAACGACACGAGGGCGAGCGGTTGTCCCAGGAACATGAATAGCGTGAACACGATGGGCGTACCGTGCACGAGCACCAGGAGGGCAAACAGGTCGAACAGCGCCGCGAGGACCACGGCGATTCGAAGGAGAAGGACGCGCGCCGGCAGTTCGCTCATCGTGAGGCCACCTTCTTCTGTTCCGGGTGGGCCGGCCCGTGGCAACCCAAACAGGACGTCGCCCCACTCAACAGGTCTGGCATCATGGGCTTCATGGAGGGGGAATTCAGGAACTTCTGGGATTCCCCGTGGCATCCGAGGCACCGGAAATTGGCGTACGGCTCCGCGATCTTGAGCGGGAGCGTGTACATTCCGGTGCTGTACCGCAAGACGTGTCCGAGCCCCTCGAGCTTCGCCTTCACGGTACCCGCCATCCCGTAGTCGGAGTGGCAGGTGTAGCACTGCTTCTCCCTGATATAGCGATTCTTGACATGGGTTGCCGCGAGCGTGTCGCTCTTGGTGTTCCGGAGGTCCTGGACGAACGGCGTCATGACGTGGCCCGAGCCGCATGCCGATACCGTCGTGCTGGTTTCGAGGCCGTGAGCGAACGACAAGAAGGCCACCATGACGGGGACGAGTGCCACCGACACGAACAGCCACCCACGGGCGGTGGGAGTCACTCCGGTCGGGCGGAGACGGCGCCAGGCGAACGCAAGCAGCGCCAGGTTCAGGAGCGCGAAGGCGATCCCGAGCCCCTGCAACCAATCGCCCGTCGTCCCGATCCAACCATGAGGCAGCGGTGCCCCGGCCTCCATCACTTCTGGTCCTTGCCGCCCGGGTAGCTCTTGAGCCACTCGCCCTTGACGTCTTTCGCCTTCTGTTTCTCCTTCTCGCCAAGCATCCAGCGACCGCGCTCGTTCAAGTCGTCAGACTTGAAGCCCTCCTTCTTCGGAAGCTTCGAGACGTGGCAATACTGACAATTCTGAGCCGGCATCCCCGAGTCCTTCGCTTCTTTGAGGAGCTTCGGCGTCGCCTCCGCGCCGAGCGGCCACACGGCGACGCTGAGGACGAGGGCTGCGAGCCTGACGAACTTCGTCCGGTGCATGGATCGAGCCTCCCTTTCACTGGGGACGTCTCAACGACTGGAGGAATGCCACGAGGTCGGCCATCTCTGTGCCGCTGAACTCGGGCCACGCCGATCGCGCGCGCTCGGGCCGACTGTCCTTGATGAACGAGTGGTTCCACAGCGCCGCGAAAACGGCCGCGGGCGAATCGAGGCTCTTGGCCTGGGCGAGGTCACCGGCGACCTTGCCGCGCTCGCCGTAGAGTCCGTGACAGCCGAGGCAACCCTTGGCGGTCGCGACAGCCGCGCCGTTCTTGGGATCGCCGCCCGGCGCGAAATAACCCACGGCATAGAGGTACGCCACGAGGTCCGCCATCTCCTCCGGCCGAAGCTGCGGCACGGCGATGCCCCGGCGCTTGAGCGCCTCCGTCATCGCGGGCGCCTTGTTCCACATCGCCGCCACAAACTGGCCGAGGCTCCGGTGGAGCGCGCGCTCCGCGAGGTCCGGCCCGATCGCGCCCCCATGGCCGCGCACCGCGTGGCATTCGATGCAGCGCTTCTGCGCGAACAAAGTGCGGCCCTCGGTCGCGCGGCCCGGCAGAACATAGAGCGAGCCTTGGGGCTTCACGGGCGACGCCGCGTTGATGTAGGCGACCAAGTCGGAGACCTCAGTGTCCTTGAGCGTGG
>WNGC01002553.1_pt1 | contig 14426 bp, 17 predicted proteins | sample 5400051 | NCBI WGS metagenome assembly WNGC01 (sample SAMN13153368, study PRJNA577476) | soil metagenome | isolation source: 20 cm soil or saprolite under grassland replicate 2 | place: USA:California | collected 2016-06-15 | reverse complement strand
TGGCTTGAATTTAGGCTGCGACCAGTCCCGGGATAGGGCTGCTCGCGTAAGCGTTGAGATCGAGTCCAGCGCGCTCGCCCTTCTCGAAGCGAAAGAATCCGGCGCGGGCGATCATCGCTGCGTTGTCAGTGGCCAGGCGCGGAGTCGGCGTGAAGACAGCGACGCCTTCCGGCTCGAGCTTCTTTCGCATCGCCACCGCGAGAGTCGTGTTGCAGGCAACGCCGCCGCCGAGGACCAGACGCTGCCGAGAAAACTCGAGAACACCACGCGCCGCTTTCTCGACCAGAGTATCGATCAGCGAGTCCTGAAATGCGCGCGCGATGTCCGCCTTGTCGGTATCAATATCTTTCGAACCACGCACCGCGTTGAGTACCGCCGTCTTGAGGCCGCTGAAAGAGAACGCATAGTACTCCTCGTCTTTCGGCAGCGCATTCTTGCGCACCATTGGTCGCGCGAAATTAAAGCGCTTCGGATTTCCCCGTCGCGCCAGCTCTTCGACGTACCGACCACCCGGATAGGGTAGGCCGAGTAGTTTGGCGACTTTGTCGAACGCTTCGCCGGCGGCGTCGTCGCGCGTGGCGCCGAGGAGCCGGTACTTTCCCCATGCCTCTACGTCGAGCAACAGCGTGTGTCCGCCGGAGACGAGCAGCGCGGTGAAAGGAGGCACCGCATCGCGGTGCTCGAGCGCCGTCGCGAAGAGATGACCCTCCATGTGGTGGACGCCGACGAGCGGAATGTTGCTCGCAAAGGCGAGCGCTTTCCCGTAACTGACTCCCACCAGCAGTGCCCCAACGAGACCCGGCGTATTGGTGACGGCAATCGCGTCGAGATCGCCGAGGGTGGTCCCCGCTTCTTGCAGGGCGCGGTCGACGACCGGAACGATGCTGGTGAGGTGCGCGCGCGACGCGATCTCGGGCACCACGCCTCCGAACACGTGGATGTCCTGCGAAAGAATCACGAGCGATTTCTGCGTGACCTCGTCGCCAGCACCTTCGAGAACCGCCGCCGACGTTTCATCACACGACGTCTCGATTCCCAGAATGCGCGTCATCGCTATTCGGTGCGCTCGGTGAGGAGCCTGCTGACGAGAGCGCGCGCGTCGGGAGAATTCCAATCGGTGGCAGACATTAGCTTGCGCCTGATCAATCCGTCTCTCCCGATGATGAACGTCTCCGGATAACCGCTGATGTCATACGCGTCCCTGATCGCGCCCTTGGGATCGTGGAGGATCTCGAAAGTCAGACCGTACTGCTTTGCGAAGGCGCGGATCGCCGGCTCCATGCCCGGATCATCGATGCTCACCGCCACGATCTTCAGACCCTTGGGAGCGTAGTCCTTTTGCAGCGCTTCGATACTCGGCATTTCCACCCGGCAGGGAAGACACCAGGTTGCCCAGACATTGATCATTAAGACCTGGCCGCGATAATCAGCGAGGGTTTTCTGCTTTGGAATCGAATCGAGCGTGAACGCCTTGAAATCGGGGGCTTTGCTGCCAAGCTCGATAGGGAAAAGCTCCTTGCGGAGGTAGTGCGTGGCGCCATAAGCGACTCCGCAAACTATGGCGATGACGACCGCGCCGATTGCGAGCTGCTGCCTGCCTGTCATACCTGCGTCGTGCAGCGCCGGCGAAGCTCTCCGATTTCCGCTTTCGGATTCTTCGCGGCGAAGATGGCGTTGCCGGCGACGAAAGTGTCGGCGCCAGCTTCCCAGACAGACTTGATCGTTTTGCGGTCGATGCCGCCGTCAACCTCGAGGAACGCCTTGCTTCCATTCTCGGCGAGCATCTCTCTGGCACGGCGCACCTTGTCGACGGAGCCCTTTATGAATTTCTGGCCACCGAAACCAGGGTTCACCGTCATCACCAGCAGCAAATCAATGTCAGCAATGACTTCGCTCACGGCGCTCAGCGGCGTCGCGGGATTGATGACGGCGCCAGCGCGGCACCCAAGCTCGCGAATGCGATTGAGCTGACGCTGCAGGTGCGGCGCAACCTCCGTATGGATCGTCATGCCCGTCGCGCCAGCCCCGGCGAAACTCTCGAAGTAATTCTCGGGCTGGACAACCATTAGATGCACGTCGAGCGGAAGCTCGGTGAGCTTGCGCACCGACTCGATGACCTTCGCGCCAAAGGTGAGGTTCGGGACGAAGCGGCCGTCCATCACATCGACGTGAATCCAGTCGGCGCCGCCTTCCTCGAGCATCGCGATTTCATCGGAGAGCTTCGCGAGATCGGCGCTGAGAATCGATGGCGCGATCCGAACGGTCATTCCAGATTCGGCGAAGCCGGCCGCGGGAGCGAGGCTGCTGCTGGTGCTGTTGCGGGAGGAGGCGGTGGCGCGCTGATGCCGGTGTCGATTTTGATCGACGGCGGCGGCGGGAAATGGGAGATGGTGAGATTCACCGCTCCTCCGGCGGCGATCGTCTGCCCCGCGGCGGGGACCTGTCTGATCACCGTGTTCTCTGGCTGGAGTGAGCTTGTGTCCCGTGACATCCCGGCGATGCGGAGCCCCAGCTGTTCCACCATCGAGCGCGCTTCACCAACGGTTCGTCCGTACAGGTCCGGCATCTGCACGGTCGCGGGTCCCTTGCTGAGAACGATATCGACGCTGCCCGGGAGCTGGACCTGGGTTCCAGCGGGAGGCGAGGTGGCGATCACCAGTCCGCGCGGCGCTTCCGCGAGCTGCTCGCTGACATTCCCCATGGTGAGTCCGGTGTTCTCGATCGCGATTCGCGCCTGCTGTTGCGACATGTTGGTCGTCACCGGCACTTCGGCGGTCTTCTGCCCGCCGCTCAGCGCGAGAACGACCGTGGTGCCGCGCTTTTGTCTGCTGCCGGCGGGTGGATCTTCCTGCAGGACGAGGTTGGCGGGGGTGTTCTTCGTGAATCGCGTATCTCCCTGCTGTGCCGGGAATCCCGCTTTCTGAAGAATCGCGGAGGCGTCCTCGAATGTCTTGCCGACTACGTTCGGAAGAATTCCATCGTCGGGCAGTACCTGCGCGGGAAACGCGAACAGAAATACCGCGGTATAGGCGATAAGGAATCCGCCGGCAACCGCAATCAGGTAAGGAAACGCACGCCGGGGAAGCGCGCGCCAGTTCATCTAGCTGACCCTGCGCAAGCGCGCGGCGAACGCTCCGTCCGTTCCATGATGATGGGGAAGAACGCGCAGACGCCCGCCATCTAGCAGGTCCGGCGCGACGCTGCCTTCCGGCGGGGGCTCCAGAATCCAATTCAGATTCTCTGACAGGAACGCATCCACCTGCGCGTCGTTCTCTTCCGGTTCGAGCGAGCACGTGCTGTAAATCATCAGCCCGCCGCGCTTCACGACTTCGGCCGCAGCGCGGAGAATGGTTTTCTGGAGCGCTGACATCACGGCGATGTCCGAAACTTTGATGCGCCAACGCGCATCGGGATGGCGGCGGAACGTTCCGGTGCCGGTGCACGGAACGTCGATCAACACGGCATCGACCGGTTTGATCGCCGGAGCGCGGGCATCGCCAACGAACGGAAGCAGATTGACACTCTCGAGCCGGCGCTGGTTCGCGAGCAGCCGCTGGAGACGCACGAACGATTTATCCGCGGTAACGACCGCGCCCGCGGAGCGAGAGAGCTCGAGCGCCTTTCCACCCGGAGCCGCGCACAAGTCCGCCACCGTCGCGCCGGTTGGAACCGCGGCGTAATCAGTGACCAGAGTCGCCGCCGGATCCTGCACGAAGAACAGTCCTTTCTTGAATGCGCCGAGCTCGGTGAAAGTCGTCCCGCCCGAGATAGCGATGCTGTCGCGCGCGAACGGCGCCTCGGCGACGTGCACTCCTGCTGCTTCCAACATCGCCTCGAGCTGTTCGCGTACGATCCCGTATGGGCGGATCACCACCGGAGCGTCGGCGTTGTTGAGCACCAGCAATCGTTCGGTGTCCTGTTCGCCCCACCGTTCTATCCAGCGCGCAATCAGCCAACGCGGATGCGAGTACTTGAGCACCAGCGCATCGGTAGCGTCGATCGGTGTTGGCGAGACGAGATTCTCGCGCTCGCGATCGGTTCGCCGCAGCACGGCGTTCACCAGCTTGCTCGCGCCGAGTCCATGGCGACGCTTCGCGAGCTCGACGGTCTGGGCGATCGCGGCGTAGGCCGGCACGCTCCCCATGTTCATCAGCTGATAAACGCCGAGCCTCAGGAGATCGATAACGTCGGGGTCGAGACGGGCGAGACCGCCGCGGACGCGCTCCGAAAGAATCGCGTCCATCTCGGAGCGATGCCGCAACATTCCGTAGACGAGCTCGCGGGTCCAGCGACGATCGCGCGCGTCGAGTGGCACGATGCGACGCTCGAACGACTGATCGAGGAACTCACCGCGCCTGAGATCGACGCAGACTTCGGCCGCGACGGCGCGCGCGGCGGTCACTCCGCTGGCAGATGCGACTGTGGCGTTCACGATCCTATCATTCCCGTTGTAGGAGACGATGGAACCGCGACCTCACGGCGCGGCATCCTGCCCGCAAGATAAGCATGTCGTCCAGCCTCGACCGCTCCTTTCATTGCCATAGCCATCCGAACAGGATCCTGCGCCGCGGCGATTCCTGTATTCATGAGAATTCCATCCACGCCCTGCTCCATGACGATGCAAGCGTCGGATGCGGTACCAACGCCCGCGTCGACGATCACCGGCACTGACAGGCGAGCTTTGATGGTTCGAATCGCGTAAGGATTCAGCATGCCGAGCCCCGATCCGATGGGCGAAGCAAGCGGCATCACGGCGACGGCACCCGCGTCCTCGAGCTTGAGAGCGCTGACGAGATCGTCGTTCGTGTACGCCAACACCTTGAAGCCTTCGTCGACGAGTGTCTTCGTCGCCTGAAGCAGGCCGGTCGTATCGGGAAGGAGCGTCTGCTGATCGCCGATGACCTCGAGCTTCACCCACTCGTTGAATCCGGCGGCGCGCGCGAGCCGCGCGTAGCGAATCGCGTCGCTCGCGCTGTAGCAACCAGCGGTGTTGGCGAGGAGGAAGAAGTGATCGGGGTCGAGGTGGTGCAGAATCCCCTCGTCCTTCGAGCGGTCGAGATCGACGCGTCTGACCGCGACGGTCACCACCTCCGCGCCCGAGGCCTCGATCGCCTCTATCATCTGCGCGTTCGATGCGTATTTGCCCGTTCCGACCATCAGGCGCGAGCGAAACTCGCGGCCCGCGATCACGAAGGCCTGCGGATCAGCGAGTGTCGCCATATCGTGCGCGCCGGAGATTCCCGAGATCAGATCAGCGTGCGCCATAGGGATCTTCAGCCCCCGCCCACGAAGTGCACGATCTCGATCGTGTCGTCGGCGGCGAGCGCGAGCGATGCAAAGGAGGAGCGGTCGTGAAGGATAGCCCCGTTGCGTTCGACGACCACGGTGCGCGCGTCGAGACCGAGAGACGCAAGGAGATCCGCAAGAGTCCAACGGGATGGGATGCGCCGCTCTGCACCGTTCACAGTAAGAACGACCTCTCCAGCGACCGTTTCCGTCACCGACGCCATCACATTCCCCTTGAACGCATACTGTGGCCGAGGGAAAAGCTTTGCCCACACGGGTGCAACTTCATACCTGTGAAAGATAGCGGCTCGCAGCGAGTTCGGAATTCTCGTCGTTCCAGATTCCACGAATCGCGGCAACGCCGTGCGCACCGCGGTGGACCAGTGAGCGAACGTGCTCCGGTCGGATCCCGCCGATGGCGATCACAGGAAAGTGGACCGCCGCGACGACCTCACTGATGAAGGTGCTCTCCCGCCGCGGAACTCCCGGATGCGATGGTGTCTCGAAGACGTGTCCGGCCACGCACCAATCCGCGCCCGCGTCCTCGGCGTCACGCGCCTCGGCGGCCGAGTGCACGCTGGCGCCGATCCGCAGCGCCGGAGCGATGGTCTGCACGTCGGGAACGGCGATCGACTTGTGCGTGAGCTGAACACCCTGCACTCCACAGGCGAGCGCGATGTCAACGCGATCGTTGACGATGCACCAGCACCGTGTTTGGGCGCTGAGCTCGAGCACCGCCAGCGTAAGGGAGTAAAGGGTGGGCGAGTCGAGAAGCTGGGATCGGACGTGGATCGCACCCTTGTCGCCGAGCACGCGCATTATTCCCATCGCTTTTCTGAGAAAGCCGGGCCGCAGCATGATCTCGTCGTTGGTGACGGCGTGCACGCACGGCAGCTCCGCCATTGGCGCCTTTGCAGCCGGCGCGGTCAACAGCCGTACCGGTCGCCTACTGCCGTGCCTCGACCGCGCACCCAGTCGTGCGCCGACATGCGGCTCTTTCCAGCAGGCTGCACTTCGCTGATGCGCAGCGCGTCCGCCCCGCACGCGATGACCAGCTCCCCGGTGGTCTTGAGTACTTCACCAGGCTCGCCCTCGATCCCGTCCATCACCTTTGGGCCATACATCTTCACATCGCCCTTCGCCGTCGTGGTGAAGGCGCCCGGCTTCGGATCCGATGCGCGAATCAGTCGCGAGACTTCCAGCGCGCTCGCGCCCCAGTCGATGCATGACGATTCGCGGTTCACCTTTGGCGCGTAGGTCGCGCGCGAATCGTCCTGCGGAATCTCTTTCGCCTTTCCCAGCGAGACGAGCGTCAGCGCCTCGACCAGCGTGAGCGCGCCGAGCTCCGAGAGGCGCAAACGGAGCTCCCCGTAAGTCTCGTCGTCGAGAACCGACGTCGCGGACTGAAGGATCATCGGACCCGCGTCGAGAGCGGGCACCACACGCATCACCGTCACGCCGGTTTCGGTCAATCCAAGCCGGATGGCTGCCTGGATTGGCGCCGCGCCCCTGAGCGCCGGCAAGAGGGAGGCGTGAATGTTCAGCGTCCCGCGCTTCGGCACGTCGATGATTTTCTGCGGGAGGATGTGGCCGTAGGCGACGACGACCGATACATCGGGCTTGAGCTCTTCCAACTTTGCATAAAGCTCTGAATCCCGGGCGTTCTTCGGCTGAAAGAGCGGAATCTCTTCTTCGATCGCGATTTGCTTGACGGGCGACGGAATTATCTGCCGCGATCTTCCCTGCGGCTTGTCGGGCTGAGTAACCACACCAACGACCTCGAATCCTTCACCGACGAGAGCGCGCAGCGAGGGCGCGGCGAACTCCGGCGTTCCCCAGAAGACGACCCGCACTACATCTCCGTCTCGTTCGCATGGTGGTGCTCGCCCTTCACTTCGGTGCGTACCTTCCGGATAAAGCTGGGATATTCGCCCTTTTCCTTTTCCCACTTCGACATCGCGGCTTTGCGCTTGAGCGGACTCAGATAGTCGATGAACAGCTTTCCATCGAGGTGGTCGATCTCGTGCTGGAAACAGCGACCGAGTAGCTCGGACGCACTAGCCTCGTACGCGTTCCCATTTTCGTCGGTAGCGCGGATCGTCACCGTCGCCGGACGCTCGACATCGCCGTAAATGTCAGGGATGGAGAGGCATCCTTCCTCCGCCTTTTCCCCGTCCCCGTCAGTCGAAACGACTTCGGGATTTATCAGCGTGAACTTTTTTCCTTCGACGTCGACGACGGCCAACCTCTCGGTGCGTCCCACCTGTGGGGCGGCCAGTCCGATACCCTCGGCGGCGTACATGGTCTCGAACATGTCGGCGATGAGCTTGCGCAGCTCCGCGGTGACTTCAGCGACGGGCTTGGTTGGCTTGCGAAGAACCGGGTCGCCCAGCACCCGGATGTCGAGGATGCTCACCCAGCAGTCACGTTCGAGGCCGAGGTGGGCCTGATGATCTTCGCGATGCGGCCGCGCTCGATGATCACACGCGTGTCGCCCGACTTGATGGTAACCCGATCGTCCATGCCGTTGCTCTTGTCCTCGCCTCCCTTCTCCTTGATGAAGAGGACTTCGCCGACGAGCCCGCCATTCGTAACGATCTCGTCCCCCTTCTTTAGGCTCCGCACCATCTCGTCGTGCTTCTTGCGCTGCGTCGACTGGGGGCGGATGAGAATGAAGTAGAAGATGGCGAAGATCGCCCCGTACATGAAAATCGCCTGGATTGCATTGCCTTGCATGTTCGAAAAACCGGAAGTGGTGGCGGAATTATGTCAGACCGTAAGCGCTGAGGTCGCGCGGTGGCGAGCGAGCCAGTCGTGCGCCCACGAATCGAAGTCGCCGTGCTGGATCGCCTCCCGCGCCGCGCGCGCGAGCGACAGCAGGAAATGTACATTGTGCAGGGAGAGTAGGCGGAGGCCGAGTATCTCGTCCGACACGAAGAGGTGCCTGACGTAGGCTCGACTGAATCGAGTGCAGGCGGCGCAGTCGCAGTCCGAATCGAGTGGCCGGGGGTCGGTCCGGAATTCCGCGCGCTTGATGTTCAGTCGGCCGTCACGCGTAAAGGCGGCGCCATTTCTCCCCATGCGCGTCGGTGCCACGCAATCGAAGAGATCAATGCCACGACGAATCCCCTCGATCAAGTCCTCGGGAAATCCCACGCCCATGAGATAGCGCGGATGCGTCTTTGGCAGCGCATCGTCGACGACCTCGATCATCTCGTACATCGCGTCCTTGTCTTCGCCGACCGAGAGTCCGCCGATTCCGAACCCGGACCAGTCGTGCATCGATCTTATCGCGTCGGCCGCTTCGCGCCGCAGACGGGGGTGAATTCCGCCCTGTACGATCGGAAAGAGCGCCTGGCGGTTGCGCGGATTGTCAGCCGGGAATTCCTCGCGTGGCGTCTCCTCGTCGAGCGGCTGCCCCTCCTCGAGTCGTTGCACCTCGGCGAGGCAGCGCCCCAGCCAGCGGATGCTCCGTTCGCTCGCATCCCGAGCCGTCCCTTCGTCCGACTGTCCCGCGATGACGTGATCGAACTGCATGATGACGTCGGCGCCGAGGTTGCGCTCGATTTGCATCACGATCTCGGGCGTGAAGAAGCGGCGCGATCCGTCAATATGCGATTGGAACTCTACTCCCTCCTCGTTGACTACCCGTAACTGCGCCAGCGAGAAGACCTGGAAGCCGCCGGAGTCAGTTAGAATCGGTCGATCCCAACCCATGAAGCGATGCAGTCCTCCCAACTCGCGCACGACGTCGTCGCCGGGCCGCAGATGCAGGTGATACGCATTTCCGAGGATCATCGACGCGCCCATTTGGACGAGATCGTCGGGGTCGAGCGCCTTCACGGTGGCGAGAGTGCCGACGGGCATGAACGCCGGAGTCTCGACAGGTCCGTGCGGAGTCGAAAAAACGCCGGCCCGTGCCGCGCCGGCTGTACTCTCGATCTGGAAAGTGAAGCTCATCGTACCTCAACCTAACCAACTCCAAGTACCTGCTTCTCAGGGATCGGCTTTTGGAGGAGAGTCAAAACCCAGTGCGCAAATTCCGCTTGCGCAGTTCGGTAAACAGGTGTAGTGTTGCCGACCTTGCCGGATCGTTCCGATCCGACGTGCACCTTTCTCCAGAGGAGAATTCCCTTGCACAGTAAGTACTCCGTCCTTGCCGCGACGTCCGCGGCGATCCTGCTCGGTGCTTGCGCCGAGTCGACCTCCACACCGGACCCGCTCGCCCCGCCAGCCTCGGTCGATGCCACCCGGAGCCAGGAGTTCAACTCGCGGCACATCTTTCACACGAAGGACTTCTACTCCAGGTCGAACGCCGCACGGCCGAACGGCTCCGGGATTTACTATCACGGTGGTCCGCTGATCGTAAATCCGGCGACGACGAATGTCGTCGCAGTGTACTGGGGTGTCGGCGCGATGTACGACAACGGTCCCGCATCGGGCACCGGCGCCGGCAGTCAGGATGGCTCGCTGATCGGAACTTTCCTTCGGAACCTCGGCGGCTCGCCCTACTTCGGGATCAACACGACCTATTACAACGGGTCGAATCTGCACGTGCTCAACACGGTCAACTATACCGGTTTCTGGGTGACGGGAAGCACTCCTCCGGCGAGTCCGACTGACGCCAACATGGTCGCACTGCTCCAAAGCGGATTCAACAGTGGGGCCCTCGTCTACGATCCCAACACGGTGTATGCGATCTTCACCGGTCCCGGGGTGAATCTCGGTGGCGGGTTCGGGAGCCAGTACTGCGCGTATCACACGCACGGTACCGTCAACGGCAATCAGATAGCGCTCTACGCCGCGATGCCGCACAACCAGGATTTCCCGAGCGGCTGCACGTCGAGTTATCCTTCGCCCAACAGCGATGTCGCCGCGAACTCCGAGGTCAACACGCTGGCCCACGAGATCGAAGAGACCACGACCGACGAGCTCGGCACGGCCTGGTACGATCGCCGCGGTTACGAGAACGCCGACAAGTGCGCCTGGACGTGGGGAGCGACCTACACCACATCCAGCGGCGGCGTTGCCAACATGAATCTTGGCGGTGCCGATTTCCTGATCCAGCGCAATTGGAAGAATTCAGGGAGCGGCGGGTGCGCACTCAGCTGATGATCTGATTGCAGCAGCTCGATCGAAAAACCCGCCGGCTTTGATTCAGCCGGCGGGTTTTTCTTTGCCTGCGTTGAGATTGCGTCGCGATCTAATGTAGGGGCAAGCAGCGCCTTCCTTCAGCTCATTCCCGAATGGCTCATTCCCGATGGTAGCTGATGACCCGCGGCTGCGCGCCGCTTGTCTCTGACGTAATCGACCCGCGTAGCGTCGTGGCGGACGTCAGTCGTCCGTCGAAGTGCGAAGTGGTGGGCGATCCCACCGTGGGGATTTGTGCGGTGGAGACGAGATCGAGATGCACATCGCTGCCACTCACGGTTCCCGTAACGGCGACCGTGCCGCACGGTCCGGCTTCCCCGCACCATTGCCCGCCCCCGGAAATACTCGAGCCATTAAGAGTCAGGTTCATCTCAAAAGAATTTCCGGGAATCGAGAAATCCTCCGCCCACGTGCCCACGAGATTCGTGGGAGACACTGCGTTCGAGCAAGCACCCGCGACCAGCGCCACCAACAACACCGACTTAACAGAACGCATAGGCACCTCCAACGATGTATTGATCCCTTCAATCTCCAACAACGACCATCGCATCGCCATATGAATAGAGCCTGTACTCCTCGGCGATCGCCTCCTTGTACGCGCGCATGGTGAGGTCGTAACCAGCGAAAGCGGCGACCAGCATAACGAGGGTCGAGCGGGGCAGGTGGAAGTTGGTGATCAGCCGGTCGACGGCGCGGAATTCGTACGGCGGCCTGATGAAGATGCGCGTATCGGCGGATTTTTCGCGAAAGATTCCATCTTCGCCGATGGCGCTCTCCAGAGTACGTACACTGGTGGTGCCGACTGCCCAGATCTTTCCGTTCCTGGAGCGAATCCCGTTCAGCATTTCCGCCGTGCGCGCGGGCAGCGTGTACGATTCTTCGTGCATGACGTGATCGGCGGGATGCTCGGTTTCCACCGGCTTGAATGTCCCGGCTCCGACGTGGAGAATGACGTCCGCGCGCGTCACTCCTTTGGCGGCGAGCGCATCGAGGAGCTCCGGCGTGAAATGCAGTCCAGCGGTTGGCGCCGCGACTGATCCGCTCTCTGTCGCATACACCGTCTGATAGCGTTCGGCGTCAGACGGCTGATCGGCGCGCGTGATGTAGGGAGGCAGCGGAACGTGCCCGTATTTCTCGAGTGCGTCATCGATCGGCAACCGGGAATTGAGCTGTACGACGCGCGTCCGTCGCTCAGTGGTCGACAGGATTTCTGCTTCGAAGCCGTCGGCGATGCGCACGATCCGTCCTGGCTTGAGCTTGCCGCCCGGATGCACCATCGCTTCCCACATCGACTCGCCGAGCGGCCGGAGGAGCAGGATTTCGGCGGGTGCGCCGTTGTCGCGAAGTCCGAGCAGGCGCGCGCGGAAGACACGGGTGGTGTTGAGAACGATCGCGTCGCCGGCTGGAATGAGCTGCTCGAGGTCGCTGAACTGGCGGTGCGAGATCTCGCCGCTTTCACGATTCACCACCATCAGCCGGCTCTCGCCGCGCCGCTCGGTGGGGAATTGAGCGATGCGATCGGCGGGAAGGTCGAAGTCGTAGTGGGAAGTGTCGAAGTCGTAGTGGGAAGTGCGTGTTCCGTCTTTAGGCACTGGTGGATCCAGGAATCTGCTTAGGTCTCATTCGTGCAGCGCTGGTGGCGCTGAAAGTTATGTGGCGGAGATTCGCGCCGTATGTGAGGCAATAAGTTGGCGGCCTCTTTAGCACAAAAACGGCCGAACGACGGATTGCGCAACCGCAGGATTGCGTATTCAAGTCAGGCCAGTTATGATAAGCAACCAGGAGGTTGCATATCACATGACTGATACTGATCGCATCGAAAAGAAAGTCGTTCTACGCGCCCCACGCTCACGCGTCTGGCGCGCCATCACCAACGCCAAAGAGTTCGGCGAGTGGTTCCGCGTCACGTTCGAGGGAAACTTCGTGGAAGGCGCCACCGCCCGTGGCAAGATCGCGCGCAAGGGCTACGAGGACATGACCCTTGAGGTCATGATCGAGCGGATCCAGCCCGAGAAGTATTTCTCCTACCGCTGGCATCCGTACGCAATCGATCCAAAAGTCGATTACTCAAAGGAGCCGACGACGCTCGTCGAATTCCATCTCGACGACGCCAAGGATGGGACCGCGCTCACGATCACGGAGTCTGGGTTCGATCGCATTCCGTTGGCGCGCCGCGCAGAGGCGTACCGGATGGATGAGAACGGCTGGACACAGCAGATCAAGAACATCGAGAGTTATGTCGCGCGGGCGTAGCTCCGCCGCATTGAAGCGCTCGGACGCGGCACCCGTGTTCGCCGCTCTGGGCGACGCGACCCGTGTCAGGCTCGTCGCGCGCCTCAGCGCTGACGGGCCACTCTCGATTTCGCGATTGAGCGAGGGCACGGGCATCACGCGCCAGGCGGTCACAAAGCATCTGCGCGCGATGGGTGATGCGGGCCTGGTGCGCGACCGCCGGCGTGGCCGCGAGCGGATCTGGGAGCTCGAGCCCAGGCGCCTCGAAAAGGCGCGCCGGTACCTCGATCAGGTTTCCGCTGACTGGGACTCAGCGATTAGTCGGCTGAAGACATTCGTGGAGGTCTGATCCGCGCGTCGAGATCGCGGCCGATTTCGACGATCAGTTTCGGCAGCAGCTCCACGTCGGCCAGCGTCGTCCTGAAGTTGACGATGCACGCGCGCAGCATGTACCTGTCTTCGATGTGCGCGTTGGAAACGAACGCGCGGCCGCTCAGTCGGAGCGCCGTGGCGATCCGCGCATTCAGCTCGTTCAGATAATCGGTGACTTTGCTGTCTCCGCGCGAGCGCGCGCGCAAATCGCCCGGCAGGAAACGGAACGTCGATATGCTGAGCGCGATCGTGCCTTGCTCGAGCAGCTTCTCTTTGCCCACGAATTCATGCAGCCTGTGGGCGAGCTCGATGTCGTCGGCAATCATGCGGCGATAACCGCTCGCGCCGGTCTGCTGAAATCCGAGCCAGATCTTGAGCGCCCTGAAGCCGCGCGAATTCTGCGGCCCGTGCTCGAAGTAGTTCTTCACTTCCTGACCTTCGTTGTCGTCGAACTGGTAATACGGAGGCTTGAACGCGAACGCATCGCGCAGCGCGTCCTGATGTCGCGTGAGAATGCAGCCAGCTTCGAGCGAGCTGTACAGCCATTTGTGCGGATCGATCGCGATGGAGTCCGCCAGTCGCAGTCCCTTCAAATCCGCGCTCGCGTCATCGAGCGCGACCGCCGGCGCACCGTAAGCGCCGTCGACGTGGAACCAGAGATCGAATTCCTTGCAGATCTTCGCGATCTCGGGGAGCGGATCGATCGCGCCTGTGCCAACGCTTCCCGCGGTTCCGACGACAAGAAACGGCTCGAGGCCGGCAGCGCGGTCGGCGACGATCCGTTCACGCAACACGTCGGCGCGCATGCGAAGGTTGCTGTCGGTTGCAATCCAGCGAACCGCGTCGGTTCCAAGTCCCGCCATGTCCGCTGCCTTGTAGATCCACGTGTGCATCTCGGCCGAGCCGTACAGCACGAGCGGCCGACTGTCCGCATGGGCGACGCCTTTAGCGCGGATGTCCCACTTCGCTTTCGCTTTCCGCGCCACGAAAAATCCAACGATGTTGGCCATGTTGCCGCCGCTCACGAGAATCCCATCCCACTTGCCGGGAAGTCCCATGAATTCCGACATCCACCGGATCGACTCGTTCTCGATTTCCGTTGCGATCGGCGAGAGTGCCCATGCGCCGCAGTTCGGATTGACTGCTGCCGCGAGGAGATCGGCCAATGCGCCTATCGGAGCGGCGGACGACGTTATGTAGCCAAAGAATCGCGGGCTCCCATTGTGCGTCGACTGCTCGAAGAAAAGCCGGCTGAACTTTTGGAGAACGGGCGCGATGGGGGTGCCTTTCTCCGGAAGCCCCCGCTTGCCGAGCCTGGCGCGCATTGCGTCGGGCAGCAGGGGCGATGCGGTAGGCGCGTTCGGCAGTCGTTCCAGAAAATCTGC